>Ga0209390_10000988_pt1 | contig 56190 bp, 52 predicted proteins | sample BON01_FD_187212 | JGI IMG/M metagenome (GOLD analysis project Ga0209390, IMG submission 187212) | Freshwater microbial communities from Lake Bonney liftoff mats and glacier meltwater in Antarctica - BON-01 (SPAdes) (version 2) | ecosystem: Environmental > Aquatic > Freshwater > Ice > Glacier...
CTTGGAAGAGTCTTCGATGCCCCAGCAATCCAATCCCGATTCCAGAATCTCATTCGTCTCCAAACTCTCTCCCGGCAGCATCGTCGCCGGCCCCGCAACCGAGCCGCCCAACCCCTTTCCCGGATCAAAATCCTCACTTTATGTCACCGCTCAAAATCCCGGTGACCCATGGTTCCGTCTCTTGGCCCGGCCCTTTGTCGAAGAAACCGCCGCCCAGGGAGCTTTAGAATTCGATTTTCGCCTCGTCGAGGGATCGCTCAGTTTCTCCCTCGGGTCTTGCGACCAACCCTGGATTCCCGAAGATTTCTCCACCTACGCCGTCACCGAGCTGAAGTTTGCCGTTAGTTTTACCGTGGATCAGGAGGTTCAAATCCGTGGACGACCTTATCAAACGGCATCAATTTACGCTTTAAAATCGGGGGAAAATTATCGCTTTATGATCAAATGGAACACCTCCGCCCCGGAAGGATACACCTGCTTTCTCAACGGGGAGCCCCTCACCCCAATGAGCGGTTCTTCTGCCCAGAGCTTCTCCGGCACGTCTTCCGACTCCGGGATTAATACCTTTCGAATCACTCTGGGCGGGTCCAAAGATCATCTGGGCTCACTTTTTCTTGGCCGCATCTCAGCCCGTGCCATGCCGGTGGACCTTTTCAGCCCCGAAGGTCTGATCGGAAAATAATTACCCCCTCCAAAACCGGCTCTCATCTCGCGAAAATATTGGCATGGATCAACTCAACAACGAGCGACTGGAATGCTGGTTCTGGGCCGGCTGGGAACCCCTCCGGCATTACCAAAGAAGCGGGAAATCCGGGTCGCCATTTTTTGGCAAAGGAGCCTGGCTCCGCGAATGGGATCAACGGAAATTCAGCAATGATCTGATTGCGCAAGCGGAAGATCTTGGGGCCACCATCCTCATCACCGAATTTTTCAAAGGGTTCGGGCGCGCTCTGGAGTCGGAAAACTGGCCGCGTTTACAGGATTTTGTTGCGCGTTGTCACCAGCGCGGCCTCAAAGTCTGGGGCTATGCGCAAACACGAAGCCTCTATTTTGAAACGCTCGCTACGGAAGTGCCGGATTGGGCGTCTTGGGTGGCACAAACCTACGAAGGTCGTCGACAGACCTTCGGAAAAACTTATTTCCGCTGCGCCCCCTGTCTTGCCGGCTCCGCCTATGCGGACTATACCGCATCCGTCATCGCGGACGGTGTGTCCGCCATCGGTTTCGACGGGGTGCATCTCGACAATTCTTATTACGAACACTGTTGGTGTCCGCGCTGCGCTGAGAAATTCCGCCAGTGGCTCTCCGACCGGGGGGATTTTGAGGATGTGGTCGGAATTCCGCTGACCCAACACATTCAACCGCCTCCCCTGCCGCTCAAAGGAACTGTTGGTCTGGATCCCCTGCAGATCCTCTGGATCCAATTCGGGGTCAATGTCCGCATCAATTTTTTTGCCACCCTCCGACAACACCTTCAAACCGAGCATCCTGCTCTGACCGTGGCCGGCAACCCGGCTTTCCCCCGAGCCGATACCGCCATGATTTCGCGCTGCGTGGATCCTACCCGGGAAGCCGAAGCCTTTGATTTCTTATGCTGTGAAAACGGCAATCTTCCCAGGGTGGAAGAAGGCTGGATCAGCAGTCAAACCGAAGCGCATCTCATGGCCGAAGCCGGAGGTTACAAAATCTGGGCCACCGCGTGGCGCGAGACTGAGAGTGGCGTTTCCCCTCCGACGCCGCCCGGCGGGATTTGGGCCGGCCTTGCGGAAGAGTTCACCTTCGGAAATATGCTCGGCAACAACTGGGCGTTCCGGCCTGCGGGAGAGGGAAATCGATTGTATTTCGAAGAGGAGCCCTTCATGGCGGAAACCTTCCGTGAAGCCCAAGCCTTCTTCCGGCAACTCGTGGCTGAGATCCGCTTGGGGACGCGGAAATCCTCTTCGGACGTCGGCATCTATCACGATCCGCTATCCGCTACGCTTGGGGGTGATCCAGAAGTGCGCCTCAATCTCGCCCTGCATCAATATCTCCTCACCAATGGCATCCCCTTCCAAATCGTTCTTCCCGGACAGGAGATCCCGCCATCGATCCGCTGTTTAATTGTCTTTCACCAAGGGGCTCTTCCCGACGGAGCATTGGAAAAGCTTCATAGTTTTGCCCGGCTCCCCGACCATTGCGTCTGGCTGGCGGGCCACAGCGCCCAGAATGACGAATGGTTTGTCCCTCGGGATCGTCAGGACCTCCGGAAGTTGCGAAGTTCGCCCGGAGTCTTCCATACCGCCGCTTTCGGCGATCTCTGGCAAAAGGCATATCTCCATCCGCTTGCCAACGCATCGGGAGCAGGATCCGGACATTTTGCCAAAAAAAGCCTCCATCTCAGCGAAGAGGATGCGCAACCCTTTAATGAGTTTTTCCAGAAACTCCCCTTCGAGGAGACGGTGAAGTTCCACCGCCCTCCCCATGTCTTAGTTCACTCTCAGCGAACAAGCGACGGTCGCTTGCTCTTTCATTTTCGCGATCAGGCGGGGAGTGGTGCCCTCATGGAGGACGTCGTCATTTCGCCTCGAGCCGGCTTTCCTCCCGTTTCAAGCTGGCAGATCTTCTCTCCCCTCGTACAACCATCGAGTCTCACTCCCTCCATGACCGAAGGGAGCGAAAATATCCTTCTTCCCCCGTTCCAGCATTATGCCCTAGTTGTGGCGCAAGTCTGACCTTATTTCCCCCACATGACCCCGAGCTTCTCGCGGACACGGAAGTCGGACTCACCGGTCGGGGAAAAGGCCGAACGCTCAACGCGATCATTCCGCACCCGCTGACGCCCTAGGCTGAAATGCCAGAGGGGGAGCTGGCGCGGTTTATTAAATCAGTTCAATCCCAAATCCCCAAAAAACCATCGGATCTTCATGCTGGCAGCGGATAATTCATCACCCCAAACCATTGGAGTTCCTCGGCCAGCGTTTGAGCCGATTTGGTGCTGATGCGTGTCCAGTTTTGAATATTGGTTTCTCCGAGGTGGTTGGGCCCTCCATGGGCGCTCACATGTTCATCCCCCAGCCCGAGTTCTTCCGGCGAAAGGGCAAGCAACTCCTGGATCCGTTTAAAATAGGCGAGGCCGGCGCGCTTTTGGCCCTCTCCCTGATCATGGCATTCCTCCGCGGATAGAAGCTGTTCGTTGGCATTGGAAAATACGCTCAACCAGCTCGCGTCGGCCATGCGCCACCTTCCCTCGGCATAGAATTCGGCAATGCAATGCCCCGATTTGGTGTCGGAATAAAACAGTTGAATCACGCGAGCAGGAATCCCGCAAACCTGACAGAGCCGGATGAAGACCCTCGCCTGTTCGTTGCAGGGACCGACTCCGCTCTTCAAAAGGGATTCATCATCGCAGTTCCGGTCGGGCCTCACCTCCGGGCCGTAGGGCGGCATGTGCGGATGCCGGAGTCGGGAAGCTCCGCGAATCAATAGGCTGACTGCCTTTTCTAGCGGCGATTGATCGGGAGTGGTTATCTCTGCTGCCAGTTTCTCGTAAGTTGGCAGCAAGCCGGACCGGTAGCGAACCTCAAGCGGGGTGTAATCCGTATAGAGATAACGGGCCGTCTCCGGTCGATACATGACGAACTGATTTGCATGGTAACGGTCCACCCCCCGAACACTCATTCCCAGCGCATAATTACGCTCATTGAAAGGCGAGGGCATTCCATTTCTTCCTCGATAAAGCCGGATGGAGGGCGGGAGCTCTTCCTTTGCCCACGCGGGGCAGTCGGGCGGATCGAAGTCGGGATGGGTTAAATCGTGAACAAGCATGGCGGTTGTGGAGCGAAAAGGGTTGATACAACGATCAGGTCGCAATGTAAACGGCCCTTGCACCATTCCGGTTCCGGCGTCGCCCAAATGCACTGATTCTCAGGTTGAAGGTGCCGGCATCTGTCCGCTGTTTTGGTTCACTCTCAGAGAATAAGCGATGGTCGCTTGCTGTTCTAATTCTACTTCCCCCACATGACCCCGAGCTTCTCGCGGACACGGAAGTCGGACTCACCGGTCGGGGAAAAGGCCGAACGCTCAACGCGATCATTCCGCACCCGCTGACGCCCCACATTGAAATGCCAAGGATAGAGCTGCCGCGGCTGGTCTCCATCGATCCCAACCATGGCGTCCAAAGTCCGAGCTCCGCCGCCGGCAAAAGGAATCCGCATTTCCACACTCCAAAAATCCTTTCCCCGAAAGACGGCCACCTGGCCCTGCGAAATCCACTTCGTCTCAGCTTCGTCGGTTCGATCGACCTCGTAAACGGTTCCATCCGGACTCACGGCAATTTCATAAAACGAATGCGTGTTGGTTTCCAGGAGGACCGTCACGTAATCGCCTTCGAAAAATTTCCCATCGGCATCCTCTGCCTTCTCGACATCGAGACCCTTCATGTCCGGCTCCTTGCAGGTGATCCCAAGGAAGAGATTGTCTCCCTCACGCAAAATTTGAAATGTCGTCGGGGGAGTGCCCGCCATGCCTGGAGCGTTCGGGGTGAGTCCGGCCACCCGCACCGCCGGCCAGAACTCCCGATCCAATTGGCCATCAATTGGGTTGCTCTTCATGCCGCGACCTTCATTGGACTGCGACGCCACCAGCACGCGGTAATCCCGATCCGTTGCCCTGACGCGGGAAAGTTGATCCCGCAGTTGGTACAGTGGTTTCGTGTATTCAACCACTCGCCCGATCCGTTCCGCATAAACTCCATCCTGCCCCGCCGCCTTCTGCGCCCGGGTCAGCAGATCGAGAGCGGCGGTGATCTTTTCGGGGTCCCCCTTCATCTTCGCCCAATTGGCTTCGGAATACTCAATAAAAGCCTTCATCTCGGCTGCGGCCGGACCGTAATACTTGCTGTAATAGTCATCCAGGAGAGCCGTCAAATCCTGGTCGGCATCCCACCACAATCGGGCCGTCACATAGATATTCAGATGCTCGGTGGCAAATTCATCCCAGGAAAACTTGTCCAGTTGATCCGGGCGATGATTGTAAACCTCGATCATCTCTCCGGAGGAAACGCCCTTCAATTCTCTGAGGTCTTCCGCAATCAGTTGGGGAAAATAGATCGGGAGGCCATACGAATTCGGGCTGTTGAGATTATAGTAGTCCCAGGTAAAATATTTTTTTGAGGGAAGTTTGGCCAGCCAGTCCTGACGTAACTTGCGATGATAGGCCTGCACGTCACGGTCCCCGAATCCGCTGCGTTTCCGACACTCCATCAGAGCAAGATTGGGACTGAGAATGTCGATCTTCTCGGGAGGGAGTTGATAGGATCCATAGACCAAGGCACTGACCATCTTGTCCGGATGACTTTTGTTGAGTTGCCGCGCCACTTGATTCTCGTAGTCCCAGACATAGTCGGACATGGAGCCCCGGAAGCCCCGTTCCGGGGTTCCTTTGGCCACATCTTCCTCCCCGATTCCCCGACTGAATCCATCCGGCATGTCGATGCTGAGCATGGGCTCGTCAAAGTGATCAAAGACTGCTCGGGCATATTTTAAATGCTTTTCCATCAGACCCGGCGCTCCCAGGTTAGGCATGCCCGCACTTTTGGCATTGATCGCCCGCTTCCCTTGCCACAACGCATAGAACTCGGGGTGGGCCGCCTTCATTTCTTCACGCATGATGACAAACTTGATCCCGTGACCAACCTGAGTCATCCCGACAAGATCATGGCCGTGATAGGCCCCTAAGCGAAGGTTCCAAAGTGAAAGCTCGGGCACTCCCATGAAATCGTGATAATAATTGATTTTTCTGAGGGCGAAATCCGGATTGATGGTGAGATCCAAATTCTGAGGTAACTTGATCGACTCGACCTTTGGCACCACCTCTCCCAGTTCTCCCGCTGCATACCAGCGTACCCCCTGATCCCGAAGGAACTGCGTCACCGCATTATAGGTTCCCGTGTCGTCAAAATCCCAAATTCCCAACTCCTCGTGGTAACGCGCGTACACCATACGAAAGTTGTTCCAGAAAATATCTCCGGAGATCTTGTCAAATTCCTCATTCACCCGCTTCGTCTCTTCTTTCGACTTGCTTCGTCCCCAGGGTTCAATCGGTTCAAAATCCTTATCCGGCCCGAGCAGGGCCAACCATTCGGGCCCGGCCGCCATGCGAAAGGCGCCATACCGTAGCCCGTCCGTCTTCAGCCCGAGTTTGTCGGTGAACGAGCTTTTGCCGACAAAGATCTTCGCCACCGCTCCCCCGGAAGGTTCGGCCACAATCGGCAATTTGGCACCGGTCATTTTCTCCACGTATTTTTGCAACTCCTTCGCCGCAAATTTGGCCATGCGGGCCGGATCGTTCCCGAGAACAATCTCCGCCTTGCCTTGACCCGCTTGAACGAGATACGCAGGGGCCTCCGCGGCGGCCATCACAAATCCACTCCCGACGCCCGCAAAAACTACCGCGGTGATTAATCCCCAAAACTGCCGACAACGAATGCCACTCCTCATTTTCGGGGGTGTTTTGCCAAAAGAAATTGAAACAAGCAAAGGAGAGAAAATATGGGGCATAGAGGCTTCATTAAATTCCAACTTTCCAAATGGACAAGCCCAACTCAACCGGTCAGCCAAACTGTCCGCCGAAGACAGCGCTCATTCGCCAATGGGTCCGGGATTAAAAGCAGGTGGAATTCGGCCACAGGAGCGTGGGCGTCTCGCCCGCTTTCCAAACCCTGCGGGCGGGACGCCCCCCCTATCTTTGGTTTGCGCTTTCCGGGAGCCCCTCTTTTGGTCCTTGTCTTATTCGTTGGCCGGTTCTGAAACCAATCGTCCGAAAGCTTTCTGTGCTTGGGGAACCGGCTTATGAAATGATCCTCCAGTCGGCGACCAGGCGGAAAGATCCACTTCCACCCCGCGCACCCGCGCCCGACAAACGTTGATATACCAAGGGTCGTCCTCGGTCGGAAGGTCACCGGAGATCCCGGTATTTGCATCCAACTCGGCCGCCATAGCACCCGCCGGCGGAATCCTCATCTCGATCGTCCACTCTTTCGCACCATGATGCACCCGAACTTCCGCTCCCGATTTCCATTGGTCATTGAGCCCCTCACTCCGATCAATATCCATAATGTTTCCGGCTGGCCCCACACAAATCTGGTAGTAAGAATGATCCGGCGTTTCGATCAGAATCTCCAGAAAATCTCCGCTCCAGATCGCGGAGTCGCCATCGGCCTTCGATGGACTGTTGAGATGAGCCATATCCGGATCCTCGCACCGAATTCCCAAGTAAAGCATTCCATCCGTACCAATTGCGGCCTTAAATTCTGAAGCAAATTGCGGCGGCCCTCCGTCTTTGATTTGCTGAAACGATTGCGAAGAAACTCCTTCCCAGAAAGGATCATTCAGTTGGCCATCGAAGGCAAACTTCCCCGCTTCTCGTCGCTGAGCCCTCGCTTCCGGAACATTCTGACGACCAATCTTCAGCTCGGCTTGGCGCGAAACCAGCGGTTCCATGTATTGACGCACCCGAGCGATGCGCTCCGCATAAATCGAATCTTTCGGTGCCGCCTTCTGCGCGGTCTCCAGCAAGGCAAATGCTTCCGAAATTTTATCCGCATCCTTGTTCATAGTCCCCCAGTTAGACTCGGAAAACTCGATAAATGCCTTCATCTGGGCACTGGCCGGGCCATAGTAGTTATCGTAATAATCCTGAAGAAGCTCGGCGATATCAAGATCTGCATTCCACCACAACCGTGAGGTCACGTAGATATTCAGGTGATTGATGGCAAACTCATCGAAGCCAATTTCTTCGTCCGGACGGCGGTCATAGACCTCAATCGAGTCACCGAGCGAGACCCCTTTCAGTTCCTTCAAATCCTCCGCAATCAAGCGGGGATAATAAGCCGGAGGGCCCGGATTCCTGGCCGGCCACGCCTGCAGATAGTAATCCCAGGTCATATATTTTCCTGAGGGCAACTTTTTCAGCCAAGCCGCCCGGAGGTCCCGGCTCTCCTTCCGAATCTGGGGATTTCCCAAGCGACTGCGGTGCCGCGTGTCGATAACCATCAGATTCGGGCTCATGGTTTCAATTTTTTCCGGCGGAAACGTATAGGCCCCGTAAAGCAAGCCACTGACAAGACGATCTGGATGACTTTTGTAGAGTTCGGAGGCCACGCTATCCACGTAGCCCCAATAGTAATCCGACATACTCCCTCTCCATCCTCGTTCGGGAGTGGCCTGATCACGGTCGTCTTCTGAGATCCGTCCGCTAAACCCATCGACGACATCGAGACTGATCATTGGTTCCTTAAAGTGATCGAAGACCGTCTCGGCATATTTGAGATGTTTCTCCTTCAGAAGTTTCGATCCCAAGCGGGGTGCGCCTTGTCCACCCTTGTGACCAGTCGCCCTCTCGCCACCCCAAAGTGCATACATTTCCGGGTGTTTTGCTTTCATTTCATCCCGCATGATGACGAATTTTATCCCGTGGCCCAGTTGGGTGACTCCCAGCAGATCTTGCGCGTAATTTGCCCCCAAACGCAAATTCCAAAGCGTAAGCTCCGGTTTCCCCAGAAAATCGTAAAAGTAGCTGATTCGGCGCACGGGAAAATCCGGTTTTGTTTCATTATTCGTTTTCGCAGGAAAGGAAATGTCGGTCATTTTAGGCACGACCTCGCCAATCTCCCCCGGCGCATACCAGCGAACGCCGAGACCGCGTAAGAATTCGTAGACGGCGTTCAGGGTGCCCATGTCGTCATAATCCCAAACTCCCAGATCGTCATGTTTCCTCGCGTACAACATACGAAAGTTGTTCCAGAATGTGTCACCGGAGATCTTATCAAATTCTTCATTCACCCGCTTCGTCTCCTCTTTTGACTTGCTTCGTCCCCAGGGTTCGATTGGTTCAAAATCTTTATCCGGCCCCAGTAAGGCGATCCAGTTGGTCCCTGAGGCCATCCTGTACCCGCCATACTTGAGTCCTTCCGTTTTCAGCTTTCGTTCGTTCGTGAAACGGCTTTTGCCAACATAAATTTGTGAGGGAGTTCCCGGAGTGGGCTCCCTGACAATCGGCAAGGTCACCCCGCTGATCTTACTCAGGTAAACTTGCAACTCTTTCGCGGCGAAGATCGGAACCCTCGTCGCGTCCTCGCCCACGACAATCTCTGCGACGGGTTTCCCACCCTCGACCACTTTGATCTCATCGGCAGAGAGGATCGGCAGGCTCAGGATCACGGCCAGCGACGAGCGCCAGATCAATTGGCTGAGCGGGCGCATTGGGAAGAAGGGAAGCGGTTTCTGCTGCATTCCCGCAAACTTCGTGGAACTTGCCAAGAGGTCAAGAATGCAACGCTGGTTAGACCACCTTACCGGGCTCTCCCCGGAAGATTAATGCGCTGCGGTTGCCCGCGGTGGAGGAACGGGAACCAAACTTTCCCCCCCGTAAAAACAGACCTTTTAAATCAGGCCATATATCCTCACCTCCAACCGAGACAACGTTCCAGCCGGAAAAGTTGTGCGAAATCACGAGGCGATGGGAGCTCAAGCGCCGCGATTTTGCTAGCCCAATCATTCTCTCGATTGCGCGAGAGCTTTCGCCAGTAATTTAATAAACGCCACTCAACCCAAGACTCTTATGCAAGAGGTTGCGCTTGCTCAGAATTGACGGATTTTTTCCATAAAATGAAACCAGCAGCTCGGGATTCCGGCCGGACCTAGCCAGCGGATTCTGGAGGGGCGCTGGCGTTGTCCAATTCGTCGAAGATGCCCTTCGCGGTCATGAGGGCATTCGTTGCCGCCGGGAAGCCGCAGTAGGCGATCATTTGCGTGATGATTTCGACGACCTCGTCCCGGGAGGCCCCGCAGCGGAGGGCGGCCCGGATGTGCAGCTTGAGCTCGGGGAGCGAGAACCCCTGAACGGTAAGCGCCGCGACCGTGCAGAGCTCGCGCGTTTTGAGGTCGATCACGCTCCGGGGGTAAAGTTCCGCGAAGGGAAAGGTCACGTTCACCCAGGCAAACTCCGGTGACAGGGCCTTGATGGATTGGATATAAGCGTCCGCCATCGGGCCGAGTTGCTTGCGAAGTTCGTCCATGCCGCGCTGGTAGAGCTCGGAGTTCTCGTCGTGCTGGGGGTCAGGGGCGGGCATAGGATGGGGCAGAAATATTTAATGCACGACGGCTCGGTGCACGTCCTTCATCAGCGAAAGATTTTCCGAGTAATCGATGGGGATGTTGATCAGGACGGGAACCGGGGAAGCGAGCGCCTCGCGGAGGGCCGGCCCGAGGTCTTCGGCCTTGGCGATTTGGATGCCCAGACACCCGAAGGCCGCAGCAAAGGCGACGATGTCGATCTGGCCGAGCTGAATGCCGGCGGTTCGTCCGCCGTAGTGGGCTTCTTCCTGAAATGCCACCATATCGTAGGTGCCGCTGTCCCAGATGAGATGGACGAATCGGCTGCCGACGCGCTTGGCGGTCTCAAGCTCCATCGCGCTGAAGAGAAATCCGCCATCGCCTGATAGGGAAATCACGGGCGTGCCCGGCCGGGCGAAGTTTGCGGCCATGGCCGAGGGCAGCCCGACACCGAGGGTCTGTTGGCCATTGCTGACGAGAAACTGCCGGGGAAAAGCCGCCGGAAAGTAGCGTTCCATCCAGATATACATCGAGCCGATATCGAGCGAGAGAGTCGTCTGGTCGGTAACCACCTGCCGCAACTCGTGGATCACGCGCAGGGGGTGAATCGGAAAGCCGGAGTGTCCCGCGCCGCTGGCAGCGATATCCGCGATTTCCTTGCGGGCCGCTTGCAATTCTTCGGCATACGCCAGCTTGATGCGCGGTTTAAGAAGCGGCAGGAGAACCGCGAGGCTGGCGGAAAGGTCACCCACAATTTCGGCCTCGGGAAGAAAATTGCGGTCCTGATCCGAGGAGATGACGTCGATCGCAATCAGGTTCCCCGTTCGGGCGGCATTCCAGAGCGAGGCATCGTATTCGATGGGGTTATATCCAATCGTGATGACGCAGTCGCTTTCCTGGAGCAGGCGATCGCCGGGCTGGTTGCTAAAAATGCCGACTCTTCCGGCAAAGTCGGTCCCGCCCTTGGTGCCGGCCCATGCTCCAGCGCCTTGGAAGGTCGAAACGTAGGGCAGCGTGCTCTCGGTCACGAATTGTCGCACGGTTTCGGCGTCCCGCGGGTTCGACGATTGCATGCCGAGCAGGATGGCCGGCTTCCGGCTGGCATTGATGAGCGCGGCGGCCTTCTCGATTTCCGACCTGGCTCCCGGCCCTTGCTCGGGCGGGATTCCCAAAGCCGGGGAGATGGTGCCTGCGAAAGGTGCAAGGCTGATGTCGTGGGGGAGGCTGATGAATGCGGCGCCAGGGCGACCGGATTGTGCGGCGCGCACGGCGTTGCCGAAAATGTCACCCAATTCAGTGGGGGCCACGACCTCGGCCGCGTATTTCGTGACCGGGCGGAGGACGCTGACGCCGTCGAACGATTGGTGCGTTTGCTTGAGTCGATCTTCGAGCGGAACTTCGCCGCCGATGGCAAGCACCGGACTGCCTTCGGAGGTCGCTGTAACGAGCCCGGTCACGAGATTGCTCACGCCGGGACCGGAGGTCACCAGGCAGACGCCGACACGGCCGGTCATGCGACCCATGGCCGAGGCCATGAAGGCGGCGTTTTGCTCGTGGCGGCAGACGACGAGCTCGATCTTGGAATCGAGCAGCGCAATGAAGAGCGCGTCGATTTTGGCCCCGGGAATCCCAAACACGTGGGTGATTCCCAGATTCTCCAGCATCCGGACGAGGGCTTCCGCGCAGTTCATGGACTTTGGACTAGGCGGGATCGGGAACGAAATGCGTGTCCGCGCCGGGCTTAAAGATGACGTAGGCGCGTTTCCATGGGTCGTCGTTAAGCAGACGCCATTTGTGGCCGGTGCCCGTGTGGTCGATGGCCAGCAAGACGTCGCCCGGATGGATCGTGAACGTCTCGCCGCCCTTGCAGGTGAACTCAAGAATTCCGGAGAGCGTGAGGACGTATTGGGGCGTGGGATCGTTGTGCCAGTCGAAAGAAGCGTCCACCGGCGATTCCTTGAACTCGATCGAAAGCGCATCGACCAAAATCCCGGGACTGATGCTGCCCTTCTCGAAGTGAGAATTGCCGTCCGGGCCAGTGAAGATCTTGATCGCTCGGAGCATTACGGCTGCTGGTTGAGATGGAGGACGGCGGCGGTCTCGGCGCGCACTTTTTTGCAAAGCTCGGCGTTTTCAATTAACGACTGGCCATAGGAGGGAATCATTTCCTTCAACTGGGCGCCCCAGCCGCCCTTGAGCTTGTCGCCGAAACACTTTTCAAGCACATGGACCATGATCGCCACCGCGGTGGAGGCTCCGGGCGAGGCGCCCAGCATCGCGATGATGGAATGGTCGGCCGCCGCGACGAGCTCGGTACCGAACACGAGGATGCCGCCGTGGACAGGATCTTTCTGGATGATCTGCACGCGCTGGCCGGCGACTTCCAGCTTCCAATCCTTCTCGTCTAGCTTGGGATAAAATTCGCGAAGCAAAGCAAAGCGCTCTTCCATCGACTCGAGTACCTGGCCGATAAGATATTCCGTGAGGGCCATGTTATCGCGGCCCACGGCGAGCATGGGCAGGAGGTTGCCCGGATCAATCGACCCGAAGAGATCAAGATAAGAGCCGTGCTTAAGAAATTTCGAAGAAAAGCCCGCGTAGGGGCCGAAGAGCAGCGCGGTCTTGCCTTCGATGTTGCGCTTGTCGAGGTGAGGCACGGACATGGGAGGCGATCCCACGGAGGCCTTGCCATAGACTTTGGCATCGTGCTGGGCGGCGAGGGATTCGTCGTCGCAGCGCAGCCAGATTCCGCTCACCGGGAATCCTGCATACCCGTGGCCTTCGGGAATGCCCGACCTCTGCAGGAGATGGAGCGAACCGCCACCCGCGCCGAGAAAGACGAACTTCGCCAGTACATGCTTGTGCTCGCCTGTCTTTTCGTTGCGGATTTTGACATTCCATCCGCCTGCTTCACGCTTCAAATCCTGCACGCGGCTGAAAAAGTTGATCGCGAAGCCGTCCTTGCTTTTCAACGAGTCGAGGAGAACGGACGTGAGCGCGCCGTAATCGACGTCGGTGCCGGTCACCATCTGCGTCGCGGCCACGGCCTCGCTCGGGTCCCGGCCTTCCATTACGAGCGGGATCCACTCGGCGATCTTCGCCTTGTCGTCGCTGTATTCCATGCCGTGATAGCAATGGTGCGCGGTGAGCGCCTCGAAGCGTTTTTTGAGGAACGCGACATTGTCTGCGCCGCGCACGAAGCTCATATGAGGAACGGGGTGAATGAACGCCTGCGGATCGCGGATCTCACCCTTTTGGGTCAGGTACGACCAGAATTGGCGGGATAGGTCGAACTCCGTATTTACCTCCAGCGCCTTCGAGATATCCACACTGCCATCGGCGTTCTGCGGCGTGTAGTTCAACTCGCAAAGCGCCGCGTGGCCGGTGCCCGCGTTGTTCCAAGCATTCGAGCTTTCCTGGGCCTCGGAACCGAGCACCTCGTGAATTTCGATTTTCAGGCTTGGATCGAGTTCCTTGAGTAACACGGCGAGCGTGGCGCTCATGATGCCGGCGCCAACCAGCAGGATGTCGGTTTCTTCGGTCGGAGTGGTGGATAGGTTCATTGAGTAGGGTTGGGGGGGGCCTGGTTAGGCGGTGGCGACGTAGGGCCGGACCATCTTCGTGGGATCGACAACGCGGTCGAACTCCGCCTCGGTGACGAACCCGAGCTTCAGAGCGGCGGCCTTCAGCGTGAGATCATTATCCATCGCGTAATGCGCGATTTTCGAGGCTTTGTCGTAGCCGATCACCGGGGCCAGAGCCGTGACGAGCATGAGCGAGCGCTCCACGTATTCACCGATTTTCTTGAGGTTCGGCTTGGTTCCCTCGACGAGAAATTTTTGGAAGTTTGCGCAGCCGTCCGTGAGGATCGTGATCGAATGCGTGAGGTTGAAGATGATGAGCGGTTTGTAGACGTTCATTTCGAGATAGCCGCTCGCACCGCCGAAGCCGACGGCGACGTCATTCGCCATCACCTGCACGGAAATCATCGTGAGCGCTTCGGCCTGGGTCGGGTTCACCTTGCCGGGCATGATCGACGAGCCGGGCTCGTTTTCCGGGATGATCAATTCCGCAAACCCCGCGCGCGGACCGCAGGACATCAGGCGAATGTCGTTGCCGATCTTGTAAAGGGAAACGGCGAGCGTGCGGAACGTTCCGGAGAGTGCCACGAGCGCGTCGTGGGCGCCCTGAACGGTGAATTTGTTCGGAGCGGTGACGAAGGGTAATCCCGTGAGCTTGGCGATCTCAGCCGCCACCGCTTCGGCGAAGCCAGGGGCCGCATTGATCCCCGTGCCGACGGCGGTGCCACCGAGCGCGAGGCGATAGACGTCCTTCAGCGCCCCTTCGATTCGTTCCAAATTGTCAGTGAGCATTCCCGCGTAGCCGGACCACTCCTGGCCCAGCGTGATCGGCGTCGCGTCCTGCATGTGGGTGCGGCCAATCTTGACGATGTCCTTCCATTCCTCGGATTTGGCGAGAATCGCGTCGCGCAGGCCGGTCACGGCGGGGAGCAAGCGCTCTGTTACGTTCACCGCCGCGGCGATATACATGGCCGAGGGGAACGAGTCGTTCGACGATTGCGACATGTTCACGTCGTCGTTCGGATGCACCGGGGCTTTGCTGCCGAGCGCCGTGCCGGCGATCTGGCAGCAGCGGTTCGAGATCACCTCGTTCACGTTCATGTTGAACTGCGTGCCACTGCCGGTCATCCACACGTGCAGCGGGAACATGTCGTGGTGCTGGCCCGCCAGAATTTCGTCGCAAACTTGGACGATCAATCCGTAGGCCGTCTGATCCAACCTTCCGCCAGCGTGGTTCGCATTCGCTGCGCCCTTTTTGAGCGTGGCGTAGGAAGTGATCATTTCCCGCGGGATGAGATCCTTGCCGATACTGAAGTGCTCCAGCGAGCGCTGGGTCTGCGCGCCCCAGAGTTTGTCGGCGGGCACGTCCACCTCGCCGAGGCTGTCGGTTTCCTTGCGAATATCACTCATGATAAACTTTTGAAATCAATTGGGTGGAGGTGGATTCGAATGAATTTCGGCTTGAGGTAACTAATTCTGAAATATCCTCATTCACAAGAAAAAAGGAAATTTGCGGACAATTCCTTCTGAAAAATATCTGCCATTTGCAACGGGTGACAACCTCGAACAATCAGGGCAATGCCGCCAGTCAAGCGCGTGAATTTTTGATCAGGATCGCTGGAGCGGCCACCCCGATCGCGATGGCGAGAACCATGAAAAGACTGGTCGCACTAAGGGCAAGGGTCTCCGCAACCAGCGAGGGAGCGGACGCAGGACCGGCGTTGATGATCGCGAGATAGCCGATGACTGCCCGAAAGGCGAAGGCCCCGGGAATCATCGCCACCACGCCGGGAAACGCGAAGGCGCTGGATGGAGCCCGGAACCCGCGGGCGAAGCCTTGGGCCAGAAATCCGGCGGCGAGCGCACCAATGAGCGAGCCGGCCACGATGTCCATATGGTGCAGGAGGCAGAACGTGCGGGTCGTGTGGCTCGCCACGCCGCAAAGGACGCCCACCCAGGCCAGCCGCCACGGGACGTTGAAAAGAAAAAGGTAACCCAACGCAGCGCAGGCGGAGAAAAGCGCGTCCTCTGCCAGCGACGGCAGGCGCGAGACTTCGGTCACCGATATCTCGGCGCCGGTCACCGCCGTGGCGGCGAACAGACCAATCGCGACCGCCAGAGTGATCAGCACCGCCAGACCCAGCCGGGAAATGCCGATCGCCATGTGGTTCTTGATCATGTCTTGCACGCAATTGACGAACGGCACCCCGGGCACGAGGATCATGCCCTGGGTAATCAGGCAGAGCGCGGGCAGGGTGCTGAGCTTGAGCGCAACCGCGATCCCGGCGATTGAGCCGCCCACGAAAGCCGTGAGCATCGCGTTCAGGAACAGGTTCACTCCCCGGCGGCCCAATTCGAGGCGAAAAGCCGTACTGGCCATGCCTGCAACGAGTGTCACCCAGAAAGTCGGCCAATCGCCGCCAAAAAGCCGACTCAGGCTCGCCGCAGTCAGACCCAGTCCCGCGACGACGATCCACCGCGGATAAATAGGGCGCTGTTTCTCGACCGCCTCCAGACGCGCGCGGATTTCCGTCAATGCCATCGGGCCGGCTTCCACCTCGTCGAGCAACGTCTCGACGGCCGCGACGGCAGCCATGTTGACGTTCATCGACGGGATACGCTTGCCGGTCTTCGTGCGAAATTCACCGTCCCGATCCATGGTCAAAAGCAGCGCCTCGTAAGTCACAAGCAGGTGAGCATCGCAGCCAAACACCTTGGCAATGCGCTGCACGGCGCACGTCACCGCATCGGTATCCGCATTGTTCTGGAATAGAATGCGGCCGACCGAGAGCGTCAGATGCGATGCATCTTTGATCGGAACCGGGTGGGCGGTCATGGCGGCAATTTCTCGCAAAAGCCGCGCCGCGAAACAACCCTTTTTCGCAGTTTCCCGATCACCAAAGGGTTCTTCAGACGGCATTCCGAAAATTGCGGTGCGGATCTCCTGTATACGCAACGCCAGTGGACACAGAAACGGGCAAAGCCGCGGTCGAACTGAAGCGATCCTGCTGGTTTCGCTCAATATCGCGCCACGGGCGTGGGCTAGGGCCGTATCTTCGAAGAATGGATGGGCTGCCATCTCCTGGTATTTCTGTTCAACGACCTGCGCCCCTTTGACAGCCGCGAAGAACATTTCCCCTGAATCTCTTTCACGATACAGCGTAATCCGCAACACGACTCCTACCGAGAAAATGAAATCGCCTCCAGAGGAAGCATTTATCAGTATTTTAGAGCATCTCTCGGCTCAACCCTCGGCAGTCGGCTCGGCTTCAGGACCTCCTCCAGAGTCAACTTGCCCTTCGAGCCATCTATGACAAAATGCTCGAACTCTGGGAGTTGCTCCGCCTCAAACACCAGACCGCCCGAGCCTGCCGCGGCCATATCCGCCACATCATTGCCCTGATTGATGAACTCCGGCTCAGCGCGTTCGAGCCCCTCGTCCGCCTGGCCAAAACGCTCCACTCGTGGCGAGACGCTCTCGTTACCATGTGGCGCTTTACAAAAAACAACGGCATCACCGAGGGCTTCCACAGAAAGATGAAGCTCATTCAACGCCGCGCTTATGGCTTTAGAAATTTCCACAATTACCGCTGGCGCGTCATCGCTCAATGCGGCTAACCACAACCCAACAAACTGACCTCATCCCCATTGTTTGGTGTAGAGCCGGTGTAGAGCCCTTTGAAGCTTCGCACTTCGTGCGGGGCTCCAATCAAAGATTGGAGCGGGTGACGAGATTCGAACTCGCGACATCAACCTTGGCAAGGTTGTGGTTTTACCATAGTAGGCTTGCTTTGCTGCCAATCCGCTGCCAAGTTTTTACCCATGATTAAGAAATCCTGGCCCAGAATTTCGAAAACGGAAAATCACGGAAACCCGGCCTTTTTGGTCGATTCCAGAATCGCAGGGAAGGGAGAAAGACGATTTTTTCCGAGTCGGAACGAAGCGGAGGCTTTCGCTCAAGTGTGCCGTATTCGGCGACAAAATGAAGGGGCCTCGGTCTTCGACGATCGGGAATTGGCAACCTACGGGTGGACCGTCCAGCAGGCCATCCGCTTCAGCATTGAGCATCTCCGCAAGCAACAAGGGAGCATTCCCCTGCCGGAAGCCATCGAGCGGCTCATCACGGCAAAGCTGGCCAGCAACAAATCGGAATATTACTGCCGGTTGATGCGCCAGAGGTTGGAAAAATTGCTGTCCCATTTCAAAGGCCGCAAGATTGGGGAAATCACGGCTTCGGAAATCGAACGATTTCTGGCCGCATTGAACTTGGCCCCTGCGACAAAAAACACCGTGCGGCGGGACATGGTGACCTTGTGGAGCTACGCGGTCAAAACCGGGTTGGCGCAGTCGAATGAAGCGCAAAAGGTGGATACGTCCGAAACCATGGACTCGGCCCCTGCCATCTTCACCCCAAAGCAAGCAGGCGACCTTCTGGCCGAAAGCCTGGGCGATGTCCTCGTCTTCCACGCTATTGGTTTGTTTGCCGGGCTGCGAGTATCGGAGATCAAACGTCTCGACTGGCAGGATGTGGATTTCCTCGGCGGCTATGTCCATGTCGCGGCGGCTAAATCAAAGACCCGTTCACGGCGATTGGTGCCGATTCTGGATGCCCTCCGCTCATGGGTCGAACCGATCGCCAAGCCATCCGGGGCAATCATTGAGCGAAACTTCAGCAAACGCCAACTCGCCACCAGACAGGCGGCAGGCATCACAGAATGGCCCGGAAATGGCTTGCGTCATTCTTTTGTGAGCTACCGTCTAGCGGACACGGGAAACGCGGCACAGACGGCTTTGGAGAGCGGACACGATCAAGCTGTGCTGTTCGCCCATTACCGCGAGATTGTGAAACCGAAGGACGCCGCTCTCTATTTTGGCCTCCGTCCCCTCCCCGCCGGAAAGGTTCTTCCCATGGCTCCGGCTGCCTGACACTTTCCTGCGATGCCGGAAAAACAGTGGATCGTTCACCTGGGAGAAACCTGCCGGGTGGAAGTTGAAAAGATCACCCTCCGGGGACGAGTCGTAGGCTTCCGGATCATCCTTCTGGTGGAAATTGATGGGGATTTGCATTGCATCACCCGGTATGACACCGCGCACGGATTCGCCCATCGGGACGTTCTGGGCTTCGGCGGAAAACAACTCGACAAGGAAGTGATGCCGATTGATGCTGGCTACAACGTTGCTTTTGGGATAGCTTACCGGGACATCCTTGAGAACCATGAAAAATACCTACGCTTCTACAAAACGCACTGAAACGGTGCGTTCGATTCGCGTTCCGGTTCTCAAAAGGCCTTTTCCCAGCGAAAAGGAATTTGATGACATGCTCCGCTCTCATGGCTTCCGGCCCGCGACAAAGGACGAACAGGAAGAATCGCGAAAAGCCCAGGCGCGCATTCTCCGGCACGACTTGGCCGCGTAGTTTCGGCGGATTCATTGACTGTGAAAAGCCGTCAAGCCGAATAATAGAAAAAAGTTATCGTCTTCTGTCATCTCAAGTCGTCTCCAGTCGCATTGAGTCGCAAGTGACCATTTGAGCCGGGCCGGTTGTTCGAAAACGCGTGCTATAACTCATGCACGCGCATGAAAGAACCGGGTCAATATCTCAACAAGGTCCAATTGGCGAACTTGCTTGGAATCACCAAGCGAGGCGTCGAGGAGTTGATGCGCTCCCGCAAGATCCCGTTTCTTGCTCTGGGTCATCGCACGGTGCGCTTTTATTGGCCCGCCGTGGAAAAGGCGTTGGGGAAATTCGAACACAAGGCGATTGCCTCGGAGTAGGTCATGACACGGGCGCATCTTTTCGACCAAGTCCTTCAAGGCCGTCTGCTATTTGTAGGCGAACTCGCCGCTCACATCGCAGGCGGATCAAAAGGAATTCGTCGATAAACGGAGCGGCGAGGTCATCTCGTACATCCGGGCCATGCATTTGCTCGAACTGACCTGCAAGGGGAAAATTGACCGTGCGGTCATCTATGAGCGATGTGAGCGGCGAGTTGAAAGTCGGATAGAATGGCCGGTTTGAAACTCGGATATTCTTCTTCCTGGATCTTCTTCAAAACTTATCAACAAATCTCTTCTTCCTTCGTTTTCTTCTCCGTCTTGTTCAATGGCGTGTTTCTTCCCGTGGGGAGGTTTTGTTTCCTGACCGGGGTTCCGCTTTCTTATTCCCTCCATGATTAAAAAAAACGTTTAAATGCCTGAACTGTGGGACCATGCGCATTCGAGACCCTCGCTCAAAGCGGCAACGATATTGCGCGGAACCTGAGTGCAAACGCGCTTCCAGGACACGGAGCCAGAAGCGGTGGCTATCGAAGCCAGAGAATCGAGATTATTTCGCGGGACCGGCCAGCACAGAGCGGGTTAGGCAGTGGAGAAAAGCCAACCCCAACTACTGGAAGAAAAGGAAGCCTGTCAACAAAGCACCGTTACAAGATTTGATGGACATGTATCTTGCTGATTGCAATGACGTTGTGGTCATTGAGAACCAGAAGGCGTTACAAGATTTCATCAAAGCACAAACCGCTGTCATGGTGGGAGTTGTTTCATTATTCTCCGGAGTGACGCAACAAGATGAGATCGCCACGATTCTCCGGGCATGTTCAAATCGAGGAGCCGATATCTTCGGCCGCCCACTGGTTTGAAGCGCCTCGAAACCTCTGGTGGGGCACGAAGCCCAGGCCGTCGCGTAGAGCGTGACCACAGGCGTCTTGGGCGCACAGCGGTCAGATTTTCGATACAGTTAATTGATGCCCCAATTGCATCCGATTTTCAAACCGACCGAATCATCCGACGTTCGCGCCGCCGCTCGCAAGCGATTACCGGAAATTGTCGAACTGCCGGAAGAGGCTAAATTTCCCTACCGCCAGGGATCCCGCATGGTTTTTTTCCTCGAATCGGTGCAATGGAGATCCGAGCAGCTGACAGGCTTCATTCTTTCTGGGTCGAAACCCGAGGTGCTGGAAGATGAGGCTGGGAGCGAGGCGACGGATGCGCCGTCAGGCGCGCCGGCGACCGCCCCGCCCCTTAATCTTGTTTTATTACCAACAACTCCACAACCCACCCCATGACCAAGAGCAAAGCCGCCTTCACATTCGCTTGCCGGACACTCGGCAAGACCTCCCAGCTGTATATGTGGACGTTCACCTTCAAGGACGTCATTCCCGTCAAGGAAACCCGCAAGCGATGGAACTATTTGCTGACCCTCCTTCAGCGCACCTGGCCGAAACTTTGCGGCATCCGGGTCTTTGAACTCCATCCGGGAGGACACGGGCTTCATGTTCATCTGGTGACCAATTCCTATATCCGGGTTGAACAGGCCCGACTTCTAGCAGAAAAGGCCGGTTGGGGACGCATCCACGTGAAACGGGTTCCCAGCGAGCGGATCGGCTACTTGGGAAAATATCTGACCAAGAAAAGGCCCGAATGCCTGAAACGGTGGCGGCTTTGGGCCGGATTCGGAAAAGGATGGGAATGGACGCGATGCAAGGATGTCGTTTCGAATTCGCTTTTCAGCACCATCTACCGGGCCTGCAAGGAATGGCAGGGCTGGACGGGCCGGGGGAATTTTTTTGTTCGGGTGGCGTTCGTCTGGCAGATGATGTTCATGACAATAGAAAACGGGTGGAAGCCGGGGCTCGGGCCAGATGACAAGCCGTACTGGATGTGTTGTCCTGAGGAACTCGACGGCTTCGATCCTCCTGATTATGATGCGCCTTTCTAAAAAGTGCTGTCAAACCTAGCCAGGGGTTTACAGGGGGCGGCAATGAGCGCCCCTGTTCCTCGCTGATTCACGTTCTTCGTAACGTCCGCGATGAGCGGCCACCGCTTGCTTCTGGCGTGGCTCCTGCCCGCAAAGCGGATCAGCAGGAGACATGCCAGCAGTCCCGGAGGGACGGCTGTTTGGTGGATCGCTTTGTTCGGATTATTTCATGAAAATGGCAACCAACCCTGTCAGAGCGCCGATAATTCCGGTAAGAGTCGAAAGAACTGCTATCAGCACTCCTCGCCGATCTCTATTTTCATTTCTTATTCGTTTTCTCAGTTCAGTAATTCCATGTGCTGTTAGGGTGCGACCACTTTCGTAACTCAATTTATTCCACATGTCCTCCTCTGATCGTGCGGGAACCGGAATAAACAATCTCCGGGCGCGTCGAATTAGGTGTGAGGTAATCAAAGAGTCTATTTGTTCTTCTACGAGAGAATCTGCCGTGCTGGCTTCCCCACCAATTTCTCTTTTTTCATTAGCTGACACTCCCTTGATGTCTAAAAGATAACGCTTGTAAATATTGTCTTTTTTTTTGAAAAGACGGAAGATTTTCAGATCTGCTTTTAGCGATTCAAACATATATTTAAATTATTTTCCCGAACGTCCCCAGTCCGCCCAATCTCTGTGGACATTGTCTTGTTTGCGAATCCCACATCGTAATTTGATCACTTCGTTAACAATGAATCCATAATGTAGATGATCGTCACCAATAATACTAGTCCTCCAACTGCGACTAAAGCAATGCCTTTTGGATTGCTGCCTTCTCGACATTCTCGAACGCCAAAAATAATAGTCACTATTGCTCCGGGCAGACACAGCACTGGAAGAATCAATAGCAATGTAAATCGGACATTTGATATTTCCGATTGGCTCCTCAGCAACGCTACTGTTGCTGCACCGCCGCCAGTAAGTTCGATCATCCGAGATACAACTTTCTGCGCTTTGGTGTTCGCGCTCCCCATGTCAATAGCCATCAATTGGGCTCCGCCGAGATTCTGTTTTCCAGCGGTCTGCGGGCGATAAACGTTATCGTCAATTTCAATGAAAGTAATCGAGCAAATGGCACCTTGAAATGAACTCATCGTCATGCCGGTCAGGAAAGTAACCATACCAACGCTGTCATTGGCATTTTGCAGTGTATACCCGCTCTCCGCAACCGCTCTAACGGCAAGCCTTACGATCGCGGATATATCGCCAACAAACGCCCCTTGCTCAGGAGAGAACTGCACTTTTTTCCGATTTGGAATTTTTGGTGACGCTCTGTTGGCTTGCTGTGGAGATGGGGGCGGGCTCGGCAGATGCCCACCATACGGTATAATTGAAGAAATAGGTCTCCAATCTTCCCAGCCGTCTTGCCAGCAGAAGTCCGAAGGCGAAAATGAACCTTGGGATACGTATCCAGTAAGGTCATTAAATTCATAAGGTCCGTATTGTTGTCCGCTTTTAATTACAGTGATCGGCATAATCTGAGATAGTTATTGTGTTATTGTTACGTGAATGGATTCATTTGACTTATTGAAGTCCAAGCTCCTTCCTTTTCTTAATAATAGATTCTGGAGTCAGGGTGATTTTGTCGCCCGAAGGAGATGTCATCTCTTTTCTAATATCGATCTTAATTTGGCTTTCCGACTTCTTTGTAGCGTTTGCTAGCTCGGCAAGATATTTCGCTTCTGCATTATAAAGCAGCTAAAACTCCGTAAATGCATTTCTCAATTCTTTTTCGAGAAGAGAAAGTCGCTCTCGTCGCTCAAGTGAGCGTAGAGCAAACAGCACGGTCATTCCGGTTGTAGCTACGGCTGCAATTGCGGTTATTAAAGTGCGAATGGTTTCGTCAGACATGGTAGTTTTATTTTTTCCACCGTAGTCTCAGACATCCTGACCTCTCTGGGAGAAGTGCGGGAGAGTGAGGAAAAGCAATGAACCGGATTGAAGGATATTGGGCATTGGGTTGATGTGGGCAGATGCCGCAAATTCAGCTTCCGATTTTTCCCTCCGCCAGCACGGCCATTACCAACGAACTCGCCTTTGAGGAGCGGGAAGGGACGGTGTGGTATTTCAACGGGCACCTGCCGGTCTTCAGTCACCCGGTGGATGACATTGGGTCGTTTCGGTTTTTCAGCAGCCAGCTCATCGCCAACGGCAATGCCTCGCAGAGCGAGATCTCCCGGGCTTTCGGCGTGCCGCTGGTGAGTGTGAAGAGGGCTTGTAAAAAGCTGCGGGAGCAAGGGGCCGCAGGATTTTTTCGCCCACCTGCGCCTCAGCAGGGACACAAGCTCACGGCGGAGCGCATCGAAGAAATCCAAGGGATGCTTGATGCGGGCATGGAGGTTCCCGTGATCGGAAGGCAACTCGAAGTGTTGCCCAACACGATCCACAAAGCCGTCCGCGCCGGGCGGCTCAAAAAAAAGCCCGGGCTGCGTGATTGTACCCCTGGCAGCGAGGGATACGGCTGCCGGGCAAATGGCGCCAAGCAACCAAGGGGATCGCAGCGTGGCCGATGGAGAGGCGCCCATGGGTGTGGCAACCACCCGTTGTATGGAGCGGGTGGCAGCCGCTCTCGGAGCTTTGGATCAAGCGGAAGTGCGTTTTGAGCGAGCCGATGATGTTCCCAACGGCGGAGTACTCTGTGCCCTTGCCGCCTTGCTCGGCTTTGGCCTCTTGAGCCATGCGCAAAGCCACTTCACGACGCCCAAGGGGTTCTATCCCATGGAGTCAATCTTCCTGCTCTTGGCCTATCTCGCTCTGGGCCGCGTTCCCAGCCTGGAACAACTGCGCTACCATTCTGCGGGAGAATGGGGCAAATTGTTGGGCTTGGACCGCATCCCCGAGGTCAAGACCTTGCGCGATAAAATCGGGGTTCTTAGCGATGACGAACAACGCACGGCACGATGGAGTGGGGATTTGGCCAAAGAGTGGATGGCGCGGGACGTGGAGGCCGCCGGCGTGCTTCTCATCGACGGTCATGTGCGAGTGTATCATGGGGAGGCCACCAAGCTGCCTCGGCGCTATATCAGCCGCGAACGGCTTTGCTTGCGCGGCACGACCGACTACTGGGTCAACGCGATGGACGGAGCCCCCTTCTTCTGCGTGACCAAAGCGGTGGATCCCGGGCTGCAAAAAGTCCTCGAAGAAGAGATCGTGCCCCGCCTGCTCCAAGAGATCCCCGGACAACCCAGCGCCAAGGAACTCGACGCCGACCTCCTGCGCCACCGCTTCACGCTGATCTTTGACCGCGAAGGCTACTCGCCGGAACTCTTTTTCAGACTCAAAGCCCAGCACATTGCCATCCTCACTTATCATAAACATCCCGGCGAGGATTGGGGGCGCGTCGAGTTCGGTCCGCAAACTCTCACCCATCCCAACGGCGAAACGAGCACCCTGCAACTGGGCGAACGCGGCACCCGTCTGAGCAATGGACTCTGGGTGCGCGAGATCCGCAACTTGAGCGAGAACGGCCATCAGACTGCGATCTTAAGCACCGACTTCCGCAGCGAATTGGGCCGCTCTGCGGCTGCCATGTTCGCCAGATGGAATCAGGAAAACTTCTTCAAATACATGCGCCAACACTATGGTCTGGATCGTTTGGTCGAGTATGGGACCAGCCCACTTCCTGAGACCACACGGCTGGTCAATCCCGAGTGGCGCGCCCTTGACAGCCATGTTTGCCGCGCCGCCTCCCAACTCAGCCGCGCACAAGCCGCCTTCGCGGCCCACACCCTTGGAGCGCAGGAAAACGAACCCGAGAGCGCCGCTCGCCACGAAGAAAAGAAAGGGGCCGCACTCGGTGCTCTGGAGGCCGTCCAAAGCCAACTCAAAGCCCTCAAAGACCGGCGCAAAACCACCCCCAAACACGTCGAACTCAAAGACCTCCCGCCCGAGCAGCGTGTTGCCCAACTGCGCGGTGGCAGAAAGCACTTCATCGACACCATCAAACTCATCGCCTACCGCGCCGAAACCGCCCTCGTCCAACTCGCCAGGGAAACCCTGCGCCGCCATGACGACGCCCGCAGCTTCGTGCGCGGACTCTTTGCCACCAGCGTCAACCTGCGCCCCGACCCAGCCCGTGGCGAAATGCGCGTCGAGATCCACGGACAGACCAATCCCCTTCACGACAAGACCCTTGAGGCCATCTGCCTCGAACTCAATGCCACAGAAACCCGCTATCCAGGCACCAATCTCCGGATGATTTACCGCCCAATCAGATCATCCGTTTTCCCCACAGGTCAGGATGTCTGAGTCTGGAATAGTGGGCGGGTGTATTGGTAAAAGATGATGTCACCCTAAACCAATAAGAGTTGCGGCCCGGGAAGTTGGAGGGATGGTTGTTATCGCCGTTTCGACGGGATTTTGAGGAAAACTCGGGTTTTGTCGAGGCGGGGAGGATTGGATCGGCATTAATTGCAGTCAGAGGCCACCAATCCGCTGCCAATCCGCTGCCAAGATTATCGGGCTTTATGGGGGTTTTCGCGTTTGTATGCGTTCGAATGAACATTGGGGGAAAAAGCCAGCAGAGCCTTTATTCATGCGGCTCCCCTCGTGTTTTAGGGGGAGCGGGTGACGAGATTCGAACTCGCGACATCAACCTTGGCAAGGTTGCACTCTACCACTGAGTTACACCCGCATGAAGAGACAACCAAAATACCCAACCCCGGAAAAAGGTCAATCGGTCTTTTTGTCTGAATTGCCTCAAGCGACGCGGGTTGGTCCGGCACCTCTCCTCTGGATCACTTCTTTTTCAACCCCGCCAACATGCGAAGGCGCAAGGTGTCGTAAATGGGCGCTCCCCGCACCAAGGAGGAAGTCAACATGGCTCCGAATCCGGCGGCCAGCATGGCATCCATGATATTGGAGGTTGCCGTCATTTCCGCAATGAGAACGATTCCCGTGAATGGTGCCCGCACCACTCCGGTAAAAAATGCCGCCATCCCCACCACCGCAAACGCCACCGGGGAGACGACATATTCTGCCGGAACCAATTCGTTGACGCCAGTGGCGAAAATCGCCCCCAGAGCCGCCCCGACCAAAAGCAAGGGCGAGAACAACCCGCCCGGCGTTCCCGCCGAATAACTGACCGGGCCAACAAACCACCGGACCACAAAAATCAGCAGAATCGTCGCCACCGGCACTCCGCCACTGAGGATTTCCTGGGAAAGCGCATCTCCTCCTCCGACCATCGCGGGAGAAAACCATGCCACCCCGCCGATCAAAGCCCCCACCAACCCCGCCCGAAGCTCCGGCGGCCAATGCCGCAAACTCTCCAGCGCGTCCATGAAGAAAATTGTCATCCGGTTGTAGGCCACGCCCAGAAGGCCCGCCGCACCTCCAAAAAGAAAATACAAACCCAGGGTCCAGGATTCCCCCCGCACCAATGGCCCGACGTGAAAATCCGGAGCACTCCCCAAAATCATTCGAGCCACCGCCACTGCCGTCACCGTTCCCACCAGCGTGACGATGGTGAGCCGAAGACGAAAGGTCCGGCTGACTTCCTCAAAGACAAACAGGGCTCCTCCGATGGGGGCATTAAAAGCCACCGCCAGACCCGCTCCCCCCAAGGCCGCCTGCACTTCCCGGATGACATCTTTGACGCAGCGAAATCGCCGGGCCAGATCCGCCCCGATGGTCGCCCCCATTTGAATGGTGGGACCTTCCCGGCCCAAGGCCAGGCCGGTGCCAATGCCCAACAACCCGCCAAAAAATTTGATCGGTACGGCCAGCAGGGAAATGGGTTCGGCCTGTCCGCGGGTGATGGCTTCCACGTGCTGCACTCCCGATCCTGCCGCCAGGGGCTCCCGACGCACCAGCCAGCGGGCCAAGCCGGCACCAATCGCTCCGAGCACCACCGGCACCACCCATCCCATCCACGGCCAGGCCTGAGCCCACTCCACCAAGCCACCAAGCCGGGATCCCATCCAGGCCAATCCCGCCCGGAAGGCCGCTCCGACGACACCAATCAGACAGCCCCCGATAAACGCCACCAAACAGGCCCGGCCGATGCCGCTCATCTCCCGATCAAATTCGGTCTCAGGGTATTCTTTGGAGGTTTCCAGCGGCTCCACGACAATCAACGGTTAAATATCCGCGGCCTGCTCGACGGGCATCTCTCCCGGTTCGGGCACGGTGCTTTCATCCATGGTCAGCACATAAACGAGCATGGCCAAAATCATCAGGACAACGGCCACGACAAATAGCCAGTGTTGGTGAAGTTTTTTCTTCGAAGAACCGACCTCTGGGGACGGCTTGTGGTGGCGATGGTGATGTTGATGTCTGCTCATAATGGTGGGGACGGGACCAAAGACTCTGACTTCACGTCGGGCACCGCCGGACCCATTACTATCAGTCTGCCGGGCTTTTCCAAGTCCCGTGATTTGAGGCCGCCAGTGCGCCTTCCTTTGCCTTAATCCCTCGGATCACCTTGCCAAGACAACCGGTTTTCTGCCATCTTTATCGTGCGAGCACTCAAAAGACACCCTCTCGTCCCCGTCTCCCAATTCCACCGATTTTTCTGAGACACCAAACGGCGATCCGCGACGTAGTCTTTTGTGGTGATCAAATGATCATCGGTGTCTGCACCTCACATGGAAACTCTCTCTACCAAGGATCGGCCGCCATCGCCAGCTCCACGCGTCCTCTCATCCCTGCCCCCGCCGGAACCAGAAGGCTCGGCCACTCTCAACGGCAGTCTTCCCGCGAAGCCGGGCCTTTGGACCCGACTTATTCAGTTCATTGACTCCGACTATTTTCCTGGAGGCGAGGAAGCCGCCCGGGCCCAGCCGGAAAAAATGGAACTGGGACGATGCATCCCCTTTCTCATTCTCCACCTCGGTTGTTTGGGGGTGATTTGGACCGGATGGAGTTGGACCGCGGTAGCTATTGCGGTGGTTTTGTACCTGGTTCGGATGTTTGCCGTGACCGGTTTCTATCACCGCTATATGTGCCACAAGGCCTACCGGACCTCGCGACCCGCTCAGTTTATTTTTGCCTGCATTGGACTCACCTCCGTGCAGCGGGGACCCCTTTGGTGGGCCTCTGTACATCGTCACCACCACGCCCATTCGGATGAAGAAAGCGATCCCCATTCGCCTCATCAAAAGGGCTTCCTCTGGTCCCATATCGGCTGGCTCACCAGTAGCAAAAATTTTCCCACCGACTACAAATTGGTCCGGGATCTCACGAAGTTTCCTGAATTGATTTTCCTCAACCGTTTCGATCTCCTCGGGCCTCTCGCGCTTATCGTGGCGCTCTTTGCGCTCGGAGCCGGCCTCGAACGATTCGCTCCCGGCTTGGGCACGAACGCCTGGCAGTTGGTCGTCTGGGGATTTTTCATTAGCACGACGGTGCTTTTCCATGCCACCTGTTCGATTAATTCCCTCGCCCATCTCATGGGTCGCAAACGTTTTGTCACCCATGATGAGAGCCGTAACAGCTTCCTTCTGGCCCTCATCACCCTGGGCGAGGGGTGGCACAACAATCACCACGAGTTTCAATCCTCGGCCCGGCAGGGATTTTATTGGTGGGAGATCGATATCAGCTATTACGTGCTCCGGTTGCTCGCCGCGGCCGGGATCATTTGGGACTTAAAAGCGGTTCCCGCCCGGGTGTACGCGCAGGTCGCTTCGGATCACGAACCGCGCTGATGGAACGCGTCGCCATTGTGGGAACCGGGGTGGCCGGCCTCGGGTGCGCTTGGAATCTCCGCCACCACGCGGCGCTCACACTCTTGGAACAAGATGCTCGTCCCGGCGGCCACAGCAACACGGTCACGGTGGACGAGAATAAGCGCCCCCTGCGCATTGACACCGGGTTCATCGTTTTCAACAAGGTCAACTACCCGAACTTGTGCCGCCTCTTTGCCGAACTGGACGTGCCGATCAAGCCTTCGGAGATGTCCTTCAGCGTCCAACACCTCCCGACCGGTCTGGAATATAATGGCATGGGCCTAAACAAAGTTTTCGCCCAGCGGCGCAACCTTTTCCGACCCCGCTTTCATCGACTTCTGGCCGACATTCAACGATTTTTCCGCCTGGCCAAAAAAGCTCTCACCGATGGCGATGGGGACCCCCACATCACGATCGGAGAATTCGTCGCACGCCACGAACTCGGCAAAGACTTTCTCGCCTTCTACTTGCAGCCGATGAGTTCTGCAGTTTGGTCCACCGAACCCCGGGACATCCTCGATTTTCCAGCCTCCACACTGCTGCGCTTTTTCCACAATCACGGATTTCTCGGGGTGGACACCCACCATCCCTGGTTCACTGTCGAGGGAGGCGCGAAAACCTATGTGGACCGAATTCTGGCGGGTCTGGCTGCCGCGCAACCTGGAGCCGAAATTCCCCGGTTAAAGGCCCAAATCACCCGGGTGACCGAACAAAACAGGTCGGTGGAAGTCACCCTCGCGGACGGCCAGAGCCACCGCTTTGACCGCGTAGTGCTCGCCGCCCATGCCGATCAATCGCTGGCCATGCTGGCAGCGCCCGATGCCGACCAACACCGACTACTCTCTTCGTTCCGCTACCAGGAAAATCACGCTACCCTCCACACCGACGCCTCGGTGATGCCAAAAGCCCGGCGGGCCTGGGCCTCATGGAATCACCGGATCGGGGGAACCGAAGGTCACCCGCAAGCGACCACCCACTATTGGATGAATGCGTTGCAGGGGGTTTCCCCAAGCCAAAACTATTTCGTTTCGCTCAATAGCCAGGGACAAATTCCTGCCGACCAAATTTTGTACGAAACCGTTTATCACCATCCGGTCTTCAACCTGGAAGCGGTGCAGGCGCAGGGAGAACTTTCCCAACTCAATGGCCGAGATCGCGAGCAAAGGATTTTCTTTTGCGGGAGCTATTTCAAATACGGATTCCACGAGGACGCCTACAGCTCCGGTCTCGATCTGGCGGAACATTTGAAGCAAATTCTCAAATTCTGATATGAATTCTTGTCTCTACGAATGCACCATGAGGCATCTTCGCCTCATGCCCAAACGCCACGAGTTCGTCAACCGCATCTTTCTCTTCGCCTTCGATGTCGATGAATTGGACGCGATTCCCGAGGCGGTTCCGATTTTTGCCCACAACGAAGCGGGGCTTTATTCCTTCCGTGATGACGACCATTTTCAAATCGTTCCTGGCGGCACCGCCCGGGCCAATGCGGAAGCCTTTCTTTCCCGCGAGGGGATCGAAGAAAAGCCGGCCCGCATTCTTCTGCTCACCAATGCCCGTTGCTTCGGCCATCTCTTTAATCCCATTTCGATTTGGTATTGTGAGCGCGAGGATGGCTCGCCCCTCGCTGCCATTGCCGAGGTCGGCAATACCTTCGGTGAACTCAAGCCATTTCTGGTCCCCTTTCACAATGGGGCCTTCCGCCTCCGCACCCCGAAGCATTTTTACGTCTCCCCGTATTCAGCCCTCGATCTCGAATTTGATTTCCGTTTTGACCGTCCCGGCGATCGGCTCGTCGTCTGCATCGACGACTATCAGGGCACAGATCGCACCCTGACCAGTTCTTTGACCGGACGGCGCGCGGAATTGACCACCTCCCGACTCCTCGCGTTCACGATCAAGTATCCCTTCATGACCCTGCAAGTCATCACCCTGATCCACTGGCATGCTTTTTTGCTCTGGCTCAAGCGGGTCCCCTTTCACCTCAAGGAAAACGACAGGCCTCTCCAGAAAGGCGTTTTTCGGCCTCACAAATCCCTCGCTCCGGATCGCGCTTCGAAAGAGCGGGCCAAATAATCGCGGTCAGGGAGTCAGGATGAACAAACCCCTCCCAGGGGGCGGTGAGGGTGGCAGGGAATTCGACTGAGCGGCTACATTTTGCCCACGTAAATGATCGGGCCCCGAGCGGCGATCGAGCCTCCCTTGGGTTCGAGGGAAATCGCTAGAGCGGCCACCTCGGTCACCCCTTGGGGGGCTTCAAAGACGGCCCGCCCACCAACCGCAGCGGTCAAAAGTCCTCCATCCACCGGGGTGGATGATCCGACAGGGATGACCCAAAGCTGATAGTCCTTATCGCTCGGCGGAGCCGGAAGTCCTGCCAGATCAAGAACCCCCTTCCTCCGCGAAGGATCCCACAACGCGGTGAGCGCATGCTGGTCGGGCGCTTCCGCTTGCGGAGTCAAGCTGACATTTTGAATTTCGCGGAGGGGATCCCGCTTCTCCAAGGAGGCCACCCGAATATCCAAATCCGCTTTTTCCTGGAGGAGGGCATTGACCCGACCCTGCAATTGCTCGCGCTCGCCGTTGAGGCGGAAGATCTTTTCTTTCAGGCCTTGGGTCTCTTGAGCGAGAAGGGCTCGTTCCTTGGTCAGGTGCGAGGATTTGACCACACTGAGACCACAAAAGACCGCCAGAGCCGCTGCCAGCGCCCATGGCATCCAGGCCAAAGAAAACCCCGCCGCTTCCACCGGCTGACTCGGAGAACGTTCCTCGACGGCCTGCAAAACCTTGTTCCGAAGTGAATCCGAGGCGGCTTGGGTCGGAAGCGAAAGCGCCATTTCAGTCGCAGCCGCTTCGTATTTCGCCACCAATTCTCCCAAGGTTGAATCAGGCTTCAACGCCTCCTCAAAGGCCGTGAGATCCGTCCCTTCCAAAATGCCCAAGGCGTACATGGCGGCCAATTCGTCGTATTCTTCCGTACTCATGCGAACCTCCCCAAGCTTTCCCGCAGGCGATTCATCGCACTGCGGATCCGGCTTTTCACTGTGGTCAGAGGCAGGGACAACTCCCGAGAAATCTGGCTTTGGGAGAGCCCACCAAAATAAGCGAGTTCGATCGTCTCGCGAATATCCGTCGGCAGCTCAGCCACCGAGCCCCGAACCGCTCGGGCTTCTTCCGCCCGTTCGGCGGCGACCCCGGGCGACCGCGTACCGGACACGGGCGGATGCGACTCGGCCTCAACGCCCGCCTCTTCATTGAGGCGATGCCTTCTGGTGGCGGCGCGGATGCGATCGATTGCCTTATTGCGGGTCATGATGATGGCCCAGGCCAAGGGGGCACCCCGGCGGGAATCATAGTCGGCGGCATCTTTCCAAATCTTGGCAAAAACTTCCTGAAGCAATTCTTCGGCGTCTTCCGGGCGTTTCAACATTCGGAGAGCGAGCGGGTACAGGCGGGGAGAAAAGGCATCGTAAATTCGCGCAAAAGCCTCCCGATCGCCCCCGGCCACCCGACGGATCTCCGCCGCGTCGATCCCGACCGGCGGCGCCAATTCGTCAGTTATCTCGATCTTTTCGGGCATGCGTCCTCCGGTTTGCTTAAATTCCCAAGAGGCGAAAGCAAGAAAAATCGGGTTGAGAGGCCATGGACGACTAGACATTCCATAGAAGATTTCGTCTCCCGCAGCCGTTTGGGTTCGAATCCGGGTGTTTTTTCGAGTTCACCTTCTCGCAGTACAGCGAACCGCAACGTATTCAGTTTGGGGCAAAATGAATTTCCGCACCTCCACGGTTGCCTGCGACGCGGGGAATTCGCGCACTAACATTTCGGCAATTTCGGCCCCCAAAGTCTCGATCAGGCGCCGTTCTCGTTCGCCGGCCAAAGCCACGATGCGGCGAGCAGCGGCGTCATAATCGACCGTTTGAGCAATATCATCCCGGAGTTCGGAAAAAGGCACCTGCGGGGTGATGGTCGCATTGATGAGAAGCCGCTGGGGGGAGGCTCGTTCAGCCTCGGGAACGCCAATGACCGACTCGACGGCCAAGCCTTGGATAAGAATTTCGTTCATGAATAGTCATTAGTCATTGGTCATTGGTCACTTTCACTTTCACTTTCACTTTCACTCGCGGCGAAGCGCTCGTCAGCTCCGGAAGCGAACTTCCCGGATCGTCCGCGCGCCAAATCGTTCGCGGAGTTTGCGCAAAATCTCAGGTTTCCAAGTGCGGTCGAGTTCGTAGCGCACGGTGGGTTGGAGGACATGTACGACCAAGACGCCGGCCCGGACCGTCTGGGGCACAGAATGGGCGGCCAGAAAATCCCCGACCACCTCCCGCCAGGCCTCCTGGATTTCCTGTTCGTTGAGACGCTCGGTCAGGCCCAACTTGGGCAGCAGCTTCTTCAGCGCCTCTCCCACACCGACGCAGCGATCGGGGCGCTTCGGGCCATCGGGCAGTCCCCGCCAGTCTTCGAGGACACGTTTCCGAATATAGTCCGTGCGCATAAAAAAAAGAGGCTCCCGCCCAGAGCGAGAGCCTCTTTATAAAAAAGGGGATATCCTCCCGGCGGTTAAGCGTCGCCGCCGTCGTCGCCGATCGCTTCGACCGGACAGCCTTCCATCGCTTCCTTGCAGAGCGCTTCTTCTTCCGGGGATTCGATCTGCTTGTACACGTAGCTGTGACCACCGTCTTCGTCGCGCTTGAAGTTCGCCGGAGCGGTTTCGCGGCACAAGTCACAGTCAATGCACTGATCGTCCACGTAAAATTTGCCTGCTGCGTTTTGCGTATATTTATTTTCTACATCTGCCATAAAGTATCTCCTAGACGGCGAAAGCTACGGTCCCAACCCAAGATTGCAATCGTTTTTTCGTCATGAGAAACCGTCTCCCGCACTATGAAATCTCTCTCCCTCGATCCCGTCCTGCCCCTAGAGGGGCGTCATGTTCTCCATCTTTACTTCGGCATTGACCATGGAGCCTGGGATCTCCTCGACGGCCCCGAAAAAATCGAAGCCAAGACCGCCCTCGCCTCCTTGGTGCAGGAAATCCGGGCTACCGCCGATACCCAGTTGCTGACTTTCAGCGTCGTGACGCCCAAAGCCGACCTCGGGTTTATGCTGGTCACGCCCGATCTCCATGTGGCGGACAGCTTTGCCAAGCAAATCGGCCTCGCCCTCGGCCCCGGGGTCCTCACCCCAGAGTTTAGCTGGCTTTCGATGACCGAGCGCAGCGAATACACCACCAGCAACGAGGAATATGCCGCCAGCTTGGAGAAAGACGAGGGCCTGGCTCCCGGCACGCCGGCTTTCGCCGAAAAAATGGACGCCTTTCAGGCCCGGATGAAAAAATACGGCCAGGACCGCCTCGAACCCAACCTGCCCGACTGGCCGGTGGTCTGTTTTTACCCCATGTCGAAACGCCGCGGCACTGAGGGCCAAAATTGGTATGCTTTGGATTTTGCCACCCGCAAGAAGCTTATGGCCGGTCACGCCCGGGTCGGTCGCACCTTTTCCGGACGGGTTTTGCAACTCATCACCGGTTCCACCGGCCTCGACAACATGGAATGGGGAGTCACCCTTTTCACCAAAACCACCTCGGAAATCAAAACCATCGTTTACGAAATGCGTTTCGATGAGGTTAGCGTTAAATACGCGGAATTTGGAGACTTCCTCATTGGTCTCCAAATGCCTCTCGATTCACTCTTTGCCCGGGTAAATTTGTAAAAATTGGAGGAACCTCGTCGCCGGATCCGGCCTGCCGCCATTGATTTGCCGGTGGAGTTTGCACTGCCCCGCGTAGCCAGTGTAGATTAGCAGCGAACTGATGAAGGAAAAAATCACTCGGCTGGAAAACATTCTCCGCGAACGGACGCCGCTCTTGGTGGCGTATTCCGGCGGAGTGGACAGCACGTGTTTACTCGCGGTCGCTCATCGGGTCTTGGGCGACTCCGTCCTCGGGGTCATCGCCGATAGCCCCAGCCTCCCCCGGGCGGCTTTGGCCGAGGCTCGCCAGGTGGCCGACGAGATCGGAGTCCGCCATCGCGTGCTCACCACCGAGGAATTTTCCAACCCGGAATATTTCACCAATCCGCCCAACCGGTGCTATTTTTGCAAAGCGGAATTGTTCACCCAAATGGAAGCCCTGGCTGCGGCGGAAGGATTCGCCGCCCTCGCCTATGGGGAAAACGCCGACGACCCGGCCCACCTCCGACCCGGCTCTGCGGCGGCGGCGCGTTTCCACGTCCTTGCCCCCCTCAAGGAAGCCGGATTGACCAAAGAAGAAGTCCGAGCCCTTTCGCGCCAACTGGGTCTTCCCACCGCCGACGCGCCCGCGCAACCCTGCCTCTCATCCCGCATCCCTCACGGGACCACGGTCACTCGCGAAGCGGTGGCCATGGTGGAACGGGGCGAAGCCTTTGTCCGCTCCCTTGGCTTCAGCGTCTTTCGGGTTCGCTATGTCGAGGGAACGCCGCCCGGGGCCCGGGTACAAATCGCTCCCGGAGAATCGACGGCCGTGAGCGGTCTCAAGGACACCCTCGAAACAGGACTGTTCGAGGCCGGATTCGGCTCCGTGGAAATCGATCCCCTCGGATATCGCTCCGCATCCTAGCCCGCTTCCTGGTCATGTCAGACGTGCCACCCATCTTTCTCCAGCGGATTTTAGAGCACAACCGCCATTGCTGGGGCGCCGTTATCGCCAGTATATTCGCCGCCGGGATGGCGTGGATGTTTTACGGAGTGCTCTTTACCGGAGCGATCCTCCTCTTTGAAGTCGTCCGCACCAATGACGTGAATCTTTTTCGACCGCCCTGGTGGTATTATCCCACGGGCCTCCTCCTCATCCTGGGGATTTTAATCTCGGCGGGTGTCGGCCGTTGGCGGCATCGCTTTCGGTCCGCTCCGGATCGGCCCATCATTGGTTGGCACCTGATTTTCGAAGTAATTTTTCTGCCCGCAAAATTGACGTTTGCCATCGGCGATCATCTCAGCGCCCGGATCAAACTCTCCCCCAGTGAACGCCGCGAAGGATGGCATCTCCTCCAGACCATCTGGCAAATGGGCCACGCCAATGTCAGCCAACTGGGAGGCGAACTCTCCCGGCCACAGCTTCTTGCGAAACTCCTCCCCGCCCTGCAATTGACCGATTGGATCGATTTCCACCAAAGCGAGGGAGAATGGTATTATCGGGTCTGTTCGGAGCAGGAAGACGTCCTGCGGGGACTGCGGCCAGAGCAAAGCGCCTCTGAACCAGTTCTTGAGGAGGAATGATATCAACTCCCGGCTTATACTAGCTCTTTGAAATAGAATGGTTGAAGACACTGCGCAAAGGAGGGTTGGAGACGTTTCTTGATTACGGCAAACCCGGTCCCAAAGTTGGAAGCCAAGCTGGCAGCGGGCGAGTTCGTTAGCGCCGTTGCAGCACAGCGCTGGCGGAAAAACTTGAAGCGCTGGAACTGCCTGAGGGTAGCAGGGTCAAACTCTGGATGAAGCTCGCTTTGGTCTACGCACCGGGTTGAAGCGACTCTGGGCCCGCAAGGGCCAGTGTCCCGTGGTACCCCGGCAAATCAAATATGAATGGGACGAGCCCGCCAGTGTGCTTCGCCTCATTGGTCGGGAATGGATCCGCTCTCAAGCAAACGCTTCGCACTGAAGTCAAATGCCATCTTAATTTAAAGGGGTGGTATTATCCTAAAAACAGAAATGAACCACAGAGAGCACAGAGGACACAGAGTGGAAGCAGAAGAAGATAAATGGCTTATGAATATTCGGAAAGAGTTCTGGGATGTCATCTGGAAGGTGACTGCCCATTGACCTATCTATTTTTTGTAAATCCTTGTCTCTGTGTTCTCTGTGCCCTCTGTGGTGAACCTGCATTTTCCTATTTAGGATTATTCCTTCAATTCCTCACCGGAGATCGCGTTGGTGATGACAAATTTTTCCTCGTGGAAGGCGGGGTCGGCGCTGAAGCTGAGGCGGCCAGCGTAGCGGCGTTCGATGTCGACCAAATGTTCTTCGTCCTCCGACCGCAAGCGGGCGAGGAGGTCCGGATGCACGATGACTTTGACCTCGTGGACCGTGTCTTGGAATTTACGCATGACGGCGTGGAGAGACCGTTGCAGCTCCACACTCATGGTCATGGGGCTCTTGATGTTCCCCTTACCCTGGCAATGCGGACAGGCCATGAACTGGGTGCTGGCCAGGCTCTCGGCGGCACGCTGACGGGTCATTTCCAGAAGTCCCAGGCTTGAAATGGGCAGAACATGGGTGCGGGCCTTGTCCCGTTTGAGACGATCACGAACACGCTGATAGACCGCCTGTTGGTCCCGGCGATGTTTCATGTCGATGAAATCGCCGATGATGATGCCTCCAATATTGCGCAGGCGGACCTGACGGCAAATTTCGTCGGCAGCTTCCAGATTGGTTTGAAGAATAGTTTTCTCCATGTCGCGGCTGCCTTTGTTGCGGCCGGTGTTCACATCGATGGCAATGAGGGCCTCGGTTTCATCGATGACAATGTAGCCGCCACAAGGCAACCAGACCTGACGGTGAAAGGCGGAATCGATCTGGGCCTGTACTCCGAAGCAATCGAAAATCGGCTGAGCGCCGGTGTAGAGTTGGATCCGTTTTTTGGCTCGGGAGGAAATCTGTCCGACGATCTCCTGCATTTCTTCGCAAGCCTTGGCATCATCAACAATGACGGCGTCCACCTCGTCGGTGAGAAAATCACGAATGGTCCGGCCGATGAGGCCGGGTTCCTGAAAGAGGCAGGCGGGGGCGGGGTCCTCGACCAGACCGCGTTGGACTTCATTCCATTGGTCCACCAAGATACTCAAATCCCGGACAAAATAGCGGGCCCGCTGACCCTGACCGACGGTGCGAATGATTACGCCCATGTTTTCCGGGATCTCCAGATCCCGAAGGATGTTGCGGAGGCGTTCCCGTTCTTTGGGCTCTTCGATTTTTCGTGAAACCCCGCATTGTTCATTGAAGGGCATCAAAACGAGATACCGGCCGGCGAGGCTGATGTCGGTGGTGATCCGGGGCCCTTTGTTTCCGATCGGGCCTTTTTTGACTTGGACTAAAATGTCCGACCCTACCGGGTAGATGTTCGGCACATCCTTGTGGGTGATTTTAGCGCCTTTCTTTTTCGCCGGCTTGCCGCCTCGGTTGACCGCTTCGATGCCGCTGTCGAGGGCGGCGGGGATGGCGTCCCAAAACTGGAGGAAGGCATTTTTTTCAAACCCGATGTCGATGAACATCGCCTTGATGCCCTGTTCGATATTGCGGACTTTGCCTTTGTAGATGGCTCCGACGATGTTGCGGTCGGAGTCGCGCTCGGCGGTGTATTCCTCGAGACGATTATCCTCCAGTAAGGCGACACGCTTTTCGAGGCGCTCGCAACTGACAATTAATTTGATCCCGGTGCTTTTTTTGCCCAGGCCGAGAAGTTTTTTTACAGTTTCGATCATGTGATAAGAAGGGTGATGCTCCCCGAAGGGAGAAAAATTGATGGGTGAGGGTGGATTTCATCAACGCCGCGAGCGGTTTTCGGATTGCTCCGGTTTCGCCTTGCGGTCTCCGCCGCGGAAGAAGTTGAAGAATTTTTGGAGGCCGGACTTGTTCCGTTCCTTGTTTTGGACGCGTCCGCCAGCATCCGCCTCATCACGCACATTGGGTGCGTCGGGGCGGGTTTCCTGGCTGCCTTGTTGCGAATTCATGCTGACGCCCTCCTCGGTCGGAGCGGCGGTCGTGGCGGCCGGAATTTCCCGGTCAAAGTCCACGCTGTCGACAAATTGAAAATTTCCTGGCGCCGGATCCAGCCAGGCCAGTTCGAACGGTTTGTCCTTGGCTTTGCCATTGGCGGGCTCGCTTTTAGCGGTGGCCTCGGACGCGCCGGCGGCGGCGGCGACATCGGTGGTTTCCTCGGGCTTCTTGTCGAGGGCAAAGATCTGTTCGAGAATTTGCCCCGCCACCGGGGCGGCCACCCCGCCGCCGGATTTCGCCCCCTGCACAATCACGCAGACCACATATTTTGGGGCGTCATAGGGTGCAAAACAGAGGAACCAGGTGTGGTTGTCCTCGATGCCTTTGCGCTTGAACTGGGCCGTGCCGGTCTTGCCCGCCACTTCCATACCTTTGATCCGGGCCCGCCTCGCGGTGCCGCCGTCTTCATTGACGACTCGTCGCATGCCATTGCGAACGATCTCGATTTGCTCCGGGGTGAGGCCACCATCCGTGATCAGGCTCGAGCGCACCCGCGAAGGTTCCCGCAAGACGACGGTGCCATCCTGGGCCACCACTTTTTCGATCATTCTGGGATAGTAGCAGGTGCCTCCGTTGGCCACGGTGGCTCCGATCATGGCCATCTGGATGGGACTGGCCAGTACCATTCCCTGTCCGATGGAGGTGTTGGCGGTGTAGCCGGCACTCCACCGCTCCCGGGGACTGAATTCGGCCAAATAGGCCGGGCTGGGGAGAACTCCGGGAGCCTCTCCGGAGAGTGGCAGGCCGGTCTTTTGTCCCAAGCCGAGGAGATTTCCCATCGCATCGATTTGGTCGATGCCGGCGGCGTTGCCGTATTGATAGAAAAACGCGTTGCAAGAATCTTTGATCGCGTCGGAAAGCGACTCGGACCCATGGGATCCTCCCTTGGAGGCGATCCAGCATTTCATGTAGGTATTGCCGTAGGTGACCCCGCCGGAACAATTGTAGTGGCGATCGCCCACCCCGGCCCGCAACCCGGCCAGCCCGACGGGAATCTTATAGATCGAGCCGGGCGCGTAGGCGCTGATGGCCCGGTTGAGCAGCGGGTTGGTTTCGTCGTCGATGAGAGTTTTCCAATCCTTCGAAGCGATGGAGGGGATGAACTGGTTCGGGTCATAGGACGGCACCGAGGCCATGGCTAGAATGTCACCATTGTTAGGGTCCACCACTACGGCGGCTCCGCGACCGACGACCCGGAGGGTTTTTTCGACGATGTATTGGATCCGGGCATCGATGGTCAGATAGACATTGTCGCCCTGGATGGGTTCGACGATTTGGACATCGTCCTGCTTGATGACGCCTTTGACGTCCCGTTGGAGAATTTTGACCCCCGGCGTGCCCTTGAGGTAGTCGTTCATGTAAAGCTCGATCTGGGCTCGGCCTTCCATGTCGGGATCATAGAAATTGAATTTTTGAATGTCGGGCAGGGCGCTGAGATCATGGGGCATGCCGACATAGCCGAGAAAATGCGCCCCCAGGGCTCCGTAAACGTATTGCCGCACCGGTTTCTTGGTCACATCGACCCCGGGGAGCCCCAGATTTCGTTCCGAAAGGACGGCCATTTTTTCAAAGCTCAGGTCCTGCATGTAGTTGAAGGGGACTTCGCGGTTGTTGCGATAATGGATTTGCAACTGTTCGGCATTGTAATCCTCGGCCACCTGGAGTTCCTCCAGCCGCGGGATAATGGAGTCCGAGACGATTTGGGCGACATCCGCTTCCTTCATGTCCTTGGGCATGTTGTGAACCGTGCCGCGATAGGTCACCTGGGGCGACGGTCCATTCCCGGAACGATAGGCTTGCACCATGTCCGGGAGGTAAAAATCGACATCGAAGCTGGAGCGGTTTTGGACCAGAGGAATTCCGTTGCGGTCGAAAATCTCACCCCGAACGGCCGGGATGCGGACGGTCACCCGCGAGCCGGAGGCGATCCGGGCGGTGTATTCGGCCCCCCGGGCGATTTGGACATACCAAAGTCGGAAAGTAATCCCAACCAGCGCCAACAGGATGACCGCGGCGAGAAAGACCATCCCTCGAAATGCTTGGCCTCGTCTCATCTCGGGGAACGATGCCGCCCGGGCTCCCGGGTGATTTCAGGGAAAAAGTGTCCGGATTGAACCACGATCAAATGGAGCAAGGGTGCAAAAACCGCCGCCACCAGGCCCGGGGCCAAAATCCGCCAGGCCACCAGATCATTAAAAACAAATCCCGGGCGTCGAAAACTGATCATCGCATATTGGAGGGCGAGGAACGCGCAGGTGCCTGCCGCCGTCAGAGCCAGATGCAACCACCAATGCCCGCGCTGAAAGGCGGGTTGGAATCCATGCGCAAAGAGCCCGAAAAGCACAAAGAAGACGATAGACCAACCCAGCCCAATTTCAACCTGTCCGTTGACGACGTGAAGATACATTAGGTCGGTGAGGAACCCGGTGTAGATCGCAGCCAACAACATCGCCCAAGTCGGTGCAGCCAGCGCAAAATAACAAAAAACCATCGGAACCAAAAGGATGCGGGCCCCGTGGAGTCCGCGCATCGGCGGGAAAAATTCCTGCAAAATCAACAAGAAGAAGACCGCCACCACGATGGCGATGAAACCGGTCAGAAGTTTCATTTCGCCCCCACCACAACGAAGACATCCTCGACCGAGGACAGATCGACACTGGGCGTTACCAGGGCTTGGCCGTCAAGAGCCCGGGCCTTGAAGCTCGATACCGTCCCAAGGAGAATCCCCGAGGGAAAAACCCCTCCGGGTACTCCAGCCGAATACACCTTCTGGTCGGGTTGCAGGTCGGCTGTCTTGGTTAAAAAATCCAGTTGCATCTCGCCGGCTTCCCCGGCTTCCTGAATCCGTCGTCCGGAGAGAATGCCCTTTTCCTGCGAGCCTTCGACCTTGGCCGCGACTTTGCAGGTCTCATCCGTGATGAGAAGAACGGTGGAAATGTTTTTGCCCACCGTGATGGTCTTCCCTACCAGGCCCGCGTCGGTGAGCACGGTTTGGTCGCCCACGTCGAGGCCATCTTCAAAGCCGCGGTTGATTTTGATCGTATTCCACCAGGTCGAAGCGTCGCGCGAGATCACTTGGGCCGGCACCAGCCGGAAGACCGAGCGTTGCTTATATTCCAAAGCGGACCGCAGGTTGTTATTCTGGGCTTCGATATCCCGGAGAATCTTGTTGGTCGTGCTGAGTTCCTTGTTCTCGGTTTTCAAACGGACATTTTCTTCCTCCAGTTGATCCAGGGTCTGGAGCCCCTTCCCCATGGAGCCGAGTTGCTCCTGCACCGCGCTGCCCGTTTTGAGAAATGGACCAATCCAGCCGAGAAAGCCGGCTTGGAGGTTTTGCATCGTCCGGGAACCGAGCGAAGAAATCACCAAGGCCACCGCAATGATGACGATGATTATGATTCCGTTCAGCCGATTCATGGCAATAGTTTGCTAACCAAGGTGCAAGCGAGTCTCCGGCACCGGATAACCGTTAGTGGTTGCCGCCAAAGGTGCGATCAACGGAGGCGACAGCCCGGAGAAATTTAATTTCTTGGAGGGCCTTGCCGGTTCCTTCCGCCACCGCGCTGAGCGGATCATCGGCCACATGCACCGGCAGACCTGTTTCTTCCTGAAGGAGTTTGTCCAACCCGCGGAGGAGGGCTCCGCCGCCGGCGAGGACCATTCCGCGATCGACAAGATCGGCGGCAAGTTCTGGCGGACAGCGTTCGAGGGTGACCCGGACGGAGTCCACGATCGTGGAAATGGGTTCGGCCATGGCTTCGCGGACTTCCTGCGAAGAGATCGTGATCGTCTTGGGGAGGCCGGCGACGAGATCGCGTCCTTTCACTTCCAAGGTCGTCTCTTCCTCCATCTTGTAGGCTGAGCCGATCTTGATTTTGATTTCCTCAGCGGTCCGCTCTCCGATCATGAGATTGTAGGCTCGCTTCATGTAGTTGGTGATCGCTTCGTCGAGTTCATCGCCGGCCACCCGGACGCTGCGAGCGAAGACGATTCCGGAGAGTGAGATCAAAGCCACCTCGGTGGTGCCTCCTCCGATATCGACGATCATGTTGCCGGCGGCGTCCTGAACCGGCAATCCGCAGCCAATGGCGGCCGCCATCGGTTCTTCGATCAAATACACTTCCCGGGCTCCCGCATGGGTGGCGGAATCTTTGACCGCACGTTTCTCCACTTCGGTGATCCCGCTGGGGACCGCAATGACGACCCGGGGACGGACCATCCGGCGGCGATTGTGAACCTTGCTGATGAAGTGGCGCAACATCGCTTCGGTCACTTCAAAATCGGCAATGACGCCGTCTTTTAATGGGCGAATGGCGACAATATTGCCTGGAGTCCGGCCCAACATTCGTTTGGCTTCGTCCCCGACGGCGAGGACCTTGCGGGTTCCCTGCGCCACGGCTACGACCGAGGGCTCTCGCAGGACAATCCCGTGATCTTTGACGTAAACGAGGGTGTTAGCGGTTCCGAGGTCAATCCCGATGTCATTCGAGAAAAATCCTAAAATATTATTAAGCATAGAAATATGAGTGCTCCTGCTCTGGGGTCGGCCGCGTTCGTTGCCTCAGCCATACCAGCCATTACAGACCCGGAAAATTGCGATGCTGGTGCCTCTCAGTCAAGGTAATCCTCGACTGATTCGCGTCTTCGAAGGCTCAGAGCGCAGCGGCGATCGCCTCACTCATCCCCAAGGTGTCCACTCGGGTGGTACCTTCAGTGTGAATATCTGCGGTGCGCAAGCCTTGGGCAATGACATTGCGGACCGCCTTTTCGACCGCTACGGCCGCCGCTTCCTCGCCGCAGGAGTATCGCAACAACATGGCGATGGAGAGAATCTGCGCGATGGGGTTGGCGATGCCTTTCCCCGCAATATCAGGGGCACTGCCTCCACTGGGCTCGTACATGCCAAAGCGGGAGACCCCGGAGGTCTCCGCACCGAGGCTGGCGCTAGGCAACATGCCAAGCGAACCTGTCAACATGGCCATCTCGTCGCTCAAAATGTCCCCAAAGAGGTTCTCGGCCAAAACAACGTCGAAATTCTTGGGGTTTTTCACCAACTGCATCGCGGCGTTGTCCACATAGAGATGGTTGAGGGTCACCTCGGGATAGTCGGCGGCCATTTCCGTAACCACGCGACGCCACAAGACGCCATTTTGGAGCACATTGGCCTTGTCGATCGAAGTCAAACGGCCCTGGCGTTTCGCCGCCGCTTCGAAAGCGACTTTGGCAATGCGACGAATTTCGCTGGTCTTGTAAACCATGGTGTCCACCGCAATCTCTTCGTCGCCTTCCCAGCGAATGCCCTTCGGCTCGCCGAAATAAATTCCGCCCGTCAATTCCCGAACGCAGAGGACATTAAAGCCACCTTTGACAATGTCGGGGTGCAAGGGCGACGCGTGGGTCAAATCCGGGAGACAAACTGCCGGCCGCAGGTTGGCAAAAAGCCCGAAATGTTTGCGCAAGGGCAACAAGGCCGCGCGTTCAGGTTGTTCCTCGGGGGGAAGCCCTTCCCACTTCGGACCACCGACCGAACCAAAAAGAATCGCATCCGCCTCCCGGCAGGCCTGCAGGGTTTTTTCCGGCAGTGCTTGTCCGGCCCCATCAATAGCGGCTCCGCCGACCAGTTGTTCGTCGCAGGAAAATTGCAGAGAAAAGCGGGCTTCGACGGCGCGCAAGACCTGCCGCGCTCCCGCCATAACTTCCGGTCCGATCCCGTCTCCGGCCAAGACGGCAATTTTGTAGATGGTGCTCATGAGCGGGGCATCCAAGCAGCCTGCGAGGCTGGTGACAAGTCGCGAGGGGAGTGAAGGGGCGATGGGGGGGACCCTGAGGAGGGGCAAGTTCCACCTTGCCGGTGGGAGCTCAAGCGGTGCGGGCGGCGCGAAGAAATTCTCGCATCAAATACTCGTTCTTGCGGCTGGGATCGAGTTCGACCCCGCTGGCCACATCGACGGCATGCGGGCGCACCATCCGCACCGCTTCGCGCACATTGTTGGGTGTGAGCCCTCCGGCCAAAAGCACTTGCCGGGCCGGATGCGCGAGGACAAACCCCCGGACCTCGCCCCAATCGAGGCGTTTCCCGGTGCCGCCGTAGGCCCCCGCGGCCCAAGCGTCCAAAAGCAGATGCGGGGTGTCAAACTGAAGGGCTTCCCCCAGGGAGGACTCGTCTTTCACCCGAATGGCCCGGATCCAGATGGGAAATCCGGCCTGAACGCAAAATTCTGGCGACTCATCGCCGTGAAACTGAACCGCATCGAAACACCCGGAATCCCGCAAGGTCGCCAGAAACTTTTCCTCCGGGTTCACGACCACAGCCACCCGAGCGGCCGCATCGTCGAGGCGGCTGATCCAGTCCCGGTTCTGTTCAAAATCTAGAAACCGTTTCGATCCGGAAAAAAAATTAAACCCGAGGGCGTCCGCTCCGGCGGCCAGCGCGAGTTCTGCATCCGCCTGATTGGTCAGGCCGCAGATTTTGGTCCGCAGGGAGTCGTCCCTTTGAAAGAAATTTTTCACGATTCCGGTGTCCGTTCGGGGCTCCCTCCCGTCCGCGGCCTCCTATTCAATCACTCGGGCATTCGCCTGTTTGACCGAAGGATGATGGGTGATCGCATGGATTTTCCCATCGCTCCCCCGGAAAAAGGAACTCAAAATCCAGCTGACTAGACTGATGACAATGGACCCGAAAAACGCGGTCCAAAACCCCGAAACGAAAAAGTCCGGTATCAGCATGGAAACGAACAGGAGCAAGAGCGCGTTGACCACAAAAATGAACACGCCCATGGTGATAATAATGAAAGGAAAACTGAGCAGCAGTAGAACCGGGCGCACGAAGGCGTTGATAATCCCGAGAAGGAGGGAGGCGCCCAGAAGCGCGCCCCAGCCATCATAGCTGATCCCATGGAGGAGATGGGCCGCCACTACCACGGCAATCGTTGTAATCAGCCACCGCAAAATAAAGGCAATCATTCGAGGACTCTAATTTGTTGCAAATATTTTTGAAGATTTATTTTGCCAATCAAGGCCACCGTCAGGAAGCTAGATCGCAAACAGCCGAAAATCATCATGTCGGAACACAAAAAGAAAAAAAACAAGGGCGGTAAATCCAAGGAAGACGGGGACATCAAGGAACCGAAAGAGGCCAAGAAAGCCAAGCCGACGAAAAATCCGGCTGGGCCGAAGGCGGCCAAGTTGGCGGTGGCCAAACCCCGGGGCAAAAAAGCGCCAGGCACCCCGGGCCGGAAGAAAGCGTCCAAGCCTGAACCCATCATCCACATCGAGCTGATCTCGATGCGGGCTTATTTTATCTCTGAAAAACGACGCTCCCGTGGCGAACATGGCGACGAACATGGGGACTGGATTGAGGCCGAGCATCAATTGAAGGCCGAAGCCAAGCCGGCCGAAGCGGCTTCTTCGCTGTCCCTTTTGGCCATTCCAGAGGAAAAATAAGGCAGGTGGCCACGGCGGGGAACGCGACAGGGAGTGGCGTGAAGGTCAAACCGGTTCGGAGATTCCTCCCCCGGTGCGGGAAAAAAGCGTGATCTGAAGGCAGGATAAGAAAATCCTTTTTGCACCTGCAGATTTCCCCCATAGAGTTGCGGCATGGACGATCTTGAATGTCATCTTCCCGGCATCCCAAAATTACGCAGCGGCAAAGTCCGCGAAGTCTTCGACCTTGGAGAGTCTCTTCTCTTCGTGGCCACCGATCGGATTTCCGCCTTCGACTGCATCCTGCCCAACCCCATTCCCCGCAAGGGAGAGGTGCTGACCCAGACTTCGGCGTTTTGGTTTGAAAAATTCGACTTTGTCGAGAATCACGTGTTGGAAACGAATTTTCGCGCCTTTCCGGAGAATTTGCATCGCTTCGAACGAGAGCTTGCCGGCCGCTCGATGATTGTGAAGAAAGCGTCCCCGCTCCCGGTCGAATGCGTGGTTCGAGGTTACCTCGCTGGTTCCGGATGGAAGGAATACGCCGCCTCCGGCACGGTCGGCGGACACAAACTTCCTCCCGGACTGCAATTGGCCGACCGCCTGCCCGAGCCACTTTTCACTCCCGCGACCAAAGCCGACACCGGCCATGATGAAAACATCACCTGGAAGGAATGCCGCTCCATCCTTGGGGATGAGATCGCCCTCCAGGTTCGCCGCCTTTCGATCGAACTCTACGAACACGGACGCGCCCACGCCGCGCAAAGGGACATCCTCGTGGCCGACACCAAGTTTGAATTTGGGATCATCGACGGGGCCGTCATTCTGATCGACGAAGTGCTCACCCCGGACTCTTCCCGCTTTTGGCCCAAAGCGAACTATGAGCCCGGGAGCAACCCGCCGAGCTTTGACAAGCAATTCGTCCGCGACCACCTTGAGTCTATCGCTTGGAACAAGCAACCGCCGGCCCCTGAACTGCCCCCGGAGATCATTGCCCGAACTGCGGAAAAGTACCAAGAAGCCTACCGTGCTCTCACCGGGCGTTTGCTGGTGTAAAGCAAGGTCCAAAGTCTACGGTCCAATGACCAATGACCAATGACCAATGACGAGTGACCAATGACCAATGAAAGAATCCCTCGAGCAGTTCATTGTCTGGCTCGCCATCGAGCGAGGGCTTTCGACGAATTACCAACTTTCCACCCGGCGATCGCTGGAGACCTTTTGCCACTGGCTGACCCAGCACGCGTCCAGCAACTCCCTGGCCGAAGTCGAACCTGGCCACATCACCGACTTTCTGGTTTGGCGGAAACGTGCCGGCCTCGCCGCCGCGTCGATCAAACTCGAAGCGGTCGCCATTCGGATCTTTTTCCGCTTCCTTCTGGCCCGCAATATTCTGTCGAAGAATCCGGCGGAAAATCTAGCCATCCCCCGGATCGAATCCTATCTGCCGGAGACCCTCAATGCTTCTGAGGTGGAACGTCTCCTCGAAAGCATCCATCCGACGGACCCCCGGGGTCTTCGCGACCGGGCCTTGCTCGAACTCCTCTACGCCAGCGGCCTGCGGGTGTCGGAACTCTGCCAGGCCCGCTTGGAGAATCTCAACCTCGACGAAGGCATGATCCGGGTCACCGGCAAGGGGAACAAAACCCGCATCGTGCCCGTGGGTCAAAAGGCCTGCGAGGCCCTCCAGTGTTACCTCGCCTCCGAACGTCCCCAGCTAGTCAGTTCCCGCTCCGGGGCGGAGATTTTCCTCTCCGTCCGGGGCCGAAAACTCACGCCCCAACGCGTTTGGCAGCTTCTCAAACAATATGCTGCCCGGGCCGGACTAGACACCAATGTCTATCCCCACCTTCTCCGCCACAGCTTCGCCACCCATCTTCTCAGCGGCGGAGCCGACCTTCGCATCATCCAAGAGTTGCTTGGACATGCCAATATCTCGACCACCCAGATCTACACCCACGTGGACCGGACCCACCTCAAAGCGGCTCATAAGAAATATCATCCCCGGGGGTGAGGACCCGGCGTCGGATCGTGCGAGTTGGGAGTTGCTAAGATGCGGTGCAAATTCGGTCTTGATGTCTCATGAGGCAGTGGTCTTTCCGCCTCTGTTCAAGAGACGACGAGCAGAAAGGCCCAGCACGACCTCCACCCTAGGGAATATTGCTTCGGGTGCCTCGACCAGAACCTCGGCATTCGTTTGGTGAATCTCAACGCGATTGACCCTGGATTTACGGATGGCGATCTTGAGGTTGACTATTGGCTCCTGGTTGCCGCACAAACGTCCCTGATGGAATCCAGGGCCTGAGGGTCCTCCAGGGTGCTCAGATCACCCGGATCACGGTTTTCCACGACCGCAAGAATTGCCCGGCGCATGATCTTGCCTGAGCGCGTCTTGGGAAGTTGCTTCACGATGCCGATGAAGGCCGGGCGAGCGACAGCCCCAAGCCCGGTGACCACGCCCTTGGCCACTTCCCTGATCAGCGCGTCGTGCGAATCGGCGGTGGCATACTGGTCAGGCTGCCGCAGCACGATAAAGCATTTCACCACTTGACCCCGGAGTTCATCAGTCGCTCCCACGGCGGCGGCTTCCGCCACAGCGGGATGCGCGTTGAGAGCTTCCTCGATTTCCCGCGTGCCCAGCCGATGTCCAGCGACGTTGATCACATCATCCGTACGGCCGTGAATAAAGAAGAAGCCGTCTTCATCCTGCTGGGCGTAGTCGAAGCTCGAGTAAACCAGCCGGTCAGGAAACTGCCTGAAATAGTGGCGGTCAAAGAGTTCGTCGTTTTGCCAGATCGTGCTGAAGCAGCCCGGCGGCAGAGGAGGGCGGATCGCAAGCACGCCGCGTTCGCCGCGGGGAACGGGGTCGCCCGTCTGTTCGTCTGCGATATACACATCGTAACCATAGACCGCCAGGCCGGGCGAGCCGGGCCGCGAGCACACCGCGCCGAGGCCCGGAGTTTGCGCGAGAATGGGCCAGCCGCTTTCCGTCTGCCAGTAATGATCCACCACGAGGACGTTCGGCAACGCAGACTGAATCCACTGCGCGGTGGCTTCGTCCAACGGTTCACCCGCGATGAAGAGATGGCGCAGGCTGCTGAGATCGTGGGAATGGACGATCTCCACGTCGTGCTTTTTTAAAATGCGCATGCCCGTGGGGGAGGTGAACATCACCGTGGCCCGCGTTTTTTCCGCGATTTCCCACCAGATGCCGGCATCGGGATGAATCGGCAGACCTTCGTAAATTACTGTCGCCATTCCGTGAATCAACGGACCGTAAACTCCATACGAATGTCCCACCGCCCAGCCGATGTCCGCCGCGGAAAAAAATGTCTCACCCGGGCGCCCGTCGAAAATATGCCGCATCGAGGCCGCAAGAGCCACGGCATGTCCGCCCGTGTCGCGCAGGACGCCCTTGGGCTGTGCTGTCGTGCCGCTGGTGTGGAGAATGTAACTCGGCTCGCCGGATTCCAGCCATTCGCAGGGAATGTCCTCCTGCGCCTGCGCCCCGGCGATCTCCGCGTAGTTCACGTCCCGGGCGGAATCAAAGGGCGCATTCGGATCCAGACCGCGATGGATGACCAGCACGCGGATCTCCCCTCCGGCCAGCTTGATGGCGTCATCTGTGGTTTGTTTCAGCGGGATCAGTTTTCCGTGGCGCTTGCCGGCATCGCAAGTGATCACAAGGCGGGCGGCGGTGTCCCCGATGCGCTTCGCCAGGCTCTCAGCGGAAAACCCTGCAAAGACCACACAATGCACCAGCCCGAGACGCACGCAGGCCAGCATGGCAATCGCCGCCTCCGGAATCATCGGCAGATAGAGCACAACACGATCTCCCTTCACCAGCCCGAGGCCGAGAAAGACCGCCGCCATCCGTTGCACCTCGTGATGCAAATCGCGGTACGTCAGCGTGCGCTCCTCGCCCGTCTCTGAGGAAATAAAAAAAATGGCCGCTTGGTCCGCCCGCTGCGCGAGATGTCGATCGACCGCGTTATGGCAAAGATTCGTGCGTCCGTCAGGGTACCATCGCGCAAAAGGCGGTCGGGAATAATCGCACACTTTGGAGAAGGGCTCCTGCCATTCAATCGCGGCCGCCTGTTCGCTCCAGAAGCCTTCCGGGTCTTGAAGGGAGCGTCGTGAAAATTCCTGCTGTCCGGGGAGTTCATTTATCATGGGAAGAGAGGGCATCCGCCTTTTAAAGGGGCAGGGCAAAGGAAACAATCCCAAAACCGGTGGAAAATAATTCCGTCGGTCGGTTTGGGACCCGCGGGCGGTCAACCCTCGGTCACGGGGACCCGATTCGGCACGTTTTCGTATCCGGTGCTTTTCAGATGTTTGGCAACCCTGACCATTGAACCCGACCAAATTCGACTCGAGTTCTCTTCAAGATCAGCCACCCATTGATGCTTACCGCCGGCTCGATATCCGGTGGAATCATCTCAATACCCCGATTGGCTTTTGATTCAGACCTTGAAGAATCGTTGAGTCTCGGCCATCACCTCAATCAAGCGATCCACTTCGGCTTTGGTGTTGTAGAAATAAAAACTCGCACGCGCGGTGGACTCCACCCCGAGTTTTCGCAGGAGCGGCTGGGTGCAATGATGCCCGCCGCGCAAGGCCACGCCCCATTGATCAGCCACGGTCACGACATCGTGTGCATGCACGTCGCTGAGGAGAAAGCTGACCAGACCAGTGCGCCCGATTTTTGGACCAAAAAGCCTAATGCCTTTCAATTCTGAAAGCCTTTCGTACGCGTAGCTTGCCAGTTCCTGGTCGTGCTGCCAGATGTGCTCCAGGCCAATGCCATCGAGGTAATCCATGGCCGCGTGCAAGGCGAGGGCACCGGAGATGTTGGGCGTGCCGGCCTCGAATCTGTGCGGCGCCTGTTTGTAGGTGGTTTGGTGAAAATCGACGCGCAGGATCATGTCGCCGCCGCCCTGATACGGCGGCATCGCGTTCAGAAGCTCGCTCCGTCCGTAGAGCACGCCAATACCCGTCGGGCCGCAGAGTTTGTGACCAGAGAAAACCAGAAAATCGCAGCCCATTTGTTGCACATCAATGGGCAGGTGGCCCGCGCTCTGGGCAGCATCAACGAGCGTCGTCACTCCGAGTTGCCGGGCACGTGCGCACAACTCGGCCACTGGGTTCACCGTGCCCAGGGCGTTGGAGACATGAACCATGGCAAACAATTTGACTTGTGAGTTGAGCAGTGGCTCGAGTCGGTCCAGGTCGAGCAATCCCTCATCGCCGGTGACCGGCAGGTAAACCAGTGTGGCGCCCGTACGTTCAGCCAGCATTTGCCACGGCACGATGTTGCTGTGGTGCTCCATCTCGGTGAGCAAAATCTGGTCGCCGGGTTTGAGGTTCTTGCTGCCCCAGGAGTTGGCGACGAGATTAATCCCCTCCGTGGTGCCACGCGTGAAGACGATTTCGTCAGAGCTTGGCGCGTTGATAAACCGCGCGACACGGATTCGGGCGGCTTCGAACGCGGCGGTGGCGCGATTGCTCAATTCATGGATGCCCCGATGCACGTTGGCGTTGTCACGCTCGTAATAGTGGACGAGGGCGTCGATGACGGCGCGCGGCTTCTGACTGGTCGCGGCGTTGTCGAAGTAAACGAGGGGATGCCCGTTCACCGTTTGGTCCAGCGCGGGAAAGTCCTCTCGAATCTTTTGCCAGTTGATCGTCATGGATTGAGGTTAAAACAGCCCCAGTTGGAGTTTGCCCGCGTCGGACATCATTGATTGGTCCCACGTCGGTTCAAAGACCACCTCACAGGTGGCTTCGGTGATTTCATCGAGGGCCAGCAGTTTGGTTTGCACATCCGAGGAAAGTGCTGGCCCCATCCCGCAGCCGGCGGCCGTGAGCGTAATCCTCAGGTCCGCCCGATAGGAACTGGTCTCCGCAATGGGGGTGAGTTCGGAGTTATAAACGAGACCCAAGTCCACAATATTGACCGGGATTTCCGGGTCGTAGCAGGTCTTAAGTTGGTTCCACACCTCCTTCTCCAGCTCCTCCAGCGTCCGGCGCTGACCGGTCGGGCTGGCTGGTTTGGCGGCGACCTCAATGCCGAGCGCATCAACGTCTTGATCGGCCAGTCGGAACATGTTTCCGTTGACGATAATGGTATAGCTGCCACCAAGCGACTGAGTGATGTGGGCCAGTTCGCCTTTCTGAAGAGTGACTTTGGTGCCGACAGGGACGATCGTCCCTTCTACGTCGCGGGTGAGAGTGATCGGTTCGTTCGAGTGCATAGTTACTCCTTCTCAGATTCGGTTGAAACGGTTTCGCCTCTGCCTTCTACGGCCGCAGCCACCGCGTGCCACGGCAGCATGGCACATTTGATTCGCACCGGAAATCTATGCACGCCGGACAGCGCGGCCATTTTGCCCAAATCGCCGTCGCTATGGCCCGTGGTGATCAGGTCATGGACTTTGTCGAACATCACCTTCACCTCGGCCTTGGTCTTGCCTTTGAGGTTTTCGGTCAACAGCGACGCCGAGGCCTTGGAAATCGCGCAACCGGAGCCTTGGAAGGTCAGTTCCTGCACGACGTCGCCGTCCATCCTGGCGTAAACGGTATAGCTATCGCCACAGACGGGATTGGTGCCCTGCGCGGAGCGGTTGGCGTCGGGCAAGACACGGAAGTTCCTCGGACTCTTGTTGTGGTCCATGAGAAGTTGTTGATAAAGCTCTGTCAGGTCGTCGGACATTATGGATTCACTTCGATTTGTTGATTCTGTTCCAAGCGGTCCCACACCAACCGGTCCAACTCCTGGCGCACGGCGAGGCAGCGGACGCGGTCAATGATTTCGCCGGCGAAGGCGTGGATCAACATGCGCCGCGCCTTCTCCCGCGGAATGGCGCGGGCGCGCAGGTAGAAGATGGACTCATCATTCAACTGCCCGATGGTCGCGCCGTGCGTGCATTTCACGTCGTCGGCGTAGATTTCGAGTTGCGGCTTGGTGTCGGCGGTGGCGCTGTCGGAGAGCAGCAGGTTTTTGTTCGTCTGCTTGGCGTCGGTCTTCTGCGCCCCGGCGCGGACGAGGATCCTGCCGTGGAAGACGCCCTTTGATTTGTCAGCGAGGATGCCGTTGAAATACTCGTGGCTCGCCCCATGCGGCTGGGCGTGGTCGACAATCATGTAGTGGTCGGCGAGTTGCTCGCCGCGCGTGAGGTAGAGGCCGTTAAGGATGCACTCCACGCCCTCCCCGGCGAGGGTGGCATAAATGTTCGTGCGTGAGAGCTTCGCGCCGAGGGCAATCGAGTGGGTGACCACATTGCTCGCGCTCCCACAGTGCACCGCGACGGTCGCGAGGTGGAAGGCCTGCTGGTTCTCATCCTGGAATTTTAAGTGTTCAACCACCGCATTGTCACCGGCAACAAGTTCGGTCACGGAGTTGGTAAAGTAAGCCGCGTCACCTAAGCTCACATAGCTCTCGATGACGGTAACCCGGCTGTTGCGCTCGGCCACGATCAGGTTGCGCGGGTGCGCGGTGGTGCCGTGATCCTTGGCGGTGGAGATATAGCGCAGGTGAATCGGCTCGGCCACGGCCTGGCCTGCGGGGACGTAAATGAACGCGCCATCCTGAAAGAACGCCGTGTTCAACGCGGTGAAGGCATTTGTGTCCGTGTGGGCATGACGGCACAGGTGCGGCTCCACCAGCGTAGGCTCAGTGGCCAGCGCGGCGGCGAGGTTCATCACTTTCACGCCTTCCGGCAGTCGGGCGAGGGATGACAATTCCGGTGCGAACTGACCGTTGACGAAGACAAGCTGACCGCCGGCGAGTGCGGTGAAAGGAAATTGACTCAACACCTTTTCCGTCACGCCGTGGTGCGGCGGCTTCGAGACCGGCGCCAAGGTCATCTTCTCGATGGGTGCCACATTGGTGAAGCGCCAGTCCTCGTCCTGCAGCGTTGGCAGGCCGAGTTGATCAAAGCACGTGAAGCCCCGCTTACGAGCCGACAACAACCACGGCGGCTCAGCCGCATTTCTTTCGGACAACGCCGGCTCCGGGCGGTTTAGGCTGAACTCCGTGATTTCGGGTTCCCGGGCGACGTTCGGTTTGGTTTCGGTGATATTCATTAATGTCATTCGGTTCGAGCCTTAGGCGGGCACGGCGGCGGCGTCGTCGATCATCTCGTCATAGCCTGTCTCCTCTAATTCGAGCGCCAGTTCCTTGCCACCGGACTTGACGATCCGGCCGTCGTAGAGCACGTGCACGAAGTCGGGCACGATGAAGTTGAGCAGGCGCTGATAGTGCGTGATCACGAGTTGGGCGTGCTCGGGGCGTTTCAGCGTGTTGACGCCCTGGGAGACGATCTTCAGCGCGTCGATGTCCAGGCCCGAGTCGGTTTCGTCGAGGATGGCGAACTTCGGCTCCAACACGGCCATCTGGAAAATCTCGTTGCGTTTCTTTTCGCCGCCGGAAAAACCGTAGTTGACCGGCCGTTTCAATAAATCTTCCGGCAGGTGGAGCAGCTTCACTTTCTCCTTCACGAACGTGAGGAACTCCATTGCGTCGAGTTCGGGCAATCCGCGGTGTTTGCGGATTTCATTATAAGCGGTTTTGAGGAAGTACGTGCTGTTCACCCCGGGAATCTCGACCGGATACTGGAAGGCCAGAAACACGCCTTCGCAGGCGCGTTCCTCGGGGTCGAGTGCCAGCAAGTCCTGGCCGCAGTAAATGACCTCGCCGCCAGTGATGTCGTAGCCTTCGCGGCCGGCCAGGATCGCGGCGAGCGTGCTCTTACCACTGCCGTTCGGGCCCATGATGGCGTGCATTTCTCCGGGAAAAATCGTGAGGTTGATTCCTTTGAGAATTTGTCGGCCTTCCACGGCGGCACTCAGATTTCGGATCGTAATAATAGGTTCTTTCATAGGTAAATATTAGTTATTGAAGTTCGTTCGTTCGTTCGGCTTTTAGCCCACACTGCCTTCCAAGCTCACGCTGAGCAGCTTCTGCGCTTCGAGGGCGAACTCCATCGGTAGTTGTTGGAAAACATCTTTGCAATAGCCGTTGACGATCATGTTCACGGCGTCCTGCGTCGAGATGGCGCGCTGGTTGCAGTAGAAAATTTGGTCTTCACCCACCTTTGTTGTGCTGGCCTCGTGCTCGACCTGCGCCGTGCTGTTCTTCACCTCGATGTAGGGGAAGGTGTGCGCCCCGCACTGGTCGCCGATGAGCAACGAGTCGCATTGCGAGTAGTTGCGGGCGTTGGCCGCGCCTTTCATAATTTTCACCAGGCCGCGATAGCTGTTATCACCATGACCGGCGGAGATGCCCTTCGAGATGATGGTGCTGCGGGTGTTCTTGCCGATGTGGATCATCTTCGTGCCGGTGTCCGCCTGCTGATAATTATTCGTCAATGCCACCGAGTAGAACTCTCCGACCGAGTTGTCGCCCTGCAAGATGACGCCCGGATACTTCCAGGTGATGGCCGAGCCGGTCTCGACCTGCGTCCAGGTAATCTTCGAGTTGCGCCCTTTGGCGAGACCGCGCTTGGTGACGAAGTTGTAGATGCCGCCCTTGCCGTTCTCATCGCCCGGATACCAGTTCTGCACGGTCGAATATTTGATCTCGGCGTTGTCCAGCGCGACGAGTTCGACGACCGCGGCATGGAGTTGGTTCTCATCGCGCATTGGGGCGGTGCAGCCTTCGAGATAACTCACATGGCTGTCCTCATCGGCAATGATGAGGGTGCGCTCGAACTGGCCGGACTTGGCCGCATTGATGCGGAAATAAGTGGAAAGTTCCATCGGGCAGCGGACGCCTTTGGGAATGTAGCAGAACGAACCGTCGGTGAAGACCGCCGAGTTCAGCGTCGCGTAGAAGTTGTCCGTGTAAGGAACCACCGAGCCGAGATACTTCTTCACCAAGTCCGGATGCTCCTGGACCGCTTCGCTGAATGAGCAGAAGATGA
>Ga0209390_10000992_pt1 | contig 56152 bp, 41 predicted proteins | sample BON01_FD_187212 | JGI IMG/M metagenome (GOLD analysis project Ga0209390, IMG submission 187212) | Freshwater microbial communities from Lake Bonney liftoff mats and glacier meltwater in Antarctica - BON-01 (SPAdes) (version 2) | ecosystem: Environmental > Aquatic > Freshwater > Ice > Glacier...
GGTCAAGAATCTGTACTTTGTGTACTTCCTGATCCACTTGTTTGTAACCTGTGGACGAACGCTTGTCTTCCGTTTGGGTGTTGACTTTTATGGTCGTTTTGCTGGTGTCTGCTAGTCCTTGGGGTAAATCAAATTCTGTTTTTAGGATGTCGTCCACAGCCCGCACAATAAAGTTTACGACGGGTTGCGGTGTGTACCATACGCCACGAGATTTACGCAATTTGGGATCGTATTCGCTTAAGAAGGTTTCGTAGAAGTGGATAATCGGGTCTTCCATTTTGGTGGATTTCCCGTAGTTCTTCAATATTTCCTCCACATTACAAGCCATGAAAATATCTACCAAACTGTCTACAACCCATTTGATACGGTCGTCAAGATCCGGCCCGGCTATATAGCCAAAGAGTTTTCGCAAAAAAGGATTGGACTTTGGAATCAGTTCGGCTGCTTCCTGTCTGCTAAAATTGTCCAAAGTAGGATCATGCAAGCGCGCAGCAAACATGCCATAAGCAATGGTTTGGGCATATACGTCTGCAAATCCTTGTGGGGTGATGTCATGAATCAAGATTTGCTTGAAAGCCAGCATTTGATCTTTCAGTGTACTGTCTTCCTGGTTTTCTTCATCACTTGTAAGGGCTTTGCCTATAATGTCTGAAAGAAGACGGGCTTTGCCTGCCATCATTTCAGCCAATTTCTTAGAGCTCTTTATTGTTTGGCCTACGTGGCTACTAAAGTCTTTGACTAGGTTTTCAAAGTTGCCAAAGTTTTCCGGCAAGGGTTTTATCCCCTTGTCCGTGATTTCTGCAATGGCAATTTTGGTAATGAATACACCTTCCCGGTACAGGTGAAAGTGGAGATAGTCAGTAAATATCAGGTTGTTCAATGAAGCCTTATAGCGGTCAAACTGCTCTTTGTTCCCAGTTTTCTTTGTTCCATCAAGGTCTTTGTCCCCTATGTCTTTGGCTTCTATAAAGCCAACAGGGATATCTCTTTTGGTCAAGATATAATCCGGGGCACCACAGCTTTGTCTTTTGGGTTCGTTGGTTGCGCTAATGCTCGGTACCAGGCTTTCTAAAAGTTGTTGCAAATCCCCTCTAAAAGTATGCTCGGTAGCATATCCAAGTTGGTACCTTTTATCTAAGCTGTCAATGTATTGGTCTATTGTCATTTATTCTCTCAATTTCTATTAGAGCGCAAAAACGGCAGCTCTTTTGGGTTTAATGGGGATTCAAAGGCAATTTAGGCAATGGATTGTTCAATCCAATATGGGGAAATCATAATTCATGTATTCTTCTCTGAACAATTCAAATTGTTTATCTGTCATTTCAACAATGGACCTGTCCCTACCTGTGTAGTCAAAATGAAAAATAAGCCCTTCAATCTGCCTGACCACTTCCCATCCGGGCCAAAGTCGCCTCACTTCATCATCATGCCTGCTGTCTGCATCAGAACCCCAACAGACAAATAGTTTTTTGGAGTCGTAATCTACTAGAAGGCAATTGGTTGTTTCCAGTTCGTTTTGCCATTCCTGGATCAATAATTCTTCAGGAATCAGATTAATCAGGTTTTCTCCTTTCAATACACAAATTGTAATCCCGTCTAATATCCAATCTTGTTTATAATCCTTGATAATACCGTTGTTTATAATGGTAATTACATCGCTTTGCCTTCTGTCAACTTCCATTGTTGGGGACCATTCATCAGTTTCAAAAAAATTAGGTTTACATTCTTCTGTCAAGATTCTGTCTTCCATCAAACCCAAATATATGGCCAATTCCTCATGCCCTCTACTGCACCATTGTACAGACCAGTTTTCCCAAATCTTGGCAATGTATTTTTGACTGTGCCTTTGTAAAACCGGTGTAAAACCAATGTCTCCAGATGCATAAAACAGAATTTTATTTTGATCTTTGTCAATGACAATCCCCCCTTCACCGGCGGCATTATCAATAAGCCAATCGGTTTCGTGAAAGCCAAAGTCAAAATACTTTTCACAATATGCAATCCCTTTGGCCAATATTTCAACTGTATATAGTGCTCCTTCCTGAGAATAGTATATCTTCTGTTTATTATTTTCTACAATGATAAAATTTGCTCTGTATCCCATTTTTTTTTGGTGGGTGGTTTTGTGTAAGGGGAAATTGTAAAGTATGGGTAGGGGGATTTTAAAAATAACAGAATTTAATTTTACCACCGGATAAATCAATAGTGATTCACTTTCTATCAAAACAGAACCAAAGCTAAGATTACATCTCGACCAAAAATAATTTCATCACAGAATGTTATCAGCCTTTTTTATCCTTAAAAAGTGATTCATTATAGATTCTTTATCAAGAAATGTTAGAGACCCTGCTATGGTTTTGTTTATTTTATGTTTGATTTTTTGCTTCGCATTTTCTGTTAATTTGCCGCTTGTTACCACGATCATCTCTGAAATATAAACATCATTTGGCTCGTTTAGTAAATGAACTGGCATACTAAAAGCATCGTCAAGTTGTTGTATTATCTCGTCTATTTCACCTCTCACCTTGCCACTTAAATTTCCAACTTTTACTTGAACAGCACAATATTTTTTTTCGTTAAACTCATTAATTCTAGAGAAAATTATATCTCGACCAAACTCATTTGCTCCATGATTATAATGAACACCTTCAAATCCTAGCTTATTAAGTAATGGAATAACTACTTCTTGTGTGAAACTCTTTTCGTTTACGTCATACTTTGGCTTCCAGTTAAAACTTAAGACATTATTAATGGCTTTGGTTAATAAATTATTTAAAATAAACCTAGATTTATCTATCTGATTATCAATACTTAGATCTAACCCTTTTAGTAAAACATGTGTTAAAACAAAGTGATTTTCAAAATCTTCGAAGTCATCATTTATTTCATAAGTTATTCCTTCTTCATTATCTAAAATAGGCCTTAATTTTTGGTAAAATTGTTTTTCTTTAAATGGGAGCTTATTGATTTTAGGATATGGGGTTCAATAACTATAAGTTTTGATACAACTACCTTCTCGCTTATTTTTATACACCTTGTTTGTGGCTGCTTTTACCTAAATCATATAGTAATTTTATTCCTATTCCATATGAAATCAAATTCTCTTTCCTTAATATCCATTCAACATTATTTGAAAGCGGTATTAGTACTGAAGTCCCAATGCTAAATGAGAAATTTAATCTTATAGAAGTAGTGTAAACAAAATGTAGAGGGACACTCTAATAATCATAAGTATAACGATACAGTTCTGAGCGGTATCCGCATGTAACAGGAGAAAAACAAGGGTCAATCAAAATATCTTCGTTGATTTTATATCCTTTTTGAGTACAACCAATTCCAGCCTCAAAAATTAATTTAGGTTTAAAGTAATACCATAAAATTACATCTATATCAAATGCTGAAATAGGACCTTCATTTTCATTTCGATGTTCTTTGTATAAATCAGATTCATTTTTCGTTATAACCCGATAGTTTCTTAAATTACTCGGACTAGATCCAATAGAAAACTTTGATTAGGCATAAGTCTCAATTAATCCAATAAATAGAAGAAAACTAATAATAATAAATTTTATTTTAATAATCTTAATCGTTTTTTCCTTAAAGGCGCAACTAATCAAACGAATATACATACGGTTGCGTATATTTTCATAATATCTGGAATATAAGTACTTAAATAAATGATTGCATTCTTGATCCTCCGGTAGGCCAGGAATTGTTGATAAGCCGGAAGATTGCCTTATTTAAGTACCAGAAATAATGGAGATATGAAAGGCAAGTTAGCAGTTGATTATTGGTGAATCAAGATAAAAATCGAATTAAAAATTGAGTTGAAAAGTAGATTATAGTTGCAAACACCCAGTCAAATCCAAGACTTTGCTACACTTTTAGGGGGAAATGTCTTCATGTCACTACGCCATTTACAACGATCCGTTTAGAGGAATTGCATCTGCTACCATTGATTCGAGCTCATTAGCAGGAGCTTCCTGGAAAGTTGCGGTACGAATATAGTCGTTATAGCTTTGGATTTTGGTGTATTGCCATACCCACACCAATTCTGGAAAAAATAAAATAACCAAATGAGATGGCAGCTGGTTTTATTCAATAACTACCTAAATATAAAGTTAGGCGGAAAAAATAGTTGGGCCCAAACTTTCGTCAAGGCCCAACATGTTAAAAAGCTAGTGGTGTATAATTAATCAATTTTTGTAGTTTCATAGACTTCCTGGATTTGTGCAGGTGTCAGGGCATAGTCATAAATGACAATGTTTCTGTATGCTGCTCCGAGCCTGTCGCCATAAGATCCTGTCCCGTCTTGGTTGATATATATAGGGTTGTCGTTATCTATATTTGTGGAAGTCATGGGTCTTTCGGCTGATAGGTTTCCATCCACATAGATGGAAGCATTTCCGGCCCGATCAAACACACCAGTGATGAAATGCCACTCCCCAGTCATCCATGGCGTGCCACCTTCTCCTTCACTTGGTTCAGCGAAATCAACTTTGTCAACGCCGGCTTCTCCGGCTACTAACCTTAAATTGCCTCGCCGATAGGCCAGGACCCATCCCGTATTATTGGAACTGTTCCAGTCCATTGTCCCTATGATGGCAGGATCACTGATGTTATGGTCGGATTTAAACCAAAAACCGAATGAAAAGCTGCGGCTATTCCCAAACTTAAGAAAAGAAGCATTCTCCACTTCCAAACACGAAATTTCATCTGGCTTAAAGGTCGCAATGATACCTTGATTATTTGGTGCGGGTTCCAGACTTCCGATATTGATTGCAGTGGTCTTTAGCTCTGTGATTGATCCATCAGCACGTTGGAAGCTGATAGGAGATGGAACGTCATCGCTTACCAGGTAGGTAAACGATTTCATGGATGGGTAGCTAAAGCCCTTCATGCCTTCATCTTTAAAGTAGACATGAAAAAGCAAGGGAGAACTCTGCGCAAAGGGTACATTCAGGTCTGCCACAGGGTGGGAAAAGGTCGCATTGGTTCCGTCTACCTGAATGGTGGCCAATAGTTCTCTGTTTAACAGACTCACTATCTCGATTTTGTCGATTTCATAAGTGGATTCGATGTCCAGTTCGACCATCATGTCGGAACGGTAAAAGTCCTGGAATTCGTCAAAGGGACGGTCATCATTGGGCTTATAGGCCTCACCTGTCCTTGGGTTAATGTGGGAAAAAGTGACCGATTGCCCAAGCAACCTGTCATCTACCGGAATGGGATCATCAAATTGGCATCCAGCCAAAATTGACGATACCGCCAGCAATACAAGGAATAGCTTATTTTTCATGTGCAAAGATTTTAAAATTAAGAGAATAGCTGATTTCCCCCGACCAGTGTAGCAGGCTTTTGCCCGGCCGGAGGAAAAGTAAACTTGTATAAATTAATGGATTACCAGCCTTCATTTTGTGAGATTCCGGGAATGGCAATTGTATTAGGCGGAATAGGCCAAACATTATGAATCTGAGGGTTGAATGTTCTTCCAGGCCATACTTCATAGACTTCGAACCCGGAGTCCGGATCTGTCTTGTTGAAATGGTTTCTGCCAGTGGCCGGTTTCGAATAAGCCTCCTCGGCATCTCCCCATCGAATAAGATCCAGGTGTCTATCGGCATATTCAGCTGCCAGCTCGACCCTTCTTTCTTGCTTTAAATCCTCAATAGTAGCACCGCTTTTAGGTGCAAGTCCCGCTCTTTGTCTAACCTGGTTGAGGGGGCCGTCGCCATTTTGTCCCTGCATGATTAGGGCTTCAGATTTTAGCAAAAGGATTTCGGCAAAGCGGATTAGTGGAACATTTAAATTGGTGGTTACATAATTGCCACTTGGGTTCAGGTGAACTTCCTCAGGAAACCGGTAAGGATGCATGTATTTGTTGACTTGTAGACCAGTCCTGGAATTTCCTGAAAAATATCTTCTGGGATTTCCCAAAAAGGTAAACGAGTCTCCAAATTCCAACAAGGTGGCCTTCTTTCGATAGTCTCCTTCTTCGAAAGCATTGTACAGTTCAAGTGTAGGAGAGAAAGTACCCCAACCGTTATACAATCCCCATCCTGTATTTTCCAACATAACACCCGGCAAAATTTGTCCCCGTTCGTTGCTGGAAACGGTAGAAAACACATATTCGGAGGAGAAATTATTGTCCACGTAAAAAACGCTCGCAAAATCTTCAGCCGGATTGCCTGTATTGATCAATGCCCTGTCAGTAGGTGAATTGATGACCATGTCTGCCTGGGTCACAACACTTGCCCATTTGCTGGCGTCATGATGCGCCCAATATAGGTACGTTTTTGCCAAAATGGCATGTGCTGCATCCTTATGAGGCCTTCCCAAATCAGTAGATGAATAGGTAGTAAAATAGGGAAGAAGCTCAGCAGCTTTTAGCAAGTCGGATTCTATTTGCCTGTAATTGTCAACAATGCTGGAAGGACGGGTAAAGGACAGGTCCTCCATATTCTCCTCTGTAACGATAGGAATACCTGCCCTGTTATCTGCGTACCTTGGTGCCAACCAAAAATAGGTATGTCCCCGCATGAAATAGGCCTCACCCAACGCCCTGTTTTTGAGGGATTCGCTAATGTTCATTTCAGGAACATATTTGATGATGTTGTTTGCGCGCTGGATGACAGTGTACATTCTGGGATAGATGAGTGCCATCCTACCTTCCTGTCCGGTTGCCTCAAAATTCCGTATGGCAGCAGCTGCCGCATCGGTTCTGCCCTGCAAAATATCATCAGAGGCGGCTATCAGGTACATAAATGCCCTGCCGAATAAGTGGTCATCACCCCAGTGTTCGTACAAGCCATTCACGGCGGTTATTGCGTCCTCTTCCGATTGCCAGAAGTTTCCGGAAGTAGGGCTACCTAGCGGGGTAAGATCTGTGAAGGTGTCACTGCAAGAACTACTGACTATCAGCAGGACCAGGAAAATTTTTACGATATGTCTCATGGTGTTATTAGCTTTTTTTTAGAAATTAAGATTCAGACCTGCGGAAAAAGTTCTTGGAACCGGGAAAGTGCCGTTATCTATAACCGCACCAGAACCTACTTCAGGGTCTATGCCCGAATAGGGAGTGAAGGTTAGAAGGTTCTCTGCGGATACGTATATCCGAACGTTTGATCCGCTCAGAACCCGGCTCAACAAATTTTCCGGAACGGTATAGCCCAACGTTAAGTTTCTGATTCTTAGGTAGTCACCTTTTTCCAGGTACCAGTCAGAGGGTTGTCCAAAGTTTCCGTTGGGATCCTGGGTAGAAAGCACAGGAATCGTTGCGTTCGGATTGGAAGGAGTCCATGCATCCAAGACCCTCCTGTCCAGGTTGTATCCTTGTAGCCCGGCATTGTAGGCGGTATGTTTGTATCCGTTGAAAAGCATCACGCCTCCCACACCCTGGGCAAAGATAGATAGGTCGAAATTTTTGTATTCCAAATTGATGTTAAACCCGTAAGTAAAATCAGGCATGGCATTGCCCATAAATACCCGGTCATCGTCACTGATTCTTCCGTCGCCACTTACATCCCTAAAGATCAGGTCGCCAGGTCTGGCGTTTGGTTGGATTCTCGTGCCATCAGTATTGGCATGCGCCTCTATTTGGGCTTCATTCTGGAAAATACCGTCATTAGGAATCAGGTGATAGGAAAATAGAGGTTGGCCTGGTTCGCTTCGAAAGGGCAACACTGTCCCTCTTACATTTTCACCATGTACAATAAAATCGTTGGTAAATTCATCCAGGTCCAACAGTTCGTTATTGATGGTGGATATGTTACCGTTCAGTCTGTACCGGAGTTGTCCGATTTCACCGGAATAGGCAACGGTTAATTCAATGCCATTGTTAAGAACCGTTCCCACATTGGAAAGTGCTCCTGTAGGCACACCGGAATGTGGATCGGGGGCGTTCCTGAGGATAAGACCGCGGGTGTACTTTTCGTAATATTCGGCTGTTACGGTCAACTTGTTGGAAAAGAAGGCCATGTCCAAGCCGAGGTTGGCCGTTTCAGACCGCTCCCAGCGCAAGTTGGAGTTGGACATTTCATTCAGGGATACGTGTCTGTTTCGTGTTCCCGGCTCGCCCAATATTACGTTGTTTCCTGATGCCAGAGGAATATTAAAAGCATACATTCCCACGGAGGAAATATTGCCTATTTGACCCCAGGAACCTCTCAATTTAAGCAAATTGATGGCAGAGGAGTTGAAGAATCTTTCGGAAGAAATCTTCCAAGCACCGGAAACTGCCGAGAAAAAGTCGGTTTTGGAGTTGCTGTGAAGTCTGGACGTCTGATCTCTCCGCGCACTGCCCATAAAGAAGTAGCGGTCATCATAATCGTAGGTTACCCTTCCGATGGCGGATGTCAGGGCATCTTCGTTGCCGTAGGCATCGGGAACCCGTAAGATAGTTGTCGCATTACCGGCGTATTGAAACCATTCGTCTTCCCGGTCAAAATCCTGTACCTGAAAGCTGAAGGCTTCTTCCTGGCGAAACTGGGCTGTATATACTGCCGTAAGTCCCAGGTTGTGTTTGCCAAAGGATTTGTTATAATTCAACTGTTGGTCCCATATCCATCGGCTACTATTTCCAGCACCTTGGCTAAGGAAGTTCATGTTGCTGGGCCTACCGATTTCCGGTACGCGGGGGCTGAAATTCTTGTTTGACCAGTTCCAAAGATCTATTGAAAAAGAGGACTTAAAGGTTAGGTTTTCCAAAATGTCATATTCCGCATAGGCAATGGCATTAATGTTTAGCCGGGGATTTCTTACATTGGGTCGGAGAAGCAGTGAAACTGGGTTGTACGTATCCCCATAAGCTCCTGCAAATTGGGACAGCTCGAAAGGAACTGTTCCGTGAAACTGACCAAATTCATCATAGACAGGAGCGGCAGGATTCATGTAAATGGCATTTATAATTGACCCACTGTAACTGCTGCTGGTATTCGCACCTCTAGACGTCGAATGATTGACATACACATTTTGGCCCACCCGCAGTTTGTTAGTCAGGTCGTACTCGGATTTTAGTCGAAACGAAAAAAGCTCAAAGTCGGTATTTCTCAAAATGCCTTCTTTTTTGTGGTAGCCGAAAGAAGTACTGAACCGCCCCCTGTCACTCCCGCCACTTAATTGTATGTTTGCATTGGTAATAGGTCCAGATTGAAAAATTTCATCCATCCAATTTGTTCGGGTTACCTGACTCCAAGGATTCAGCAGGGGGTCATGGGCTGCCGCAGGAACCCCTCCGGCATGGGCAGCCGCAGACCGATAAGAGCTGGCATATTCTTGGGCATTCAATGCTTCAGGCGTCTTGTAGGCGGATTGAACACCTTGATAAAAATCTAAACTGACTTTTGTCGCACCACTTTTGCCACTTTTGGTAGTAATAACGATAACTCCTGACGCTGCCTGGGCTCCGTAAATGGCAGCGGCGGCAGCATCTTTCAATACGACCATGCTTTCAATGTCGTTGGGATTGATTCGACCTCCATAATAGGGCATGCCGTCTACGACATAAAGTGGGGATTCGTTGCCGAATGTACCCACACCTCGGATAATAACCCTGGGCGTAGCACCTGGGTCCCCAGATCCTGACACCACCGTTACACCGGCAATTTGACCTTGAAGCATTTCCTCAACACTGGAAATAGGCCGGTCTACGATAGCTTCAACATCTTCCAGCGAGCCAATAGATGTAGTTAAGTCGGCTCTTCGGGAGGTACCATACCCAACGACGACCACTTCACTCAGCTGCCCAATATCTGCTTTCAGACTGAGGTTAATGACAGATTGGTTGCCGATTTCTACTTCCTTGCTTTCCAAACCGACGAAAGAGAAAACCAAGACGGTATTCTCCGGATTTACAGCTACGGAATAGTTTCCATCGATGTCTGTTGCAGTTCCTGTTCCGGTGCCTTTGACCAAAACGGAGACACCTGGTATGGGGCTGTTATCCTCTTCGGATAAAACTTGCCCCTTTACTGTTCTTGTCTGTCCGTAAGCCACAGAGGTAGCTATCCAGCACAGAAACATGAGTAGAAAATAATTTTTCTTCATAGCAAATGATTTTTTATTGTTAATTAAGTAAATATAGGAGTAGAGATAAATTTTTTCACATTTTTGCATAGATTTTTTAAAATTATTTCTAAATTTACTTAAATTACCCTCACACATTTGTAATAATAATTTGTCATAATGAATTGAACTTTAGTTAAATAGAATCACCATTATATGCCACGGATTATTGGTAAAATTATTTTTTTCTTTTCATCATAAATACCCTACCAGTAGTTAAGGATTTTTCATACATTTTTTTTGGTTAGCGTATTGATTTATAAGGTTCATGAAATTTGGTGACCTTACTTTAGTCTTTACTTTGATATTTTGAATTGGAATCTAGGTAAATAAAATATTGTGTTAGGAATAATCGATCTCAGTAATAACCAATTATTGTTTTTTAAATATTACCAGCAACATAGAAAATAATAGAAGTGGTTTAATTATTAAACTTCTATTTTAGCCATCAGTTGAAAGTTTTGGAGACCTATATATTAAAATCCCGTCAAGGTGTAATTTGTAATTGCACCTTTCTATCAATCGGAAATGTACTTTATTAACGGACTAATGCTTTGGCTTCGCCTCCGCTCAGCCACCAGACTTCGGCTCCGCTGACTTCGACTCGGCTCAGTCACTGGTAGGTAAAGGAAGCCCCGATTTGGTCTAAGTTTAGCGACGCGTAACTTAGACCTATAATGAGAAAAGTTTTCAACTTTCGTTAAATAATGTCCAAGTTGGCGCCATCGCTTAAATAGGTGGCAAGCTCCTCGGATTAATGATTTGGCTAAAGCCACAGAGACGGGTAATTCCATATCAACCTCCAGCTAAAACAGGAGGCTATTGAGATAAAAAAGTTTACAGATAATTGTTTAAATACTGCTGTAGGTTTACAATTTGGAAAAAAATCCCCCTTGCCCTCCGCCGCGGCGGAGGGATTTTGAGACAGACAGATTAGCGTGTACTTATATCCCTTTAACTTTCTCAGCCCGGGTCCATGACATCCAGTCAAAGGTAATTATCCTTTGCCGCAACTCCCTCCGCCGCGGCGGAGAGCTAGGGGATTTTAACGTGAATGACAAGCAAGTACGAGTTGATATTTGGGTACTGCTTGGTTATCTTACCAGAAGGTATACAAATCGAGCTCAGTTTTTAGGGAATCGATGCTCTTGTTAGCTATTTTAATAACCAACCAGAAAGGGAAAAATAGAAGTGTGAACTTCATAATAAGAGCCGTATGAATTGAGCCGCTCACCGCCTGCCTTTATTTTCGGAGGGCAGTGTGCTGGACCTGTCGAAGTACGCTATGAGAGCTAAAGGGGTGGAATTCCTCTTTAACTCGACTGTAAAAAGTTTATTTATTAAAGCTTTCTACCCAATCAATAGAAAATTTCATAAAATCACCAATAGGCATTTCTTCGATTTCACCTTTGCTATATTTTGGCAATAAACTTGTGTTTAAATCATCTATAAATTGGTTGTAAGCAATCCAAATTTCGCTTTGACCAACTATAGTTTTATTCGGAAAGTTTGTTGAAAACCAATTCCTAACTTTAGTTATTAATGTTTTTGGGTCATTGTTATGATTCTCTATGTCTTGACCTGCAATATCAGAAATCACCTTTTGATAGTGATATCTTTCTGTGTCTAAAATTAAAATCTTTTTTGTTTTTAATCTTGCACTACCATATTCTAGGGCTCCAATATCTAACCCTAGCTCATATGGCATATTTAATCTTGGAAGCTCACCAACATCCATGGCCTTACTTCTAGATAAATCATGTATACCATATTTACAAGATTTTATAATGTTTTTAATTTCATTAACTCTGATAGAAGAGGAAGATAAGGTTTGAGATAACTTTGGTATAAAACCTAAATATATTAATTCAAAAACTAACGCTTTGAGTAGAGGTCTAAATTTGTTATCAAAAGGGCAATTAATAAAAACATTATCGACAAAAGCCATGAAAAAGTTAAATTATTTTGCAAGTGAAACTCTGTCTTCAATCTCACCACTTTTTTTGTGTATTATAACTTCTCCTTCAATTTTATTAGCAGTTTCCCTGGCAAACTCAATAGCACCTAGTTTGGTTTCAAAAACTTTCGTTGCTCTAATGTTTCCATCGGCTACAACTGTCCATTTTTCTGAATCACCTACAATTACATGGTATTTTCGAGCATTTACTGGCTTTGCGGAAACAGCAAGTATTGAACCTAATTTTTTAGTATAGATTCTTACTTTTCCTGCTTTAACTGAAACTGCGTTACCTTTTACTGAAACAGTTTTTTCCTTTGATGTTTTTACTTTTGCCATGTATCTAATATACGATTTTTGTATAAAATTAGTAATATTTTGTTAAAATTACTTACAGTGTTCCTGTTAAAATGCGTTGCTATCCCGAAGGGAAGGTATGGTTTTTTTACCATTTTGTGTGCCCTGCATGGGCATCTGGTATCGAAGATACCAAATTATTCATGAGGGTGAAAATTTGTACAGAAGCATTCCAGTAGTCTGTGCCGATTTTTATCGGTGTCTCTTATATACGGGAGTTCCTGATGGAAATCAGGACAAGCTGACACCCGAAGCATTAGCAATTCACAACGCCTGTGCTGCTTTTTCACAAGGGTGGTTTGTCGTGAGATGACCGAGCGTTCAGGAAATATATCTTGTAAACATTTTTGGAAAAAGGCCAGCTAGAGGGTAGGTGGGATGCGAGGTTGGGCATTGTCTCAAATTACAATTCTTATTATTACTATAACTTGATCAAGCCCAAGAAGAAAAGGGCTTGACGCTATGCTTTCTTATTACATCAAAACACAACTCAGGTACTTGACGAGACTCGCGGTCGACCGGTATGGTGTGAGGGGTGCTTCGAAGGCTTCACGCTATTACTAGCTTTTTATTCATTGTAATCATAGTATAATTGGTATACTCCCTGAATTCTAATAAATCTAAATGAAATGCCATCAAATTTCCACTTTCGTCCTTGCCATTCTTCTTGTTTCAATTCATGCTGTTTTATTTCTCCTAATCCTTCTACATCTTCACCAAGTACTTGATACAGCTTAGGAGATAATTTTTCTATTTCAAAGTAGTAGGTGATCCGTTTATTTGTCGGTGCAATTTGACTCAAGACGATCATTTCTATTTTTTCATTTTCGTCTGCAATAACTAGCATCTTATTAAAGAAATCAAATAGAAAGTGAGGGACATGGTAAGTTCTAATAATATTTGAGTCTGTTTTTTCTTCCCTGTAACTGTCAAGCTTTAAATATTCGAATGGAATATGTAGATCAAGTTCATAGTTTCTAAGTTCTAAATACGTATCATAATAATTTACAAATTCTTGTGGTTTAAAAATGATGCTTTCCAGTCCAAATTTTTCATAAACCTTATTAGTCTTCTTGTACGACCTATTATCATTTAGTATGTAATAATTGCATGTTGAACCGAAAGCCGAATGAAAGGAATCTTCTGTAGTGTTTGAAAATGTTTCCTTTCTTCCTTTTTTTGTATTAACTCGATCTTCCTGATAACCGTGCATATCCAACATAAGATAATCGTTGGATATTTTATTAAACCATTCAGGGGCATGCTTGTCTGTTTGTTGGAATTGGGAAAAGTCTTTGACTCCTAATTTTTCATATGCATTGTTAATACTCTTATGAGGGTTCTTTACGTCAAATAATTGGTCTCTGTTAATTTGCAATCCTGATTGAACCATTCCCCTGAGATCCTTATAATCTTCAGTCTGATTCAAGTTTGTTATCATTTTCCCAAAACTTGAAAAGAACCCTTCCATAGTTGGGTTGTCTTTAAGTCCAGGAAACATTTTGTTCAATTGATTTGCACTTTCAGGATTGGAAAGTGCATCCTTAAAAGCTTTACCAAGTGGCATGGACTTAATGAGTTTTACGAGTGATTTCCCCATTGATGCGGTTAAAGGATCACTTTCGAACATCTCTGCTAACTTGCCAAGGTTAAAGTTCTCAAATAAATCCTTTTCATAAACTCTTTGATTGAATAATCGTTTTGGATCATCATAGCTCAACCTGATTTCTTTGCCATTATTTGATAAGCAACAATTGTCCGTTATTGAAGTAATGAATTCTAAATCTTCTTCTATGATTTTGAGTTGGTCTGGCTTATCCTTGTAGCTAGAAAATATGTCGCCAATATGAGATGTTGAGTAAAGGCTAACGATTCGGTTCGGTTGATTAAGAATCTCTTTCAACCGAACATGTTGACCATTCTTCATTTGTGATAGTACATTCCAATCTGAGTAAATGAATATCATGGCTCGTATTTGAATAAGCAGCATGAGGATTCGAACCTCAATCGCCCCTTGGACAAGAAATTGTGTTTTTCTTCTCCAAGGGGGTGTTTTACCATTAAACTATGCTACTTTTTAGTAAATCAATTTGTTCATTATTAACTTTCATTGAATACTTTGATTGACAATATTTTTCAAATTTAGAAATTACTCTTTCTATTTTAAGCCCATTTATTTTTTTTCGTTGAGCATCTTTAAATTTGGGGATTATTACAGTTTTGATTATCAAATTAGCTGTTAACTTTTCTGTAACTATTTTATCAATTTCATTAGATATTCCTCTGAAAATATTGATTACATCAATTACGACATTGAATGTTAATTTGTTTACGTTATCCTTATTTTTAAAATCAATGCCTTGCAATTCACTCGGTAATCGTGAATTCCAATATTTATTTAAATTTCCCCCCTCAGGTTTAATGAGGTCATTTAGAGATTTACTTATGTTTTCAGAGTTACTGTGAATCAATCGGTTTCTCTTAAGTCTTAAATAATCAAGAGTGAATCTTAATTCCGATTGAAGTAGGATTTTATTTACTCCAATTCGGTTAAAGACTTTGTCGATTAGCATAAAGTCATTTTCTTCATCTTCAATTTTTGATTCTAAGGAACCAATCGTATTGTCAGCCGTTTTTGCAAATAGCAAAATGTTTTTTAGATAGCTTTCGAAATGAGTATATATTAAAAGGAAAATGCCTTGAATTAGCGATTCATCGGTTTTTGAATGCTCGTTGCCCAGTTCGCTAAACTTGATGTTATGCTTTCTTTTAAACGGGTTACCATTAAAAATATCCTTGGTTAAGGCATCAGGATTCTTCCCCAGAATTTGTGCATAATCGATGCTAAACTGATTCCACACAAACGAGTAATGCGTAAAACTATTATTCAACTCTGATATTGCCTTGTGAAAATCTCTTAATTCTACCGTTTTCATTTATTGCAGGTAACATACCAATAAAGTGCACTGTGCACTTTATTCAACTTATAATCCCCCTAAACTAACTAAGTTTTTATGATTTTGGAAGAGGTTAAGAGATATGAAGTTAAAAATATTTTATTTTGGATGGTATTTGGATTGTAAAATACCGGGAAATTCCTGTTCTGCAATAATTTGGTAGGTGATCCCTCCCCGATGCAAGTTATTCTTTTAAAAAGTCACCACGAAAAGCGACAAAAGAGATCTTTACAGTTAAGAAATTAATTTTTTAGTGATTTTCACAATAGCTTATTTACATATTACATTGTAAAAAAGTATTTCGAATTGAATTAATTATGTTTCATTTAAAATTACTAGGTTATGAGTACAATGAATACAGTTTCTATTCAGATTCCGGAAGCGGAGCTTCAGGCTGTAAAAGAGGCTTTGGCTACCTTGATAACCACCCTTGGTCCATACTTGATTGCGCTTAGCCCTGCCGAGCGTCAAACTGTACCCTAATTTTTTGACCTATTTTGTTGGAATTAAATCTTTTTATCCTCGGCTCCCCACTTTCGAAATACATTCTTGCGCTTTTTTACTTCGTCACTACGCTTCGGAACCCTAACCTTGTCAGTTTTTACTGCTAGCGTTCGACTCCGAGCCCCAATAGTCTGCCAAAAAGGTGAAAATTTCCGGTTAATAACTTCAATCCCCCACTTCCGAACCGCACGCTTCCATATAAAAACCTGACACGAGGAGTTCCGAAGTACCCCTCCCCACTTCCGAAGTCCCCTAATTTGGTTTATAAACCGGGAGATTCCGGTAAAAATGTCAGACATTTCACTTTTAAACCAAAAGGTTGTCATTTTTTAGTGGAAATGAGCAGTTCTGAGGTTCAAAGCCCCACTTCATAACCGAATCATTTGAGTTCCGAACCTCAAGCGTGTCAGTTTTAGGTATCCCTACCTACTTGTTAAGTGGGGGAGGTGACTATTTATGTGGATGAGGGTACTTATGAAGCCCCCCTTTTTTGGTATTAGATCCATTGCACTCGTCAGAAATATTTGCTACAATTCTTTTCTATCCCATGAAATTTGTAAATCTCATGCCCCACCGATTAAAGTTATAGTGCATTCCTAGTAAATGGCTAGTTATTATGAACAGAAACCAGCGCTAACCATTTATTAATAGCATAGTGGGTTTTGGCTTCTTCCCATTTGGGTGAGTTTTTGGTTTATTGATTTGGCTAAAGCCAGAGATGTTGGGAAATTCCTAATATCCACCAGCTAAAGCAGGAGGCTATTGAAAAAAGAGCTTTATCTTTTCCCAGGATTAAAACTGAATTAATCATAGAAAAATTCAATAGGAATGGGCTTCAGCCCATTTATAAAATAGCAACGTGAAATCTGGCTTTAGCCAAAATTTAGAGAATAAATGGTTTTTTAATAATATACCTTTCCCAATGGTTTAGTTGTGATAAGTTCCATTTGGAGCACGTCCTATGTTAATGATTTGGCTAAAGCCAGAGGGACGGATAATCCCTTAATACTCTCCAGCTAAAGCTGGGGGCCATTGAAAAGTAGGTTTAATGGTTACCAGTGGCATTCTATTGTGTGTTATAGGTTTTTTTCATTCAACAGTTCAGTAACCTGCGCTTTAAGCAAAGGCAAATCTTTATCGATAATTCCCCAAATAATTACATTATCCACATTGTCGTAAGCGTGGATTACCCAATTACGCAAGCTTACTATTCTTCTTGCATTGGAAATGTCGACCTTGGGATTAATTTTGATTATTCTGTTTGTAGCTTCTCCAATAATTTCTAATTCACGTTCTACTGCTCTGCGCAATTGTTTATTCGATTCATATGCATTGAAATTTCGTTTGTCACCAAGATATTCATGAATCGAATCTATGGAGGTAGAAATATCCAGCAAATACATTTTAAGCTTATGCGGCATAAAGCAGTTGCTTAGTTGCTTCAACACTTTGAATAAAATAAGGATTTGAGAGAGAACGTTCAGTTAACAAATCTACTTTTCGTCCAAACAATTTTTCAAGGTTTTCATGAAGCTCAAAATAGTTATCTGTGTATTTGCTAAAAGGAATTTCTTTGAACGAAATCAATATATCAATGTCGCTCAAGTCATTGAATTCATCTGTCGTGGCCGATCCAAAAACATGCATGGTTTTAATATCATACTTTTCACAAAGCGCAACTAATGCTTGTTTTTTGCTTGAAATTAAATTTAACATAATGTCTGTTTATTCAAAGATACAAAATTAATGATTTGCTTATTACGTCAGGTTTATTTCTCGGTGGTTTATAACCTACGAATATATCAACCCTAACTTGTATTTCCATATTACCTAGAATATAAGTTCTCATGTCTGGTCATGTCTGGTCTAAGTTTAGCAAAGCGTAACTTAGACCTATAATGCCGAAAGTTTTCAACTTTCGTTAAAATTTCCAAGTTGTAGCTATCGCTTAAATCGGGGAGAGCTCCCTGGATTATTGATTTGGCTAAAGCCCGAGAGACGGGTAATTTCCTAACATCCCCCAGCTAAAGCAGGAGGCTATCCAAAATAGGGTTCATTAACCTTTTTCCAGACTTTAGCCTGAGCCAATTGTTCATAGAAATAAATTCAATAGGAATGGGCTTCAGCCCATTTATAAAATAGCAACGTGAAATCTGGCTTTAGCCAAAAATTAAAGAACAAAAGGGTTTTTATCAAATTCACCTTCCCTTCTGCTTTAGGGGTGAGAAGTTCCATTTGGAGCACGTCCTATGTTAATGATTTGGCTAAAGCCACAAAAACAAATAATCCCTTGATACCCCCATCTAAAGCTGGGGGCTATTGAAAATTGGAAACATTATTCCTTTCCCAGATATTTGCCAGAATCCATTGATTAAAGAATCCATTTCAATAGGAATGGGCTTTAGCCCATTTGTAGGATAGCATCGTAAAAAGCAGGCTTTAGCCAAAAACGAGTAAAAACAAGCTTACCCTAGAGAAATTTGAATGGCAGGATGAATATTTAGCAGTTTCTGTTTCTAAATCTATGGTCGACAGGGTCAGAGAGTATATCAGAAATCAAGAAATACATCATAAACGAAAAACATTTGAAGAAGAATATCTTGCGTTTATTGAAAAATATAAATTTGAAAGATTAAAGGATTATTGATTTGGCTAAAGCCCCAAAAACGGGTAATCCCTTGATACCCTCCAGCTAAAGCAGGAGGCTATCCAAAATAGGGTTCAATAACCTTTTTCCAGACTTTAGCCTGAGCCAATTGTTCATAGAAATAAATTCAATAGGAATGGGCTTCAGCCCATTTTATCATAGCGTGGTAAAATCAGGCTTCAGCCAAAAATAAGTGAATGCAAGGGTGGTTTTCATACAAAAGCCTTTTCTAAGCTTTGGCAAATGCCATTTGGTAAAGTATTACGCATAATTCACAAAAGCATAACCAATTACTTCGGAGCATTAAATCTAAGTTTTCGATCAATATATTGGCATTTTTGGAGCTGATATTTATTCATGGTTCCAATAGGGATTATCCAAAAGGCATTAGATGGTAAACTGTGGTCTTTACAGGGTTATTATGAAATAATACCAGCAATGTAGAAGATATTATAGGTGCTTTAAATTTAAAAACCATATTTTTATCGATCAGTAAAAGGTACGGCGACCTATTTAAAACTTAATAAAATGGTAATCTTTACTATTTCACCTCAAAGGAGCAATGGGTTTAACCTTTCCATTTATTTTGGCTGTTTTTTCTTGCTGCTCCTTTGCCATGCTCAGCTCAATGCGAGTGTCCTAAAAGGAGGAGTTGAAAACAACCCTAGGAGTTTGGAGCAAAAGGATACCATAAAAGACAGCCCAAATTTCATCATAATTTTCTGTGATAATTTAGGCTATGGTGACATTGAGCCTTTTGGGTCCAAGGTGATCCGTACCCCGGAATTAAACCGGATGGCCAAAGAAGGCCGGAAATTCACCCATTTTTTAGTTACGGCAGGTGTTTGTACACCATCCAGGGCATCTATTATGACTGGCTGTTACTCCCAGCGGGTAGGCATGCATGTCAACCCAAGAGATGGTTTGGTTTTGCGCCCCATTTCACCCTATGGTTTAAATCCAGAAGAGATCACAATAGCCGAGGTACTGAAAGAGGTAGGTTACAAAACAGGACTTATTGGGAAATGGCACTTAGGGGATCAAGCGGAATTTCTGCCTACCAATCAGGGCTTTGATTATTTTTATGGAATACCTTATAGTGATGACATGACACAAGAGATGGGCATCCGTCTTGGTAAAAGGCTGGATGGAGCGCATTGGCCTCCATTGCCTGTCATGGATAACCTTAAAGTGGTCCAAGCGGGAGTTGATAGAAATTTGTTGACCAAAGATTATACTGAAAAGGCTTTGGATTTTATAGCCGAAAACCAAGACGAACCATTTTTCCTATACTTGCCTCATGCCATGCCGGGAAGTACAACCAAGCCCTTTGCAAGTGAGGCTTTCAGGGGCAAAAGTAAGGGAGGACCATGGGGAGACAGTGTAGAGGAATTGGATTGGTCAGTTGGGCAAATAATGAATAAGTTGGAGGAGCTGGGAATAGAGAAAAATACGGTGGTAGTTTTCACTTCAGACAATGGAGCACCCATGACCGAAGATCCAACGAGCACAGTTAGGGGAACGAATAGTCCTTTGACCGGTCGTGGTTATACTACGGCTGAGGGAGCCTTTAGAGTACCTACGATCTTTTGGTGGCCGGGCACCATTCCTGCTGGAACTGTTAGTGAGGAAATGGCCACCACAATGGATTTTCTACCAACCTTTGCCCATCTTTCAGGAGCAAAGGTTCCTCAGGATCGGATAATAGATGGAAAAAATATTCTACCATTGATTTTGGGAGAGAAAGGTGCCGAAACGCCCTATGATGTTTTTTATTATTACTATATGGATCAACTTCAAGCCATAAGGTCAGGTCCATGGAAATTATTCTTACCCTTAAACGAATTTAAGGTACATCCGTATTTTAAAGATGGCGAGGACAATCAGCCACGTTTGTTTAATGTCGTCAACGATATTTCTTCTTCACATAATTTGGCTGCTGAAAAGCCTGAAATAGTAAAAAAGTTATCGGAATTGGTAGAGATAGCCAAAAATGATTTGGGTAATAGTGGTCAGTCTGGGGCCAATCAAAGGAGTCCTGGAAAAATGGAAAACCCTGTTCCAGTGCTCATGAAGTGATTTTTACGCAAGCCTTAATTGGCTAACCAAGCACCAAGTTTTTATCTATTGACCTGATTTCTATTAAATAAACAAACTATATCGTCACTGCGAACCTTTTTTTTTGGGGGGCTGAGGAAGGAAAGGGTGTGGCAGTCCTGGCTTAATGGGAATTTTGTCGATAAATTAGGATTGAACACAAGTGATTAGTGGTTTAAAGTCTCATAAGTTGAAATGAGTAAATGTGGTGAAGGTGCCATGATTATTAATTCTTGTTTTGCCTTTTAACCTCCCTTTCCAAATAGCCAGATTTTTCTTGTGGTTACACCACTTCCTGAGAAAGATCAGAAAATCCTGTTGTATAATTCCATCTAACTCCTTAAAGAAACATTTAGTTTAAGGTGCTTTAAAATCAATTTCCAAGGTATTTAACCCCTGAAATGAGAAAATTTCCACAAGAGTTAGCTACCCTACGTTACTTTTTGCCGATGTCTTAGAATTCCATCTAACTCTTTACGCACATATAATAATAACCTGAGTTCGATTTATATACTTACCGGTAGGATGACGTTTATTTGGTCAAGCAGTACCCTCCTTGAAATAAACACAGAAAAACAGATCAGCTAAATCCCTCCGCCGCGGCGGAGGGTACGGGGGATTTTTCGCCAACGTCCCAAATCTCAATTCGTTATAAGTTGTTATTCCCGTTGAAATCCCCCTAGCCCCCTTATTTAAGGGGGAGTCGCAGGAAATGAGATTTGGGTCGATTCTTAGATGGTTTGCATTGTCAGGCAATTACCCATTTGCGTCGGAAAGGATTAGCACCCGCAATTCGTACTATTCTATAATCGAACTCAGGTTAATAGGAGAATGAGGGTCGTTTAATTGTCCTCAATTCACCAGCCCCAACGGGGCGTAATATCATAGCCACGGGATTTAGCCCGTGGTAACAAAATTGAAATAAACTGATTTTGGCGGTATTGTTGCCTTTTTTTTAGCAACAATGCTGACAAAATCTCGACCTAATGTTACTTATCAATGTCTTTGAATTCGGGTTCAACCGGAAAATCAGGTTTTGGGACAAAAAGTTGGTTTTACTTTCCTTAGTTTATTTTTTTTGATCATGATGTACCAAATTTCAAATCTCCAGACAATCCTTTTTTAAAGCAAGCATCTTGATATTTTCAGTCACATTTCAATTTACCTAAGGAGTTAATTAAGGTTCAGAGGTGAATAACCGCCAAAAATTTTAAAAGAACATATATTGATCTAATAATTATAAAAAATAAACAGTGGATCATTTATAGCGTATTTATTGTCTAATACATTAAAATTCAACCAATCTATAAGATAGTATCTTAGATCTAGGAAAAAGTATAGGATTCTCGGTAATGGAATAATTAAATTTGGTAAGAAGATTATCGTAGTTCTAATAGATGTCGTCAATGCTACAGATGATAAAATAATAATAAAAAAGCCGAAGATCATTGGGGTGATCTCCGGCCAGTTAATGATCCTACTCATTTGTATCGATTTGCAATCTTAAGATGAATAGGAAATGCAGAAAAACTAAGTTTAATCTACAACTACAAAAGTATGAAAAAATTAATTTACAGACCACTAACAAGTGGGAGACGAGTCATAGATCTAGTTACAATAAAATGGAACAGGTTTTATCGTCTCCCAATGGGGGTGATTTTATATACAGGAACTGAAAGAAGTAATATTTAATCAATAGCGTAAATGGTCGAAAGTAAAATAGTACGCAGGAATTTTGTTAAAAAACTGTCCTTTGGGGGAGTTGGATTAAGTTTATTGGGACAGCCCTTATTTTCTATAGCCAAAAACCTTCCAAGGGAAGACCTAAAGGTAGGCCTAGTAGGCTTATCGGTCCATAGTGCGGCATTTTCAAAAATACTAAACGACCCAAATAAAAAGAGAGACCTTGCTGGATGTAAGATGGTGGCATTGTACCACCCACCTGGAAACCCTGATGTTGACTTCACCCCAGAACAGCTTAGCGGCTATCAAAAAGATGTGGAGGATATGGGAGTTGCCATGGTTGATTCCATGGATCAATTAATTGGGATGGTGGACGTGGTGATGATAGAGACCAATGACGGTAGACCCCATCTTAAGGAAGTTCTCCCAGCACTGAAAGCAGGAAAACCTGTATTTGTAGATAAACCTGTTGCTGAGAATTTGCAAGGTGTGGTGGATATTTACAAAGAGGCAGAGAAATATGGAGTTCCCATTTTTTCCTCTTCAGCCTTAAGGTACATGGAAAGCGCTCAAAATATCAACCCTTCTGAGGTACTAAGTGCCCATACTTTTAGCCCCGCCGCTTTAGAAAAGAGCCATACAGACTTGTTTTGGTATGGGATACATGGCATAGAATATCTCTTTACAGTAATGGGGCCAGGCTGTGGGGAAGTGCAGCAAGTGCAACATTCAGAAACGGAAGACCTGGTTATCGGATATTGGAAAGATGGCAGGGTTGGCGTTTTTAGAGGAATCAGAGAAGGAAAACGAGATTTTGGTGGTACGGTATTTAAAGATAATGAAATCGTGGATCTTGGGTCCTTTACCGGTTATCGCTCTCTTGTTGTAAAAGTAGTTGAATTTTTCCTTCAAAATAAATCTCCGGTGCCAGCTGAGGAAACCTTTGAAATTTATGCTTTTATGGAAGCTGCTCAGGAAAGTAAAAACAAAGGCGGAAAAAAGATATCCTTAGACAAAATATTAAAAAAGGCTTTAAAATAATCAATTGAACCCGGATGATGCAATAGGATTCGTAGTGCCAGTCCCGACCTTTTTTCGGGAAAAGATTCCATCACGTGATAGAAGGGCTATTGCATGTTTCGGGTTGAACTATTAACTATTTAATAAAGAGATAATTATGAAAAAATTGAATGTTGGAATTATTGGATACGGTTGGGTAGCTACAGCACACATTAACGCGATTAACGCAGGTGAATTTGCTCAGGTTTCTGCTATTTATTCATCCAGAAAACATGATGATGCCGAATTAAGCAAAACTTGGGGAACGGACATTAAGTCTTACACAGACCTTGATGAAATGCTAAAGGACAACAGTATTGATGCGGTTTCCATATGTAGCTTCACTTACCAACATACTGAACATGCTTTGGCCGCAGCAAAGGCTGGCAAACATATCATTTTGGAAAAACCAATGGCTTTGTCATGGGAGGATTGCCAGGAAATAGAAAAGGCAGTGAAAAATGCAAATGTTAAATTTTGTATTTGTTTCGAATGTAGGTGGTCCAACCAATTTATATCCACAAAAGAGGTAGTAGATCAGGGATTAATCGGAGACATCCATTACGGGGAAATTGATTACCTGCATGGTATCGGACCTTGGTATGGACAATTTGAATGGAATGCGAAGAAAACTGGAGGAGGAAGCTCTTTACTAACAGCGGGATGCCATGCTTTGGATTCTCTTCTAATGTTCATGGGTTCTGATGTTGAGGAGGTTACCAGTTATGATACCAAATCCAAAAGCGAGATTTTTAAGCCCTATGAATATACCACAACTAGTGTAACTATACTGAAATTCAAAAGTGGGAAAATTGCAAAGTGTGCAGCAAGTGTAGATTGTTTGCAGCCTTACTATTTCCATACCCACTTGTTTGGAAGTGAAGGGTCTATTTTAGACAATAAATTTCACTCCAATAAACTAAAGTCTGATAAAACAAGGTGGAGTGAACTGTCCATGAAAATGTTGGATTCTGGCGATGTGGCTGATCACCCTTATCAACTGCAGTTTGATACCTTTTTCCAATCCATAAATAGCGGAACAGACATGCCTTTAACTGGATTGAAAGAGGCCATGAAAACACATGAAATCATTTTTGCTGCTGACAAATCTGCCGCAACCGGGAAAAGTGTAAAGCTATAATTGATGGATAAAATAGCTATGGCAATTGCAGCGCATCCTGATGATATTGAGTTTATGATGGCTGGTACATTGGTATTGTTAAAAAATGCGGGATATGAAATCCATTACATGAATTTATCTTCAGGAAACTGTGGAAGCACTGAAACTGATTCGATTACTACTGCCAAGATAAGATTGCGTGAGGCGCAAAATTCCGCAAAGATATTGGGTGCGGTGTTTCATCCTCCTATTTGTGATGATTTTGAAATTTTCTATGACGTTGAAACGCTAAAGGCATTGACGGGAATTATTCGCAAAGTAAAGCCAAGTATCATCCTTACGCATTCTCCTATAGATTATATGGAGGATCACATGAATGCTTGTCGTTTGGCAGTAACGGCGGCATTTGTTAGGGGGGTACCCAATTTTAAGGCTTCATTTCCAGCAGTTTCCAATTACAATTGCGCAATATATCATGCCCTTCCACATGGTCTTTTGGATCCCTTGGGTCAAAAAGTTTTGCCTGGAATATTTATCGATACTGAATCGGTCCAACCCATCAAAAGAGAGGCTTTAGATGCCCATAAAAGTCAAAAAAACTGGCTGGAAGACAGCCAGAAAATGGATTCCTACATTGCTGCCATGGAGGATTTTTCCATAAAGATAGGGACAATGTCTGAGGCCTTTGTCCATGCAGAAGGATGGAGAAGAAGGACGCACTTTGGATTTTCAGAGTCTGAATTTGATCCGCTTAAATGTTTAGGGGAAGTTTATTCCCTTTGCAAAGAAAGAATTGGAGTAAAAGATTAAAAGTTAAAAATAACATATAAAGATATGAGAAAGATAAGTTCAATAGCTCCGGATTGGTGGGATTATACCACCTTGGATTTAGGCAATAAAATCACCGATCAAATTGCCAGAATGACCCCGGCAGATATGATAAAATTGTCCAGGCCTGGCTTTAAGGTAGTCTTTTATGATACTGTCGAAGAGTTTTACCTTGCAGAAGCACTGGAATACATTACTACTTGGCAAAAAGCGACGGCTGATAATCCAGTAGGCCTTTGTGGTCCCATTGGTCCAACAGAACAATTGCCGCTTGTGGCAAGATTGGTTAATGAATTGCAAATCTCCCTCAAACATGCCCATTTCTGGTCTATGGACGAATGGGTGATTGACGGTAAGGAGGTTCCTGCCAGTCATTCTCTATCCTTCAAAAAAGCATTTAATGACCTTTGTTATAGCAGGATAGACAAGAAGCTGGCCATGCCAGAGGAAAACATACATTTCCCGCAGGCCGATACTGCCAAATTCGTAGAAAGCTGGAAACATGCCAAATGCTTAATCATGCAAGGTGGACAGGGCGACGTCAAGCATTGGGCATTTAATGAGCCGCCAAAACGAGAAGGAGCTTATAAAGACAAGCCGCAATCCGTGGAAGAATACAAAAATCTCCCTACCAGGGTTTTGGATTTGCACCCTATCACTATTCAACAAAACTCCAGGTTACATTGTGGAGGAAACGTACCTATGATTCCTACTCAGGCTGTGACCGTAGGGCCTAAAGAAACATGGCAGACAGATCAAGTTTCTATTTGGCATGCTGGAGCCCATGACAATCCTTTTGGTCAAAGACTGACTACCTACATGATATCCAATAAAATTCCAGATACTTCTGTACCTATGTCCGTATTGGCAGACCATCCAAATGTTCAGTTTAATTTCTATGCTCCAGGCCTTGGAACCTGCTCTGTAGAAATGCATTGAGAAGTCTTAAACCCGAAATAGGTCGGAAAATTAATATTTATTTAAATTAAATTCTAAATGAGATTATTGACAAATTCGAAAAGCCCCATTAGGATGGCCCGTTCCTTAATCATCCTGGTCACCTTAATTTATTTAGGGGCATGTTCCAGCGAGCCTGATTTTTCTTTCAGCGAAGGGGATAGAATAGCCATTGTTGGGAATTCTCTGGCTGAGCGATTCCAACATGATGGGTGGTTGGAGACCTACCTTCAAACAGCAAGCCCTGGCAAAAAACTGGTGTTTAGAAATCTTGGGTATTCGGGAGATCAGGTGCATTATAGGCCAAGGGCCCATGAAGGTTTTGGGGACAGTGATAGTCATTTGTCAAAAATTAAGGCCAATGTAATCTTCTCATTTTTCGGGTACAATGAATCTTTTGATAACGAACCTGAGACGTTTAAAAAACAACTTTCCCTTTGGATTGATCATTTGCGTACGCAGAAATATGATTCTGTGAATGTGCCTAAAATCGTGTTGTTTTCTCCTATCGCACATGAAGATCTTGGTTCTCCCAACCTTCCTGATGGATCAGAAAATAATCCTCGGTTGGAGGCTTATACTCAAGCAATGGCAGAGGTAGCCGATGAGAAGGGAGTTGTCTTCGTTGATTTGTTTAAGGCAACCAACCAAATGTACCAAACCATTGAAGAACCTTTGACAATAAATGGCATTCATTTGAATGAAAAAGGTAACAAGGAAGTGGGCAAATACATTGCCGAAACCCTATTGGGTGGTGGGATAAGTGAGGATCAAGTGGCATTGGATTCCATAAGATCCACAGTTAAAGACAAAAACTTATATTGGTTTCACCGCTACCGTGCCATTAGTGGTAATGATGTTTGGGGAACGCGGTCCATTCAAGATGGCAATTATAAAACCCTTCAGAGGGAATTAGAGATGTTGGATGTGATGGCCGCCAATAGGGATGAGAAAATATGGGCCAGAGCCAATGGTGAAGACCTGGAAGTTGATGACAGTAATATGCCTGATCCATTAATGGTTGGGACCCACATTGTTAGAGATTTGACCTATATAGATCCGGAGGAAGCCATAGAAAGAATGACAGTGCCAGACGATCTGGAAGTTAATCTGTTTGCTGCGGAAGATGAGTTCCCGGAAATTATTAACCCTGTTGCCTTGCAGGTAGATACAAAAGGGAACATTTGGGTAGCCTCTTGGTCTACTTATCCGAAATGGGAGCCTGGAAGACCAATGACTGATAGATTGGCCTATCTTAGTGATGAGGATGGTGATGGCAAAGCGGATAAAGTGACCACCTTTGCCTATGTCCCACATCCTACAGGTTTTGAATTCTGGAACGGTGGGGTTATCGTTATATCTGCCCCTGATGTATGGTTTCTTAAAGATACTGACGGTGACGGCGTGGCTGATTTTCGTGAACGACTTTTTGGAGGATTGGGCTCCGATGATTCCCATCATACGGCGAATAACCTTATATACTCTCCAGATGGCAATATCTATTACCAAAGAGGGATTTTCATCCTTGAAAATGTAGAAACACCTTATCGAAAAAGTGAAGAATCAGGAACACCGGGTCTTTATCGTTTCAACCCAAGGACTTCGGACTTCTCATTTATGGTGGTAAATACACCCAATTCTCATGGTATCAGTATTGATAGATGGGGTAATCCGCTAATTACGGATGGTACGACCGGAAAAGCTTTCCAGGTTTATTACAAAAGGACGGTTACATCTACAACAGACACCAATGAATTTGATAAAAGACCATTGTTCAAACCAACCATCCGACCAATTACCTCCAATCAAATTTTATCAAGCCAACATTTTCCTGATAAATACGAAAATAATTTTCTGATTTATAATGTAATCGGATTTCAGGGGATAAAAAGGTACCAATTGGAATACAAAGAATTAGGAGTGGTTGAAGGTGTTGAAGCAGGGGACTTGGTATTCACAGGAAATGATCCAACATTCCGTCCATCCTCTGAAGCTCAACCTAGGGTTGTACCTCCAGGTTACACCGGTGATCCTAACTTCCGTCCTTCTGATGGGGTAATAGGTGCTGATGGGGCGTTGTACTTCGGAGATTGGTACAATGCGATCATTACCCATTCACCCTATAACCTCAGGGATATCAACCGGGATCAGGCGCATGGTAGGATTTACCGAATTACTGCAAAAAATAGACCACTCCAGAAACCGGTTGCCATTTACGGGGAACCTATAGAAAAGCTTTTGGAACTGTTTAGAAGTCCTGTGGATGGTATAAGGCATTCCGTCAGGATTGAATTGAGTGGTAGGGAAACCAAAGAAGTGATAGAGAAAGCGCAAAATTGGGCAAAAACACTTGATCCTCAAAGCAAAGAGGATGCACTTCCCATGTTGGAGATATTATGGCTTCACCAGCAACATAATGTGAAAAACAGGGAATTGCTCACGACAGTGTTAAAATCCCCAGAGGAAAAGGCTAGAATTGCTGCACAAAAAGTTGCCTGGTTTTGGAGCGATAGGGATTCACATAGTCGTGGAAGCACTTCTGGAGATATTTCCGGCATGCAAAATAGAACCTATTATGAAAAATTCTGGGTAGATTCAGACACAACGCTAGTTGAAAAGAAGGATGATGATCCTAAGGCTCATGCCAATATGGCACCTGCGAAGAAAGCGAGTGAAAGCGAGAAACGAAAACTAGCGCTACAAAAAGATCCCATTTCAAAGCTGACCATTGTGGCTGAATTACTTGCATACGATGTTTCCGAATTTACTGTTAAGGCGGGTCAGCAAATAGAACTGACCCTGGATAACAAAGACTTAATGGAACACAATATTATCATTGTGGAACCAGGTGCTGCGGATGAAATAGCAGCGATGGCCATAGCCATGGGTGAGGAAGGCCCTGCCAAACAATACCATCCCGAAAGTCCCAAAATAGTGGCGGCTTCTAAATTGCTAAATGGAAAAACCTCGGAAACGTTGACCTTTAAAGCTCCCAACAAGCCGGGTGATTACCAATTTGTATGCACTTTTCCGGGGCATGCACCGGTGATGAGAGGTATCATGCGGGTGTTACCCTAATTTAGTCGCCCTATTTCATTCGTGTACATTCATTCTAAAGCAGGAGACGAAAAATAATGATTAACCCGAAAATTAGCGTAGGTATTATTGGCCTTTCTGTACATAGTGCAGACTTTACTGAAATTCTGAATGCAGCGGATCCTAATGCCAAAGGGTACAATAGTAAAGTTGTAGCGATTTACCATCCAAAGGGAAATGCGGATGTAGAATTCTCCGAAGAACGGCTCCAAAATTTTTCTGAGAGGATTATTAAACGAGGGGTGTCCACGGTTAATTCAATAGCGGAAGTCATTGAAAGATCGGATGTTGTAATGTTATTAACCAACGATGGAAGACCACATTTGGAGCAGGTCTTGCCTGTACTAAAAGCAGGGAAACCGGTTTATATCGACAAACCATTGGCCGAGAATTTGGAAAATGTGCTGAAGATTTTTCATGAAGCAAATCATTATGGAGTTAAAGTTTTTAGCTCTTCAGCCCTACGCTATGGAACTCAAAATACTTCGATTAAAGAGGGAGAATGGGTGGGGAAATTAATGGGAGCCCAGACCTACGGTCCTGCGCCCCTTCAAAAAGCCCATGTTGATTTGTTCTGGGATGGTATCCACGGGATAGAATCCCTCTATAGTGTGATGGGAACAGGTTGTCAAACGGTGTCTCGTACCTCAACAAAAGGAACTGACATGGTCGTCGGCAAATGGCCTGGTGATAAGTTAGGTTATTTCAGAGGGATTCGGGAGGGGAAAAGTGGTTTCGGTGGGACGGTTTTTGGTGCAGACGGAATTAAGTCAATAGGAAAATTTGAAGGCTATCAAAGATTAGTTAGCGCCATAGACAATTTTTTCTTGACAGGTAAATTGCCCGTAGACCCAGAAGAAACCATTGAAATTTATGCTTTCATGGAAGCCGCCGATGAAAGTAAAAGACAGGGTGGAAGATCCATAAAAATTAGTGACACAATTAATAGAATTAAAATTTAATACTATCAAACGATATAACATTAATAAATAAAATATTATGAAATTAAGCAGGATTAATAGGCTTTTTAACGAGAAATCTGGAAAATGTTTTGATGTAGCCATTGACCATGGGTTTTTCAGTGAATATACTTTTTTGAGTGGAATAGAGAACATTTCAAAATCTGTCAAAGTTTTGATCGATGCCGATCCAGACGCTATCCAATTGACCGTAGGACAGGCCCGTCATTTACAGTCAGTTCCAGGTAAGAGAAAGCCTGCACTGGTTTTAAGAACTGATGTAGCCAATGTTTATGGCCTTGAATTGCAGAAGGTTTTGTACAGTAGGATGATAGAAGAGCCGGTTCTACAGGCTCTCAGATTGGATGCAGCTTGTGTTGTAGTCAACCTGTTTAATATCCCGGGAGCACCTGAAGTTACCGACCATTGTATTCAGAATATACTAAAGCTAAAACCTTTGTGTGATTATTATGGAATGCCTCTTATGATAGAACCATTGGTTTTTCAGCCCAATAATAAAGTTGGTGGCTACATGGTGGATGGCAATATAAAACTGATTATGCCAATGGTAAGACAGGCAGCTGAATTGGGTGCAGATTTAATCAAGGCAGATCCAACAGATGATGTGGAGGAATACCATAAAGTAATCGAAGTGGCTGGAGATATCCCTGTCTTGGTAAGAGGTGGTGGACGTGCGAGTGACGAAGAAATATTGGATAGAACCTATCGACTAATGAAGCAAGGGGCAAAAGGCATTGTCTATGGCAGGAATGTGGTGCAGCATGCCAATCCTGGAGGAATGACCAGAGCCCTAATGGCTATTGTTCATAATGATGCCAAGCCAGATGAAGTGAAAGGTTTATTAAAGTCAAATTAGGAAATGAAAACCATTAACGTAGGAATAATAGGAGGAGGCCTGATGGGCAAGGAAGTGGCGAGTGCACTCGGTAGGTGGTTTGTTCTCAATGATTATCCCTTAAAGATTGTTTTAAAAGCCGTTTGCGACATAAATGAAGAGGCCTTAAAATGGTACGAACAGATTCCTACCATTGATTTACTGACCACTGATTACAAAGCTTTGCTTGATTCCGCAAATGTGGATGTTGTCTATGTGGCACTTCCACATCACCTGCACCAGGAGTATTACCTGAAAGTTTTGGAAGCAGGGAAGGATTTGTTTGCTGAGAAGCCTTTCGGGATAAATCTTGAAGCAGCCCAGATCATCAAAAATAAGATCGATGAATCAGGTCGCTTCGTAAGGTGTAGTTCTGAAATGCCTTTTTTCCCTGGAGCACAACGGGTGATCAAAGAAATTTTATCTGGAAAACTTGGTAAAATTATTGAGGTAAAGGCCGGATTCTGCCATTCAAGTGACATGGATCCGCTTAAACCCATAAACTGGAAAAGGCAATCTAAGTTTTGCGGGGATATAGGCGTAATGGGTGATTTAGGTATGCATGTGATGCACATTCCATTGAGGATGGGATGGAAGCCCAACAGGGTTTATGCGCAGCTTCAGAAAATAGTCACAGAAAGACCAGATGGAAAAGGTGGATGGAGTGTCTGTGACACTTGGAACAATGCCCATCTTTCTTCTACCATTTCGATTGAAGGGGAAGAAGTACCCATGATGTTGGAAATGAAGCGTCTGTCTCCTGGTGAGACAAATTCTTGGTATATTGAGGTACTTGGTACAGAAGGCGGTGTAAGGTACAGTACTAAAGATACCAAGGTGTTTTGGAAATTCAGCCGAGAAAAAGAACAGGTTTGGCAAAGAGTAGATCTGGGTTTTCAGGTTCCATTTACCACCATCACTGGAGGAATATTTGAAGCTGGCTTTACGGATTGTTTCATGCAGATGCTAGCGGCCTATTTTGCAGAAAGAGAAGGATTTCTTGACGGACGACTGGGATGTGTAACTCCCGAAGAAGCAGTTATGAGCCATCAAGTATTTGCTGCAGCCTTAAAGTCTCACGAAACAAAATCAGTCGTTGTTATTCCTTAAAAGTTGGTAGATGGTAAATACACTAAATTATTATTTCACTAAATCACCTGTAGCTTGGTTTGAACAGATGAAATAATGGTAAAAAGCAATAGAATAGGCATATTGGCTGGGGGAAATTGGATTTTGGATTTCATCAAAATGATTGATGTGTATCCAAATGAAAATGCCCTGGCCAATATTACAAGCCAAAATTCAGGAAATGGCGGCGCTCCTTTTAATGTGTTGAAGGCCATTCGTAAAATGGACTTTTCAATTCCTCTTGAAGGGGTGGGGGTGTTGGGTGACGATGAAATTGGTGACGATATTTTGGATCAATGTGAAAGGTTGGGATTAGAAACCAGGCAAATGAAGCGTTTGAAAGGGGTTGAAACTTCTTTTACTGATGTGATGACCGTTTGTTCTACAGGAAAGCGAACTTTCTTCCACCACCGTGGAGCCAATGCATTATTGGAAGAGAAGGATTTTGATTTTAAGGTTTCGAAAGCAAAATTTTTCCATTTAGGCTATTTGCTTTTATTGGATAATTTGGACAAAATTGATTCGGATGGGCTTTCCGGAGCTGCGAAAGTCTTAAAAAGGGCAAAGGAGGCAGGGATGTTTACTTCTGCTGACATTGTTAGTGAACAATCGGATCGGTACATTGAGGTGATTCCTCCGTCGCTGCCTTTTATTGATTTCCTTTTTATTAATGAGCTTGAAGCACACAACCTTACCGGAATTCAGTTATTGGACCCCGACAACATCTTTCTGATTTCAAATGGTTTCAAGGCTGCGAAAAAAATCCTTGATATGGGGGTGCTTAGTTGGGTGATTATTCATTTCCCCTATGGGGCCCTGGCATTGAATAAAGAGGGACACCAAATTCTTCAGCCATGTATAAAAATGCCTGAAACATTGGTGAAGGGAACAGTTGGCGCCGGGGATGCATTTGCTGCCGGCGTTTTGGCTGGGATGCATGAAGGCTGGCAGATGGAAGTATCTCTCCAGTTAGGAGTTACTGTGGCGGCTACTAGCCTTATGGACAATACCGCCTCCGAGGCTATTTTGCCTTGGATGGAATGTCTTCAATTGGGCAATAAATTTGGTTATAGAAAATTATGATTTTGTTTAAATATCAATGTAAAAATTAAAACCCCCATGAAAGAAATTACAATTGAAAATCAATCAGAAAGAGGAGACGAAGTCAGGTCTAGATTACCTGCCTCCAAACGCCTGGGCTTTTGGAGCAATACCTTTATCCTTTGGGGTTTAGTTCTTACTGTCACAAGTTTACTGGTGGGAGGACTGGTAGGGTCACAACTTGCATTCAAAGATGCAGTCATTGTTATTGCCATGGCAGGTGTTTTCAACAGTTTAGTAGCCATATTAATTGGAATAATTGGGGCAAGAACCGGGTATACCAGTGCGATGATTTTCAGGTATTCTTATGGCGTCAAAGGGGTTTTGCTTCCAAATTTCATAATAGCCATTACCACTGTCATTTGGTTTGCAGTGATATTGAACCTTACCAGGGATTCATTTGTGGGGATAATAGGGGTAAGCAGTGAATCTTCGGTGCTCTTTTATGGAATTACGCTCTTAATGGCTGTTTTATTCCTTATTCCAGCCTATAAAACCATGAAATGGATAGCCTATGTAAACTATCTGGCAGTACCTGCCATCGTATTTATTTTGATAGTCACCGTATGGGGAGCATTGGACGCTGGTGGTGGTTTAATGGCGATCATTGATAAATCTCCGGTAGCTTCAGCTTCTTCTTTTGTTGTTTTCACTGCTGCAGCTGGTGGATGGCTGCATGCGAATACAGTAATATCCGATTTTACAAGGTTTTATAAAACCGGGAAACAGGCAGCAATAGGATTGTTTTTGACCTATGGTGTGATGATGGTTTTTCAATATATCGGCGCTACCCTAGGTGCGCTTGCTACTGGAGAGTGGAATATTTTCTTAATTATGGACCAATTCGGTCTTTTGGAAATTTCTTTCCTTGCCATATTCTTGGGTTCTTGGTCTACTGCCATGGCAGCGATCTATTTTGGAGCCAATATGATGGCCGCCCCACCAATGCCCAAATACAAAACTGAAGAGAAAAATAGAAAGCTTGTTTTATTAATTTCTTGGGGAATTGCTTTGTTTTTCGCCTGGTATGGACCTGATCAGATATTTAACTTCTTCCTTCAGTTTTTATCCTGGGTGATTGGTCCCATTGCCATGACCGTGATTATTGATTATTGGCTTTTTCCTGAAAAAAGAGATCTCTATGAAAAGGCAGATGGTAATCCGGATATGGTAATCAATCCAGCAGCCTTTTTGGCATGGATAGTAGGGTTTTTAGTAGGCTATTTTAGTCAGGAATTTTTCATCTCATTAATAAATGGAATGGTAACGACCGGAATAATTTATTACGTATGGATGCGTCTTGCACTTAATCGCGGACTTACTCCTGAAAGCCAATTAAAAAAATGGTTTTCATCCAATAAATCAAAGGAAAATTTGAAATAAATGTGGCTTAAGTGCTGCAAAAGTAAATTTCAGGAATCATTGTCCGAGGTAAAATATATCGTATTGGTTAATGGCCTTGCTGAATGTAGTACATAACCATGCCCTCCACTTGCTCAAAAGGGGAATGGAGTTTATATAATTTGGATGCTTCTTCTGCTGATTATATTTCGATGAAATATTGGCCCCTTTTCTGGTTATTGATGGTAGTGAAATCAAGCGGGTACGTATAAGCAGCATTGTAGTTGAACTGAAATTAAAAAATTAATCTTATGAAAAGTTTGATAGTATTATCTATTATGGGAATGGGGGTTTTATTTGTCCCTTTAGTTTATTTTTTACCAAATGAACCGGCTATGTCATCCCGCTTCATTCCTTTTGAATTGGACCTCAAAAAAGAGGATCCTAAAACCAAAAAGGTTGATTTGGGGGATAATGTTTCTCTTGAGATCGTCTATGTACCCGCAGGTAAATTTCTCATGGGAAGCACACCAGAGGAAAAAGCCTGGGCAACAGGAACGGAGGGCGGGGCTACCCCCGGTACAGAAAGGGAATCTTATGAAGGGGAATTCCCCCGTCCTATGGAAGTGAAAAATGGATTTTGGATGGGGAGGACTGAAGTGACGGTAGGTCAATTTAGGCAATTTGTAAAGGAAAGCGGATACATCACCGATGCAGAAAAGCTTGGTGGCATGACCCAGGTTTTTGATCCGGAATGGAAAATATCAGGTCTAGCACCGCCCCATCCTTGGATCAATATGGAGGGTAAAAGTTGGCGAGATCCCAATTTTGGTTTCCCACTTAGAGCCGACTATCCTGTGGTTTGTGTCAGTTGGAATGATGGTAATGCATTTGGAGCTTGGTTGACAGAAAAGGAAAGGGCAGCAGGAAGGCTTCCAGAGGGAATGGAATACCGGCTACCTACCGAAGCGGAGTGGGCCTATGCCTGCCGAGGGGGTAATGAAGAAAGTACTTATTTTTGGTGGGGCAATGACCTAAGGGATGGAGAGGGTCGTTTTAATGTGTCCAGTGTGGATTTTTTACCTGGAAGAAACAAGATATGGCCTTTGGCGAATGTGCCGTGGAGTGACGGTTTTTCTTTTGTCTCTCCCGTAGACCATTTTGGGGAGAAAGGTAGAAATGGATTTGGCTTGGCAGACATGCTTGGAAATGTATGGGAAATCGTTTTGGATCATTTTGACCCGAAAGGGGGGCATGAAGCATTTTATTCCGTTGACCAAAATTATAAACCCGTCTGCCGGGGAGGGAATTATTACGATGTACCTGGCAATGCCCGGTCTGCTGTTAGATTAGGACTTCATAGTACCTATTACTCAGATTCAAGAGATGGGTTTAGGATATGTCTTGGGAAAGTCCATTAAAAATTAAACCAGGATCCAAAGACGTGGGAAAGGTTGCCTTACGTAGCTAACTTAAGAAGGCATCTTGCTAATATTGAAACAGAATTGTACCCTAGGATTCGTGGTCCCGTTATGGTGATATGAAAATAACAACAATTGACAGATATTGAAGCGATTTCATCTCCAAATAGAAGGTCTATTGCCTGTTTCGGAATATACCAGCCCTCGTATGTTTAGACCCAATTCATAAATGACCAAAAAAAGGGATATTTGTACTAAAATAAGTTTATAACCAATGGGAGAGACAGGAATAGCAAAGAGCCCTGTAAGTGCATAATATCAAATCTATCTGGGATTAATACTGATTTTATGTCACCCTTACAGGGCTCAAATTCAGACTTGGGTCTACACAGTCACAGGGCTATCACCCTGTGCTAAGGTATATCACCCTTTCAGGGCTAAAGAATTATTCAATCTGAATTCCAAGACTTGGGAAAAGAATTGTAATCTGGCTATCCCGGGCAGGTATTTTTGCATGGTTTGCTTTCTTTATAATCTACCCCAATTTTTACCTGCCTTATGAAAATTAGTAAAATGGATTGCTCCGTGGCGTAAAACCTGAACCCTATAACAGGTTTCGGGTTAAAATTTGTCACAGGTTAACAAGATTTTTTGAATCCATTGAAATTAACCCATCAAATTGAAAGAGATATTTATCAGGCCATTTCTGACTCGTTTACTGTTTTCTTGTATTGAGAAGGGGTCATGGTTTTAAATTTTTTAAATTGTCGGTTGAAGTTGGCCAGGTTATTAAAGCCACTTTTATAGGCCACTTCCAAAATACTATCGTTTTGCTCTATTAGCAATTTGCAGGCATGTCCTATCCTAATTGAATTTAAATACTCCACAAAGGTAATCCGGTATTGGTCCTTAAAAAAAATGCAAAAAGTGGAAACGGCCATATTTGCAATTGAAGCTACCTCGGCGAGATTGATGTCCCTGTCAAAATTGTTCAGGATATAATTTTTTATTTTAGAAACCCTGTCGGTATGGGGTGGGTCCAATTGGGAAACATACACTGGGCTGGCGAGCAATTCGTATTCCTTAGTATGGGCCAGAATATCGAATATGGATAGCAAATTGGATAACCTTTGGATCCCGTTCATTCCTATCATTTCAATAATCAATGGAATGATTTGCTCTTTTGTTTTCCCACAAAAAGACATCCCTCTCCTGGAAAGTTTCTGGAAGTTTCTGAAGGGTTCCATTTCTGGGAGATTTAGAAATTCACCACCCAAAAAGTCTTCTTTAAATTGAATAACCAATGCATCAGCCTCTTCGGTGGCTTGGCCAGTGACATAAATGGGGTCATTCGACCAAACATGGGGTAAATAAGGGCCAACTAATACCAAATCCCCGGTTTGAAAATATCCAATATGGTCTCCCACCATCCGCTTTCCAGTACTTTTTAAAACCAATACCAGTTCGTATTCAGGGTGGAAATGCCATGGGCAGGGGATATACTGTCCTTTTTCCCTAAAAACGATAAAGGATTTGTCAAAATCCTGCGGTAATCTGATTTCTTTGCATTTCATGGTCAGGTGGTTATTGTAATAGCCTTTAATTTAGAAAATTACCTGTAAATAAAAAAGGTTCTTTATGTGGAAAGGTTAAATCGTTTTTTAGAATAATTTCTAATTGATATCATTCCTTTAGCCTTTTACAAGTTGAAATACATAATCCGGATTTAAATGGGATGAATATTTTGTTATTAATCTATTTCGAAAGCATTCTATAGGGTTATAATTTAACAGGACATGAACTATTATTAATTAGAACGACCTTTTTTATCAACAATGAGTGTAATTGAGCTTTTTATAATTTTCGGCTACTAATATTCTTCTTAATGCCTTTTTCACTGTTTTTCTAGTGAAAATTAAACTTAATTTAATCCCAAAAGCTTTGGTTTGGATTTTTCTGATGACTTGGGTTCTTAACCGTTGATATAAAATAAAAAAAACTTAATTTTTTAGTTTTATTGGTATTAAGAATAATTGTAATAACTTTTGATCGTATTTCAAAACTATGAATTAATACTTAGATGGAATATCGGCCACAACTTAATGAAAAAATAACCTGTTTAATCCACTTTGTTCCTCTAAATGCTTTTATTGCTTTAAAACCAGTGAAGGGATTTAAAGGGATTTCACAAACCAAAATTCAATGTTATGATAAAAATTCTTACCAAATTAAAAAAGCGAGTAGATGCTTTTTCAAAACCTTATGGTCAGCCTAGCAAAGGGAAATTGCGTGGATTGGCTTTTAGTTTTTGGGTACTTTTAGGAGTCTCTTTTGTAGGGGTTTCAGTTGCACAAGCACAGAATCAAATGACTGTTACTGGAGTGGTTATGGATGCTTCAAACAGTGAAACTTTACCAGGCGTTAATATTCTTTTGAAAGGTTCCGGTATCGGTACCATAACTGATATTGACGGAAGTTACTCAATAGGTGTACCTAATAATGAGGCCACTTTGGTGTTTTCATTTATAGGTTTCCTGAATCAAGAGGTTAAAGTAGGCAATCAAACTACCATAGACGTTCGTCTGGCATCAAGCGCAACAGACTTAAACGAGGTCGTTGTAGTTGGTTATGGTACACAAAAGAAAAGTGATTTGACAGGTGCTGTTACTAGAGTTGATGCATCTACCTTTAAAAATCAACCACTGACGCAGGTGTCTGATATGCTGGCAGGAACAGTAGCTGGCTTTTATGGCAATCAAGGAACTTCTGCAGCTGGAGGTAGTTCTTTGGAAGTGAGAGGGCCAACATCCCTTACTGGTGGTACGTCGCCACTTATTGTGTTAGACGGTGTGATCTTTAATGGATCAATTGCAGATATTAATCCAAACGACATTGAGTCTATTGATATCCTAAAGGATGCAAGTTCGGCAGCAGTTTTTGGTTCTAAGGCTGCTTCCGGTGTGGTTATGATTACGACAACCAAAGGCGGGACAGGAATGCCTACTATCAATTTCTCAGCCAAGACTGGAATCAATACCATTACAAATAAAGATTTCAGACCAAGAAATGGTCCAGAATATGAGGATTTTAGAAGAGATTTCTTCAGAACCCTGGGAGTTGCCAATCGACCTGATTATTTTTGGGATGATCCTACAAACTTATCGAGTGGTGTGACCCTTGAGCAATGGAGAAGTTCAAATGCAAACTCTAATCCTGACAATACCCAAGAATACCTCAGCAGACTTAATTTTTTCGACACTGAAATTAACCAATACATTGCTGGAAATACAACCAACTGGTTTGACGAGGTGACCCGTCAAGGTGTGAGACAAGATTATGACTTGAGTATTAGTGGCGGTGATGACAAATTCAAATATTATTGGTCTTTGGGATATGTTGACAATCAGAATTTCTTGTTAGGTGATGACTTTAGTTCCATTCGATCTAGATTGAACCTGGACTTTAAAGTTACCGATTGGTTAAATGTGGGAACAAACGCACAATTTTCCAATACTGACAATAGCTCAGTCCCAGCCAGTACTAATTTTGGTCAAATTAGCCCTTACAGCACAAAATACGAAGAAGATGGGAGTCTAAATTGGTATCCTCACGGTTATCCTATCATTGTAAACCCGATGATTAATAATATTTATCAGGATAGAATCAATAAAACCACAGGAATATTTGCTTCTCTATATGCGAATGTCAAATTACCTTTTGGGATTCAATATAAATTATCTTATCAGCCACGATTTAATTTTCAGAAAAATTATAACTTCTGGGGACCTGAAACAATTGTAGGAGGAAGAGACAGGTTGGATGGATACGGTACCAGAACGGATTACTCTTTGAATGCCTGGATGGTTGATAATATACTAACCTGGAATAAGGAAATAGGAGAACATAATTTCAATGTAACCCTCCTTTACAATGCAGAACAAACGAAGAGCTATAATTCTTATGGCGAAAATCAAATCTTCAAACCCAATCAGGCTTTAGGATATAACGGTCTTCAGTTTGGGTCAAGACCATTAGTGAATACAAATGATACAGAGGCGGGTGGAAATGCCATGATGGCAAGACTTAATTATACCTTTTTAGACAGGTATTTGTTGACTACTTCCGTAAGAAGGGATGGGTATTCTGCATTTGGTGCGGACAATAACGTGGCCGTATTCCCAGCATTGGCTTTGGGATGGATCGTTTCTGAAGAACCATTCTTCCCTAAAAATACTGCGATTAGTTTGTTGAAACTTCGAGGTTCTTGGGGAGTCAATGGAAATAGGGACATCGGAATTTATTCTGCTTTGGCTCAAATAGGTACCAACTTATACTATGATGGAACCAATGTACAACTTGGACTATATAACAATACACTGGCCAACCAATCATTGAGATGGGAAAAAACCCAATCTTATAACATTGGTTTGGATTTGGGACTTTTAGAAAATAGGATTGATGTTTCGGCGGAATTTTATGACATGACAACCACAGATTTGTTAATGAACCGTCAATTGCCTCAAATTACTGGATTTTCGAGTATTACGGCCAATTTGGGTGAGTTGAGCAATAAGGGAATGGACGTTACGATTAGTACAGTCAATGTGAATCGTCCTAATCTATTATGGAAATCTAATTTTGTCTTTTCACTGAACCGAAACGAAATTGTAGAATTGTTTGGTGATACTGAAGAAGTGATCATAGGTGGCGAAACAATCATTAGAGAAGTGCCAGATTACTCTAACCAATGGTTTCCAGGACAAGCAATTGATGTAGTTTGGGACTATAATGTCCAAGGAATATGGCAGTTGGATGAGGCCGATGAAGCGGCAGTATATACCATGAGGCCTGGTGATTATAAATCAGAAGATGTAAATGAAGATGGTGTTTACGATGCCTTGGTAGATAAACAATTTATCGGATATACCAGACCTAGATATCGTTTAGGTTTAAGAAATGATTTTACCTTTTTTAGAGATTTTTCAGCATCTATTTTCTTAAGAGCAGATTTAGGTCATATAGCACAATTCTCTAATGCTACCCATGAATCGTCAACCTATGATAGGATAAATATTTGGAATGTCCCTTATTGGACACCAACCAATGGTGAAACTGAATATCCTCGTACTTCGGAGGTTCATGGTGCTTATGGTGGTGGATTGAGAGTATTTAAACCAAGGGGATTCCTTAGGGTTCAGGATGTTTCTTTATCCTATAGCTTGCCTTCCCAAATGGCTGATTTGTTGCATACAAAGAGTATCAGAGTGTTTTTAGCCGCAAGAAACCTCTTAACGTTTACTAAGTGGCCAGGTTGGGATCCTGAATCAGGAAACAGCCCAATGCCAAAATCATTTTCTTTAGGTGTCAACCTTTCGCTTTAATGTTTAGTACCCATAAGATTTAAATATTATGAAATATATAAAACAATATTTGTTCCTTTTTCTGGTAAGCTGCCTGGCTTTTGCCTGCTCAGAAGATTTACTGGAACCCAAACCGCTCTCCTTTTTCGCTCCGGAGAATGTATTTATAGATCCGGCAGGTTATGAAGCTGGTTTAGTTACCATGAGAAAAGCCTTAACAGAGGGTGTTACTGGTAGTAGAAGGCATTATATGGTAGGAGAGTGGTCTTCTTCTGAAGCTGGAACCCCTACATTTCAAATGGATTGGTTTCAAACCACCCCTTTCTTTGACCGATACTATACCTTCGTACCGCTTTTTACAGAGTCCTTCGAATTTATCAAAAACAGTAATGTTGTGATAGGTAGAATAGATGATATAGAATGGGCTGACGATGCTGTTAGAAATAGGATATTGGCTGAAAGTTATTGGCACAGGGCTTTTTGGTATTACTGGTTGGTCAATTCCTATGGTGATGTTCCATTTGTGGGGGAAGAAGTTAAAGGTGTCAAGCTTGATTATCAAACACACAGCCGCTGGGCAATTCTTGATAAAATTCAGAAAGATTTGGAGTTTGCAGTTCAATGGTTGCCTGAGACGGCAGTTCCAGGAGCGATCACTAAAGGCGCAGGTAATCACTTGCTTACAAAAGTTTATCTTGCCAATATGGAATTTGATAAAGCCATTGCGTCATCTACCGCGGTTATCAACGGGAATTACGCGCTGATGGAAGACCGATTTGGTACAGAAGCTGATATCGCAGAGAAAAATATTATTTGGGATTTGCACCGCCCGGAAAATAAGAATAGTGGTCAAAATACAGAAACCATTTTGGCCATGGTGGATAGATTTGAAGCTCCTGAAGGTGCTCAAACGCGTGGTTTGTATACCATGAGACATTTCCATGCATCTTGGTGGCATTCATCCATTAGGGACAGTGAGGGTGTTAGAGGTACTTTGGATAATGGACCAAGATACGATTCCTTGGGAAGAGGAAATCCAGATATGATTTCTACTCCTTATGTCTTCTATGATATCTGGGAGGAGCAAGGTTTTAACTATACCAATACACCTGACCTTCGAAGGTCTGATATAAACTGGATTGACAAAGACGAACTTGTTTATTCCAATCCTGAATCTGTAGATTTTGGAAAGCCTGTAAATCCTTTATACTTAACCGATCCGCAGGATTCAGTTTACAAGCATTTCCCACTTGCTTTCTATAAAACCTATGTGCCACAGCAATCCCCAACAGCAGTACCTATGGGTGGAAATGGCGACTGGTATATCTTTAGACTTGCTGAAACTTATCTTCTTCGTGCAGAGGCTTACTATTGGAAAAACCAATTGGATGCGGCAGCAACGGATATTAATACCGTAAGAACAAGAGCCAATGCGCTACCAATAGGTGCAGCTGATGTAACCATCGAATACATCTTTGACGAAAGAGCCCGTGAGTTGTTTTTGGAAACTCCTCGTCATTCAGAAATGGTTAGAGTATCCTACATCATGGCCTCTCAAGGTCTTGGCGGCTATACCCTGGAGGGATTTTCAGACAGTAACTGGTGGTATGATAGAATTATGACTAAAAACATCATGTATACTATCAAGCCTGTAGTTATTGGAAACACGCCTGCAATAGCACCCTTTCATGTGTTATGGCCTATAGACAATAATGTAATTACAGCAAACTCCTTAGGAACCATAAACCAGAATGAGGGTTATGTGGGTGCTGAAAACAATGTTCCACCTTTGGAAACGGTAGAATAGTCAAAAAATCCCTCTGTTAAATTTTTAACAGAGGGGTTTTTTTTATACCAATCCTTTTCACCTAGAATCAATACTTGCATTCAATTTTACGAATGTGGAAAAAAAGAAATGCTATTTTTTGCTGACTAGTTTTATCTGAGGTAATTTGATATTATTATACTTTCTAGCATCTTAAACCCGAAATATGTAATAGCCATTCTATTAGGTAATGATCCGCCGCGGCGGACAATATCAGCCTATTCTTGCTATTTTCTATCCTAATATTAGGAGCGCTACGCTCCAAACTTCAAATAGACTGATTTTCTTTATGATAGCATTACTTTCTGAGAAGGGTCTTTTAATCCTTTTCATAATAGGGGTTAAAATGATTAAATACGTTCCATTAAATCTTGACTCATGAAAAAAACCTTCCCAAGATCCTATTGCTTTATTTTTTTCGGATTAACAATTTTGCTGTTTAGCAACCAAGCATATTCACAACAAAACAATTTCTCCTGGAAAGCAGGTGTAGGTAGCGTTGAAATTACTCCGAGTGAATCCATCTGGATGGGTGGGTATGCAGCAAGAGACCATCCTTCTGAAGGGGTAAGACATTCCGTTTGGGCCAAAGCTTTAGCAATTGAAGATCGCTCTGGAAAACTAGCTGTTCTAGTAACTGCAGATTTGTTGGCTTTCAGGAAAACACTTTCCGATAAGATAAGAACACGTCTAAGAGATGAATTTGGACTTTCGAAGGACCAGATAATTCTTAACAGTTCCCATACGCATACAGGTCCAGAGACAGATTATGCCAGGTTTCAGTTTCAGCTTAACGAGAGCGAATCTAATAAAATTCAACAATACGCAGATCGGGTAGAACAGCAGGTGGTGGAAATGGTAGGCAATGCCATCAAATTACTTGAACCCGTAACCTTGTCATCTGAAAATGGGGTAACCAGGTTCCAAGTCAACAGGAGAAATAACAAAGAAGCCCAAATAAACGCCCAAACTGAATTAAATGGTCCAAACGATTATGCCGTGCCAGTTATCAAAGTGGAAGACCAAAAGGGAAATGTTAAAGCACTTCTTTTTGGCTATGCTTGTCATCCTACAGTCTTGTCAGATTATCGGATATCTGGGGACTATGCCGGTTTTGCCCAATTAGAATTAGAGAAGCTTTACCCAGGTACTACGGCCCTATTTTTTCAAGGAGCAGGCGCTGATCAAAATCCACTGCCAAGAAGATCTGTTCCCCTGGCAAAGCAGTATGGTAAAGAACTGGCGGCAGCTGTAGAACGGGTTTTAAATGAAGAAATGAACGTATTGGAAGGAAACCTTGCTACGGCCTATTCAGAAATTGACCTGACCTTTGCTAAAGCCGTTCCTACCAAAGCGGAATTGGAAGATATAATAAGTGGCGCAACGCCAGGTTACCCAGATTACCTTAAAGAAAGTGCAAAAGTTCTGATTTCAAAATTGGACAATGGGGAAAACATCAAGGATTCGTATCCTTATCCTGTTCAAGCATGGAAAATAGGTGATCAACCTATTTTTGCTTTTGGAGGTGAGCTACTTGTCGGGTATTCCCTAGAACTTAAAAAGATTTTTGGCCCCGACATATTTGTTATGGGTTACTCCAATGATGTGATGGCTTATATACCAACCAAAAAAGTGCTTGCTGAAGGTGGGTACGAAGCCAACAGGTCGCCGATATTTACCACGCAATGGGCAGCTTCTATAGAAGACAATATAATTTCAGAAGCGGTTAGGCTTGCTGAAAGTTTAGGAATAAAAACCGTGGAATATCCATTAATAGCGCCATGAGAAATTGTAAAAAGAACATGAATTGCTTCCAATACCTGTCATTGTGGGCCATCACATGTTATTGTTTTTTTAATCCCGCCTTACTATTGGCCCAGAAGGCTTCCGCCCAATGGAGAGCAAGTGTGGCCAAAGTAGATATTACGCCTAAATTTCCTATGTGGATGGCAGGCTTTGCTTCAAGGACAGGACCTTCTGAAGGTACTATTCATCCCATTTGGTCAAAAGCACTTGCCATCCAGGATTCGGAAAACAATACCGCAGTTCTGATTACCAGTGATCTTTCCGGCATGCCCCGTGATATGTCCAGAAGGATTAAGGATGAAATAAGGATCCGGTATTCACTTTCTGATGCTGCCGTTTTGTTGAATTTTTCTCATTCACATTCTGGTCCTGTGCTTAAAGATTACCTGTACCACGTGTACCCTTTGAGTGAAGGCGAAATCGAAAAAGTTATCAATTATTCGGCCTGGCTAGAAGAACAAATGGTAGAACTGGTAGGGGAAGTATTGAAAGGCTTGGCACCTGCAAGGATTTATTCAGAGAATGGAGTGACCAGGTTTCAGGTAAACCGACGAAATAATACAGAATCTGCCATTGATATAATATCAGACATGGTTGGGCCCAATGATTATGCAGTTCCGGTATTGAAAGTTACCGATATGGAAGACAATATCAAGGCCATAACCTTTGGTTACGCCTGCCATGCGACCGTTTTATCTGTGGCGCAGTGGTCGGGTGATTACCCGGGATTTGCGCAGATTGAATTGGAAAAAATGTATCCTGGAGCTATGGCAATGTTTTTTCAAGGAGCAGGAGCCGATCAAAACCCATTGCCACGAAGAACCATTCCTTTGGCCAAAAAGTATGGAAAGGAACTAGCGGCGGCTGTAGAATGCGTTTTGGAGGAAGAAATGAAACCTTTGGCACCACAGCTAAAAACTGCCTACTCAGAGGTCGAGCTGGGTTTAAATGAGCCACCCTCCAATCAAGTCCTGGAAAAGATGATAAAAGAGAGCAGTGGACACTATCAGCGGTGGGCTAAAATGATGTATGAAAAGGTGAAAAATATGGAAGTTGATACATCCTATCCCTACCCCATTCAAATATGGAAATTGGGAGATCAATTCATGATTGCTCTAGGAGGCGAGCCTGTCGTTGATTACTCCATCAAACTGAAGACCCAATATGGGAAAGAGTTGTTTGTTCTTGGTTATTCAAACGATGTGATGGCATATATTCCGACAAGAACGGTGTTGAACGAAGGTGGGTACGAAGGAGCCACTTCTCAAATCGCGTTTGGTCATCCGGGAACATGGAAGCCAACCCTGGAAACGGAAATATTTATTCGGATTAATGAAATGATGGCTAAATTTTAATGTTTAAGTTGAATTATGCAATAGTTATGTCATGGTGAAATTACCTTCAGAGAAGGTGGGATAGGCTTTACGAATCCTTGCCCAATTCCGTCTTACTTTTTATAGATTTATACTTATTTCTATAATAATGATGACGATCAAATTTCACCATAATTGAAAGCCCTGAACGGGCGAAATCTTTATAGCCACGGGTGCAAGCCCGTGGTGAATAAGTAAGTGAGCCACGATTTTGGCGGTATTGTTGCCTAATTTTCGCGACAATGCTGACAAAATCCCGATCTAGGTTTGAAACATAACAAACAAGTAAATAACTACAGAAGTAAAAGGCAATTTAAACGTTCAATCATGGATAAAAAAACAGCGAATAGAAGGGACTTTTTGAAACAAAGTACGCTTTTGGGCTTGGGAATGTATTTAAGCCCCATGGCTGTTTCATCAAACCCTTTAAAATATTCTGGCTATCCAGATACCGAGCAATTACTAGATTGGTCTGATTGGGAAAAGTACAGGCACTCAGTCAATCATCCCTGCCTAACAATCAAGAAGGACAACCTGCAATCTGCTAAAGAAAATATAAAAAACCAGGATTGGGCCAAGGTTCATTTTGACCGGCTCCATCAAATCATTGAGCGTCATATTGGTAGGATTACACCAGACTTTTTAAATAGCATGGTGGAAGAAACAACGCCAGGTGATCCGCTATGGACCCCTTGTCCCTCTTGCAGAGACAAAGGCTTGCCGGTTCATCCTCATGGATTGTGGAGTTGGGACGTAGAATACCCAGAAGAGATCCAATGTACTGAATGCCATGCGGTGTTTCCTAACAGTGAATATCCTGAGGAAATTGTCCTAACGACGAGTTGGGGAAAACCTCAAAAACTTACCTTTTGTGGAGGTGATCCCTTTGTGATTTTTGGATACAAAGAGGGTAGGCCTAGCTTTACGGCCAATATTAGGTCCAGGAAAGTACAATGGATCGCAGGATTTTGCAAAACCCTGGCAGAGGGATATTTGCTTACCGACAATATTGGCTATGCAGCATCATGCAGGCAGATTCTACTTCGGCTGGCCAAATGCTATCCTGGATGGCTCGTCCATGTAGGGTACGGAGAATATGCAGATATGGATCCAAAAACGGCAGCACTCAATATAATGAACCTGCCTGAGCCAGAGCTATGTCCTCCTCCAAATCAACCAGACCATTCCCTTTGGACAGGGTTTTGGAGTGCTGGGAGAGCCAGTGGCGTAGGCTTGGAATCCGACTTTGTGAGAAAAGTAGTGACTGCCTATGACCTTACCTGTCAGGCAAAGAAGCCCGATGGAACGCCTTTGTATTCTGAGAAAGACAAACTCACAATAGAAAAAAACCTCCTACTTGAAAGTACAATTTTGCTTGTTTGCGACAAAAAATTAAATAATAAATCAGTAAGTAACCGAACAGCCGCAGCCTTGGTGGGGATATGTGTGGGACATCCGGGATTGGTTAGGTTCGGTCTTGAAGGGTTTAACATGACCGTCGATGGCTGGTATTTACCTGATGGGACTACCAGTGAATCCCCTTTTTATGGCTTGATGACTTTGGGAGGGATATGGGATATGGCGCAAGCTGCACAGGGATACTCAGATCCATCAGGTTATAAGGATAAAACGGGGCAACGAATAGACCATTTAGACCTTTACCACGATACCAATTACAAATTGGTATGGGAGGCTTTTTACAATGGTTTGCAGGGGGATTTGAATTATCCACCGTATGCAGATTCGTTCGAAAGCACCAAATTGGATGTGGCTTATGTTGAATTAATGGTCGCCAACTACCCGGAAAATAAGGCCTATCTCGCCTTGCTAAAAGAACTTTGCGGGAATGAGCTTCTTTTGCATAGTGGATCACCAAGGTTTAACAGTGATTTTACAGACAGTGAGGTAGAACCAGTCCTTCGACTTCCCTACGACCTTACCAAGCCCAATGGCTCTTTGTCTTTCTCCATGTATTACAGAAAACCAAACTTGGAAAAGGAAAAAGGAGTTGTCTTGACGCTACCGGACTGGTGCCCACCAAATCTACAAATTGGGCACCTTAGAACGGGTCTGGACGGCAGGGAAAGCTTATTGTTATTGAGTGCAAGCCCTTGGGGCATTCACCATGAAAATGATAGCCTCAACCTTTATTATTGGAAAAAAGGCACTGCTCTACTTTCAGACCTGGGGTATTTATGGGACCATCCACTTAAGCCTAACAATATCAGGGCACTGGCACACAATACAGTGCTTATTGATGAGGAAAATCAAATCCGGGACGGAAGAGGTGGCGAGGTATTGCTTTTTAAAACCTTTTCCCAAGTCAAAATAATGGAAATGGCTTCAACTGCCTATTCCAATGCCTTAGTATACAAGCGCACTTCCGTGCTGATAGACCATGGTAACGGGCAAAGTTATGTTGTTGATTTCTTCAGGGTTCAAGGCGGTGAAATTCAGGATTATGTTTTCCATGCATCGAGTAATCACCTAAAAATAAATGGCATCTCTCCAGTGGCCAAGGCTGGATTGACACTTTACGATTTTAAGGAAATTAGGACCAGCAATGGTAATGGAACTTGGAGCAGCGAATGGAAAAATGAGAATGGATTGACTACTCGGGCATGGTCTCTGGGACAGGAAGGAGAGGAAATGTTTGTAGGCAATGGCTGGGGTCAAAGAGATTGGAAGAATGCAGATATTGGCGCTACGCTGCCGTATTTTGTAAGGCGAAAACAAGGAGATGAGCTTCAGACCTTTGTCTCTGTATTTGAAGGGTATGAAGGAGAAAAGCCATTTGTCCAAAATGTTACCCTTCTGGATAAATCTGGAATAATAATGGTGGAGACTCCTTTTGGGAAAGATTATATCATGTCCATGCATGCTAAAGGAGTGATGACCATTGAACTACCTGATGGTAAGGAGAAATTAAGCGGGCATTTTGCTGCTGCATCCATCCAAAATGGAAAAATAGCATGGATGGAAGCATTGACTTAAGAAAGCTTAGGACTACAAAAAAAAGGGCAGCAAGAAAATGTAAATGCTTAGAACATGAGCCAAATATCAATTCAGTACTGATGGTTCAACTTTCAAAAAATAGGAATAAATTATGAATAGAAGAAAGTTTTTTTCGACTGGTGCAGTTTCTGTTTCAGGGATAGCATTAGGCGTACATATGACAGGGTTTACCAGTAAAGAAAAGCCGCCGGTCGAAGAGAATGACCTTATGAAAGAGGTCATGAAATATAGGAAAATAGATTCCCATGCCCATGTTTACTTTACCGCCGATAGCCCGGAAACCCAAATAGGTTTTGCGGATCGGCTTGGGATAGATAAACTGGTGATTTCAAGGCCTATGGCTCCGGGAAGTAAGGGGCTTCCTGAGGAATTTATTGCCTGTAATGATTTGATCATTAAGTCAATGGTCAAATATCCCGACAGGTTTATAGGACAGCCTACGATCAACCCAGCATATCCTAAAGAGGCAATGGAAGAAATAAAAAGATGCATGGACCATGGCATGACTGGTTTGAAACTTTACAACCATGTGAAATTAAGTGATCCCTTGTTCTATCCTATTATTGAAAAATACATCGACATGAAAATGATCATTTTGATGCATATGGGAATCGGTAAGTCAAGGGTTATTTTCGATGCGAGAGAACCTGAAAATGTTTCTACCCCAGATGATTTTGTAATTGCTGCAGAGCGTTATCCAGAGGCCATGTTTCAATTGGCGCATCTTGCTGGCGGAGGAGATTGGCTGGATGCTTGCAAAGCAGTAAGGCCTTACCCCAATGTGTTTGTGGATGTATCTGGCAGTAATAATGAGGCCGATATAATCCCTTATGCCATGGAGTATGTAGGGGAGGATAGAATATTCTTTGGCTGTGACAACAGCTTTTTTCAGGGAGTGGGGCATGTAATGGCTGCTGATCTTACAGATACCCAAAGGAAAAAGATCTTTTTTGATAATTATAACAATGTACTTAAAAAGTCAGGCAACCATGTGGATAGATAGTAATGCTTATATAGGTCACTGGCCCTTTCGTCAGGTTAGAAATAGTACTTGCAAGGATATGGTGGAAAGAATGGATGCCAATGGTATTTCGGCTTCTGTTTTGACTAATTTCAATGGGATTTTTTATAAAGACACTCAGGCTGCCAATCGGGAGACCTATGATGAAATCAAAACCAACCGGAAATGGAAAGATCGGTTGATCCCATTTGCAATTATTAATCCAGTATATTCAGGTTGGAAGGAAGACCTGAAGGAGAGCACCAGCAAATTGGGCATGAAAGGCGTCAGAATATTTCCAAAATACCACCGCTATAGCCTGGACCATCCTGCTTGTATTGAGTTGGTAAAAAGGACCAGAGATTTTGGTTTACCTATTGGCCTTACATTGAGAATGGTGGATAGCCGTCCAAGTTCATGGTTGGATATCAGCAATGAATGGAGGTTAAGTGACATTATGCCCATTGTCAAGGCTGTACCTGACGCAAAATTCATGGTATTGAATGTTTCTGGTAGTACTCAATTGGAAAAGGATGATTTGGAGTTGGTAAAAAAGACCGACTTGTTCCTTGATACTTCTGGCAGAAATATCATTGACCTTGGGGAATTGCTAAAAACTTTCGGTAAAGACAAGTTTGGCTTTGGTACCCATTCTCCCATTCTGGATTACAAAACAGGTGCGCTGAGAATAGCTTCACTAAGAGAGGATGAAGTGGACGCTAAAACGAGAGAGGACTTGCAGTCCGGAAATATCAAAAGGTTTTTGGGGCTTTGAGAATAGCTTAAATCCGCATTCGATGACCTAGGGAAACATCAGGTTAAGTCGATAACGTAAATATGATTTTGTCAGCATTGTTGCAGAAAAAAAAGCAACAATGCCACCAAAACTCTTCTATTTCAATTCTCTTTATACGGGTTTTCACCCGTGGTTTTTGTAGTTGAAGCCCTCCAGGCTTCTTCGGTTCCCTTAGAAAATGTTATGACCTTCCTATTTCTTGGATTGCCAGATCTTCGGAAATACCATAGGCAGGTATAAAGTATACAGTCAACCTATATCATTGGCATCGTGTGAAGATTTAGTGGGTGAGATGGTATTATGAAAAATGATTCGTAGTAACCTGCCCTGAGCAACAAGGTGGATCAGGCCCTGCCAAAAAGCATAGCAAATCGGGGCCTGTTCTGAGTAGTTTGCAGGTTAGAACCAAGAATAAACAGTAAGAGATAATGAGAGACACTTGAATAGGATAAAAAGGCGGTAAAATCTAAAGTATTGCCTGAAATTTCAGGGGTTTGGCATGATTATTAAACTAGTATTGGTTTATAATTAAAACCATCAAACCATGAAAAAGCGAAACAAACACTATTTACAATCAGCAGTAGTAACTGGAGGTACAATTCTAGGTGCCTATCTGGTGCGAAAAGGACTGGAAGAATTGTATGAAAAGCGTACGGGGAAGGAAGTGCCCAAGAACGCCTATGACGGTGGCAACTCATTTAAGGAGGCATTGCTTTGGACTGTGGCTACAGGTGTGCTGGCAAGTGTCACGAAAGTATTTTTACGATGGACCTTTTCTGCTGGTACCGATAAGGTATTAGAGAATTAAATTGATACCTTAACTGATCCCAAGAGATTGGTCAAACTTTACTTGCTTGCCTTTTCAATAGGCTGGCAAAAAACACTTATTTCCGCGCCTTACTGAATTTGCGATCAGGGTATATTTTTTACCTTTGTTTAAACCGAATATTTTATGAGATACGAACCTGCAGAAGCATCACTATACATTAAAAACAGAGCTAAAGTTGCTGAAAAATTACCTTCAAATTCTTTAGCCGTTATTAACTCCAATGATATCATGCCCACCAATGCAGATGGAACCATGAGATTCAGGCAAAACAATGACCTCTTGTACCTTTGTGGAATCGATCAGGAAGAGACGATTTTGGTGATTTGTCCAGACTTTCCGGATCCAGAACTTAGGGAGATACTTTTTATCAAACCTACCAGTGAGCATATCGCCATTTGGGAGGGGCATAAATTTACCATGGAGGAAGCTGCAACACTTTCCGGGGTGAGCACCATCAAGTGGAATACGGATTTTGATAAGGTTTTTAATACCTTAATGGGCTTGAGTAAACACGTGTTTTTAAATACCAATGAACATCTAAGGGCTATAGTGGAAGTTGAAACCAGAGATGCCCGATTTATAAAAGCATGTAAGGAAAAGTACCCCTTGCACCAATACCATCGCTTGGCACCGATGATGCATGAATTTCGTGCAGTAAAAGAAATTGAGGAAATCGGACAAATACAGAAGGCCTGTGACATCACTGAGGCAGGGTTTCGTAGAATATTGAAATTTGTGAAGCCGGGCGTGCTCGAATATGAAATTGAAGCAGAATTTCTGCATGAATTTGTAAAAAGTGGCGGTAAAGGTTTTGCTTATGAACCTATCATCGGGTCTGGCAGAAATGCTTGTGTCCTGCATTATATAGAAAACAGTGTTACTTGTGCGGATGGGGAGTTAATCCTTATGGATGTAGGGGCTGAATACGGCAACTACAATGCTGACATGACCAGAACCATTCCTGTCAATGGGGAATTCACCAAAAGACAGCGTCAAATATACGATGCTGTATTTCGGGTGCAACGCCAGGCCATGAACATGCTTAGGCCAGGAATAGATATTCAAAGCTATCACAAAGAAATAGGCCTTATAATGGAGGCAGAGTTGATTAACCTCGGCTTGATAGATAAGACTGATGTGCAAAATCAAGATCCTGCAAATCCAGCCTATAAAAAGTACTTTATGCATGGTACTTCGCATCATTTGGGACTGGACGTGCATGATGTGGGGACGATGTATGAGCCGATTCAGGCCGGTATGGTATTTACCGTGGAGCCGGGCATCTATGTTTTGGAAGAAGAGATTGGCATCAGGTTGGAAAACAATATTGTGATCAATGACAATGGCTACACAGATCTCATGGGAAATATCCCTATAGATCCCGAAGAAATAGAGACCCTCATGAATGAAAATAAATCTTAACCAAACCTCAAACGCACCAGCTACTTTTTTCATTTATGGACAGTACATTTAAAGCCGGCTTGAAGGAAGCCGTTCTGGATTTAATTTCAGAGAAAAAGGCAGACTTTCAATCCCAGTTGCTAGCCTTACAGGAAGCCTCCAATGCTGATACCAAAAGCAGTATGGGGGACAAGTACGAAACGGGCAGAGAAAGCATCAACCAAAGCAGGGATTTACTGGAAAATCAAAAAGTATTACTGGATCGAAATGAAAAAATAATTGAGCAAACTTCTGTTGATCCATCCTTGATCGTCACCACTGGCGCACTGATTAAAATTCATCTTGGCTGGATATGGGTAGCCGCTTCAATTGGCAAAATCACTTGCCAGGGCAGCGATATTCAAGTAGTGTCCGCTGATTCTCCACTTGTTTTGGCACTTAAAGGAAAGAGGGCAGGAGATACCGTGAATTTCAGAGGCAGCCCAACAGAGATTCTTGAAATAGTGTGACGTAAAACCCTTGAAGGCTTTTAAAGCCTTCAAGGGTTATTAATCTTCTCGTTTGGCGTTGGTTTTTAGGTGCACATCCATTTGAGGGAAAGGAATTGAAATATTTTTTTCAATAAACTTCCGGTTAATTATTCTTCGAATATCACTTTTCATCCTGTCCGACCCGAAAATGGTACTGCTGTAAAAAAGCACATGGAAGTCCAGCGATGAATTCCCGAAATTCACAAGCCTGGCTTCTACTAACTTCTCACCATTTACTTCTGTATGCTCTCTGGCACTTTCTTCTAGAATTTTGATCACTAACTCCACATCAGTTCCATAGGCTGCCCTAACCTCAATCCTAAAGCGATTTTGTTTTTTCTGGTGGCTCCAGTTGATGACTTTATTGGTGGTAATTAATGAATTTGGGATTATTATAGAAATGTCATCGGTATTAAGTCCTTTGGATGTGCGCAAGCCAATCTCCTGAATTTATTAATTCTTCTTTTGCGGAAAATTGATTTTTTTATTCCCCATAAAAGCACCTTCGTCAAAACGATAATGGCCAAGATTAGAACCAAAGCTCCAACCCTCAGACTGTATTCCCCAATAGAAAGAAGCTCAAATCCTAAAAACTTATTTAACAAATCCATATGTGTTCTTTAATTGAGGTTGAAACCCAAGTGCTTCTTAAAGGTGCCATGGTGCACTAAGCCCCTGTATTTAACTAGGTGTATGGCAAGCCGTGGGTATTGAATATAGGTTAAAATATCGACTGATCCAATGGGGGTGTTTTTTTAGGATATACGGGATGTGTTGTGCATTGGCTTAGAAAACAGGCACCGAGAACAAGCCCGATAAATAATGTTTCTAATTTTGGAAACTTTCACTATCTTTGATACGTTGAACAAGGCGACTTTAAATGAGATATTTTGAGACGAAATTTTTAGAAGAAGTGGACAAGTTCATTTCTGGACTTGACCGAAAAACTATCAAGAAAATCTTTTATAATATTGATCTTGCTGAACAGACCAATGACCCAAAACTTTTTAAGAAACTTCAAAACGAAATTTGGGAGTTTCGGACAATATATGGAGGACTTCAAATTAGACTTCTTGCATTTTGGGACAAGACGGATAACAAAGAAACCTTGGTTTTGGCAACTCACGGTTTCATTAAGAAAGTGGACAAAGTTCCGGCAAAGGAAATTGACAGAGCAGTACGATTAAGAGAAAAATATTTTAATAATAAACAAAAACAGTAATCCTATGGCAACTAAAGAATTAAAGACTTATTCGCTTGCCGAAATGAAAGACAAGTATATCGGAGAAATCGGAACGCAAGAACGTGACGAATATGAATACGAACTTCGTATGGACGTTTTGGGTAAGATGATTAAAACAGCAAGACAAGAAAGAAACTTGACACAAGAAGAGCTTGGTCGACTTGTTGGAGTGCAGAAAGCTCAAATCTCTAAACTTGAAAGTAGTGCCAACAGTGCGACCATTGACACAATAATAAAAGTGTTCAAAGCATTAAAAGCAGAAATCAATTTTAATGTAAAACTTGAAGACAAATTCATTAAACTTACCTGACAAAAAAAAGGCGATTGCATAATCGAGTAGATAGCCGAAGGCCATAAGCCTGCGAAGCAATCTTTACACTATTCCAGTCAACAGGGACAAGATACAATTGCGAAGTTGGTTTCTCAACCACTTTTTAATTTGAATATGGTAAGACTTAATTCAGTATAAGGGATTTTAGTAATGTGACCAATTTGTTTACCGATCCTGACTTTTAAAGCGATACCTTAAATAAATTGAGAACTCCTATTGAACTGGTAAAAGCCTTTAGGGGGAAATCGCATAAAGAATTAGAGCAAGAACTTAATAAGACGGCATAAATGAATTATTATCATAACATTAAAATGTTCTATGATGGACCGAATTGCTCGATGATGATGACTGGTCAACTATTTTGTTGGACAGGCTATTGGTCCGTTAAAAAATTATAAACTAATTGGGGAATTAATAGAATTGAGGACCTAAAACTTTTCTTTGATAAAATGAATTAACTGACATATATTTACA
>Ga0209390_10000994_pt1 | contig 56110 bp, 56 predicted proteins | sample BON01_FD_187212 | JGI IMG/M metagenome (GOLD analysis project Ga0209390, IMG submission 187212) | Freshwater microbial communities from Lake Bonney liftoff mats and glacier meltwater in Antarctica - BON-01 (SPAdes) (version 2) | ecosystem: Environmental > Aquatic > Freshwater > Ice > Glacier...
ACCAACGACCATCTTGACGGCCCGCTCCCTCAGCTCCGCGGGGTAACGCTTGTTCGTCGCCGGTTTCCTGTCCATGCCCCATCCTCTTCCAAGGTCTGAAGCCTCCGGGGAACCCGGTCCGATTCACGGTCATGATGTTCGGGTGCCCGTTTCTCGCCCTGAGGAGTGATGATCCGCTACACGCGGTGTCTCACCTCACCCTGACAGACAGGGGACCGGCAACCTCCGCTCACTCGCCCGGCCCTGGTTCCGATCCGACCCGCAGGTCGGTGGCCTCCCATCGACCGCGGCGACCGGCCACCACCCTGAAGCCGACCGCAGTGTCGACGGCGATGGTGCGCGAGCCGTCAGCGATGGCCGTGCAGTGGAACGGGTACTCGGCACCGGAATCGGATCGCACGACCCCGAGGCCCCGCGGGTCGTCGAACTCCGCCACCCGGCCGAGATGGTCACCCATCCGAACCCCCGCGGACCTGGTCGACGCCAACGCCGTCCGCCTCAGTGGACGATCTTCGAGATCGGCAGCTCGATGATGTCGGTGGCGCCCCCGTCGGAGAGCGCGGGGATCAGCACGTTGATGGTGGCTTTGGCCACGACGGTCTCGACGGCGTAGCCCGAGTCGCCGTACAGCTCGTTCACGGTGGGGGACTTCATGGCCGGGAGCAGGGCGATGACGGCGCTGAGCTTGTCCTTCGGCACGTTCAGCTTCACCAGCACCTTGCCCCGGGCTTCGAGCACCCCTTCGAGCAGGGTCTGGATCTGGCGCATGGCGTGGGCCTTGTCGGGGTTGGCCAGGCTCTGAGGGTTGGCCACCAGTTCGGTGTAGGACACGAGAATGGTGTCGATGATCTTCAGGCCGGCCGCCCGCAGGGCCTGACCGGTCTCGGTGATGTCGACGATGCAGTCGACGATGTCGGGCACCTTGGCTTCGGTGGCGCCGTAAGAGAGGCGGATGTCGGCGTCGATACCCCGATCGGTGAAGAAACGGCGGGTGAGCTCGGGGTACTCGCTCGACACCCGGACACCGGCGGGGAGCTCGGCCACGCTGTTGACCGGCGAGTCGGATGGGACGGCGACGATGATCCGCACCGGGTCGGTGGTGGCCTTCGAGTACTTCAGCTCACCGAGGGACTCGACCACGCTCGAGGTCTCCTCCACCCAGTCGCGGCCGGTGATCCCGATGTCGAACAGGCCCTCGGCGACGTACTGCGGGATCTCCTGGGGGCGCAGGATCCGCACCTCGTCGATGCGGGGATCGACGATGTTGGCCTGGTACTGCACATTGGAGTTGCGGATCACCTTGAGATCCGCGGCCTCGAAGAGCTCGAGCGTGGCCTTCTCCAGGGAGCCCTTCGGCAGCACCAGCTTCAACATGGGTATGAAGCTAGTGCTCGCTCACCCACCCCCGATCGGGGTTCCCTTGGATGACCGACCCGGGCCCGGCCGGCCGTAGCATGGATTCATGGTCACCTCCCGAGATCCGGCGCCGCCGGCCGCAGGCGTCGAGAATTCGCCCGCCGCCCATCCGCCGGGCCATGGCGAACGCCACTTCAGCCACCGCATGGGTTGGCTCCGGGCGTCGGTGCTCGGTGCCAACGACGGGATCGTGTCCACGGCCGCCCTGATCCTCGGGGTCGCCGCCGCCGACGCCACCCGTTCGGTGGTGCTCACCGCCGGCGTGGCCGGCCTGGTGGCCGGGGCACTCTCGATGGCCCTCGGCGAGTACGTCTCGGTGTCCAGCCAACGCGACTCCGAACGCGCCGACATCGCCAAGGAGAAGTGGGAGCTCGAGAACGTGCCCGATCGTGAGCTGGCCGAGCTCACCGCCATCTACCGGCGCAAGGGACTGTCGCCCCCGCTGGCCCGCGAGGTCGCCGAGGAGCTCACCCGGCACGACGCGCTCGCCACCCACCTCACCGAGGAGCTCGGGATCAGCGAGCAGATGCCGGCCCGACCGATGCAGGCCGCGCTCTCGTCGGCCGCGGCGTTCTCCGTTGGAGCTGCCCTCCCTCTGATCGCGGCCGCAACCGCCGGCTCCGGAGTGCGTATCCCCGTGGTCATCGTTGCCGCGCTGGTGGCCCTCACCATCCTCGGCGTGCTCGGGGCGTTGGCCGGGGGGGCCAACCCGGCGCGACCGACCATTCGCGTGGTGGCCGGTGGGGCGCTGGCCATGGGCCTGACCATGCTCATCGGCCGGCTCATCGGCACCAGCGTCTGACGCCCGCGACGCCGGGCGTGGGCGCATGGCCTACTTCTGGGAGAGTTCACGCAGCAGGCTCACCATCTCGAGGGCCGTGCGCACGGATTCCTCGCCCTTGTTGTCGTCGTCGGACGAGCGGGCCAGTGCCTGTTCGAGGTTCTCGGTGGTGAGCACCCCGAACACCACCGGCGCCCCGGTCTGGAGCTGCACGTCCTGGATGCCCCGGGCGCACTCCCCCGCCACGAAGTCGTAGTGCGAGGTCTCGCCCCGAATGACCGCACCGAGACACACCACGGTGTCGACCCGGTCGGCCTCGAGGAGGGCCTTGGCCGCCAACGGGATCTCGTAGGCGCCGGGCACCCAGACCACGGTGACATCGCCCTCGGCCACGCCGTGCACGGCCAACGCGTTCTCGGCGCCGGCCAACAGACGGCTGGTGACGTGATCGTTGAACCGACCACACACCAGGCCGACCCGGACCCCGGTCCCGTCGACGACCCCGGTGACCGAGTGGGCGGCACGGAAGTTGGCGGACATCAGTCGAGACCTTCGAGCAAGTGACCCATCTTCTCGCGTTTGGTGCGCAGGTAGTCGATGTTCTCGGGGTTGGGGATCGACTCGAGCGGCACCCGCTCGACGATGTCGAGGCCGAAGCCTTCGATGCCGCCGTACTTCGACGGGTTGTTGGTCATGTAGCGCATGGTGGTGATGCCGAGGTCCACCAGGATCTGGGCGCCGATCCCGTACTCACGGCTGTCGATGGGCAGACCGAGGGCGAGGTTGGCCTCGACGGTGTCGGCGCCCTCGTCCTGGAGCGAGTAGGCCCGGATCTTGTGGCCGATCCCGATGCCGCGCCCCTCGTGACCACGCAGGTACACAACCACGCCGAGCCCCTCCTCGGAGATGCGCTTCATGGCCTGGTCGAGCTGGATCCCGCAGTCGCAGCGCAGCGAACCGAACACGTCACCGGTGAGGCACTCCGAGTGGACGCGGACGAGCACGTTGTCCTCGCCCTGCACGGCTCCCTTCACCATCGCCACATGCTGCTCACCGTCGAGCAGCGACTCGTACACATAGCAGGTGAAGTCACCCCAGTCGGTGGGGATACGGGCTTCGGAGACGCGCTTGACGAGCTTCTCGTGCTGGCGCCGGTACCGGATCAGCTCGGCGATCGAGATGAGCAGCAGTCCGTGCTCCTGGCCGAACGCCACCAGCTCGGGGACCCGGGCCATGGTGCCGTCGTCGTTCACGATCTCGCACAGCACCCCCGACGGGTAGAGGCCGGCCATGCGGGCCAGGTCGACGGCGGCCTCGGTGTGGCCTGCCCGCTTCAACACTCCCCCTTCGGCGTAGCGCAAGGGGAAGATGTGGCCGGGGCGGGCCAGATCGCCAGGACGGCTGGCGGGGTCGATGAGAGCCTGGATCGTGGCCGCCCGGTCGGCGGCGGAGATACCGGTGGAGGTGCCGTGGCGGAGGTCGACGCTGTAGGTGAACGCCGTGCGCTGCGACTCGGTGTTGTCGCGGACCATGAGGGGGATGTCGAGCTCGTCGAGCCGTTCACCGGTGAGCGGCGCGCAGATCACCCCCGAGGTGTGGCGCACGAAGAAGGCGATGCTCTCGGCCGTCGCCGATTCCGCGGCCATGATGAGGTCGCCCTCGTTCTCGCGATCCTCGTCGTCGACCACGATGACGATCTCGCCGCGACCGATCGCGGCCACCGCATCGGGAATGGTGGCGAAGTGCTCGGCCCACTCGGAGCGTGACGAGAGATTCATCGGGCCTCCTCGGCCTGTTTCGGTGAGGGTGCCGTATTGGCCACGGCGGCGAGCTGGCCCTCGAGGAGGCGCTCGGTGTACTTGGCGATCACGTCGACCTCGAGATTGACCGGGGCGCCGACATCCTTGGTGCCCAGGGTGGTGACCGCGGCCGTGTGCGGAATCACCGCGACCGTGAAGCCGTCGGGCAGCGGCTTCACGACGGTCAACGAGATGCCGTCGACGGTGATCGAGCCCTTCTCGACGACGTAGCGCAGCAGTTCGGTGGGTATCCGCACCTGAAGATCGGGCACGGGGCGGACGACCTCGCCGACACCGTCGACGTGCCCCTGGACCAGGTGACCGCCGAGCCGGTCCTGGAGGCGGACCGGGCGTTCGAGGTTCACCGCATCGCCGGACTCGAGCGCTCCGAGGTTGGTGCGCAGGTAGGTCTCGTCGCTGACGTCGGCCTCCCACCAGCCTTCGCCGGCATCGAAGGCGACCACGGTGAGACAGCAACCGTTGACCGCGGTGGAGTCGCCGAGGGCGGCACCCTCGAGGACCTGGCTCGCGGCGATGCGCAGACGGGCACCGTCACGACGCACGACGGACCCGAGCTCTTCGATGATGCCGGTGAACATGGGTCAGGGTCCCTTCAGATCGAAGCGCAGATCGTCGCCCAGCCGACGCACGTCCACAAACCGACCTCGCCACGCGTCGGTGAGCGTGGCCGCCCCGGAACCGGCGAACAGCGCCGGACCGTCGTCTCCGCCCATCAGCATCGGCGCCACATAGATCACGTACCGGTCGACCAGGCCGGCGGCGTGGAAGGCGTGGGCGACCCGGGCTCCGCCTTCGACCATCAGCTGGAGCACGCCTCGGGTTCCGAGGTCATCGAGCACGTCCGTGAGCCGGCCCGCCAGCTCGACGCAGGGGTGCACGGAAGCTTGCGGGGGTGCGATCCCCAGCACCACTCTCAATGGCTCGGTGTCGTCGGGGTGCCGCTCGCCGGCCGGCAGGCGCACGGTGAGCGCCGGATCATCGGCTCGCACCGTGCCCGCCCCGACCAGGATGGCGTCGCTGTCGGCCCGGAGGCGATGGGCGTCGAGGCGGGCGTCGGTTCGGGTGATCCACTGGGAGGTGCCGTCGGGGGCCGCCGTGCGACCATCGGCGGTACCGGCGAGCTTGAGCACCACCCACGGGCGCCCGGTGCGGCGATGATGGAGATAGGGGGCGAGCTGCTCCTCGACCGCAGCCGCACCGACCCCGAGCTCGACCTGCACCCCGGCGCAGCGAAGGCGCTCGAGCCCCTGGCCCGAGACCCTCGGATCGGGGTCGCTCACCGCCACCACGACCCGGGCCACCCCGGCGTCGATCACCGCGTCGGCACACGGCGGGGTGGACCCGTGGTGCGAGCACGGTTCGAGGGTGACGTAGAGCGTGGCGCCCCGGGCCCGGGCCCCGGCCGCGGTCAGGGCCACGACCTCGGCGTGAGGCCCCACCCGACCCTCGGTGGCGCCGACGAAGCCCGGAGGCGATCCGTCGTCGGCGGGAACGATCACCGCGCCCACCCAAGGGCGGGGCGCCACCCTCCGCCGGACCAGGGCCGCGGCCGCCACGGCTCGGGCCATGCGGGCCTCGTCCTTCTCGGCGGTTGCGGTCACGGTCGCTCGTCGGGCTTGCGGTGAGGCCACGACCGGGGTGGTCGCGACGGCATATGACCGTACCAGGATCGACCGCGAATCGACCCGCCCGGCGGCCCCTGAGGGCAGGTCGACCGCCGGGGTACCAGCGCCTCAGTCGCCGGCCAGGAGCCGAATCGCATGGGGCACGACATCGAGCACGGCCTCGAGGCACTCCACGGCGCCGTTGGTGGAACCGGGGGTGTTGAGCACCACGGTCTGACCCCGCGTGCCGGCCACGCCGCGGGACAGACGCCCGAGGGGGTTCACCAGACGCATGGCCTCGGCCAGGCCCGGGGCCTCGCGATCGAGGACCACCCTGGTGCCCTCGGGGGTGAGGTCCCGGGGCCCGAAACCCGTTCCACCGGTCGTCACCAGCACCCCCGAGAAGCCCTCGGCCATCTCGACGATCGCCTCTCCCACCTCCTGGCGACCATCGTTCACCACCCGGTGCTCGGCCACCTCGAAGCCCTCGCGGCCCAGCCGGTCGACGAGAGCTCGGCCCGATCGGTCGTCACGCGTGCCCCCGGCCACACCGTCGGACACGGTGAGGACCTTGGCTCGCAGTCCGGTGGTGGGGGTGGTGGTGGCCGGGTGCTCGGTCATCGGTGCAGTCTGCCCGAACACCCACGCCGCCGGCCCGACGGCGTCGTCCGGATCAGCGCCGGCGGAGGCGCAGCAGGTACATGCCGTCGGTGCCGGCGGACTGGGGAAGAAGGAGCGCCCCGCGGCCCAGGGGGACCCACGGGCCCCCGGGGGCAGGGAGGGCATCGAGGTCGGGGTGGGCCGAGGCGATGTGGGCGTCGATCGCCTCCGATTCGGTTCGAAGCAACGTGCACACGCTGTAGGTGAGCTCACCCCCCGGGCGCAGCAGACCCACGGCCGCGTCGACCAACGCCCGTTGCAGAGCGGCCAGGTTGACGACATCGTCCTCGGTGATGCGCCAGCGGGCGTCGGGGCGGCGACGCAGCGCACCGAGGCCCGAGCAGGGGGCGTCGAGCAGGACCTTGTCGAAGGCCCCGGACCGGAACGGCGCCCGGATGCCGTCAGCGGCCAGCGCCACGAGCCGGCCATCGTCGAGGCCGAGCCGAGCGGCGTTGGCGGTGATCAGACCCATCCGTCCCGGACGGACGTCGGCGGCCACGACCCGCGCCCCGGTGGAGGCCAGCGCGGTGGCTTTGCCACCGGGGGCGGCACACAGGTCGAGAACCAGGTCGCCGGACCGCGCGCCCACGGCCTCGGCCACCCACTGGGAGGCCTGGTCCTGGACGTAGCCGTCGGCCCGGGTGGTGACCCCGGTCGCCTCGTTCATGGCCGCGAGGGCGGCGGCGGCGGCTTCCTGGCCGAGATCGTCGGTGAGCCGGCGAAGGATCCAGTCGGGCACGCTGAGGTGAGTGACCTCGTCGGGCCAGGTCACGGGCAGGCCGGTCGACACCTTGCGCAGCACGGCGTTCAGCAGGCCCTTCAGCTTTCCCGGGGCAGCCTCGACGGTGGCACCGACCGCGGCGTGGGGCGGCGTGGCGAGGAAGGCCAACTGGAACGCCCCCAGGCGGAGCCAGGCCCGAGCGGTGGGGTCGATGCGTTCGGGGTCGGGGAGGAAGCGGTCGACGAGCCAGTCGCAGGCTCGACGCATCCGGGTGGTGCCGTAGACGAGCTCGGTGACGAATCCTCGATCACGGCTGTCGAGCGTGCTGCGTTCGAGCAACGCGGGGAGGGTCAGGTTGGCGTAGGCCCCACCGTCGGCGATGCGTTCGAGGGCAACGGCGGCCACCCGGCGGGCCTCGATACCCGGCGCCAACGGCCCCGCCCCTCTCGACCGCTCGGACCCACCGTTGGGCCTCGAGGAGGTGGTGCCTCGCCCCGGTGGGCGACCTCGACGTCCGCCGCTGGCGCTCACGCGCCGAACCGATCGCCCACGACCGGCCGGGCGCCGTTGCACCAGTCCTTGATGAATTGGCGAGCCCGCCCTTCAGGCTGCACCTCGACGAGCTCGACTCTCCCGTTCCCCGCCTGCACGAGCAGTCCCGGGCCGTCGACGCCGCCGGGAGCGGCCGTGACGCTCCCGGCCGGGGGATAGACCGTGCCCCCGTGAGAACGCAGGGCAAGGTCCTGCTCATCCACCGGTCTCGCCGACCAGATCTTCAGCCGCTTCCCCCGCCACGAGGTCCGGGCTCCTCCGAGGCGGACCAGACGGTCGAGTTCGACCGCCGGACGGGTCCAGTCGATCTCGTACTCCGACGCGTCGATCTTGTCGGCATGGGTGATCTCGCCGCCCTGGGGTGTGGGCCGGCCGAGCGATGTGGTGAGCCGGCTCACCAACAGGTCGCAGCCCATCACCACGAGCCGACCTCGTAGCGAGAGCAACGTGTCGTCGGCGGCGATCTCGGTCTCGACCTGCCCATAGATGCCGCCCGTGTCGAGGCCCTCGGCCACCTCCATGAGGCACACACCGGTGTGGGTGTCGCCGGCCAGGAGAGCCCGCTCGACCGGGGCCGCCCCCCGCCAACGCGGCAGCAACGAGAAGTGGAGGTTCACCATGGCGATCTGCTCGAGGACCGACCGGGGGATGATGCGGCCGTAGGCGACGACGACGGCCAGATCGGCCCCCACCGTCGCGACCCGCTCCAGGTCGTGGTCGACCTCGATGCCGAGCTCCGCCGCCGCGACCTTGACCGGGCTCGGGAGTAGCGCGGCACCCCGGCCGCGGCGCTTGTCGGGCCGGGTGACGACGAGGGCGATGTCGAGGCCAGCGGCATGCAGCGCTCCCAGCGGCGGGACGGCCACGTCGGGGGTGCCCAGGTAGACGAGCCGGCCCGGCCGGTCGGGGGCAACCGCCAGCGGCTGCGGATCGGGGTCGGTCACCAGGTCAGCGCAGGCGGAGCGAACCGACGGCGACGTCCGGCTCGGGCAGATGCGTCACGCCGCGTTGGCGCAGCTCGCGCAGCGCCTTCTTGGCTTCAGCCCTCTGCTCGTCGGTGAGGTGCTCGACGAGCAGCACCCCGTCGAGGTGGTCGAGCTCGTGCTGGAACACCCGGGCGCCGTAGTCGTCGAGCTCGAGGACCAGTTCGTGACCGTCGAGGTCATAGCCGTTCACCAGGATCTCGGCGGGACGCACGATCTCCCATCGCAGGCCGGGAACCGACAGGCAACCCTCGGTGATCTCGACCTCCCCGCGCGACTCGACGATCACCGGGTTGATGATCACCCCGGGGTTGTCGTCCCAGTCGTAGACGAAGAACCGCTGCTGGAGGCCGACCTGCGGTGCGGCCAGGCCGGCGCCAGTGGCGTCGTACATCGTGTCGAACATCTCGTCGACCAGCTTCACGAACCGGCCGTCGACCTTGGTGACGTCGGAGGCGCGCTGGGTGAGCACGGGGTCACCGATGATGCGGATGTCGTGCGTCGTCACGCCACTGAGGCTATCGGGCCTGTCCCCTCGGTCACGGCCTTGCGGGCAGTACCGTCGGAGGGTGGCTGAACCTCCCTCGCAATACTTCGCCGCCCGGCCACAGGTCCCCTCGAAGCGTCGCACAGTCGCTCTGGCCCTCCCCGATGTCACCATGAGCCTGGTCACCGACACCGGCGTGTTCTCCGGTGACCGTGTCGACCCCGGCACCCGACTGCTGCTCCAGGAAGCGCCGCCACCGCCGCCGGGAGCGGTCGACCTCCTCGACCTCGGCTGTGGCTACGGCCCGCTGGCCGTGGTCATGGCGCGGCGGGCACCGGACGCCCGGGTGTGGGCGGTCGACGTCAACGAGCGCGCCGTCGCTCTCTGCGCCGAGAACGCCGCGGCCCACGACGCCGCCGGAGTGCACGCCGTCGTGGTCGACGACTCCGGCACCCCAGTGGATTCCGGCACGACGCTGCCCCGGTTCGACCTCGTGTGGTCGAACCCGCCCATTCGCATCGGGAAGCCGGCGCTGCACGCGCTGCTCACCACCTGGCTCGACCGACTGACACCTGAAGGCCGAGCCGTGCTCGTCGTGCAACGACACCTCGGCGCCGATTCGTTGGCCACATGGCTGGGCGAGCAGGGGTGGGTGACCACGCGACTCGCCTCCCGCGCCGGCTACCGGCTCCTCGACGTGGCGGCGAGATCGGCGCCCGAGTGAGCCGAAACCTGAGCAGCACCGACCTCAAGCGCCTCCACCGCGACTGGCGCCGGGCCACCGAGGGTCGGGTGGCCCTCCTGCTCGACGGCGTCCAGAAGCCCTACAACATCGGCGCCATCATGCGCATCGCGGCGGCGCAGTCCGTCGACCATGTCTGGCTCGCCGGGAACGTTCCAGCACCGTCGGACCCCAAGGTGGCGAAGACCGCACTGGGCTCGGAACGTTTCGTGGAGTGGACCGTGTGCCCCACTGCGGCCGAGGCCCTGGAATCGGCTCGGGGCCAGGGTTACCGGCTGGTGGGGATCGAGCTGGCCGAGGGAGCGCGACCGCTGCACGACGCTGGGCTCGACGGCGACGTTTGCCTGGTGGTGGGCCACGAGGACCGGGGTCTGTCGAAGGATGCGCTGGCCGGCTGCGACGAGCTGGCCTTCATCCCTCAACTCGGGCGGATCGGTTCGCTGAACGTGGCCACGGCCACCGCCATCGCCGTGTACGAAGCCCGCCGCCGGGCCTGGACCACCGGCGGAACTGGGCATCGCGGCCCAGTCCCGCGCCCGTGATCTCCATCGAGCCGGCGCTGCTGGTGGCGGCCGGCCTGGTGCTGGTCGCCGCCCTCGGCTCGAAGCTCGCCGGTCGGGTGGGCTTCCCGGCGCTGCTGCTCTTCCTCGGCCTGGGGATGCTCGCGGGTTCCGACGGGCCCGGGGGAATCGACTTCGACAACGCCGAGCTGGCCCAGGGCGTCGGGGTGGCCGCACTGGCGCTCATCCTGTTCGATGGCGGTCTGTCCACCCGATGGTCGACGGTACGGCCGGTTCTGGGCCCGGGCATCGCCCTGGCCAGCGTCGGCGTGATCGTCTCGGCGGCGGTCACCGGTTTGGCTGCGTACACGGTGCTCGACCTCGGCCTCGGGGTGGCGCTGCTCCTCGGGGCCATCGTGTCGTCCACCGACGCCGCCGCCGTCTTCGGCGTGCTCCGAAGCCGTCGCACGGGGCTGGCCGGCACCATCCAACCCACCCTCGAGCTGGAGTCGGGGTCCAACGACCCGATGGCGGTGCTGCTCACCATCACCCTCGTGGAGATCGTGATCGGCGACGCGCCCGGTCCTGCGGGCATCGCCCTCGGCCTCGTGCAGCAGCTCGCGGTCGGCGGTGTGGCCGGCCTGACGGCCGGTTGGGCCACCCGCTGGCTGTTGAACCGACTACGACCCGGCGCCGACGGCCTGTACCCCGTGCTGACCCTCGCCATCGCCGTGGTCACCTACGCCGGCACCGTCGTCTTGGGAGGCAGCGGCTTCCTCGCCGTCTACCTCGCCGGGCTCTGGATCGGCAACCACGACGTGATCCACAAAGCGACCGTCCGCCGCTTCCACGACGCGATCGCGTGGCTCTGCCAGATCGGCATGTTCCTCCTGCTCGGTCTGCTGGTGTTCCCGTCGGACCTGCTCACCGTCGCCCTGCCCGCACTCGTAGTGGCCGCCGCCCTCGTATTCCTGGCCCGCCCGCTCGCCACCCTCGTCTGCCTCCTGCCCTTCCGCGTGCCCATCCGGCACCAGGGAGTGGTGGCGTGGGTGGGTCTGCGCGGCGCCACGCCCATCGTGCTCGCCACGTACCCGCTGCTCGAGGGAGTGCCGGACGCCGACCTCATCTTCAACGTGGTCTTCTTCGTCGTCCTGGTGTCGGTACTGGTGCAGGGCACCACGATCACCCCGGTGGCCCGCCTGTTCCGGGCCCTCCGTCCGGCTCCCCCCGAACCGGAGTCGCTGCTCGAGGCCGGACGGCCTCTCCCGGACGGAACCTCTCTCCGGGAGATCTCGATCCCGACGGCGTCACCCGTCGCTGGTCGGGCGCTCGTCGATGCCCACCTCCCCCGAGAGGCGCTGATCGTGCTCGTCCAACGCGAGGCCGACCAGGTGGTGCCCACCGGATCGACCCGGCTCCAGAGCGGCGACCGCCTCCTCGTACTCGCAGACGAGACCGCCTTCGCCGAGCTCCAGGACAGCCTCCGGCCTCGGGGACAGCGCTGAGCCCGCCGCAACAACGCCGGCTCCCATCAGAGCCGGTCCAGGTCAGAGGCGCTGCGGATCGACCTCGATGCGCAGGCGACCCGCGGGCCGGGGCGCCGCGGCCAGTGTGTCTGCGAGGGTCGACGAGTCCGGGGCGCGAACCAACCACGAACCGTCCGACGGTCCGAGCACCTCGACACCGGACGGGGGCACGAGACCGGCGACGAAGAGCGGAGCCGAGGGCCCCGAAACCACCGCCAACGCCGTGACCGGCGGATAGGCGAGGAGCCGGCGCCGGGCCAGTTCGGCGGTGGCCACTCGATCGGGATCGGCGAGCACGGCCGCTCGCACGACCTCGTGATCGGGTAGTCGGGTCTGCAGCAGAAGGCGTCCGTGGCCGTCGCGCCCACCCACGAGGCGAGCGGCGCGGACGATGAGGCTCAACGCCTCCTCGGCCGCCCGGTAACGGGGGGCCAGGAGCTCCTGGTCGAGGTCGAGGAAGGCCACGACGTCGACCGCGTCGAGTTGGTGCAGCGCCGCTTCGGTGCCCACGACCACCGCCGACCCGACACCCGAGGGGTCCACCTCGGTGTCGGCCGTGACCTCCACCACCGGCCGCTTGGCCAAGGCCTCGAGCTCTTCACGGGCCCGGCTCACCCCGGCTCTGAGGTTCTTCATACGGGTACCGCCGCAGCGCAGGCACACCTGCGGGCGCACGGCAGCGCACCGGGCACAGCGCAACGAGCCGTCGTCGTCCTGGCTCACCGCCGCCTGGCAGCGCTCGCAGGCCGCGAGGTCCCCGCAGGCCGCGCAACTGAGCAGCCGGGACCGACCCTTGCGGTTCAGGACGCACAGCACTCGTGCGTCGCTGCGCAGCACGTCGACGAGGCGAGGGCTGTAGCGGGCTTCGGAAGCGGCCAGTTCCCGGGTGTCGATCACGTCGACGCGCGGCCAGCCCGCCCGCTCCACCCGCCGGGAAGGGGCGAGGACAGGACCGGCGGCCAGGGCTTCCAGTGACGGAGTCGGCGACACGAGGACGCACGGCACGCCGGCCCGGCGGGCCCGTTCGAGGGCCACGTCGCGGGCGTGCCAGGTGGGGTTCTGCTCCTGTTGGAGTGACTCGTCGTGCTCGTCGAGCACCACGATGGCCGCCGGGCGAGGGATCGGCGCCCACGCTGCGGCCCGGGTGCCCACCACGGTGGCGGCCCCGCCTCGCGCCACCGCCCAATCGCGCGGCATCAGCGCCACGGAGCCTCCGGCTCGCCGGAGCCGCAGTCCGAGGTGGCGCATCGAACGGGCCGAAGGTCCGATCACGAGGGCCGGGCCGAGGGCGGCGGCGGCCACGAGTACCGGGTAGAGGTCCGACGCCGGTGGGAGCCGCAGCACCGACACGGGGAGAGCCAAGGCCTCCTCGGCCATCGCCGTGAGGTCGCCTACGGCGACGGTCGTCGGCATCGAGGCCCGCGCGCTCGAACGGGGCAGCCCCCGCACCGCAGTCTCGGGCGACGCGGTCCGCAGGAGCGACGCGACGCGACCCGACCACCGCCACGCGGCCCAGTCGGCCATCTCGATCAGCTCCGGCGGCGGACCCCACCCGGTGACCTTGGCGAGGGGGTGCAGGGCCAGGCCTTCGGGCGGCTCGACGCCGACGGCCACCACCCAACCGCCGACGCGCCGGTTGTGCAGGGAGATCCGCACCATCGATCCCACCCGGACGTCCCCGTGGAGCTCGGACGGCACCAGGTAGTCGAAGCACTTGTCGAGCCCCGCGACATCGGGCCGGACCCGCACGACCCGAACGGGGCGGTCGGGCACCGGCGAGGACACCTCGGACGTGACGGCAGGGGTACGCAACGTGCCCGAGGCCCGTCCCGTGGGGCTGCGGCGCCGCCCGGCTCCGGGCCGGGGAGGCACGGTGGAGACGGGGTCCCGGCGCCGGTCACCCACGGGTTCGGGTCCGAAGTCGAAGCTGGGTTGGGTCGGGTCTCCCGGCACCGCCGGTCGACCCTGCTAGAGGCTGAGCGCGGAGCTCAGCTGGTCGACCCGGTCGGTGCGCTCCCACGTGAAGCCGTCGCCGATGCGGCCGAAGTGCCCGTAGGCCGCGGTGGCCCGGTACACGGGTCGGCGCAGGTCGAGGTCACGAATGATGGCGGCGGGACGCAGGTCGAAGACCTCGCGCACGGCTACTGCGATGCGGTCGGGGTCGACCTGGGAGGTACCGAAGGTCTCGACCATCAGCGACACGGGGTGGGCCACGCCGATGGCGTAGGCCACCTGCACCTCGCAACGCTCTGCGGCCCCGCTGGCCACCACGTTCTTGGCCACCCAACGAGCGGCGTACGCCGCCGAGCGGTCGACCTTCGACGGGTCCTTGCCCGAGAATGCCCCACCACCGTGGCGGGCCATACCGCCATAGGTGTCGACGATGATCTTGCGGCCGGTGAGCCCGGCGTCGCCGACGGGGCCACCGATCACGAACCGACCCGTGGGGTTCACGAAGACCTCGTAGTCGTCGTCGGCGAACTCGACGGGGATCACGGGGCGGATGACCTGCTCGATGAGGTCCGGGCGGATGGCGTCCTCGCGGTCGATGCCATCGTTGTGCTGGGTCGAGATGAGCACTGTGCGTAGGCGTACGGGACGGTTGTCCTCGTAATCGAACGTGACCTGGGTCTTGCCGTCGGGGCGCAGGTAGGGAACGGCGCCGGACTTGCGCACCTCGGCCAGCCGCTCGGCCATCCGGTGAGCAGTGTGGATCGGCAGCGGCATGAGGACATCGGTCTCACGGCAGGCGTAGCCGAACATCATTCCCTGATCGCCGGCCCCCTGCTGGTTGAGCATGTCCTCCCCGGAGACCCCGGTGCGGACTTCCTCGGAGTCGTCGACGCCCTGGGCGATGTCGGGCGACTGCTCGTCGAGGCTCACCATGACGCCGACGGTGTTGCCGTCGTAGCCGTAGCTCTCGCGGTCGTAGCCGATCTCGTTGATGGTCCGGCGCACGATCTTCGGGATGTCGACGTACCCCGAAGTGGTGATCTCGCCGGCCACGACGGCCAGGCCGGTGGTGACCATCGTCTCGCAGGCCACCCGACTCATCGGGTCCTGGGTCAGCATGGCGTCGAGGATGGCGTCGGAGATCTGGTCGGCGATCTTGTCGGGGTGACCCTCGGTGACGGATTCCGAGGTGAAGGTCCAGCTCGTCACTGCTACTCCTTGCATCGGGCGTCGGCCCGCGGGTGTTGGGTCAGGGAACGGATTGGATGGGCGATGGTGTGCTCTCCCGCCGGGCGACGACAGCATCGAGGATGTACCGGGCCACGTCGCGCTTGTCGGTGAGGGGCACATCTTGGCGCATACCGTCGGCGCCGAGGAGCACCACCGCGTTGGTGTCGTGCTCGAAACCGACACCGGGCTCGCTCACGTCGTTGGCGACGATCAGGTCGAGGCCCTTGTCGCGCAGCTTGGCGGTGGCGTTGGCGACCAGGTCGGACGTCTCGGCCGCGAACCCCACGAGCACCTGCCCCGGCCGCTTCTGGGCACCGAGGTCGACGAGGAAATCATGGGTGGGCTCGAGCACGATCACGGGGGGCCCGTCGGCGCCGAGCTGACGCTTCTTGATCTTGTGGTCGGCCACGGTGACCGGGCGGAAGTCGGCCACGGCGGCGGCCATCACGATCAGGTCGGCGGCGGCGGCGCGGGGCATCACCGCGGCCTGCATGTCGGCGGCGCTGATGACGTCCACGATCTCGACTCCGGCGGGGGCGGGGCGATCGACGGTGGTGACCAGGGTGACATCGGCGCCTCGGGCTGCGGCCTCGGCCGCAATCGCGTAGCCCTGCTTACCCGACGACCGGTTGGAGATCACCCGCACCGGGTCGATGGCCTCACGGGTGCCGCCAGCGGTCACCAACACGCGGACCCCGGTGAGATCCTGATCGACCACCGAGGCGGCCAGCACCGCAACGACGACATCGACGATGTCGGCCGGTTCGGCCAACCGTCCGGCACCCTTGTCACCCCCGGCCAGGCGCCCCTCCCCCGGCGCCACGACGTGCACCCCCCGGGCCCGCAACGTGTCGAGGTTGGCCTGCACCGCCGGGTGCTCCCACATCTCGGTGTGCATGGCCGGACACACGACGACCGGGGCCCTGGTGGCCAGCAGGGTGGCGGTGAGCAGGTCGTCGGACAGTCCGGCGGCGTAAGCGGCGAGGACGCGAGCCGTGGCCGGCGCCACCAGGACGAGATCGGCACCCTGCCCGAGGCGGGTGTGGGGGATGGGGCTGATCTCGTCCCACAACGAGGTCTGCACCGGCTCCGACGCCAGGGCCGAGAACGTGGCCGCGCCGACGAAGCGCGTGGCGCCCTCGGTCATCACCGGGGCGACATGGGCCCCGGCGTCGACCAATCGCCGACAGACCTCGACCGCCTTGTAGGCGGCGATGCCGCCGGTGACGCCGAGGACGATGCGACGCCCGGCCAGATTCACGACAGAGAACGAACTCGGGGCCGGGGGGTGGTCACTCGGCCGGATCGCCGTCGATCTCGACGAGCTCCAACTCGACCTCGGCCTCGTCGACCACGACGATGGGCTCGGACAGGATCTTGTCGACCGCGATCTCCTCGAAGGCGATGGACAGGGGCTTGCGGGCCGACGAGGTGACCTGCGGGGGCACGTTGTTGGCCGTGCCGTCCTGGAGCTGACCGAAGTAGGCGTTGATCTGCCGGGCCCGCATCGAGGCGAGGGTGACCAGGGTGAACTTGGAGTCGACCTTGGAAAGAAGGTTCTCGATACGCGGGTTGATCATCGAGTCATGGATCTGGGCCACGGGTGCACACTCTCGGGGGTTGGGCGCGCAACGGCGCGCGACGAGCCGATCGATCGTACCAGCACGGACCCCCGCGACCAGCGACGGTCCTTTCCGTCAGGTCGTCCGGGCCGCCTCGATGAGGCCGTGGAGCTCGGCCACCGCCCGATCCACATCGTCGTTGACCACCCGCACGGCCCCGAGACGGCGGCCCTCGGCCAGCTCGGCCTCGGCCACGGCCACCCGACGCTGCACTTCCTCGGGCGGATCACCCCGACCGCGGAGCCGCTGCGCCTGCACCTCGGCCGAAGGTGGCTCGAGGAGCACGATCAGGGCGTCGGGGTCACGGGCGAGGACCTGAGCGGCCCCCTGGACCTCGATCTCGAGCACCACGTCCTGGGTGGTGTCGGGGTCGGGCCAGGGGGTGCCGTACAGGTTCTCGAGGAACTCGGCGTGCTCGAGAAAACCACCGGCATCGACCTGGGCCTCGAAAGCCGCCCGGTCGACGAAGGTATAGGCGTCAGAAGCCTCGCCGAGCCGGGGGGCGCGCGTCGTCCACGATCGTGACAGCCAGAGTCGGGGGTCCTCGGCGGTGAGACGAGCCACGACCGTGCCCTTCCCCACCCCGCCCGGACCGCACACGACCACGATCATCGGGCGAGCCGCCGAGCGTCGTCGGGGGTCAGGAGCCGAAAGCGGCCAGCAGGGCCTTGCGCTGCTGCTCGCCGAGACCACGCAGACGCCGGGTGTCGGCGATTCCGATCTCGATCATCGTGCGCCGGGCGGTGACCTTGCCCACGCCGGGCAGCGATTCGAGCACCGCGAGGACCTTGATGCCCGCGACCATGTCGTCGGCATCGGCCATCTCGAGCAGCTCCGGCAACGAGAGCGAGCCCATCTTCAGGCGCTCCTTCAGCTCGGCACGGGCACGACGGGCTTCGCCCGCCTTGACGAGCGCAGCTTGACGTTGCTCGTCCGTGAGGGTGGGAGGCAGCGGCATGGGTGTGACCCTAGTGCGAAGCTCCCACCCGGCGTTCCGATCAGCGGGTGGAGGCGCGCACCGGGACCAGCGTCGTCGGCAGCGGCCCCAGCAGTGGCGCCTCGAGCACCCCGACGAGCACGTCGGTGAGGTTGGCCACGAAGACGGGCTGGTCGAGCTCGACGGGACGGCCCGACTCGACGTGCCGGGCCCGTTGAGACGTGGCGGCGGTCATGAGCATGATGAGCTCGACGACACGCTCTCGGCGCACGGCGGCGGGAAGGTCGGGGCGGCGGTCTTCGAGCTCGGCCAGCACGGCCCGCAGATGCGGACCGGTACCGGGGGCCGGTGTGCGCCAATCGGTGAAGCCACCCGAGAGCTGGGCGACGATGCGCAAGTAGTCGCGCCCTTCCGGGGCGTCGAGATGAGCGGCGTAGGGAACCACGAGCGCGGCGACGAGATCGCGGGATTCAGCCGCAGCCCCGACCCGTTCGCGCAGCGCACCCCGGGCGAGATCGGTGGGATCGCCGTGGCGGGTGAGCACGGCCTGGAGCAAGCCGTCGCGCGACCCGAAGTGATAGTTGATCGCCGACACATTGCGCTGGTCGGCGGCGTCGGTGATCTCGCGCAGCGTGACGCGATACAGCCCGCGCCTCGCGAACAGCCGCTCGGCCTCTCGGAGGAGGCGTTCCTTGGTGGCGGTGCTGTCGCGGGGCACGGGCTGGGGACGCTAGCGGCGCGTCGCTCGGGGCCCGAACATCCCAGAGGCGACGATGAGCCGGCTCAGCGGGCCAGAGGGGCGAGGGCGGACTCGGGCAGGACAGTCGGCCACTCGATGTCGGGCAGTGGGTTGGTGAACGGGCCCCACTTGGGCTGGGACCGGGCGCGGTAGCGGTCGGTGGAGTGGGTCCGGTCATGGTCGAACTCGGGGATGACCCTGTCGCCGAACAGCTCGAGCGTGGCCAGGATCTCCTCGTGGAACATGCCCTCGATAGGCAGCCCGAAGGCCAACTGATCCATGCCGACATCGCCCCACTTCGCGATCTGCTCGGAGACCTCGTCGGGGGTGCCGCAGAGCATGTAGCCGGCGTCGATGATGCCGTCGAGCACCTCGTTGGCGTCGAGGCTCGGGTCCTTCACGATGTCGTGCAGCGACATGGGGGCACTGGGCCAGGTGATGGCGTCCTGGGACTTGGGCATCGTGTCGTGGTAGAGGTTCACCATGGTGACCAGGTAGCCCCGGCCCTTGCGCAGGGCGATGTTGCGGGCCTCTTCACGGGTGTCGGCGATGAGCACCGAGTTGGTGATCATCACGTTGTCGTTGACGAACTGTCCGATGGGCTGGGTGCAGTTGGCGATGCCTTCCTTGTAGGCCTCGATGCGACCGCGCAGGGCGTAGATCGGCTCGAAGTTGAAGGCGATGGCTCCGATGCCCATCTGCCCGGCGGTGGTGAAGGTGGGGGGGTTGCCGCACGCCACCCAGATGGGCGGGTGACCCTGGCCGTAGGGCTTGGGCAGCACGTTGTGCGGGTAGGGCACGGTGAACGACGGGCCGTGGTGCTCGTAGTCGGTCTGTTCCCACATGCGGGGGACCTCACGGACGACCTCGTTCCACTCGGGCTTGGTGGAGTCCTTGTCGAGGATGTTGAACGTGGCCATCTCGTGGGAGCCGGCGCCACGGCCGGTGCCCCACTCGAACCGACGGTTGGTGACGTGGTCCATCATCGCGGCGCGCTCGGCGAAGCGGACCGGGTGCTCCTTGCGGGGCGAGAGGCTGTTGATGGCCGTTCCGATGTGGATGTAGTCGGTGTTGGCGGCGATGTAGCCGATCATCACCTCGGGGGCCGACAGGTGGGAGTACTCGGTGAGGCTGTGGTGCTCGCCCAGCCACACGTACTTCCAGTTGTGCTTGTCGGCGGCGATGGCGTACTCCATCTCCCGCATGAGTTCGAGGTGCTCGAGGTCGGTGTCGTGGGCCGCCGGGCCCGGGGTGTAGCCGTTAAGGAACACTGCGAATTCCATCGATCCCCCTGTAGATGTCGGTCGGTTCTAATGCCCAGACTTACTATCGAAGTGTGTCACATGTCGCACTGACCCGCTCGCCTTGGTCGGGCTGACGTGGGCGTCAATCAACGGCGGGAAGCAGCGCGCCGGCCACTTCAGCGGCGATGGCGGCGGCGGCGGAGCGAGGATCGGCGGCCTCGGTGACGGCGCGGCCGATGACCAGCAGGTCGGCGCCGGCGACGACGGCCTCGGCAGGGGTGGCCGGGCGGGCCTGGTCGTGGGCCCCCACCCCGGCGGGGCGGATCCCGGGCACGACGCGTACCAGCCCGGGCGCGAAGCGGGCGGCCTCGCCGAGGTCGGACGCGGCACACACCAGCCCCCCGGCACCGGCGGCCACGGCCACGGCCAGGCCGTCGGCCAGGACCGCAGGGTCGGCCTCCTCGCTCGTCAACACGGTGACACCGAGGGTGACCGTCGCCGGCAGGCCCACAGCCGCCGCCCCCTCGGCGAAGCCCTCGACGCCGGCGCGTAGGTGAGCGGCACCGGCCCGGGTGTGCACGGTGAGGTAGGTGGCCCCCAACTGGCCGATCACCCGCGAGGTCTTGGCCACGGTGGTGGGGATGTCGAGCAGCTTCAGGTCGGCGAACACGGCCATGCCCCGGTCCGACACCGACGTGATGGCATCAGGACCGGCGGCGGCGAAGAGCTCGAGCCCCACCTTGGCCACACCGAACCACGGCCCGACCTGCTGAACCAGACGGAGGGCCTCCACCAGGTCGTCGACGTCGAGGGCCAGCACCAACCGCGCCCGAACCTCGGGAGGCGCCCCGTCGGCGAACTCCACAGGGTCGATGGGATCAACGGACATGGGCGTCTCCGATCAACTCGCCTACGCAGCGCACGCCGTGGGTGCCACACCAGTCCTGCAGCTCGTGGCGCACCCGCTCCACGCTGCGGGGGTCGGCGAAGGTGGCGGTTCCCACCTCGACCGCGGATGCTCCGGCCAGCATCAGCTCGACGGCGTCGACACCCCGGGCCACTCCCCCGACCCCCACGATGGGCAGTTCGGGCAGGGCGGCGTGCACGTCGTAGACGGCCCGCACCGCCACGGGGTGTATGGCCGGCCCGGAGAGCCCTCCCCCGCCCCCGCCGAGGCGGGGCCGACGGGTCTCGGGGTCGATGGCCATGCCGAGCACGGTGTTGACGAGCACGACGGCCTCGGCGCCGGCGTCCTGAGCGGCGCCGGCGATGCTGGCCAGATCGCTGACGTTGGGGCTGAGCTTGGCCCACATCGGTCGCCCGCAGATGGCCGCCGCCCGCACCGCCTCGGCGGTGGCGCCGGGCGAGTGGGCAAACATCTGGTTGCGGTCCTCGAGGTTGGGGCAGGACACGTTGACCTCGACGGCCACCACCCCCGGAGGGGCGTCGGCCAGGAGCTCGGCGGCTCGCCGGTAGTCGTCGACGGTCGTGCCCCAGATGCTGGCGATCACCGTGGCACCGGTGGCGAGCAGCGCCGGGAGCTCGTGCTCGAGCCAGTCCGGAACGCCGGGGCCCTGGAGCCCGACGCTGTTGATCATGCCGGCGGGGGTCTCGTGGACCCGCGGGGCGGGGTTGCCGGCCCAGGGTTCGGCGGAGAGCGACTTCACGACCACGGCCCCCAGGGACGCCAGGTCGACGTAGGCCGCGAGCTCGTCGCCGTGACCGGCCGTCCCCGACGCGGTCAGCACCGGGTTGGTGAGCCTGACCGTGCCGACCGTCGTCGCCATGTCGACGGCCGACGAGTTGGCGCCGGCCGTGTCCCTGCCCCGACGACGCCGGGTCATGCGAGATCGGGAAGCGTGGGTTGCTCGGCCGGTTCGAGCTGGTCGCGCCCGACCCCCCGGAGGTACTCCTGGAGTGGTCGCACCTGGAGGCGATGCCGGGCCCGGTCGGCCATGCCGTCGGCAGCGGCCAGACCAGCAGCCGCGGTGGTGAGCAACGGCACCTTGTGGGTGCCGGCGGCGGCACGGATGTGGGCGCCGTCGCCACGGGGGCCCCGGCCTCGAGGGCTGTTGATGACCAGATCCACCTCGCCGCTCTCGATGAGCTGCACGGCGTCCTGGCCGTCGGGCTGGCCGATCTTGGCCACGTCGACCCCCACCTCGATGCCGTTGGCCCGCAGATGAGCGGCCGTTCCGCGGGTGGCGGCGAGGCGAAAGCCCAGGTTGCGGAAGTGCCGCGCCGCCCGCAATCCGAGGTCCTTGTCACGGTCGGCCAGCGACAGGAACACGGTGCCCGACGACGGCAGGCGGGTGCCCGCCGCCAGCTGGGCCTTGGCGAAGGCCAGGCCGACGGTGAGATCGATGCCCATCACCTCGCCAGTGGAGCGCATCTCCGGGCCGAGCACGGCGTCGGCCTCGGGAAAGCGGCTGAACGGCAGCACCGCCTCCTTGACCGAGTGGTGGTCACCGGTGGCGGGGTTGCGCACCAGGCCCTCGGTGCGCAGTTCGGCCAGCGTGGCCCCGAGCATGAGGCGAGACGCGATCTTGGCCAGGGGTACGCCGGTGGCCTTGGCCACGAACGGCACCGTACGGCTGGCGCGCGGGTTGGCCTCGATCACGAACACCTGACCGCTCTTCACGGCGTACTGCACGTTGATGAGCCCGATCACCCCCAGGGCGTCAGCGATGCGGTGGGTGTAGTCGGTGAGCACGGAAATGGTTTCGACAGAAAGGGTATGGGGCGGGAGCACACAGGCGGAGTCGCCGCTGTGCACGCCCGCTTCCTCGACGTGCTCCATGATCCCGCCGATCATGAACCCACCGTCGGCGTCGCGCAGCGCGTCGCAGTCGACCTCGGTGGCGTCCTCGAGGAAGCGGTCGACGAGCACCGGCCGCTCGGCCGACAGTCCGCCCTCCTTGCCGAGACTTCCGAAGGTGGACATCTCGGCCATGGCCGCGGTGAGCCCCTCGTCGTCGTACACGATGACCATGGCCCGACCCCCCAGCACGTAGCTGGGCCTCACCAGGGCCGGGTAGCCGATGCGGTCGACAATGGCCCGGGCCACGTCGATGTCGGCCGCCGTGCCTCCGGCGGGCTGGGGGATCTCGAGCCGGGCACACAACGCGCTCCATCGTTCGCGGTCCTCGGCGGCGTCGATCGACGCCGGCGGGGTGCCCACCACGAGCCCCGGAGGAAGCGCTTCGGCCAGCTTCAGCGGAGTCTGCCCGCCGAGCGACACGATCACGCCCACCGGGTTCTCGGCCTCGATGACGTTCATGACGTCCTCGTGGGTGAGCGGCTCGAAGTAGAGCCGGTCGGACGTGTCGTAGTCGGTGGACACGGTCTCCGGATTGCAGTTGACCATGATCGTCTCGTAGCCGGCGTCGCGCAGGGCGAAGCTGGCGTGCACGCAGCAGTAGTCGAACTCGATGCCCTGGCCGATGCGGTTGGGCCCCGAACCGAGGATCACCACCTTCTGGCGGTCGCTCGCCACCACCTCGTCGGTGTCCTCGTACGTGGAGTAGTGGTACGGCGTGGCCGCCTCGAACTCGGCCGCGCACGTGTCGACCGTCTTGTAGGTGGGCACCACGCCGTGAGCCTTACGAGCGGCGCGCACATCGGCCTCGGCCACCCCCCACAGGTGGGCGAGCTGGGCATCGGAGAACCCGAGGCGCTTGGCCCGCCGCCACCCCGCCCGCCCGAGGGCCTCGAACCCGACCTCGGCCAGGTGGGCGCGCTCCTCGGTGATGGCCAACATCTGGTCGAGGAACCAGGGGTCGACCCATGTCGCCGCGTACACCTCGTCGACGCTCATTCCCCGCCGCAGGCACGCCTCGAGCTGGAAGATGCGCTCGGGCGTGCCGATGCCCGCCCGTCGGGCCAACTCGTCGAGAGGGATCTCGTCGTACTGGGCCTCACCGGGATCGCAGTTGAGGCCGAGCCGGCCCTGTTCGAGCGAGCGCAGCCCCTTCTGCAACGACTCGGGGAACGTGCGGCCGATGGCCATGACCTCCCCCACCGACTGCATCTGGGTGCCCAGCACGTCGGGGGTGCCGGGGAACTTCTCGAAGGCCCACCGGGGGATCTTGGTGACCACGTAGTCGATGCTGGGCTCGAAGCTGGCCGGGGTCTTCTTGGTGATGTCGTTGGGGATCTCGTCGAGGGTGTAGCCCACGGCCAGGCGGGCGGCGATCTTGGCGATCGGGAACCCAGTGGCCTTCGACGCCAACGCCGAGGAGCGGCTCACGCGCGGGTTCATCTCGATCACGACCATGTGGCCATCGACAGGGTTCACCGCGAACTGCACGTTCGACCCGCCGGTCTCGACGCCGACCCGGCGGATGCAGGCGAAGGCCGCGTCGCGCATGGCCTGGTACTCGACGTCGGACAGCGTCTGGGCGGGGGCGACGGTGATCGAGTCGCCGGTGTGCACGCCCATCGGGTCGAGGTTCTCGATCGAGCAGACGATCACGCAGTTGTCGGCGTGGTCGCGCATGACCTCGAGCTCGTACTCCTTCCACCCGGCGATCGACTTCTCGACCAGGATCTCGCTGATGGGACTGGCCTCGAGCCCGATGGCCGCCTTGCGCCGGAACTCGTCGAGCTCCGAAGCGATACCGGTGCCCCGGCCGCCGAGGATGTAGGCGGGCCGGATGACCACGGGCAGGCCGATGCGCTCGGCCACGGCCACTGCATCGTCGACCGTGTGAGCGGTGGCCGACGGGGGGGCGTCGAGCCCGATCTCGGCCATGGCCCGCTTGAAAAGCTCGCGATCCTCGGCGGTGGCGATGGCGGTGGCATCGGCGCCGATCATCTCGACCCCGTGGCGTTCGAGCACGCCGCTCTCGGCCAGCTCCATGGCCAGGTTCAGAGCGGTCTGGCCCCCGAGGGTGGGGAGCAGGGCGTCGGGCTTCTCGCGCTCGATGATGCGCTCGAGGACCTCGACATCGAGCGGCTCGATGTAGGTGGCGTCGGCGAAGTCGGGGTCGGTCATGATCGTGGCCGGGTTCGAGTTGGCCAACACCACCCGATAGCCCTCGTCGCGCAGAACCCGACAGGCCTGGGTGCCCGAGTAGTCGAACTCGCAGGCCTGCCCGATCACGATCGGACCCGAACCGATCAGCAGAATCGTGTGGAGGTCATCGCGGCGAGGCATCAGCGGCCCTTTCCGAAGTCGGCCATGAGATCGTCGAAGAGGTCGAACAGGTAGGCGGCGTCGTGGGGACCGGGACCGGCCTCGGGGTGGTACTGCACGCCGAACGCGGGAAGGTCGAGGCAGCGCAGGCCTTCCACCACCCCGTCGTTGAGATTGCGGTGGGTGACCTCGACCGGGCCCGGGAGCGACCCGTCGTCGACGGCGAAGTTGTGGTTCTGACTGGTGATCTCGACGGTGCCGGTGGCCAGGCGCTTCACCGGGTGATTACCACCGTGGTGCCCGAACGGGAGCTTGTAAGTGGCGGCGCCCAAGGCGGTGGCCAGCAACTGGTGGCCGAGGCAGATGCCGAACACCGGCACCTCGCCGAGCAAGCCGTCGATGATCGCCGGTAGCCCCTCGACCGCGGCAGGATCGCCGGGCCCGTTGGAGAGGAAGACCCCGTCGGGCCGACGGGCCAGCACGTCGGCCGCAGGGGTGTCGGCGGGCACGACCTCGACGGTGGCGATGCCGGAGAGATGGCGCACGATGGTGGTCTTGATCCCGAAGTCGTAGGCCACCACGTAGCGCGGGGGGCGGCCGTCGGGACCGGCGAACTCGACGGTGTAGGGCGCGTCGACCGTGACCCGACGAACGAGATCAGCACCGTCGGTGCCGGGCTCGGCGGTGGCAGCGGCCCGCAACGTGGCCTCGTCCGCCGTGCCGAAGGCGCCGGGCATCGATCCGGCGTCACGGATGTGGCGGGTGAGGCGTCGGGTGTCGATCCCGCCGATGGCCGGAACCCCCTCGGCCCGCAGGAAGGAGTCGAGGTCGACGTTCGCCCGCCAACTGCTGCGCCGTCGGGCCATCTCCCGCACGATCACCCCCCGGCAGAAGGGTCGGCGCGACTCGTCATCGAGCGGGGTGACGCCGTAGTTGCCGATGTGGGGACAGGTGAAGGTGATGATCTGCCCGGCGTAGGACGGGTCGGTGATGATCTCCTGATAACCGGTGAGGGCGGTGTTGAAGACCACCTCACCGGTGGCCACACCGTCCGGCGGGTCGGCGCCGAGCGCCTCACCCTCGAAGACGGTGCCGTCGCCCAGCACCAACTGCGCCTCGCGGATCTCGCCGCTCATCGGGTGGCCTTTCCGTCGCGAACGGTCGGTTCTCCGCCCAGCAGCGTGTGGCGCACCTTGCCCCGGACACGGCGGTCCTTGTACGGCGTGTTGTGGCTGAGACTGGCCAGTTCGCTCGGGTCGACCACCCATTCGTGTTCGGGGTCGAACACCACCAGATGAGCCGGGGCGCCGGCGGCGATCGGACCGCCGTGGACCCCGTCGAGACGGGCGATGCCGGCCGGGTTCCACGACATCAGGGCCAGGAGCCCGGCGAGGTCGACGACACCCGGCTCGACCAGCTCGCTGATCCCGAGCGCCAGCGCCGTCTCGAGCCCGAGCATGCCGCACGCAGCCTCGTCGAACGGGGCTTCCTTGGCTTCCTGGGGGTGGGGCGCGTGGTCGGTGGCGATGGCGTCGATGGTGCCGTCGGCCAGGCCGGCCTTCACCGCGGCCACATCGGCATCGGTGCGGAGGGGCGGGTTGACCTTGAACAACGGGTCATAGCTCGCCACCTCGGCGTGGGTGAGGGTGAAGTGGTGCGGGGTGGCCTCGGCGGTGACGGCCAGACCCCGGGCCTTGGCCGCCCGCACCAACTCGACCGATCCCGCCGTGGACAAGTGCTGGAAGTGCACCCGCGACCCGGTGAGGCGCGACAGGGCGATGTCGCGAAAGACCATCAGTTCCTCGGCTTCGGCGGGGATTCCCGGTATGCCGAGGCGACTGGACCACTCCCCCTCGTGCATGTGCCCGCCTTCGCTGAGTGCCTCCACCTCGCAGTGCTGGGCCAAGGTGACGTCGAGGCCCGAGGCGTACTCGAGGGCCCGGCGCATGAGGCGGTCGTTCTGCACGCCACAGCCGTCGTCGGTGAAGATCTCCACGCCCAGCGCGGCCATCTCGGCCATGGGCGACAAGGCCTCCCCCGAGCGGCCGACGGTGATCGAACCGGCCACACGGACGTCGCACAAGCCCGCGGCGACGCCGGCGTCGAGGACCTGGCTGACCACACCGGCCGAGTCGATGGCCGGGGTGGTGTTGGGCATGGCCACCACGGCCGTGTAGCCCCCGAGCGCCGCCGCCCGGCTGCCGCTCTCGACGGTCTCGGCCTCCTCGGCCCCCGGCTCGCGCATATGGGTGTGGAGGTCGACCAGACCCGGTGCCACCACACAACCTGCACAATCGAGGACGTCGGCGTCGGCCAGCCCGAGGACAGCCAGGTCGAGATCGGATCCGACCGCGGCCACGGTGCCGTCGGCGGCGACGGCCACGTCGGCGACCCGTTCCCCGGAGCGGTCGATCACGCGCCCCCCGCGCAGCAGGTACCCGGGTGAGGTGGGGGTTGTCTCGGCTGGAACAGTCATCGTGGGTGAGGCCTCGGGGTCAGGAACGGACAGGGAGGGTTCGCTATGGACGAGAAGCAGGCGCGGTCAGGCATCGTCGCCGCCCCATCGGGTACCACTGCCGAGAAGGAGGAACAACACCGCCATGCGTACGGCCACGCCGTTGCGCACCTGGTCGACGATGACCGCGTTGGGTCGGTCGGCCACCTCGGCGGCGATCTCGACGCCCCGGTTCATCGGGCCGGGGTGCATGATCAGCACATCGGCAGCCATCCGGTCGGCCCGGCGAGAGGTGAGGCCATAGCCCGCGGTGTACTCGCGCAAGCTCGGGATGAGCGCCTCGGTCATCCGCTCGCGTTGCATGCGCAACAGGTAGCAGACGTCGATGGAACCAAGGGTGGCATCGAGGTCGGTGGTCACCTTCACCGGCCAGCCGTCGAGGCTCGGTGGCAGCAGCGTGGGTGGGGCCACCAGCGTCACCTCGGCGCCGAGCGCGGTGAACGCGGCCACGTTGCTGCGAGCGACCCGCGAGTGCTTCACGTCGCCGACGATGGCCACTCGTTTGCCGGCGAGTGACCCTGCGTGCTGACGGATGGTGTAGCAGTCGAGGAGGGCCTGGGTGGGGTGCTCGTGCCAGCCATCCCCGGCGTTGATGACCGCGGCATCGCTCCAGCGGGCCACCTGGCGGGGCACACCGGACGAACCGTGGCGAACCACGATGGCGTCAACACCCATGGCCTCGATCGTCTCGACGGTGTCGCGCAGCGACTCGCCCTTCTTCACCGACGACGAGGACACCGAGAAGGTCATGGTGTCGGCGCTCAACCGCTTGGCCGCCGTCTCGAAGCTCAACCTCGTGCGGGTGGAGTCCTCGAAGAAGAGCGAGACGACGGTACGACCCCGCAGCGCCGGCACCTTCGGGATCTGGCGTTCGTTGACCTCCACGAAGGAGTCGGTGAGGGTCATCACCTCGTCGATGCCGGCGCCGACGTCGGGGCCGAGATCGCTCATCCCGAGGAGGTGACGGGCCGGGCCGGACCGTCGCCGCGCCGGCGCCGCGCTCACTGGTGCATCTCCCCCAGATCGACCCCGGACTCGTTCACGTCCACGACCTCGTCGCGCCGGGTCGGGAGGTTCTTACCCACGTAGTCGGGGCGTATGGGCAACTCCCGATGGCCCCGGTCGACCATCACCGCCAGTTGTACCTGACGGGCCCGCCCGTGGTCGGCCAGAGCATCGAGGGCGGCGCGGATGGTGCGGCCGGTGAAGAGCACGTCGTCGACCAGGACCACCGTTCGACCGGTGAGCTCACCCGGGATGCGGGTCACGGCCTCGGGCAGCACCGGCCGCAGACCGATGTCGTCGCGGTAGAAGGCCACGTCGAGCATGCCGACCGGTGCGTTGGTGCCGTCGATGGCGAGCAGCGCCTCGGCCAGGCGGGAGGCCAGCGGCACGCCGCCGGTCTGCAGGCCGATCAGCACCACGTCATCGAGGCCGTGGTTGCGCTCGATGATCTCGTGCGCCATTCGGCGCGTCGCCCGGGCCAGGTCCTCGGCGGTCATCACCTGGGTGCGGGCAACAAAAACGCCCCCGTACGGGGGCGTGAGGCGTCGTTCACGTTCAGCCACAGCGTGGTCCCTCCTGTCCGTGCGAGCCTCTCGGGACTCGCTTCACGGTCAACGCGAGACTCTACCGCACGTCGGCGGCAATGGCCGACAGCACCCCGTTGACGAAACGCCCGCTGTCGTCCGTGGAGTACTGCTTGGCCAGCTCGACGGCCTCGTTGATGACCGCCGCGATCGGGACGTCGGGGCGGTGCGCCAGCTCGAACGCCGCCAGGCGCAGCAGCGCCCGGTCGAGCGCGGGCATCCGCTCGAGCTGCCAGTTCCGGGCGTGATCGGTGATCAGGGCATCGAGCTCGGTGCCGTGGGCGGCCACCCCGATGACCAGCTCGACGGCGAAGGGGTCGGGTGGCACCGGGAGCTCGGCGAGCAGTTCGTCGACCGGTTGATCCTTGACCTCGGCCTCGTACAACAGGTGGAATGCCCGCTCTCGGGCCTCGCGCCGGCTGCCGTAGCCACCGGGATACGGACCTGCGTCGGCGGTCACGCCCGGGTGATGTACTCGCCGGTGCGGGTGTCGACCTTGACGCGCTCCCCGGGACCGACGAACAACGGCACCTGCACCACGAGGCCGGTCTCGAGCGTGGCGGGCTTGCGCGCCCCCGAGACCCGGTCACCCTGCACGCCGGGCTCGGTCTCGGCGATGTTCAACTCGACCGCCGCGGGCAGATCGACGCCGACGATCTCGTCGCCGAACATCTTGAGTACCGCCTCGGCGTTCTCGACCAGGTACTTGGCGGCATCTCCGAGGGAAGCCTGCTCCACGTTGAGCTGGTCGTAGGTGGAGGAGTCCATGAACACGTAGTCGTCGCCGGCGCGGTACAGGAACTGCATGTCGCGCTTGTCGATCATGGCCCGTTCGACCTTCTCACCGGCCCTGAACGTGCGGTCGGAACTGGCCCCGTTGCGCACGTTGCGGAGGGTGGTCCGGACGAAGGCGCCCCCCTTGCCCGGCTTGACGTGCTGGAACTCCACGACCTCGAACAAGCCGTCCTCGAGTTCGAGGGCCATGCCGTTCTTCAGGTCGTTCGTGCTGATCGTGGGCATCAGTGGAACCTTCTCGCAGTGGGCGCGCCGGTCGAGGAGAAGCTGGCGCCGAGGTCGGTCTAGGGCGCGGGGCGCTTCGGGGTCAAGGTGAGGGCGCGCGACCCGGTGGCGGTGACGACGAGGGAATCCTCCACCCGCACTCCCCCGTGCTCGGGCAGGTACACGCCGGGCTCGACGGTGACCACCTGGTCGACGGCGAGCGTGGTCGTGCTCGAAGCGCTCACCCGTGGGGCCTCGTGGATGTCGAGTCCCACCCCGTGGCCAGTGGCATGGGTGAAGGCATCGCCCCAACCGGCGGCCTCGATCACCTCGCGGCACGCGGTGTCGACGTCGCGGGCCGCCACCCCCGCAGCGATCGCGGCCACCCCGGCCGCCTGGGCCTCGGTGACCACCGCCAACATGCGCGCCTGGGTGGGATCGGGCTCACCGACCATGACCGTTCGGGTCATGTCGGAGCAGTACCCGTCGACGACCGCACCGAAATCGAGCACGACGAGATCGCCCTCGGTGATGCGACGACGAGACGGCCGGGCATGCGGGCGGGCCCCGTTGGGCCCCGAACCCACGATCGTCTCGAAGCTGGGGCCGCTCGCCCCGAACCGGCGCATCGTGGTGTCGAGCTCGAGTCCGAACTCGGCCTCGGTCGGCCCGTCGAGAAGGCGGTGCCGCACCGCGGCCAGAGCGGCGTCGGCCACGGCAGCGGCAGCTTCCATGCGCGTCAACTCAGCGTGGTCCTTCACCAGGCGCAGGTCCTCGAGCACCCCGCTCGTGGCCACCAGTTCGTGCCCGGGGAACCACTCGTCGCCGTAGCGGAGTCGGGCGGCCCAGGTGACGTGGTCGGCTTCGAGCCCCAGCCTCCGATGGTCGGCAACGGCGGCGGTCACCAGTTGCTGTTGCGCCTTCCCGGTGATCTCGATGCGCGCCGCCGACGACCCGTGGGCGAGACCGGCCCGCTCGAGCTGATCGACGGCTTGCTCGGTGTAGCGGCCGTCGGTCACGAACAGGAGGTCGTCGTCGGTGACGGCGACCATGGCCGCCGAGCCGGTGAAGCCGGTGAGCCAGCGGATGTTGGTGAGATGGGTGATGAGGAGGGCGTCGCACTCGTGTTCCGCCAATTGCGCCCGCAACCGCTGCACCCGGCCGGTGTGGTCGGTGGGCGCCAGCGCCGCCAACTGCTCGGTCAAGGCCGGAGGGGTCGCCGGCGCCACGAGGTCGGTCACCGGGTGTCCGCCAGTAGTGCGGCGACGGCCTCGACGGCCAGGCGGTAGCCGTGCCCACCGAAGCCGGCGATGCTGCCGGTGGCAACGGTCCCGATGACCGAGGTGTGACGCCACTCCTCGCGACCTAGGGGATTGGTGATGTGCAGCTCGACGATCGGGCCCTCGAACGTGCCGAGCGCGTCGGCCAGACCCCACGCGTAGTGGGTGAAGGCCGCCGCATTCACGATGAGGGCCGCGCAGCGACCCCGTGCGGCGTGGACGGCTTCGATCAGATCGCCCTCGTGGTTGCTCTGGAGGTGCTCGACGGCCAGCCCCAGCTCGACGGCGGCGCGCCCGGCCGTGGCGACGTGATCGTCGATGGTGGCGGTGCCGTAGATCTCGGGCTCCCGTTGGCCCAGCAGGTCGAGGTTGGGCCCCGAGAGCAGCAGGACCACTGGTGGGTCGCTCATGTCACCACTTCCCGATTTCGGGGTCGTCCGGGCGCCGGACCGCGTCGATGGCGGCGGCGATGACATCACGTTCGACACCGGTGACGGGCTCGACCCCATCGGGGCCGACGAGCACGAAGGTGAGCCCGGTGAGAGCCTTCTTGTCGCGACCCATGAGGTCGATCAGCGACGACGTTCCGAGCCCAGCGGGTAGGGCCGAGGGCAGCCCGTAGGCCTCGACCACCCGGCGATGCTCGGCCACGGCGGCGGCATCGAGGCGACCGAGACGCAGGGCCAATTCGGCCGCGAACACGAGCCCGACGGCCACCGCTTCGCCGTGGCGAAGATCGTGGGCGCCGGCGATCTCGATGGCATGCCCGAGGGTGTGTCCGTAGTTGAGGACGGCCCGACGACCGCCTTCGCGCTCGTCGCCGGCGACGAGCGCGGCCTTGATGGCCACACAGGCCGCAACCCGCTCGTCGAGCGGCAGGGCGTCGAGGTCACCGCCGCCGAGGAAGTGGTACTTGGCCAGCTCACCGAGTCCGCTGCGGTACTCACGTTCCGGGAGGGTGGCCAGCACCTCGGTGTCGCACAGCACCGCCGAGGGTTGCCAGTAGGCGCCCACCAGGTTCTTGCCCTCGGGAAGGTTCACCGCGGTCTTACCGCCGATGGCCGCGTCGATCTGCCCGAGCAGGGTGGTGGCCACGTGCACGACCGGCACCCCCCGGTGGTAGCTGGCGGCCGCGAACCCGGCGGTGTCGGTGACCAGGCCTCCTCCGACGGCGACCACGGCGTCGGCCCGGGTGAGCCCCCATCGGGCCCACTGCCGGCAGAGGTCCTCGACGGTGGCCAGGGTCTTGGCCTGCTCGCCCTCGGGCATCTCGAAGACCCGGTGCTCACACCCGGGGTCGACGTCGACACCAACGCCGGGTTGGGTGACCACGGCCACCCGCCCGGTACTCGCGGGCAGGACGCGCTCCAGCTCGTGGCGGGCACCGTCACCCACGATCACGTCGTAGGCCCGATCGCCGAGAGGCACCGGCACGACGATCACGAGCGAGCCTTCTGAGCGAGGGTGGGCACCGACGCGTGCGCCGCCAGCACCGCGTCGACCACTGACGCGACCGAGAGGGTGGCGTCGACGGTGAGGTCGGCCACCTCGGCATAGAGCTCGTCACGACCTTCGCACAGCTGGTAGAGCGTGGACTCGGGATCGGCGGCCAGAGCGGGGCGATGGGTCGATCCGGCGACTCGCCCGACCAGGACGTCGACCGGCGCCTGAAGCCAGACCACCAGGCCCCCGTGACGGATGACGTCACGGTTGCCCGGATCGATGACGGTGCCGCCGGCGGCGGCGATCACCCGCGGGGTGGTGGAGGCCAGGGCCTCGGCGAGTACCTCGGTCTCGACGGCTCGGAAGGCCGGCTCGCCGTCGGTGGCGAAGATCTGGGCCACGGTGCGTCCGGTGCGCGCCTCGATCGTCTGATCGCTGTCGAGGAGGGCCCATCCGAGCGCGTCGGCCACGGCCCGCCCGACGGTCGTCTTGCCCACCCCCATCATGCCGACGAGCACGATGTGTGGCCCCGCTCGCCGATCAGGGTCGGCGCCCGGGCTCACGACCGGCTCCCGGTCGGGTCGGGTTCGGCGAAGGCCTGCTCGGCATCCCAGTTGAGCGGGGTGGCGGCGACGCCATCGTCATCGTCGCCGCCGACGGGTTCGACCTCGACGGCCTGACGGCGGACCTGCTCGACGTAGGTGGCGTGGTTGCGGACGAACTCCCCGAGGGAGTCGCCACCGAATTTGCGCAGGGCCTCGTTGGCGAGGACGAGGGCCACCATGGCTTCGGCCACGACGCCCATCGCCGGAACCGCAGTCACGTCGGTGCGCTCCTTGAACGACACGGTGGCGTCCTTGGTCGCAGTGTCGACGGTGGCCAGCACGGGGCGGTTGAGGGTGGCCAGAGGCTTCATGGCCACGTGGGCCACCAGCACCTCACCGGTGGACATACCTCCTTCGATCCCGCCGGCACGGCTGCTCAGGCGGCGGTACCCGTCGGCGTCGGCGTCCCATTCGATGGCGTCGTGGGCCTCACTCCCCCGCCGACCGGCTCCGTCGAACCCGTCGCCGATCTCGACACCCTTCACGGCCTGGATGCTCATCAGGGCCTGGGCCAGCAGGGCATCGAGCTTGCGGTCCCAGTGCACGTGGCTGCCGAGCCCGACGGGCACACCGTGGGCCAGGACCTCGATCACCCCACCCAGCGAATCGCCGGCCTTGGCCGCGGCCTTGATCTCGGCGATGATCGCCGTCTCGGCCTCGGGATCAGCGCAGCGCACTTCCGAGGCGTCGACGGCGCGCCACGAACCCGGGTTCGGGCGCCGGGCCGGGTCGGCCCGGACCGGCCCCATCTGGATGACGTGAGAACCGATCTCCACCCCCACATGGGTGAGCAGCGCCTTGGCCAGCGCTCCGGCGGCCACTCGGGCTGCGGTCTCACGAGCCGAGGCCCGCTCCAGCACGTTGCGGGCATCGTCGAAGTCGTACTTCTGCATCCCCGTGAGGTCGGCGTGACCAGGGCGCGGGGTGGTGAGACGGCGAACGGTCTGGCCCGGGGCCGGCGACATCTCTTCGGTCCACTTGCGCTCCCACTCGCTGTTGGCGATCTCGATGGCGACCGGCGAGCCGAGTGTGAGACCGTGACGCACCCCGGCGATCAGGATGACCTCGTCGGCCTCGAAGCGCATGCGAGGGCCCCGGCCGTACCCGAGACGGCGACGGGCCAGCTCCTCGTCGATGTCCTCGACCGTGACCGGGAGACCGGCCGGGAGCCCCTCGACGATCACGACCAGGGCACGGCCATGGGACTCTCCGGCGGTCAGGTAGCGCAGCACCCCCTCAAGCTACCGGCCGGGATCCGCAACCCCGGAAACGGTTGTTCGTCAGCTGGGAACGATGGTCGTGCTCAGCAGGACCACCACGATGGTGCCGAGGGCGAGGAACGGCCCGAACGGAAACGGGCGATTGCGGCGTCGGGCGACGAGCAGCACGATCCCGACCACGGTACCGCTGAGAAAACCGACGAGCATCGCCCACAGCACGAGGACGAAGGATTGGGTGTACGTCGTGCCGAGCCAACCCGTGTAGAGGCCCATGAGGGCGGCCAATTTCACGTCGCCGAAGCCCATGCCCCGGGGGGAGATGAGGTGAGCCACGAAGAGAAAGCCGAAGTAGACGGCGCCGCCCACGATGGCGAATCGGATCCGATCAGCGTTGCCGTCGACCAGCGACACGACGGCCACCAGCGGCACCGAAACGGCCAACGTGGGGAGAACGATGCGATCAGGCAGGCGGTAGCACTCGATGTCGATGACGGTCAGCGCCGCCAGCGTTGCGAACAGCAACAGGTAGGCCGCCAACTCGCCGATCGACGCCTCGGCGAAGCGGATCGCCGCGAGGACGAAGAGCACCAACACGAGGATGTGGACCACCAGGTCGCGCGTCGACGGCCACACCGGCTTGCGGGGCGTGAACAGCGGCAGTCGATCCGTAACCCGTTCGACGAGCACCGCGGCGAACCAGCCCACGGGCAGGGCCAGCAGGGCGCACACGACCACTCGGACGGCGTTCACAGGGGGCGACCGTACCCGTCGCTTCTCACGTCATCGGACAGGGCCGAGGCGGACGATCCCTTCGGGTCGCCCGCCGGCGCGCACTCGCGATCGGGAACCTCGGGGAGCAGGCTCAGCGCTCGGTCTCGCCGAGGAACCGCAGCAGGAGATCGTGATCGATGTTCTCGTCGCGGGCCGCCACTTCGGCGAGGGCCCGCCCCCGCTTCTCGGGCGACTCGGCCCGGGCGGCCGCCGCCACGGCCTGGGCGGCCTTGGGGCTGAGGCTGGCCAGGTGCCGTGCGAACTCGGCGGTGCTGGTGTCATCCTCGTCGAAGAGATCAGTAGCCGGTTCAGCATCGATCCCGACCATCAGCGCTGTTTCCGTCGCGACGGTACCGTTGGCAGCGTTGGCAGCGTTGGCTGCGGAGCCGATCGGCACACCGCCGGCGACGTCGCCGGCCACGCCGGAGGCCCAAGCTTCGGTCTCGTCGAACCAGCTCGGTGGCGCCGAGGGCATCGGCCAGCACCGCGACCGGCAGACCCGAACCGATCATGGCCACGAGGCGCCAGCGAGCGGCGTCGATGGTGACCTCGGTCGCGAGCAGTTCGGAGGTGAGCGACAACCAGGCCCGGTCGGACGGGACGACCTGCTCGATCTCGCCCCACTCGCTGATCATGGCGCCGGCACTGGCCAGCAGCGACTCGACCTCCCATCCCTCGCCCTGGTGGTCGCGGGCGCTCTCATTGGCGTCGAAGACGAAGTCGCCGACCTCGAAGCGCAACAGCTCGAACATGGCCTCGTCGAGGGGATGCTCGTCGAAGGCCCCGTTCTCACCGAGAGCCAGCCCCTTCACTGTCCCTTCGACGAGCAGGATCTCACCCCGGCCCCGATCGCCTTCGAGGATCATGCGACCGGTCTTGGCGGTCGAGCCGAGCAGACGAAGAACGTCGGCCGATGCAAACGTGTCGATGGTGCCCTGAAGTGCCACTGTTCCTCCTACGGGTGATCCGGTCCTCCCGAATCACCTTCGTGGAAAATCATCGGCATCCCGTCGAGAGAAGTCGAGCATTTTCTGGAATCCGGAACAAAAGACCCACTTCGTGGCTCATTGGGAGGCGAAGCGGGCGGAGACGACCTCGGTCATGACGTCGAGGGGGGCGTCGATCCCTGTCCAGAGCTCGAAGGACAGGGCCGCCTGATGCACCAGCATGGCGAGACCGTTGACGGCGGTGATGCCGCGCTGGCGGGCTCCGAGCACGAGCGGGGTGCGCAGCGGCTGGTACACCAGATCGGCCACCACCTGGCCCGGATGCAACCAGTCGAGGACGACGGGGAGGTCGGTGGTCGACGGCTCACCCATGCCGACCCGTGTGGCGTTCACCACCAGGTCGGCGCCCGAGATCATCGACTCCGCCTCCTCGGGTGCCGCGACCAGCGCAATGTCACCGCCCAACGCCGCGGCCGACTGGGCGCGGGCGGGCGTGCGGTTGACCACCACGATCTGGGCGGCACCGGCCCGGGTGAGGGCCAGCACCACGGCTCGGGCCGCTCCTCCCGCCCCGAGCACCACACAGCGCGCGCCTCGTGCGGAGAAGCCGATCTCGGCGTCCAGCGCGGCGAGAAAACCGGCGCCGTCGGTGTTGTGCCCGACCAGCGAGCCGTTGCGGTTGACCACGCAGTTGACCGCGCCCAGCCGGCGGGCGACGTCGGTGAGCTCGTCGGCGTGCTCGGCCGCCGCCTGCTTGTGGGGCATGGTGACCGAGAGCCCGGCCACCCCCAAGGCTCGCACGCCGGCGAAGGCCGGGGCCACGGAGCCGTCGGCCACGTCGAAAGCCAGGTACACCCAGTCGAGTCCGCGAGCCCGGAAGGCCGCGTTGTGAATTGCCGGCGAGAGCGAGTGACCGACCGGGTGACCGATCACCGCCGCCAGGCGAGTGGAGCCGGCGATGTCGACGGTCACAACAGCCCCTTGTCGCGCGCCTCGCCAACCGCCCGGTTGAAGTCGCCGAAGTCGTTGGTGAAGTAGTGGGTCCCGTTCTCGTCGGCCAGGACGTAGTAGAGCCAGTCGCCCTCGGTCGGGGCGAGCGCCGCCCCGATCGAAGCTTCACCCGGTGAGTTGATCGGGGTGGGCGGTATACCCGACTTGAGCCGGGTGTTGAACGGCGAATCGGTGCGCAGGGCCGACTGGGTGAGCGGCGCCTTGCGGTCGCCGAGCGCGTAGAGCACTGTCGCGTCGATGTCGAGGCGCATCCCGGCCTTGAGCCGGTTGTAGATGACCCGGGCGATCTTGGCCCGGTCCTCCGGGATCCGGGCCTCGGCCTCGACCATGGACGCCACCGTGAGGGCCTCGTAGGGGGTGATGGGCCGACGCCCGGCGGCCCCTTCGAGCTTGGCCGTGGCGTCGGGGAGCCCCTGGGCCACCGAGACCCGCTCGAAGGCGGCGGCCATCTCGCCGAGCAGCACGTCGGGGTCGTTGGCCTTGGATTTGAGGATCGGGTAGGTGGCCGGGAAGAGCACACCCTCGGGGTTCGTGGAGCCCTCCGGCATGATGGGGACGGAGTACTGGGCCAGGGCCGCGTCGAGGGCCGCCGGGTCCATCTCCGGAAACGCTTCCAGGATGCGCTGGCGGGTCTCGGCCACCCACAGGCCCTCGGGAAGGGTGATGGTCGCCACCGGGGGCGCCAGCGGTCCGCGGTCGAGCACGTCGATGACCGATCCCATGCTCTGGTTCTGGCGGAGGCCCTCGTAGTCGCCGGCCTTGAACGGGCCGCCACCCGCGAAGCGCAGGTACCACTCGAACACCGTCGGGTTCCCGATCACCCGCTTCGTCTCGAGCAGGCGGGCCACGTCGGCGGTCGTGGCGCCGCTCGGAATGGTGAGGGCCACGGCTTCACCGGCGTTTCCTGGGTCGACCTGGGTGCGCACCCACCAGCCGAGTGAGAGCACGAAGAGGCCGACCACGGCGAACAGGCTGAGGGCGACGACCAACCACCGGCTGGGGCCTCCATCGTCGGCACGGACAGGTACGTACACGTCGTCCACCCAGTTGGCGTCGTCCCACGCCGACTCGTCGACCCACTCGCCCCGTTCGTCGTCGAAGATGTGGCCGCGACCGTCGCCCCATGCCTCGCGATCGTCGTCCCAGACCGGACCCGATGGCGCCCCGCCCGCGCCACCGGCGACACCAGCCGACCCGACCGCGCCCACGGTGGCGGGTTCGACCCACTCCCGGTTCATCGGGTCCCACACCTGGGCCCCGGTCGAGTCTGGGCCCGGGGGGGCCGACCCGGGATCGGGCGTGGCTTCGGGCTCGGAGGTTCCCTGCGGGGGCTGGAGGTCGGACACGATCGGATCTCTCGGTGCGGTGGTCTAGGGGCCGGTCGGGCGAGGGTGGCGGGAGCGGCCGTCGAGCCACGACTGCAGGATGACGGCCGCCGCGACCTGGTCGACCATTCGGCGTTGGGCCCGGGCCTTCACCCCCGCCTCGCGGAGGAGTCGGGTGGCCGTGACCGTGGTCAGACGCTCATCGTAGGTTTCCACCGGTAGTGAGGTGACGTCACGCAACTCATCGACCTCGTCGAGGACCAGCGTGGCGGCGGCACCCACCTGGCCGTCGAGCCCCAACGGGAGACCCACGACCAGGATCTCCACTTCGGCTTCCTCGGCCAGCGCGCAGAGACGACGGTGGTCGACGATGTGATCCCCGCTGCGATCGACCGTCTCGTAGGGCGACGCGACCGTGCCCGCGGAGTCGCAGATCGCCACGCCGATGCGGCGGCTCCCGAGGTCGATACCGAGGGCGCGCACCTGACCTCAGGAGAGCCCGGCCGCGACGCGGGCCAGGGCCAGGGCCTCGTCGAGGGCCGAGGGGTCCTTGCCTCCGGCCACGGCCAGCTCGGCGTTCTTGCCGGTGCCGCCCTTGACCGCCTTCGCCCCTTCGGCGATGAGTTCGGAGGCGTGCAGACCGGACTCGGGGCGCACGGCCGCCACCAGGACCACGCCGCCACCGTCAGGGGCGCTGCCGAGGACCACGGCCCGCACGTCGGGTACGTCGCGGACGGCCAGGGCCAGGTCGCGAACGCTGTCGCGGTCGAGCCCGTCGACCCGGGCGACGACGACGCCGTCGACGGCGAGCGCGGCGAGCTCGCCGGCCGGACCCGAGGCCGCCTGGCGTTCGAGATCACGGATGCGAACCCGGAGGTCTCGAACCTCGGCCACGCGTCGCTCCACGGCGTCGACCAGCTCGTCGGCGCCCACCCCGAGCAACGAGGACGCGGCGGCGATGCGCGCCTCGTCAGAGCGGAGCAGGTGCAGCGGACCGGTGCCCGAGACGGCCTCGATGCGGCGGAGATTGGAACCGATCGACGACTCGCTGATGATCTTGACCGGGCCGATGTCGCCGAGCGCCCGCACGTGCGTGCCGCCGCACAGCTCGGTGGACCGGGGGCCGGCCTCGAGGACCCGCACGATGTCGCCGTACTTGTCGCCGAAGAAAGCGACGGCACCGATCTGCTCGGCGTACTCCTTGGTCGTCTCGTAGTGCCGGGCCGAAGGATTGGCCAACACCTCGGCGGCCACGAGGTCCTCGATGCGGGCGATCTCGTCGTCGCTCACGGGCTCGTAGTGACTGAAGTCGAACCGCAACCGGTCGGGGCCGACCTGGGAACCCTGCTGCTTGACGTGATCGCCCAGCACCTCGCTCAGCGCCCAGTGGAGCAGGTGGGTGGCGGTGTGGTTGCGCCGGATGGCGTTGCGGCGATCGACGTCGATCGCCGCGGTGACCGTGTGCCCCACCGCCAGCTCCCCCTCGACGGCCCCGATGCGGTGCACCACCAGACCGGGCGCGCCGTAGACGGTGTCGAGCACCTCGACCCGACCGGTGGGTGAGCTGATCCAGCCGGTGTCGCCGACCTGCCCGCCGGACTCGGCGTAGAAGGTGGTGCGATCGAGCACCAGGGCGTCGTCGGTGACGGCGAGCGCGATGGCCTCGATCTCGTCGTGGTCGCGGCCCACGAAGTCGGTGGGCCCGGCGGTCTCGAGCAGCTCGGCCCAGTGCTGGGTGCTGCCGTCCGAGCCACCCTTGCGGGCGTCCTTGGCCATTCGGCGCTGCTCGGCCATCTCGGTGTCGAAGCCGTCCTGGTCGACGTCGTGGCCGCGTTCGAGGGCGATCTCCCGGGTGAGCTCGAGCGGGAAGCCGTGGGTGTCGTGCAGCAGGAAGGCCACCGAGCCACCCACCGGTGCGCCGGGGCCGAGCTTGTCGAGCTCGGTGTCGAGCAGGTTGGTGCCCGAACGCAGCGTGGACCGGAACCGCTCCTCCTCGCGAGCCACCACATTGCGCACGAAATCGTGCTGGGCCACCAGATCGGGGTAGGCCTCGCCCATCACCTCGACCGTGGTGTCGACGAGCGGCGGGGTGACGAGGTCGGCGACGCCGAGCAGGTAGGCCTCGCGCACGGCCCGGCGGATGATCCGGCGCAGCACGTAACCCCGACCCTCGTTGGAAGGAAACACCCCGTCGCTCACGAGGAAGCTCATCGTGCGGGCGTGCTCGGCGATGATCCGCAGCGAGATGTCGGATCGCTCACCGGCGCCGAGGCGGTGTCCGGTGACCTGCTGAGCCGACTCGACCAACGGGGCGAGCACGTCGGTGTCGAAGACGGAATCGACTCCCTGCAGCACCGCCAGGATGCGCTCGAGCCCGGCTCCGGTATCGATGTTCTTGCGGGGCAGTTCGGTGTCGACCCCGTCGAGGTCGCGCGCGAACTGCATGAACACGAGGTTCCAGATCTCGAGGAAGCGCTCGTCACCGCCGACCGCCGGGCCGCCATCGGGGCCGTAGGCCGGGCCCTTGTCGACGTAGATCTCCGAGCACGGTCCGCACGGACCGGGTGGGCCCCCAGGCGGGCCCCACCAGTTGTCGGCGTCGAGGCGTTGGATGCGATCGGGGTGGACACCGACCGCGTCACGCCAGATCTCGGCCGCGATGTCGTCGGTGAGGTGCACGGTCACCCAGAGCCGGTCAGGATCGAGCCCGAAGAGCTCGGTGACCATCTTCCACGCCATTGGGATGGCCTCGGCCTTGAAGTAGTCGCCGAAGCTGAAGTTGCCGAGCATCTCGAAGAAGCTGAGGTGGCGAGTGTCGCGACCCACCTCCTCGAGGTCGGAGTCCTTGCCACCGGCCCGAACGCACTTCTGCACCGTGGTGGCCCGGGAGAACGGAGGGTGCTCCTCGCCGAGGAAGTACGGCTTGAAGGGCACCATGCCCGCCACGGTGAACATGAGGTCGGGATCGTGCGGGATGAGGCTGGCCGACGCGACGACGGTGTGGCCACGCTCGGCGAAGAAGCCCAGGAAGGCCCGCCGCAGCTCGTTGGCGGTCATGGTGGTCATGGTTCGGCCAGCCTACGCGGTGCCTGTGACGCCACCGTCGGGGGATGACGCCCCTTGGCGATCGTCCGGAGCGAGCCCGGAGCAACGACGCCCGCGCTCTGGGGAGGTCACGTGACCGCGTTCGCGGCGATGACCAGCCGCCGCTACAAGCCGGAGCGGTGGAGTTCGGCCCGCAGGTGTTCCTCGACCTGGCCGCGAACGAGGCGACCGTCCTCGGCCACGACCCGCCACTCGTCCAACCGCACACGGGCATCGGCGGCCACGACCCGGGCCTGCTCGACCCGCACGCGGGCTTCGGCCACGGCAGCGTCGGCGGCTCGTGCCGCACCGTCGGCCACGGTCGGCGGAATGTGGCGGCGCGCCGCGTCACGGACGCGTAGGTACCCGACCACGGTGCCGCCCGCACCGACGGCGGCGCCGACGGTGAACCAGGTGAGGCGCTTGAACATCAGCTGGCCTTGCGGGCCCGACGGCCGGAGGGGGGCGATACCTTCTCGAGCGCCGGTGGCGACGCTGTTGGCTGTCGTCCGAGGCGGCGAGCCACCCGGTCGGTGGCCACCGACACCGAGGCCAGCTTCACCAGCGGGTTGCGCAGCACCATCCACGTCAGCTTCGACGTGGCGTCGACGCGGGCCGAGACCTCCTCGGCGGTGTCGAGGAGGTGATCGACGCGCGCCAGCTCCCCGTTGGCCGCATCGACCGTGGCCCGCAACTCGGCAATGGCCGGGAGCGTCTCACGGCGGAGGTCTTCGACGGTCTCGCGAAGGGAACGGAGGGTGAGGATGAGCGACTGGACGGCCATGGCCACGACCACCAGACCCACGATGGCCACCACGATCAGCACCACGGCCACGGGGGTCATGCGGGAGCCCCCGAAGGCCCATCCGACGATCGATGTTCATTCATGCGCTGACGCACCCGTTCCTCGGCTCCGTGGTCCGACGGCTCGTAGTACACCCGCCCCGCCAGCTCGGCCGGACGGTACTGCTGGTCCACCCAACCCTCGGGCGCCTCATGAGGGTAGTCGTAGCCCTGGCCGTGGCCCAGGCTCTTCGCGCCCTTGTAGTGGGCGTCCCGCAGGGGCAACGGCACTTCTCCCCCGGCGCGTTCGCGTACATCGGTCCGGGCCCGCTCGAGCGCCACGGTGACCCGGTTCGACTTCGGGGCGGTGGCCAGGTGGACCACGGCGTGGGCGAGGTTCAGCTGGGCTTCGGGAAGGCCCACGAACTCCACGGCACGGGCGGCGGCATCGGCCACCACCAGGCTGTGCGAGTCGGCCATCCCGATGTCCTCACTGGCCAGGATCACCAGTCGTCGGGCGATGAACCGAGCGTCCTCCCCCGCTTCGAGCATCCGGGCCAGCCAATAGAGCCCGGCGTCGGGATCGGAGCCTCGAATGCTCTTGATGAACGCCGAGATGACGTCGTAGTGATCGTCGCGGCCGTAGCGCAACGCCTTCGTGCCGAGGGCTGCCTCCACGTCGCTCACCGAGACCCTGACCGCCTCGTCGACGATCCGACCTTTGGCGTCACGACGGGCGCCGGGATGCTCCTGGGCGAGGGCCACCGCCACCTCGAGGCTGGTCAGGGCATGGCGCCCGTCCCCGGCGGCCCGGTCGACGAGGAGGGTGAGGGCGGCGTCGTCGATGGCGGCTCCCTCGACCTCGAGACCCCGTCGGACGAGTGACTCGACCGCCGCCAAGCCGAGTGGCTCGAGGTGGAAGAGCGTCGAGCGACTGAGCAACGGCGGGTTGACCTCGAAGAAGGGGTTCTCGGTGGTGGCCCCGATGAGAACCAGCAAGCCCGACTCGACCGATGGCAGCAGCGCGTCCTGCTGGGCCTTGTTGAAGCGGTGTACCTCGTCGAGGAACAAGATGGTGCCCTGACCCCGCTGCCCGAGCCGGTCACCGGCCCGCCCCGCCACCTCCCGCACGTCCTTCACGGTGGCGGTGACGGCCGACAACTGCTCGAAGGCCTTGGCGGTGGTGCGGGCGATGAGTTGGGCGATCGTCGTCTTGCCGGTGCCCGGTGGGCCCCAGAGGATCACCGAGCTCAGGCGGTCGGCCACGATGAGCACCCGCAGTGGCCGCCCCGGACCGAGCAGGTGCTCCTGGCCGACCACGTCGTCGAGGGTGGTGGGGCGCAGTCGAGCGGCGAGCGGCGCCTGGCGGGTCAGCCGGTCCTCGGCGGCGGCGGCGAACAGGTCGTCAGGCACACCGGCGAGCCTTGCATGCTCCCACCCCGCCCGCCCTCGCCCGCTTCCGCCCGCCCCTCTCGGGACGAACTGTTGAGCCCAGCGATCGCCGGAGCGATCGGTGGGCTCAACAGTTCGGTTGGGGGGTCAGCGGTTGGGGGGTCAGCGGAAGCGGCGCATGTGCACGTTGAGCACCAGCCCGAGGGCGCAGAAGGCCACAATCGTGCTCGATCCCCCCGACGACAACAGGAGAAGGGGAATGCCGGTGACGGGCATGATGCCCATGGCCATGCCCACGTTCTGGAAGATCGAGAACACGAACATGGCCAGCACGCCGATGCACACGAGGGTGCCGAAGAGGTCACGGGCGATCTGGGCGGTGCGCCAGATCCGGTAGCAGAGGATGCCGTAGAGAGCGAGCACGGTGGCGGCGCCGACGAAGCCGAACTGTTCGGCCACCGCGGTGAAGATGAAGTCGGTCTCCTGTTCGGGCACGTAGCCGAGACGGGTCTGCGGGCCCTCGAAAAGGCCCTGGCCGGTGACTTCACCGCTGGCGATGGCCTGCTGGCTCTGCTCGATGTTGTAGCGGGCGGGGTTGCTGGCGTCGGGGTTGACGAACACCGTGAGCCGGTCGCGTTGGTACTCGGCCAGCACCGGGGAGTTGAGCGCGCCGATCACGCCGACGACGCCGACGAGCGTGAGCACCACGATGTAGCGGGCGGGGAGGCCACCGACGAGGAGGACGGCGAGGGTGATCGCGGTGAGAGTGAGGACCTGGCCGAGGTCGGGTTGCAGCATGATCAGCGCCATGGGGAAGCCGGTGACGGCGAGCAGGGCGAGCAGGCGCCGCACGCCGATGTCGCCCTTGAACTCCGAGAGCAGGAAGGCCAGCACCCCGATGAGCGAGAGCTTGGCGAACTCGGTGGGCTGGAGCTGGAAGGGGCCGATGGTGAACCAGGCCTGGGCCCCCCTGGAGCGGGTACCGAGGGGCGAGATGACCGCCACCAGCAACAGGGTGGTGAAGGCGTAGAAGACCCAAGCCCAGTCGTGCAGTTTGTGGTAGTCGACGACGGTGAACACGGCCATGGCCACGACCCCGACGACCACGAACGCTCCCTGACGCAACAGGAAGGTGTTGGAGTAGTCGGGCCCGGGGCCGCGGGTGGCGCTCCACACGGCGACGACACCGATCACCCCGAGCACCACGGCGCAGGCCACGATGACCGGATCGAGGTGCTTGAACGGCGCCGTGGGATCGCGTCGACTGCGGTTGGAGGCTTGGCGGGAGACCGAGGATGGGAGCATGTTCAGTCCCTCGCTGCGCCGGCCACGGGGGCCCGGCGGTCCGTGAGTTGCTGGCCGGCCAGCAACTCGTACACCTGGCGCACGACCACTCCGGACGCCTCGGCACCGAAGCCGGACTCCTCCATCACCGCGGTGACGGAGTACTGCGGGGCATCGCCCGGCCCGTAGGAAGCGAACAGCGAGGTGTCGGCCTTGTAGCCCACCGAACCGTCGGGACGCACGAAGGTGACCTGGGCGGTGCCGGTCTTGCCCACGATCGCGAACGCCCTCTGATCGAAGCCGGTGAACGCGGCGGCGGCGGTCCCCTTGCCCGACGTGACGCCGCTGAGCCCCTGCACGATGGGGTCGCGCACGGCCGGAGGCAGATCGACCGTTCCCTTCACGACAGGGGCGTTCTCCCGAAGCACCGCGGCAGGGTCGTTGGGGTCACCCTTCGACCGGAGGATCCGCCACATGACCCGGGGCTGGTAGACCGTGCCGCCGTTGGCCAACGTGGCGTAGGCGCTGGCCAGCTGCAGCGGCGTGACCACCACGGTGTTCTGGCCGATGGCGAGCTGCACGTTGTCGCCGGTGAACCACTCACCGTAGGGGTAGGCATCGGGGTTCTTCTCGTTCAGGGCCTTCTTGTCGGCCGGGGTGAGCACGTAGCCGCTCGACTCCCCGGGCAGGTCGATGCCGGTGATGGCGTCGAAGCCGAACTTCGTGGCGGTGTCCTGCAGCATCGTGGTGCCGTCCATGCGGGCGCCGAGTGAGTAGTAGAAGGTGTCGGACGAGATGGTGAGCGACGTGGACAGGTTGATGGACCCGTTACGCACCCGCCCGGCGTTCTGGAACTGCTGTCCGCCGACCTCGAACACACCGGTGTCGTTGTAATAGGAGTTGGCGGTGGTGATGCCGTTGGAGAGCGCGGCGTCGGCGGTGACCAGCTTGAAGGTGGAGCCGGGCGAGTACTGGCCCGAGATCGCCCGGTCGACCAGGGCACTCACCCCGCCGATGTCGGACAGCTGGGTGTAGCGCTCCTGGCTGATGCCGTTGACGAACTCCGACGGGTCGTACGACGGGTAGGTGGCCAGGGCGACCACGCCTCCGTCGTTGGGGTTCAGCACCACCACCGAACCGGCTGGCGCCCCACGGCGTACACCGTCGCGCTGGGAGGTGCCGCGCAGAGCGCCGAGTTTCTCGCCGAGTACGGTCTCGGCCCGCGACTGCACGTCGATGTCGACGTTGAGTTGGATATCGCTCCCGGGTCGTGGCGCCTGTCGGCTGACCGTGCGTACGGAACGGTTGTTGGCGTCGATCTCGACGACCTCGACGCCGGGCGTGCCGCGCAGGTCGTCCTCGTAGGTTCTCTCCACCCCGGCCAGGCCGATGTTCGAGTTGGGCTGGTAGGTCTTGGTGACCCCCGTCTCGACGTCGACGCCGGGCTCGGCCGACTTCAGCGACTCGGCCGAGATGCGGCCCACGTAGCCGACGATGTTCCCTCCGGTGGCGCCGTAGGGGTACGTACGGACCGATTCGCGTCGCACCTCGACCGCCGGGTAGTCCTCGGCGTGCTCCGAGAGGAAGACCATCATTTCCTCGGGCACGTCGACGGCCACCGGCACCGGCTGGATCTGGTCGTACTGCTGGTCCTGGAGGCGACGTTCGACCGACGCCACCTTCATGGGGACGCCGAACCGGGTCAGGGTGTCGGCCATGCGGGCCACGAACTCGTCGCGCCCACCCTGCTTGGTGAGCTCGGCGAGATCACGACGGTTGACGGTGACCACGAGAGAGGTTCGGTTGTCGACGACGACGCGCCCTTTGACGTCGAGGATCCGCCCACGGGGGGCTTCGACCGACACCTCCCGGGAACGGTTGGCCGCCGCCTCGATGGTGAGGGAGTCCGAGGCCATCACCTGGAGGTACCAGAGCCGGGCGAAGAGCGCGACGAAGCAGCCGAGGACCACGAAGCCGAGGACGCTCATGCGCAGACGGGGCGAGGCGGTGTCCATCAGGGGCGTGGGCCGGTCCGGGCGGCCGGGACGAGGTAAGGGGATGAGGGCACGGAGATGGGCAAGGTTCGCAGACGGGGGCGGTCAGCGGAGCGCGCGACGGACGCGATCGATGTCGCCGTCGGCCCAGTGACAGACCCGCACCGCCAGCGGGCCGAGCACGGCGGCGGTGGCGGCGACGACCACGACGATGGCGACGAGCCGCGGGTCGAGGAGGCCGGACAGGCCGAGCAGGGCGCCGAGCACGGCGAAGACGATCACCCCGAAGGCACAGCTGCCGGCGCAGATGGCCATGACCCGCCAGCGCGCCGCTCGCACATCGCTGGCCCGGAGGCGTCCGGCCAGAGCCCCGGCGGCGAGGAACGACAGCGCGGCCAGGCCCATGGGGGTGGGCAACATGAGATCGAGAGCCAGGCCCGAGAAGAACCCGACGATGGCCCCACGCTCGGACCCCCCCGCCACCCCGGCCGCCACCGCGAGGAGCAGCAGCAGGTCGGGTACGGCGTCGGCCACGCGGAGATGCGAGACGAGCCCGCGCTGGAGCACCACGGCGGTGCCGATCAGCAGCAGGTAGCGCAGCGGAGCGTTCACGACGGCGGCTGGTACAGCACGACGCTGGCGAAGGTGAGGTCGTAGACGTCGGCGAGCATGGTGATGTCGAGCCGCTTCTCCTGTGCCCCCTCGTCGACGGTGACGGCAGCGATGGTGCCGACGGGGATGCCGGCCGGGTACGGGCTACCGGCCAGACCGCTGGTCACGAGGATCTGCCCGGGCGCCACGTCACGAGCGAGGTCGACGGTGCCGGTCAACTGCCCGGCGCGCCCGGCGCCTCTGGCCGTGCCGATGATGGGGGTGCCCACCACGCTGAAGCCGACCTGGAGGTCGCCGTCGGTGAGCAGTTGCACCCGTGAACGGTTGTCGCTCACCTGGACGACCCGGCCGATCAGACCCCGGCCGGTGACCACCGGCATCCCCTTGACGATGCCCGCCCCGCGGCCCTTGTCGAGCTCGAGGGTGGTGTCGAAGTTGGACACCGCCCCGGACACCACCTTGGCGGGGGCGGTGGGTATGTCGCCCACGAAAGGGATGCCGACCTGTTCGAGGAGTTGCTGCAACGACTCCTTGGCCACGGCGCCGCTGGTGAGCTGCCCCTCGAGCTCGTCGACCCGGGTCCGGAGGCTCTGGTTCTCGGCCTGGATGGCGTCGGTGTTGAACGCCCCGTCCCAGGCCTGGCCCACCGGCTCGAACACTCGGGAGCTGAAGTCGCCCACCGGCGCCAGCACCGTGAGCACCGTGGATCGGGCGCGGTCGATGGGCGGGAAGCCCCGGTAGTCGAGGGTGAGCAGCGTCACCGAGGTGAGAACCAGCAACACCAACGTGAATCGTCGTCGGCCGGTGCGGCGGGGAAGAGCCACCGATGCGCCCGCGTCAGTTGATCGTGGTCGAGAACAGCACGCCCTTGAGGGCGTCGAACTCCTCGAGGGACTGCCCGGAACCGATGGCCACCGAGAACAGCGGATTGGGGGCGATCACGATGGGCATGCCGGTCTCGTGTTCGAGCCGAGCGGCGATGCCGTTGAGCAGGGCGCCACCACCGGCCAACACGATGCCCTGCTCCATGATGTCGGCGGCCAACTCGGGCGGGGTCTTGTCGAGCGTGACCTTGACCGCATCGACGATGGCCGTCACCGGCTCCTCGAGCGCCTCCCGGATCTCCTCGGTGGTGGTGACGATCGTCTTCGGCAGGCCGGTGACGAGGTCGCGGCCCCGGATCTCGGCGTGCAGCTCGGTCTCGAGCGGCCAGGCCGAACCCAGCGCGATCTTGACCTCCTCGGCGGTGCGCTCGCCGAGGGCCAAGCTGTACTCCTTCTTGATGAAGGCGATGATGGCGTCGTCGAGCTCGTCGCCGCCCACTCTCACCGACTGCGACGTGACCACTCCGCCCAGCGAGATGACGGCCACCTCGGTGGTGCCCCCGCCGATGTCGACGATCATGTTGCCGGTGGGCTCCTGCACGGGGAGCCCGGCGCCGATGGCGGCGGCCATCGGCTCTTCGATGATGTAGGCGGGCTTGCGGGCGCCGGCGAACTCGGCCGCTTCCTGCACGGCGCGCTGCTCGACCGGAGTGATGCCCGACGGTACGCAGATCACCATGCGAGGCTTGGACCACTTGCGCTGGTGGACCTTCTGGATGAAGTAGCGGAGCATCTTCTCGCAGATGTCGAAGTCGGCGATCACGCCGTCCTTGAGCGGACGGATGGCCTGGATGTGGGCGGGGGTGCGCCCGATCATCCGCTTGGCCTCGGTGCCGACGGCGACCGGGCGGCCGTCCTTGACGTTGACGGCGACGACGGAGGGCTCGTTGAGCACGATGCCCTCACCGCGCACGTACACGACGGTGTTGGCGGTGCCGAGATCGACGGCCATGTCGCGGCCCATGACGTTGGACAGCGACGAGAAGATGTGTCCGGCCATGCAGGAGACCTTCCGGGTTCACCTCGGCAGAGTTGCGGGAGGATCATGCTACGCGACGACGCGATGCGACGGGGGCCGTTTCACCGGCGTTCATCTGGAGATGTCAGGTTACCGGTTCGTCACACAACTGCAACAGAGCGTGCGGGCTCAGAGGCCAGGAAAGAAGATCTCGATCTCCCGGGTAGCCGATTCGAGGCTGTCGGAACCGTGGATGAGATTCTCGGTGAAGAGAATTCCGAGATCGCCGCGGATGGTGCCGGGGGCGGCGTCGCGGGGGTTGGTGGTGCCCATCATCGTGCGGACCACCTTCCAGGTGTCCTCCGGGCCCTCGACGACCATCACCATCGAGGAACCCCGGGTGATGAAGGTCACGAGGTCCGCGTAGAAGCCTTTGCCGGCGTGCTCTTCGTAGTGACGACCGGCGGTGTCGGCGTCGATGACGCGCAGTTCGGCGGCGACGAGGGAGAGGGTGCGACGCTCGAGACGGGCGATGATCTCGCCGACGAGTCCGCGCTCGACGGCGTCGGGTTTGGCGATGACGAGGGTGCGATCCATGGCGGCGAACCTAGACGAGGGCTCCTCGGGTTCGGAAGTCCACCCGGAGCCGGCGACGCCAGCCCGCATGGCGGCCCCGACACGCGGCGAACGGGGTGGGGATGGATCAGCCCGAGTCCTCGAAGAGCCCGGGTTGATCTTCAGAGGCCATCTCAACCTCGGCCAGCGCCGACCTCGCTTCGGCCAGACCCTGCGGACGCACTTCCACCATCGCCATCTCGGACTTCACGAAAGAGCCGGACTGGGGACGCTCGCCGGAACCGGCGGGCGTCGAGTGGGGAAGAGTGCCAGTATGGCGGATCGAACATGTGTACGCAACCTCGAATCCGGGATATTTCTGGACGGCGGCGTCAGTCGGTCCGTGAGCCGAGGGCCGTGCGGGCGGCGCCGACGAGGTAGAGCGAGCCGGCCACGAGGATGACGTCGTCGTCGGTCGACACCGACAACGCCCGCTGCACCGCGGTGGTGGGATCGGCCACGACCTCGGTGAGCACCGGCATCATCCGGGCCACCGCAGCCAGTTCCTCGGCGGGCAGGGCGCGCGATGACGGAGGCGTGCAGGCGATGAGCACGTCGGCGCGTCGGGCATCGAAGGCCTCGAGCATGGCGAGCGGGTCGCGTCCCCGCAGCAGCCCCAGCACGAGCACCCGGCGCCCGGGGACGTCGAACTCGGTGGCGAGGGTGTCGGCCGCGGCCATCGCCCCCTGCGGGTTGTGGGCACCGTCGAGCAGCACCAGCGGGGCCCGGCTCATCACCTCGAACCGCCCGGGGACCGTCACGACGGCGAGCGCCGTCCGGGCGATCTCGAGGTCGAGCGGCCGGTCGAAGAAGCCCTCGACGGCGGCGACGGCGAGAGCCACGTTGTCGGCCTGATGGCGTCCGTGCAGCGGCACGAACAGCTCGTCGAGGGTGCCGTGGGGCGTGCGTACCGAGACGACCCGACCGCCCACCGCGGGCAGGTCCTCGACGACGTCGAAATCGTCGCCGCGACGCCACGCCGCTCGTGGCCCCTCGGCCAGGAACGTGGCCTGGAGCTGGGGGTCGGTCTCGCCGAGGACGAGAAGCGACTCGGGCTTCACGATGCCGGCCTTCTCGGCGGCGATCCGCTGGCGCCAGTCGCCGAGGCCGTCGGTGTGGTCCTGGCCGATGTTGGTCACGACGGCGACGTCGGCGTCGGCCACGTTGGTGGCGTCGTAGCGTCCGAGCAGGCCCACTTCGATGACAGCCACGTCGACGGCGATCTCGGCGAACCACACGAATGCCGCCACGGTGAGCAGCTCGAAGTACGACGGCTCCACCCCCGACAGCGGGGTGAGCCGCGCCACTCCGGTGATGACCGCGGCGAGGTCGTCGTCGGAGATGGGCTCGCCGTTCCAGGCCAGACGCTCGTTGACCTTCTCCAGGTGGGGGCTGGTGTAGCTGCCGACCGACAGCCCGTGCTCGACGAGCAGAGCCGTGATCATCCGCGCCGTCGAGCCCTTGCCGTTGGTACCGGTGAGGTGGATGACGGGAAAGGCGTGTTGGGGATCGCCGAACACGGCGACCAACTGGCGCATCGCGTCGAGGGAGAGGCCGTGGATGGCGCCGGCGGTGGCCTCGTGGTTGATGTGGCCGTCGAGGAAGCGCAGCGACTCGCGGTAGTCCAAGACGAGCCTGCGCCGGTCAGCTCGCGGCGCGTTTGGGCCGGGTGGTGCGGGGGGCGGCCGCCCGGGGCACGAGCGTCGGGTTCACCTTGTCGAGCACGACGTCGGCGTCGACGACGACCTTCTCGACGTCGTCTCGGCTGGGCAGTTCGTACATGACGCCGAGCAGGACCTCTTCGAGGATGGCGCGCAGGCCCCGGGCCCCGGTGCCCCGGAGGAGCGCCTGATCGGCCACGGCCGCCAGCGCGTCTTCGGTGAACTCGAGCTCGACGTCTTCGAACTCGAAGAACTTGCGGTACTGCTTGACGAGGGCGTTGCGAGGCTCGACGAGGATCTCGACGAGGGCCTCACGGTCGAGGTTCGACACGGCACCGATGACCGGCAGGCGGCCGATGAACTCGGGGATGAGGCCGAACTTGAGCAGGTCCTCGGGGAGCACGCTCGTGTAGAGCTGACCGAGGTCGGCGTTCTCGGAGCGCAGTTCGGCCGAGAAGCCCACGCCCTTCTTGCCGATGCGGTTCTCGATGAGCTTGTCGATGCCGGCGAAGGCGCCTCCGCAGATGAACAAGATGTTGGTGGTGTCGATCTGGATGAACTCCTGGTGGGGGTGCTTGCGGCCCCCTTGTGGCGGCACCGAGGCGGTGGTGCCCTCCAGGATCTTCAGCAGGGCCTGCTGCACGCCTTCACCCGAGACGTCGCGGGTGATCGACGGGTTCTCGCTCTTGCGGGCGATCTTGTCGATCTCGTCGATGTAGATGATGCCCGTCTCGGCCTTCTTGACGTCGTAGTCGGCGGCCTGGATGAGCTTGAGCAGGATGTTCTCGACGTCCTCGCCCACGTAGCCGGCTTCGGTGAGGGCGGTGGCGTCGGCGATGGCGAACGGCACGTTGAGTATGCGGGCCAGGGTCTGGGCCAGCAAGGTCTTACCGCAGCCGGTGGGCCCGAGCAGGAGGATGTTGGACTTGGCCAGCTCCACCTCGTCGTGGTGGGCGGCGTCGAACTGCACCCGCTTGTAGTGGTTGTACACGGCCACCGAGAGGATCTTCTTCGCCGGTTCCTGGCCGACGATGTAGTCGTTCAGGAACTCGAAGATCTCACGAGGCTTGGGGAGCTCGTCGAAGCGCAGATCGCTGGTCTCGGACAGTTCCTCTTCGATGATCTCGTTGCACAGGTCGATGCACTCGTCGCAGATGTAGACGCCGGGGCCGGCGATGAGCTTCTTCACCTGTTTCTGTGACTTGCCGCAGAACGAGCATTTGAGGAGCTCGCCACCGTCTCCGAACTTGGCCACCTGGTTCCCCCGGTCTGCGCCTGGTTGTGGGCCGGCCTACTGGACGGCGGTGATCGGGCCGCTGACGTCGGCGAGCTGCCGATCCGAGATGACCTCGTCGAGGATCCCGTAGTCCTTGGCTTCTTCCGCTGACATTACAAAGTCGCGGTCGGTGTCGCGGTGGACCTTCTCCTCGGTCTGGCCCGTGTGGTAAGCCAGGACTTCCTCGAGCAGCGAGCGCATCCGCAGGATTTCCTTGGCCGCGAGCTCGATGTCGGTGGCCTGGCCCTGGGCTCCGGCATAGGGCTGGTGGATGAGAACCCGAGCGTGCGGGAGGGCGAGGCGCTTGCCCTTGGTGCCGGCGGCGAGCAGTACGGCGGCAGCCGAGGCGGCCTGCCCGAAGCAGATCGTGGCGATGTCGGGCTTCACGAACCGCATGGTGTCGTAGATGGCGAACAGCGCGGTGATGTCGCCCCCGGGGCAGTTGATGTAGATGCTGATGTCGCGATCGGGGTTCTCGGACTCGAGGTGCAGGAGCTGGGCGCAGATGAGGTTGGCGACCGTGTCGTCGATCGGGGTGCCCAGGAAGATGATGTTCTCCTTGAGCAGCCGGGAGTAGAGGTCGGCCTGGATGGTCTGCCCGCGGCTCGTCTCGTAGAGCACCGACGGGTTGGGGATGTAGTTGGACGCCCGCAGGTGTGAGGCGTCTCCACCGGTCGAGATGGTCACTCGGTGTTCCCTTCCTTGGCCGGCCCCTCGGGGGTACCGGTGTCGCTGGCCACGTTGTCATCGTCGACGCTATCGGCGTCTTCCGCGTCCTCGTCGGTGTCGGGGGCGTCGTCGTCGGTCTCGATGATGTCGAGCTGGGAGCGGTCGATGGGGCTGCCGTCCTCGCTGATGATGGTGACGGTCTCGACCAGCCAGTCGAGGGCCTTGCGCTTGGCGATGTCGGCGCGTACGGCCGGGCCCTGGCCGTTCTCGACGATGCGCTGGCGCACGGTGTCGACGTCGGTCTCGACGCGCTCGGCGACGATCGTGTACTCGGCGTCGAGATCGTGGTCGTCGGCCTCGAGCCCTTCGGCGACGGCGACGGCGCGAAGGGCCAGATCGACCTTGGCGGCGGTGGTGGCGGTGCTGCGGAGGTCGGCGACGAACGACTCCTGGTCGGTGCCGGAGAACTGGAGCCACTGCTCGAGTGTGAGCCCCTGCGCTTCGAGCCGCATGGCCATGTCCTGGAGGCGCTCCTGCATCTCGGCGCCCACGAGCGGTTCGGGGAGTTCGTCCTCGACGAGCTCGGCCAGGGCCTGACCGATGCCTTCGCGCAGGGCCATCTGCGCCTGGGCCCGCTTCACGTTGGTCATCCGGGCGACGAGATCGTCACGCCAGTCGATGACGGTGCTGAAGTCGGAAGCTTCGTCGGCGAACTTGTCGTCGAGGTCGGGCAGCACCTTGGCCTTGACCTCGGTGACGGTGACCTTGAAGTGCAGCTCGGCGTCCTCGTCGTTCGGGTGCGAGGCGTCGAAGGACAGCTCGGCGCCCGCCTCGACCCCGGCGAGCTGGGTGTCGAGCTCGGGGACGATGCCACCGGAACCGACCTCGTACAGGTAGGCGCTGGCCACCAACCCGTCGAGCAGTTCGCCGTCCTGGCTGCCCTCGATGTCGATGGTGACGAAGTCGCCGGTACCGGCGGCGCGTTCGACGACCTCGAGCTCGGCGTACTGGCTGCGTACCCGCTCGACCTGCTCGTCGATGTCGGCGTCGGTGGCCTGGGGCGAGGGGATGGTGACGACGAGACCCCGGTAGCCGGGGACGTCGACGGTGGGCCGCACCTCGACCACGGCGTCGAAGAGCACCGGACCCTCTTCCTGCCCCGACGTGACCTCGAACTCGGGGGCGGCGATCACGTCGACCTCGTGGGTGCGCACCGCCTCGAGGTAGTAGTCGGGCAGGGTGTCGTTGAGCGCCTGCACCCGGCCGGCGGTGACACCGATGCGGGCTTCGAGCAGCCGGCGGGGCGCCTTGCCCGGCCGGAACCCGGGCACGCGCACCTCGCGAGCGATCTTCTTGAAGGCGGCATCGACCGCGGTTTCGAACTCGGCCTCGTCGACCTCGATCGAGAGCTTGACTTTGTTGCCCTCGAGGGGCTCGACGGTGGCATTCACAGTCCGGTGAGTGTACCGGTGGGGCCGGACCCCTCCGACACGACCTCGAGCGGGCCGTGGCGACGGCACACTCTGCTCCAGTGACGAGGCGCGATCACCGATAACCGACTCAGGTACCCCTCACCAGGAGTCGACCATGCCGCCTGCTTCCCCCGCTGACCGCACTTCACTGCCCCGGGTCGCGCCCACTCCCCCGAACCCCGGACGCCCACGCCGTCGCGTCTCCCGGCGATCGACGCTCGTCGGCCTGGTCGCGCTGGTGGCGATCCTGGCGTTGGTGGGCGCCTCCTGCAAGCAACTCAACGAGGACAACCGGGCGGGCCCCATCTTCGGTGCTTCCAACGGCCGCCTGGTGAGCCAGTGGCTCACCCCGGCCGCTCCCGGCTGCTCGGTGTACTGGGAGGCTGCGGTCTCGATGCAGAAGTTGCTCAGCGCGGCGGCGCACGCGGGCATCACCGTCACGCCGAGCAGTTGCTACCGCGACTTCGCCGGTCAGGTGGCAGCGCGCGACTGGTGGTGCGCCCAAAGCCAGTGCCACATGGCCGCTGTGCCGGGAACGTCGAACCACGGCTGGGGCAAGGCCGTCGACTTCCGCGAGGGCAGCTCTCCCATGACCTACGACAGCCCCGGTTACCAGTGGCTGTTGGCCAACGCCGGGCTGTTCGGCTGGCTGCACCCGAAGGTGATGAAGCCCGGCGGTCCGGTGCCCGAGCCGTGGCACTGGGAGTGGGTCGGAGACGGAGGGCGGATGTTCCCCGGGGAGTACTTCGGGATCGGCAATGTCGACTCGGTGAGCGCCTCCCCCGGACAGATCCGGGTGGCGGGATGGGCCTTCGACCCCGATCAACAGGACCCAATCGACGTGCACATCTACATCGGACTTTGGTGGGGTGGTGTCCATCTCGCTGACGAGCCCCGACGGAACCTGTCAAGGGGTTTGAGACAATTCTCGGTCAGTCGTTCTGTATGAGTGCTTCTCGGGATGGGTCGTTGATCCAGGCGACGGTGGGGAGCTTCGGCGGGGTAGGCCGCCGTCCTCGGAACCGGTCGGGGTTGGCGGTGTAGGCGGCGTCGAGGGTGAGGGCGCG
>Ga0209390_10000999_pt1 | contig 55868 bp, 39 predicted proteins | sample BON01_FD_187212 | JGI IMG/M metagenome (GOLD analysis project Ga0209390, IMG submission 187212) | Freshwater microbial communities from Lake Bonney liftoff mats and glacier meltwater in Antarctica - BON-01 (SPAdes) (version 2) | ecosystem: Environmental > Aquatic > Freshwater > Ice > Glacier...
CGTTGGCTGCAGCCGCTGCTCGCAGCGCAGTTTCCAATGGTGTCGTGTCTTCCGGCAAAGCCCAACGATACACCGGAACCGGCGTTACGATGGCACCGCGCTTTTCCAGCTCTGCATACATTCGCGAATTCGGCAGGCCATATTCCTGTACGGCGACGGCCTGGCCCTGAATCACGATGCCAGATTTATCAATCTCCGCAATCAGTTCGCGCCACGTGTTCGGCTCCGGCGCGCGGACGGCATATCTGAGGCCGACTTTGCTCAACACCGCTGCGGGCTTTGGGCCCCGAATGACGATCGTCGTTTTGCCCAGCACTTCGATCAGTGACTCGTACGCGCCTTGCGATCGAGCAACATCGAACAAAGCTTCCGTTCCGACACCGGTGAGTAAGATCACGATCGGAAACTTTCCGGCGATCATATCCTTTACGATCTGAATCGCGATTGGATTATTTTCAATCGGGATCTCGCGCATCGACGGTGCCGACATCGGCTGGCCGCCATGGCGGGTAATCAGAGAACACATCTCGTCCGCGCGACGGCTTTCGAACGAACAGACAACGGGGACGGATGAATCGGCCATCAATGAGCTATCACTCTCTATGGATCATGAACGCCGCGAAGGTTTCGATGCTGCTTTAGCCTTCGCAGTTTTTGCTGTTGCAGATTTCTGTTTCGCCGACTTCACGGAAGCTTTCGCTGTGCTGGTTTTTGACGCTGCACTGGCTCGGCCTGTCTTCACTGTAGCTGTCTTCACTGTAGCTTTTGCGTCCACCTTGTTTGCGATTGACTTTGATTTCGTCTTCGGCTTCGGTGCATCAGCGAGAGCAGTGTCGGCAACCTTTGATTTCGGCAGCTTCTTTTTCACGCTTCGTTTCTTTGCCGATGTCGGAGTTTCAGCCGCGACGTTTTCCAGTTCAATTCCGAAGATCGCTCCCAGATCCTGAGATTCCAGTCCGCCGCTTCCGCCGCTGACGAGTTCGCGATCCAGATTACCGGAGGCGATGGCCTGAGTCACCAGTTCCTGATGATCAACACCACGCAGCATAAAGAGTAGTTCGGGTTGGCTATCAAGTCGCGAGCCGATGCCATACATCACAGCGGCAAGATGCTTACAGCACGACGAGTAGTCCGGACAACTGCACGACATCTTGATTTCTTTCGGTGACGGGAAGAGCCCCGTCTTCTGATCCGTGAGACGCTTCATCACGCCATCAGATAGTTTTCCCGATAGAAGATCCAGCAATGAATCAATAGACTCGCTGCATTCAGAACGGATCGATTTCCATCGCTTTGAATCGAGAGCCGTTATGTCGATCTTAACGTTGTAGGGTTCCGAGCCCGCGACGATGGCTTCGATCTTTTTCGGCTTGATGATCAGATCAACCACAGAGCCGTTGCGAACGTACGTCGCACCTCGAGGCAATCGGTTGGAGAAATCCTGATAGGCGGTCAGGTTGTCACACCACGCTTTGCCCCAAAATGTTTTGGCGATCAGACGTCCCTGAATCAGCACTGGCTGCGTCTCACGTTTTTGCTGCTTGGCAACTTGCGTGGCGCGCTTGACGGCCTTATTCAGTTTTTGCGAGACTGACACGTATGGTGCCCACTGCTGTCCCCAACCCATATTGAATCCTTTCTCAGATACTCGGTAAATTTCGTCGCTTCACGTTGGGGACTTTGTGCGAATCGCACATCGCGGTCAATCGGCTGATACTGAATTCTTGCGATAGGGTGGCCATGCCCGGCGAAGAGCAAGGCACGAAGCCCCGAATCGGTGCGATGTGACAACGCGAAGAACAACGGGGTTTCGGTTCGCCCTCACGACATTCGCATCCGGTTACATGAGAATCACGAGTGCTTGTTTCAATCAGTGTTGATCCAAGCCAATGTGCTGGCCCCGACGACTTTTCTTTTCCCACTCTAAAGTGATTCCAGAACGTCGACGACTACATAAAAGACTTGATGGTAGCCGCCATACCTGAAAGCAGGCGAGAAACCTCCGCAAACTTCGCCTGACTCATTTACCCGGTTCCTGTATCCGGAGTTTCCTGAAGAAAACGAATGTGGAAGCCTCGCAGGAAAGATGCTTGTCGTCCGGGGTAATTAGGCCCGCCCTACGCGCTTCGATATCAAATATCATTTGAGTTAGACGGCTTTGATTCGCTGGTTCGAGCGTTAGCGAGCCGCCTGATTTTTCTTACAATCAACTCCAGCCAGTCGCTCAAATCATCAACGCTCGAACTCGTGATGCCGTTGGGGCAGATTAATGTCGCTGGCCCTTCGGCCAGATCAAAAACGTATTCTTCTGCATCTTCCATTTCTCGGGTCAACCTTTTCGCTTTTTTCTTTGGCGGCAAAACACTCCCTTGCGGCTGAAATGTTCCCACTACTTCTGGGTCTTCGTCGGAGATCGCCCCGGAAGGCGAATAACTACCGCTGTCACATTAAGTAGACGTACGGTTTTTCAATTCAGTGTGGAGGGTCTTTATGAAAGGATGACGGTAGCAGCTTCCCAATTGTTTCGTCGTAGGGAAGGGCGATGAAGGCCGACGCGGCGAGTCCCTTGCGATGACGCGGCAGAATTGCTCGCATCTGGTGGCAAGACGAAAAAAAACCACCTAATGGGCTGTAACCCAGAAGGTGGCGGCAGTTTTTTCACTGTCAGTGTGTAGCTGACAGCAAGCGGCGAATATGGAGCAGTTCGCCGGTCAGGGCTAAAGTGGCCTCTCTGCTTACTCATGGAGTATGCACTTTTGCTCGGGCTAAATCAAGCTCCTTTTGTTTCCAGAAGGAGGTTGGGAATGAATCCCGATCGTTCTAAGCCAGCGCCACCGGGTTTTCGGTGGGTCTTTTGTCGGTCATTTACTCATTGGCGATCAAAGCGAGAAGTCTACCGGAAAAACGGTGGGTGGTTTCGGTTCTTGGTCCGCTGCAAGTAGATAATTGATCAATAGGCAAATTCGACTGAGCCTCATGATATGCAATCATGGGGCTCTTTTTTTAAAGGGGAACCGACCGAAAGGGACGCAGCGGACGCGGCTCATTGTTTTGGGATATTTCATTATTTGTTTGGCCTTCCCCGAGAACGTAGCGTGTGTCTGAGCTGAAGTCGAACGGAGGACTGGAAAACGAATTGGTCGCTTCCACAATTGGACTGCCCCACTTTGCATCAGCCCCACTTTGTATCAGCCGCACTTTGTATCAGCCGCACTTTGTATCAGCCGCACTTTGTATCAGCCGCAGTGCGGTAGCTGACGCCGACCGAAGAACGACACGTCGCTACGATCGCCGCCAGAGGAGGGTGACACGCAACATTGTTGAGAGAATATCTGTGTAACTAACTATAGCGTCCCAACACTGCCGGCAACCGTCAAAGCCTGTTGGAAGCCTGATGAAACAGCATTTGCCGTCGCTTGTGGATCAAACAGTGTATTGTCATCGGTATAAAGTTCTGTGAGCAACTCAGCCAGACGCAAACCGATTCGATTGTTCGTATGGTTTGCCGTTTCAACCAGAAAACGCTTTACGTAGCGAAGGTCACTGATGTCAGGGCTGATCGACTCCCCCGACGCAATCTTAGACCTGACCATCAAAGTGAGACGGCAGGCATCCGCATCTGTCAGTAGCCCAGTGTTATGGGTAATATTGTGCCGCACCTGCCACAAAATCGCCAGCGTCTTGGCTCTGTCACGTTCGGCAGCGGGCTGCTGCTTTTGGTTTGGAAACAGATATTGCCAGGGCTGTTCGTCAAAGTGAGATTTCAGAATCTGCCGAAAACGTTCGTTGATCGCGGAGTTGCTGAGCCATGTATCAGCTTCGCAAAGTGCGCGACCAACAGAACTTGAATTAAACTGAACTGCCAGAAGGCCACCGTTAGCAGAAAACGACTCAAAACGGTTGTCGATCGTGAACGACGCAACGGAATCCACACAGAGGATTGCCAGTTCTTTGACAAATCGTTCAAACGCTTCAACCAGGTTCACGAGTACCATGCGATGCAGGAGAGCCGTATGGCGGTCGTAGACCGTCTGGTAGATATCCTGCGTCTGAATGTGATCATCGACGTATTTGATAAGAGCGAGACTGGCATTCGCTCGTGCCTCAAAATTCCGGATGGGCGAATCGACACCAGCATGGGATATCAATGTATGCTGGAGCAGATCACGTACCTTTTGATTCAGGTCGATTTTGGGCCTGCCTGCCATCTTTTATCGTCCCGTTACGCCGCGTCGTTTGCCGCGTCTGGATCTTCGGCGAGCAGCCACTGAACGTCGCTATCGTCCCAACGCAGAAGAAAAGTTCGTGCGTGCGAATTGTTTGCGGTATCAGCAAGAGCATCCAATTGTTCAGCAGCGATCTCCTCACCATGAGCCTTCGCTTCATCACGAGAATCAAAAATTCGAATCGTTCCCGCGACCTTCGTCAATGCACTGGCTATTTCGTCCGATGGGCACGGAAAATCGACGAGCGACGTCAGTAGAGGGTCTCCGTCTACGTTCCACCAGTTGTCTGGCTGCTCGATCAACCATTTCGCAAGGGCTGTTGAGTTGATTGTGTAATACGGAAGGTCGGTCGTTTTGGACATGGCTGGAACTCAGCAGGACTGAATGCATTTTGAAATGCGTGAAAGCGGCCCTGACCATTGTATCGTAAGTCCCCGAGTACGAACAGAATTTGTATTGAAAATGTCTGCGAAGGATTTTGCCTGAGAATTTCAGGAGTCACGCGATTGTGAATTGGGACGAGGGGCGCAGCTCATTGTTTTGCGGGTTATCACTTCTTGCTCGGCCTTACTCGTGAGAGTAGCGTGTGTTCGAACTGAAGGGGAATGGAGCACTGCGAAACGAAATGGTCGCTTCCAGAATTGGACAGCCACACTTTGTATCAGCCGCAGTGCGCTGGCACCCGGTTTCTACGCCGAATTCCATGAAAACCCGACGCTAGCGCGTTCCGGCTGATGGCGGGAAATTCACTTCGCTCGAACCCCGACGAACCAGAACAATTAGACGTTTCGAAACTTCACTCATCCATCGTCGCGCGGGTTACGTCAAGGGCCACGAACTTCAGCAGTTCCGAATCGCTCATTTCCGTCAGCAGAGTTTCACTGCCTTCCCCAAGGACATTGTCCGCGAGTTCCTGTTTATCCCGGATCATCTGATCGATGCGTTCCTCCAATGTTCCCTTGCAGACGAATTTGTGAACCAGCACGTTGCGCTTCTGACCGATACGATAGGCTCGGTCAGTGGCCTGGTTTTCGACAGCCGGATTCCACCAGCGATCAAAATGAATCACGTGCGACGCTGCAGTGAGGTTCAATCCGGTGCCACCGGCTTTGACAGAAATCACAAAAAAAGGCACATCGTCGCGCTCCTGAAACGTCTTCACAAGATCCTTGCGTTTTGCGACAGCAACCCCACCGTGCAGCACCAGCCCGGGCTTTCCGAATTCACCCGCCAGGAATTCGGCGATCGGTGTACACATCGACTGGAACTGAGTGAACACGAGCACCTTTTCCTGGCGTGCTCGAATGAGTTCGCAGACACTCCGAAGGCTATGAAACTTTCCGCTTTCGGTGGGATCGAACGCTTTTTGATCAAGGAACAAATCCGGATGATTGCAAAGCTGTTTCAATCGCATCAGCATCGACAACACCAGACCGCGACGCTGCATGCCGTCTGCATCCTGCAACTGCTTTTCGACATCCGCAATGACTTTTTCGTACAGCACGGCCTGCTTCTTTGACAGCCCGCATTCGATTTTCATCTCCGTCTTGTCCGGAAGATCGGGCACAATATTTGGATCGGTCTTCATGCGGCGCAGGATGTAGGGACGCACGAGTTTTCGCAAAGCGGAAACGGCACCAGCATTCTGATTCTTTGTCATCTGTTTGACGAAATCGCGAAACTGCTTCACTGATCCCAGCAGCCCCGGCACGCAGAAATCAAACAGCGACCACAGATCTCCCAGTTGATTTTCCACCGGCGTTCCAGTTAGAGCGATGCGGCCTGATGCCTTGAGCTTCCGCACAGATTTCGACTGAGCGGATCCGGAATTCTTGATCGCCTGCGCTTCGTCAAGCACTACCATTCGCCAATGCACGTCGCCAGGCCATGTCGAACGTCGAATCAATGTGTACGTTGTGATGACAACATCGTACCCCGCCAATTCCGTCGCTGGCTTCTTTGCAATCTTGTCCAAAGTTGCAGCGTCACATTCCGATCGATGCGCCAGAAAGACTTTCAATTGCGGCGCGAACTTGTCGAGTTCCTGCTTCCAGTTTCCAATCAGCGATGCCGGCACGATCAACAGGAAGGGTGTCGATTTAGTGAGCGGCAAGGCGCTAGCCGCCGGTTTCTGTGTGGAAAACGTCGGTAAAGTCCCGCGGCTAGCGCCTTGCGGCTTGCTGCCCGGGATCAAGCCAGCACCGTCCCTGGCGGCGGCAGCCTTCAATTGCAGAATCAGATCGATGACCTGAATTGTTTTGCCAAGCCCCATGTCATCCGCCAGGCACGCACCCAGTCCCAGTGTTGTCATAAACCATAACCACTTCACGCCGTCCTGTTGATATGGTCGCAGCGTTGCGTTCAGTTCGCGACCTGGATCGCAGCCGACGATGCCGTGCGGATCACGAATTTGCTGCAGGATTTCCGTCAGCCATGCTCCGGACGTGACCGACGACCATTGCATCGTTTCGTCATCAACAGATTCAGACGCCTGCAACTGCGTTCCAGCCAGCAGTCGCATGCCTTCCAGAAACGAAATGCCGTCGGCGTGTTCGTCTTGCAGCTCCTTCCATTGTGCGAGAGCTTCGTTGAGTTTCTGCTGATCGACTTCCACCCACTTGCCGCGAAGCAACGTGAGGCCATCGGTCGCGGCGAGGAGCTGCTGTCGTTCAGCATCCGTGAGCGGCGTGCCATCGACGGCCAGGTTGGCGGAAAAGTCCAGCAGGCTATCCATGCCGACGGCGCTGGTTCGCTGATCACCGATTCGAACTTGTACCTGTGGACGAGTCGCCTTCCGCGCCTTCCACCAGTCGGGGACGCGAACGCTCAGGCCTGCTTCTTCCATGATGCCGACGTCGTTCAGAAATCGATACGCCTGTGACACCGTCCATGCCTGGGGCTGAAAGACTTCGCGCGAGGTCAACATGCGGCCTGCAATCTCACTGCGACTGGCCGCTGCGCGCACCGGCGCCAGCAACTCGGCAAGTTTCGACTGATCCCGCTCCGCAGCATACTGTCGCAATGCTTCTCCCAACGGCAGATGCTGTAATTGCGATTTCGCCGACATGCGATGCGCGTAGGTGGCGAGAAACGCAAACGGCCGATCGGGATCTCGTTTATTCTCGGCCAGATGAAATGTGACTCGCCCCAGCAAGTGCGCATCGGGATTCAGCTGCAGCAGCAATCCGCGACATCCTCCATCCGTGTCGTGAGCTCGTTGCAGGAATTCCGCGAGCAATTCATTCCACAACGATTTGAGCAATTCATTCGTCAGAAATTCCAGCCCGCGCATCGGTGGTGCGTCGGCGACAAGAACAGCCAGCGTGAGCTCATCCGGAGCCGCAATGATTCCCACATCACTTTTTCCGCCTGCAGTCGTTTTTCCGGACTTCGCCAATTTTTCCAGCGTCGCGAACCGTTCATCGTCCAGTTGCGACATGGCCTTCAAAAACCGTTGAGCCCAATTTCGCCAAAACACAAACTCCAGCGGCAGCGTTGTCTTGTTGCCTATCGACGCCAGGCACATGAGGCCGCTTGACGATGATGTCCGGAACATCCGAAGCAGTTCCGCGCCAGTCGCTTCGTCAATTTCAACGCCAGGTAATTTTTCGTCCTGCGCATGTTCAGTTTCACAGATCAGGCGGCCTGAGGGCGTGATCGATAGGTTGAGTTGCATGGATTTTGGACAGGTTGCAGATGTGGTTGGGGCTAGAACCGGCAGATCCCGGTTCTGTTGGAGTGAATGTGAGAAACGAGTCTAACAAATGAATCGCCCCGCTGCAGGTATCCGACTTGGGACAAGTCGGACTACGTAGGCCGACCTGTCTCAGGTCTGCATCCTTAAAGTATCGTCGATGGGAAACGGTCGTGTGGCCTATCGACTGGGTGAACCAAATCCCCGCCGTTTATACCTCGTAGTTGGCCGAAAAAAGTCTACGAAACATAGTGCCGTGCTGAAGGACTCCGACCTGGGACAAGTCGGTCTACAGTTCGAACATTCGCTTTGGAATCCACTGGTTTCGCCGTATAATAGGGGCCTCACCTTTCCAGTAATGTACCTTGCATTGGTGGAAAAATCCTGCCATGAAGGAGTCCTTTCGATGCGCTGCGGTCTGTTTGCAGTACGCTTTCTTGTTGTCATCGCGTTGATTCAGCCAGCGATCGCGGACGAGCAGAAAGCTGTCCCGTCAGATCATCCGGAACGCGCGAAGAAAGGACTGGCGCTGTTCAAGTCTGCGGTGCGAACGACTTTGACAAAGCATTGCCTTGATTGTCATGGAGGCAAATCGGTCAAAGGTGACTTCGATCTGTCGTCGCGCGAACTCCTCGTGAGCAGCGGGTTCGTGACGGACTCGGCGGATGACAGTCATCTGGTGGCATTGATTGAGCACACGGCTGATCCCCACATGCCGTTCAAAGCGCCGAAACTGGCTGACAGCACGATCGCGGAGATTCGCACATGGATCGATCTCGGAGCGCCGTATGATTCGCCGCTTGCCGAAAAATCGGCGACGCCGGCTCTGGAGATGATCGTCAAAGACAGCGATCGACAGTTCTGGTCGTTTCGACCGCTTGCAGTCGGATCGCCGCCGAACGTCGACGACGCCGCATGGTGCCGAACTCCAATCGATCACTTCGTCCGAGCAAAACAGGAAGCCGCAAAGCTCACGCCGAACGCGATAGCCGATCGTCGAGTCCTGATTCGCCGCGCCTACTTTGGCCTGATCGGACTGCCGCCATCGCCGGAACAAGTCGATGCCTTTGAGAATGATTCTGATCCCAAAGCATGGTCGAAGCTGATCGATGGTCTGCTCGAATCGCCTCGATATGGCGAACGCTGGGCCAGGCATTGGATGGATGTGGCTCGGTTCGCCGAATCGCACGGTTATGAACAGGACTACGATCGTCCGAATGCCTATCACTATCGCGACTTCCTGATCAAGGCCCTGAACGCCGATTTGCCATACAACAAGTTTGTGCAGTGGCAACTGGCCGGTGACGAGCTGGCTCCGAACGATCCGCTGGCCATGATGGCGACCGGGTTTCTCGGTGCCGGTGCGTTTCCGACGCAGCTGACCGAAGCCGAATTCGAATCGGCTCGTTACAACGAACTGGACGACATGGTCATGACGACCGGCGTTTCGTTCCTTGGTTTGTCGATCGGCTGTGCGAGATGTCATGATCACAAGTTCGATCCGATTCCGTCGCGCGACTATTATCGCATGGCCGCAGCGTTTGGCTCGGCCATTCGTTCGGAGACTCAGATTGATTTGTCGCCCGAACAGAATCGAAAACGTCAAAGCGACTTCGATGCTCAGCTTGCCGCGAAGAAGCAAGCGGTGGACAAATACGGGACGACTCAACTGCCGACGAAGTTTCGCGAGTGGCTCGGAAAAGAGCCTGCAGCCTTGCCAGCCGGTTCGTGGGAAACACTGCATATCGTTTCTATGGAATCATCATCCGGAACGAAGCTGGAACAGCAGGCGGATTCGTCGATCCTGGCAACCGGAACACCACCCGCAAAAGAGGTGATCACCGTTGTGGCCGAATCGTTTCGGCCTGGTGTACGAGCGTTGCGTGTCGAAGCGTTGACTCATGATTCGCTGCCGCAAAAAGGACCAGGGCGTGCTGGCAATGGAAATTTTGTGCTGAGCGACATCAAGGTCGCAGTGTGCGATTCCGTAGGACGGGCTTCCAGCCCGTCCAGACAAGATTCGAATGAAGGTCAGGACGGGCTGGAAGCCCATCCTATGGTTGCCGCGAAAATCACAAACGCTCGCGCGACGCATCAGCAGAATACGGATTCACTTTCTGTGGCCGCATCTTTCGATGCAGATCCGACCTCCGGCTGGGCTGTCGATGCGGGAGGTATCGGGAAAGATCAGGCCGCAGTCTTTGATCTCGAATCACCGGTTCAAATCTCCGGGGCGGCTCGATGGACAATCACTTTGTCGATGAATCATTCAAATCCAAAGCATAGTCTTGGCCACTTTCGATTGTCTGTTTCTGATCAGATGCAACCAGCGCCAAAAGTTGGCAGCAGTGGACCGGATGCGAAAGTTCTGCACGCACTTGAAGTGCTGCGAAAGAATATCGACGAATCATCCGACGAATGGAAAACGGGACTCGCATGGTTCGCGACTCGCGATGCGGAAATGATATCGCTGCGGCTAGCGGTCACTGATTTCGAAAAGCAAGGCCCCGGATTGCAGCTCGCTAAAGTCATGGTGACCAGCGAAGGCATGCCACACATGAGTCATCATGCCGACGATCGCGGCTTTCCGCATTTTTATCCGGAAACGCACTTGCTCAAACGCGGCGATGTGCATCAAAAGCAGGAAGTCGTGACCGCAGGGTTTCTGAAGGTGCTCGCTCCAGCGGAAGTTGAAATGTCCCATTGGCAAGTCACGCCGCCTGAAGGTTGGACTCGTACCAGTTTCCGCCGCGCGACGCTGGCGAATTGGATGACCGATCCAAAGGACGGTGCCGGTGGTCTTGCCGCGCGAGTCATCGTCAATCGTTTGTGGCAGCATCATTTTGGTCGCGGTCTTGTTTCGACGCCAAACGATTTCGGTGTCTCCGGTGAACGGCCGAGTCATCCAGAACTGCTCGATTGGCTGGCGTCGGATTTGATCGAGCACGGTTGGACGCTCAAGCGGCTGCACAAGCAGATCATGATGAGCAATGCGTATATGCAGTCCGGTGAATATGACGAAGCTCGCGCGACAATTGATCGCGACAACGTGTTGCTGTGGCGACGTACTCCGCAGCGACTGGAAGCGGAAGCGATTCGAGATTCGATGCTGGCGGTTTCGGGGAAACTCGATCCGACTCCATTCGGCCCCGGCACGCTGGACCAGAACATGACTCGCCGCAGCGTCTACTTCTTCATCAAGCGGAGCCAACTGGTTCCAATGATGATGTTGTTCGACTGGCCTGAGCATCTCGTCAGCATCGGCCAGCGACCGGTCACAACCATCGCGCCGCAGGCATTGATGTTTATGAACAGTCCACAAGGCCGCGACTACGCGGTCGCATTTGCCAAGCGACTGCCGACTGATTCACCGGAACACACCGTTCGTGAAGCATGGCGTATGGCGTTTGGGCGAATTCCATCCGATCAAGAATCTCGGGCGAGTGTTCAGTTCTTGAAACAGCAGCCGGATGCGAATCAGTCGATCGTGAATTTGTGCCAGACAATTTTGAGTATGAATGAATTCGTGTATGTGGAGTAAGGAAATACTTGTTCCGAGGCTCCAGCCTCGGAACACACTGCTTCGGAGGCTCCTGCCTCCAGGATCCTCGGTGGAGGCAGGAGCCTCCAGGACATTGCGTTCCAGGGCTGGAGCCCCGGAACGAGGATTGAAATCGATGTTTCGTCAGGAGATGAGTTTTGACCGGCGAGAATCAAGTTGAAAACGTTGAGGTCGATCGCAGAAATGCGAAGCGGAAACGTCGTTATTGGCGGTTTGCGATCCTCAGTTTCGCGGGACTTGTACTCTGCATTCTTGGAGTCTTTTGGTGGAAGTCAGGGCTAAATGAAAGTGAAAGGCGATTTCTGGGCGTCTGGACGTGGCAGGATCGTCCGGGCGAGATGACGTGCCATTATCGTGAAGACGGTACAATGTCCTATACTTTCGCACCCAATAATACCATCCTGGGCATCAAGAAATGGAAGGTCGATGCAAACGTGATCTCGTTCGAAAGATTCGAGAGAAACCCAGTGACGTTTCTTGTGAAAAAGATGCTTCATAAACACGAGCAGTACCAGGTAACTCCTGACGCCGATGGTAGCATCGCCTTTGAATCGAACGATGGCAAAGTGAAAGTTCTCATCCCGTGGTCGAGTGACCAGGGTGAGTTGCTCAAACAGAGTCAATAAAAAGTAGGGTGCGTGCAGCGCAGCGTAACGCACCACAATGGTTGAAAGTCGGTCTGGTGTGTTTCGCTTCGCTGCACACACCCTACGAATTATCGGAGATCTTTAAGATGACGATGCCTTCATTTTTGACTCGACGCAGCATTCTGCAACGTGCTGGCTGCGGCCTTGGCATGCTCGGCCTTGCAGGCCTGCTGCGCGATGAAGGACTACTTGAATCAGCATCTGCCGAAGATGCTCTTAACAACCGCGCGCTGAATCCATTGGCTCCGCGAGCGAGTCATTTTGATGCGAAGGCCAAGCGTGTCATCTGGATCTTTATCAATGGCGGTCCGAGCCCCGTGGATACGTGGAACTATCGGCCTGAGTTGACCAAATGGGATGGCAAGACGATCCGCGAATTCGATTCGGAGTTTCAGGACACGACGGGCTTTTTCAAGAACTCCGTCGGCAATCTGATGCAGTCGCCATTCAAGTTCACTCCTCGCGGTGAGTGCGGCAAAATGGTGCCGGAGATTTTTCCATATCTCGGCGAACACGTCGATAAGATGGCTGTGATTCAGTCGGGCTATACAGAATCGAACAACCATTCGCCGGCGCTGTTCGCGATGAATACCGGTTTCGCTCGGATGGGGTTTCCTTGTGTCGGCTCATGGGTGACTTATGGTCTTGGCAGTGAGTGCGAGAATCTGCCGGGCTTTGTCGTGATGAGCGATCCCAAGGGGCGTGGTCTGCCCAAAGGCAGCGCGGCGAACTGGAGCGCGGGCTATTTGCCGGGCGTTTATCAAGGGACGTATTTGCGTCCGCAAGGCGAAGCGATCGACAATCTGGTGCGCCCAGCGTCGCTCACGGAATCGGCTCAACGCAACGAACTGGATTTGTTGAAACAACTGAACGGACTGCATCAGCAACAGCACGCAGCCGATACAGAACTCGCCGCGCGGATCGAAAGTTTTGAGCTGGCCTATCGCATGCAGTCGGCCGCGCCGGAAGCACTCGATCTGGCCAGTGAGCCCAAACATATTCAGGATTTGTACGGCATCGACGATCCGCAGTGCGGTCTGTTTGCAAAGCAATGTCTGACAGCTCGACGACTTGTCGAACGCGGAGTGCGCTTTGTGCAGATTTATTCGGGCGGCATGGACAATCAGCTTTCCTGGGACGGTCACAGCGACATCGAAGGCAACCATCGGCAGTTCGCCGGAGAAACCGACAAGCCCGTCGCAGCCCTGCTCAGCGATATGTCGGCCAGCGGACTGCTGGAAGACACGCTCGTCATTTGGTGCGGAGAATTTGGACGTCTGCCGATCGCTCAGACCGGCGGCAAACCCGGTCGCGATCATAACCCGCATCACCTGGTCGCGTGGCTGGCTGGAGGCGGCGTGAAGGGTGGCGTGAGTTATGGAAACTCAGATGAGATCGGTTACAAATCCGTCGAAAATCGAGTCCACCTCAATGATCTGCACGCGACGATCCTGCATCTGCTTGGAATGGATCACGAACGCCTGACTTACAAATACAACGGCCGACGATTTCGGCTGACGGATGTCGCCGGGACGGTGATTCAGGATATTTTGGCGTGAGAAGTAATCCGACCTGTCCCAGGTCGGAATCCTTCGGCGCGGCTACATCAAACGCTACCTCGTTTCTGACGCCTGCCTTATTTCACTTCCGTCAGTCGTTTCACCAGAATTGTGGCAAAACTTCCTCGCGGCAGATCAAAGGACAGTGTCAACTTTTTACGGCTTTCGTAAAGCTCATCATCAGCGACAGACCATGACAATCCCGCCGGGTGCATGATGACTCGCCGCATGCCTTTGGAAAAGAAACTGTCGCGAGGATATTTGACTCGCAGTTCTCGCAGTTCGATCTGTTCTTCCTGCAACACGGCATCCAGCAAATCTCCGGCCAAGCCATCGGGACGATCAATGCGAGCACACGGCAATTGCAGTTCAGCGTCGGCCAACAATTTCGTCGCCTCGACGGACAATTGAAGAGGAAACACGCCACGCCCACTGATCAAATCAAACGCCGATACTGCTGCGGCATCACATTGAGCTTCGATAAATCGCGTCAGCCAGCGATTCCACAAGGCAGACTGATACGCCGACAAATACAAGCCTCGCACATCGACGTTGATCTGTGTAATCGCGCCACGAAAGTCGGGCTGACGGCCAGCTTTCACCGATTCCGATAAATGCGTCACGATGCTGCGACGTGGCGAATTGTTCAGACGCTGCTGACACTCAGCCCACTGTCCCCATGACGAACGGAGTATCTGTTTCTGTTGTTTCTCTGACGCGGAATCATTGACGTGTGAATCTGCGAGTGCTAGCCACAATGCACGCTCCCAGTCGCTTTTACACCACGCTCGAGCAATCCAGTCGCCGGATTCACCGAGTGAGCCGAAGCGTTGATCGTCAAAATAGTTTGGCAATCCTGTCTGCTGAACCTGAGCCAACGCGGCTTCGCCTTGCAGTATTTCCGCATCCTGCATATCACGCAGGACAAGTTGAAATCTGTTGGCATGAAAATCGGCAGGCGTGAACGGCGCATTGGTTTGGCCAAGATATTCCACATCGATTGAACTTTGATGTAACGCCTTGCGTGGGCCATTGTGAATGGTCAAATGTTGAGTCGTCACGGCATGACGATCTTTCAAGCCTCCAAAGCTGATGCGATTTCGTTGCACCTTCCAGCGTTCGGCAATTGCACTGATGGCTTCAGGTGTTCCGATCGATTTTTTGGTGAGTCGATACAGCGCAAATGGGCCACCATTGGCGCTAAAGTTGGTCAGTTCATCAACCTGAAAGTCTTCAGGCAGTCGTCTAAGTTTCACGTGCAGGGAATCCGGAAGTAAGGTCGGAAGTCAGATAGTACCTGTCCAAGAACTATTCCGAGATTGTGAGCCGCAAGGCGCTAGCCGCGGGTGGCAGCGAGACGACCCGCGGCTAGCGCCTTGCGGCTCACGAAATCGCGGTCTTAATGTTGGACAGGTTCTTAGTGGCAAAGATTAGTTCAATCACAACATCCGACCAAGACGGTACATCATTTTTTGAAAATAGAAACTGTCGGCCAAGCAATACTGCCGGTCAGACTGCGTTGGACGGAAGTAGAGTCATTTGCCGAACATTCTCGGATCAAACGCGAATAGTTGGCCATTTTCGGCAATGAGCAGTCTGATTTCCGGGTGGGCTGGATTAATGATGAAGTTTTTTCTCGAGGATTAATCGCAGAAGGAACAATCAGCACGAGAGATCTGAGGCTCACAAGCCAGTCTGTACCGATGCGTTGCAGTTCATCCGGGGCAGGATATTCGCGCCAGTTGCCGGGTAGGGTTGATTCTTCGATCTCGTCTACGGAAATTGTGTCCGGGAGTGTACCTCGAATGAATACTTCGCCAGACGTTCATGGTTAGCTGTACACGCCAAATTCGATCCGATGCAGAACATCCATGACATCTTCAAACCCGATGCTGGTGTCAAGCAAGGCAATCGGACGTACGCCGCCGAGTGCATGATTTTCGGTCAACAACCAGTCTCTTGCCTTGTCCCTGTCACCCAGGATTTCGGTGGCCTCAACTAAAGCACCACCCAGGAATTTCGCAAGTGCTTTCACATTTTCCATATTCAATCTCCAGCCTGTCATGTGCCTCATCGCGTTTTTAACGATGCCATCTGGCAGATCAATGTGAAATAAACAAAAAGTTTGCGATTGCGGCAGATAGCAAAGTAGACGTCAATCTCCGAGTGACGAAGGCCGCAATACTCGGCCCGTGGCATTCATCACTCGGAGAGTGATGGCTACTATAGTCGCAGTTCGAGTGCCATTCGGCGTTCGCGTTGCTCGCAGGCCAATTCGCCTTAGTACACCCTTTTCTGAAATCGGATACTATTGGCTGTCGTGACTCTGCTGCCGAATATTTTGCAATTCCCGGAGTTTGATCTACATGCCGTCCAAGTACGTTCATCGTTTCATGTTCTCGCTCGCTTTCTTGCTCCTAGCCATGGGATCTCTGATGTCAGATGCAATTGCTCAAAGTCTGCAGTCACCGGAAGTTCATGCTGACGGTCGCGTGACGCTTCGCTTGCGGGCGGAAAAAGCAAACGAAGTACTCGTGTCGATCGGCGAGACAAAAGTGCTGATGACGAAAAGCGAAAAGGGAGTTTGGGAAGGAACCAGCGAGCCGCTGCCGCCGCAGATCTACGACTATTCATTCAAAGTCGATGGCACAACAATGATTGATCCATCAAATCGCCTCGTCAAAAAATGGCTGACTCTGGCGAGCATGGTTGAGATTCCAGGCACGCCGCCGCGATTGACGGAGTTTACGGATGTTCCGCATGGTGTCGTGCAGCGGTTGATTTATCCATCGGCCAGCGTTGGGCATGTTCGGCCCGTGATTGTCTACACCCCGCCGGGATACGAATCGACCAGCGACACCAAATATCCACTGGTGCTGTTGCTGCACGGTTATGGTGACGACGAATCCGCATGGACCGATGTTGGGCGGGCTCATCTGATTGCCGACAACCTGATCGCGGCTGGAAGAATCGAGCCTGGGGTCATCGTGATGCCGTATGGACATCCGGTGCCTATTGAATTTGGCGAACGCCCCGATAACTACTTCGGACGCAATAATGATCTGTATGAACAGGACATGATGAAAGATCTGTTGCCCTTTATCGAACAAAAATTTCACGTTCGAAATGATGCGGCTGGGCGTTCGATCGTGGGTCTGTCCATGGGAGGCGGTCATGCTCTGGACACGGGCTTAAAGAACATTGATAAGTTTTCATCGATTGGTGCCTTCAGTGCAGCGACACCGCAACTGGCTAGCGAAGAACTGATGAAGCAATATTCGTCATTGTCCGGATCGGAGCCAGCTGCGAACTCGCTGAAGCATTTTTGGATTCCGATCGGTGACAAGGATTTCCTGCTGGAACGCAATGACAAGTTCGTCGAGCAATTAAAGACGGTCGGCGTGAAGCACGAATACCTCAAAACCGAAGGTGGCCATGAGTGGAAACTCTGGCGCGATTACTTGCCGCAGTTTCTGGAGATGGTTGTTGGGAAATAAATTAATGAGCCCGGCGAGCGGAGTGGCGTGAGCCCTCCGGTACGAATGCGATTATAGTCGCCGCCACTCACTCAGTAATGAATGCGAAGGGCGGCGAATTGTACCGGCAAGCTAACGCATGCCGCTCGCCAGTTCTCTCACTCACGACCGCGCACGAACTACTCTGGTTTCTGATCCACTGCCTGCAGCCGAATCGGGAGTCGCTGACTCAGTGAGACTTCATGATTCTTCAGCGGCACGCAGCCGTCGGCTTCGATGTCGATCCAGATGCTGGCCTTGGCCAGGTCCTCGGCCGAGACGCTGGCTAAGCGAGGAATGTGAATTGCTGCCACTGCCATCCAATTCACCGAAACGTCTGTCGGCCAGTCGGCTGGCCACGGCTGTTTTTCGCCGAACGCCGTGATGCTCTGGTCGACCAAAGTGATTTTGGCTTTCGGCAATGGAATGCCGTCAGCATCCACGATTCGCAGCATCACCTTGTGCGTGCTGTCGGCAATCAAAAGACTCCAATTCAGTAGGCCGCTTTCATCGTCTACCTTTCGCATCTTCAGGATCTTCTGATTGAGTTCCCTTTCTTTGATGTCCGCTACTTCCAACGGAAATCCTCCCATTCTGGCGTACCGAGGATCGGGAACGACCGCGTAACCGGGGAAATCCACCATGACTTTCAGGCTGGTGGCAGGCAGGTTCGAAATCACTGCGATTCCCGGCAGACTGGTCACCCGAATGTACGACTTTGCCATATCAAACTCGACGCCACGAGGTGCCGAGTCAGCGTTTAGCAGTGCGTCGATCGAACGACCACCAGCACCCAGGAATGTCGATCCTGCGCGAGTCACATGGTTCGGCATCACCATAATGGTTGCCAGATCGATTGGATCTCCGTGTTCATCGACAACCTTGAACTTGCAGATTCCTGTTTCAACCATATTGACGATCACGTTCGCCGCGTCAGACTCCAGACGGAACGGTGTTGATGCGACCATTCCTCCGTTATTCATTTGTGCGAACGTTGTTCCGTGCTTCCGGTCATAGTCACCCGTCGTCTCGAGTTTGGATCGGGAAACCCAACCGTCGCACACTGCAATCAGTTCCACATGGGACTCACGTGGCAACCCTGCGAACTTGAATGTTCCATCCTCTGTGATCGGTACAACGTCCTGCCAGATACTGCTCTGATGATCCGAGCCGCTCAGGATAGTCGCGATAAGACGACCGCCGGGTTTGACTGGCCGTTCGACATTTTCTGATAGCGACCCCGACAACTCGACGCCGGGGTGCAGTACGACATCTTCATTCGCGATGTGATCTTCTGCTTTAAGCAATGACGCATCGATCACATCGCTAAACATTATCTGTGCGGCAAGACCTTCGTTCGGTGCATAGACAACGCGAAAGTATTTCCCGGTATCTGCTGCCTTCGGATTGAACGGCGTTGATCGCAACAGGCCAGTCTCAAGTGTCCACTTGGGATTCGGATATCCGCTGGATACTGCATACAAGTCTGAGGCGATTTGCTCGTTCGTTGCGGAATCAATTGCCTTGACGGCTACAGTTAGGCCCTTTGACAATGTCACGGGCTGTCCGTCATCTCCACGGAATGGATTCTGGACCTGAAGTGCAAAATCAGGGTGCTCCACTCGGAATGAAATGTAGGTGAAATTCCCAGATTCGGCCGGAATCATGGCCGTTAGTTTTTTCGGGACGAGCACTGTAGCAATCCCTTTGGCGTTCGTGACAAATTCATTCGGCCATGCGTCGATCCAACCCCAACCTGTGCCATTGGTTGTGCCAAAGCCCATGAGGATAATCTTCGCGTGTTCAACAGGATTTCCGGACTCATCGACCACCTTCACCACACGTTCGAGTGGCCCGGTGGCGCGGTGCTGGCCATTCGCGACAAAGAGTTCGCCGATTCCTTTGGCTATTGCTCCCAGCAACGATCGCTCAGGTGGTCTCGGCTTTTGAACTCCATGTTCAGCACCCGCCGGAACAATCACAGGAACCTTGCCATCTTCCGGCGGTTCAGCAGCAAGCTGCATCGCTGAGACAGCACTCACCGCCAGCGCCGAAGCAACCAGCATCGCGACCGCTGCGATGCGACCCAGCGGCTTGTGACTGCGGACGATGTCTTTGTCGAACAGTGATCTCATGCGGCCTTCGAGGTTGCCGTGACGAGCCATTGCAACTGCGCAGGTGAGACCTTGCTGAGTTTGATAGTTCTTTGCCACAGAGACGAGCGCTTCGGCATATTCCGTGGCTCGTTCGCCGCAATGCACGACGAGATCATCACAGGCGAGTTCCCGTTCTTTTCGAAGCTGTTGCAGACCGAACCAGGCCAGCGGATGAAACCAATACATCGCACAAGCCAGACGTCCTAGCCATTGAAAGGCGACGTCCCGGCGTTTCACATGAGCCAACTCGTGCAGCAGCACGATGCGTTTGAGCGGCTCGGGCCATTCTCGCGCCTGACGCGGCAGGACGACGATCGGTCGCAACGCGCCGAGCGTCATGGGGACGACCGGTTCCGGATGCTCGCGCAGCGGTACGGATCGCGTCAGACCAAGCCGTCGCTTCGTTTCATCGACAATGACGTTCCAATTGCGATCATCCAGCATGCGCGACGCTGCACGAAACCGGAAAACTCGCCATGTTCCGACTGCAATGTTTGCAAGGCACAACACTACGCCGCACAGCCAGACCAGCGAGCCGACAACGAACGCGTCGGTCCACGAAACGGCGGAATCTGACGTGACGGACATTTCGCTGATGCTGCTCGCGGGTGCGTCGGAGAGAGCAGGCTCAGTCTCGTTCAGGAAACGCTCCAATTCCTCAGGCTGCGAGTTCGAACTGCCACTTGTTGGAACTTCAAACGATTCGCCTGGCACCGGAACAAACGCCGTCGGAGGCATCGCGACTCGTGACTCAGACGGGTGATGCGGAGTTATGAGCGAAGCAACTTGCTGCGGGATCGTGACTGACCAGGCGACAGGAATCACAGACGGCAGCAGTGGCATGACAATCAAGCTCAGCATCGTGAGTGCCCAAAGTCGGTGTCGAGTTGCGGCAGAACTTTTCCTCAACGCAAACCCGACGAATGTAGCCACGATCAGCAGCAGCGTGGCCTTGATCGTCGCGTCCAGCAACAACTTCCAAACGGTGTCCCAAATGACCAGCTTCAACAACCCATCAAATGCGAACATCACTTCCCCTCCGAACGAGCGTGTTGAATCAATGCGTCAATACGATCCAGCTCTGCCTGATCAATCTGTTTTCCGTGGACATCCAGAATCGCCGCGACGGCATCGGACGGCGATCCCGCAAAAAACACGTCGAGCAATTTCTTCAACGCCGAGCGACTGGCCGATGCATGAGACTGCGTGGCTCGATAAACGTAGCGCTTGCCGTCCTGTCGATGTTTCAGCAGGCCCTTGGATTCCAGATGCCGAATCATGGTCCGCACTGCCGAATAACTCGGCGGATCACTGAGCTTCTCCCGCACGTCGCTGACACTTGCTTCACTCAGCAGATGGATGACATCCATAATCTGCCGCTCCCGCCTTGCCAGCCCATCTGACGGCTGTTTCTTCGCCATTTGCCTGTCTCCTGCTTAATATGGCAACACATTGCCATGTGTCAATGTATTGCCACATAGACGGGACTGTCAAGTCGAAAGAGGGAAAACGGATGATGACGGTTTCACAGGTGTGATTTAGTCCCGGCAGGAAACGCCTGTCAGAATTTTGCCCTGTGAAAAGATACGGTTGCACACGCGATCAGAATGCGATTCAGGCCGGGAAGGCCGATACAGCCTCTGCCGGTGGCGTAAGCCACCGGAGCCATCCCATACCATGCACAAAGGCCCGAAGGGCCGACAGAGATTCAGCGAACAGTCATTGCTATGTCGGCCCTTCGGGCCTTTCACCTTCCTCTTGATCAGGTCCGGGGCCTCACGGCCCCGGCAGAGGCTATGTCGGCCCATTCGGGCCTGAATCGCAACCTAAGAAACGGTTTCGCCCTGTGCTTTTAGCTGTCAAAATTCTGACGGGCGTTTCCCGGCAGGGACGATAGCCCATTGCTGGTGACGACACGGGTTGTTGATTCAATTATAACCCGCTGCGTCAGCGAGGGATGCTTGGCAGACACCGCAGGTAATTTCATCCCTCACTGACGTATCGGGTTGTGAAAATCCATTCAATCGACAGGCCACCAAGTTTCGCGGCGTTGCATCATGTTTTATCGTCGCGTTTGCTGCTATTCTGCGGCTTGGTTTGATGGCGATGGCGTCTGATGACGATTCAGGAATTCGCTGGTCAATAAACGTTTTCGTGTGTGTGACAGCAATCAGCGTGAGGTGCAGAGCGTGTGGACTCGTCAGATTCCGTTTCGGGTGGATATTGCCGGCGTGATCGAGATCATGGGATCATCGCTGTATAGTCGAGTGGATACGCCGATTCGGGAATTGATCCAAAACGCCCATGACGCCATCATGCGGCGGCGTAGTCGAGATCTGTCGTTTCGCGGACGCATCGATATTCATCAAAATGCGGCTGACGGCACTTTGACGTTCAGCGATGACGGCATTGGTCTTAACGCAGACGACGCGGAGCAGTTTCTCGGGACGCTGGGAATCGGCATCACGGGGTTGCTCAAAGGTCGCGGCACTGATGATCAGCGTGACGCGATCAATGGCGATGGTGAACATCTGATCGGTCAGTTCGGGATTGGGCTATTCAGTGCATTCATGCTGTCGGACAGGCTGGTTGTGGAAAGTCGGCGCGAAGATTGGACGGAAGGAATTCGCTGGGAAGCTGGGCCAGGGACGAGCATCACGTTGTCGTCTTCGGAGCGTACGGAAGTTGGGACGTCGGTTCGTCTGTACCTGAAGCCGCAGTTTCGAGTTATGTCGGAATCGGCGGAACCGCTTGAGGCCGCGATTCGGGAATATGCAGATTTCCTGACTGTGCCAATTCATCTCAACGGCAGTGCGGCGCGGGTGAATGTGATCAATGTTGCGTGGTTCGATCCGACGCCGGATCCGGAAGCACTGGAACTGGAACTCGCGAACTACTTCAACGAATCGCCGCTGGATGTGATTCCGATTCGAGTTGAAAAGCCGGCATCGATCGCTGGAGCTTTGTACATTTCGCCTCAACGCACGCCGGGATTTGCGGATGAATCGACGGTCGCTGTCACCGTGCGGCGCATGGTGATCTCACGCCGCGTGCGTGATCTGTTGCCTCCGTGGGCCACGTTTTTGCGTGGCGTTTTAGAACTGGAAGACTGTCTGCCAACGGCCAGTCGCGAAGATCTTGTGCGCGATGATCGATTTCAGATCGTGCGTGCAACGCTGAATGAATTCCTGTTCACGCATCTGGAAAAGATGGCGGATGAAGAACCGTCCCGGCTGGAAGCCATCGTCAATTGGCATCGCTACTTGCTGGCCGGAGCGGCACTCGCTGAGCCTCGGCTGCGCGAAGTTCTCGCAAAAGTCTATCGCTTTCGCACGTCGCGCGGCGCGCTGTTGTTTGATGAACTGCTGCAGAAGAGTCTGGCAGACGCATTGCATGAAACGGACGCTGAGTATGTGATTTGGTACAACGCCGATCGTCGTCAGGAACGATACCTTGATGATGTGTTTTCGGCGAATCCAACGCCGTGCGTACACGTGTTTCGCAGCTTCGAAGAGAACCTGTTGGCCTCGATGATTGCTGACCAGTCTGGCCGCGAAATTGATCTCCGCCCGGCAACGCCTTCGTCGGACCATTTTGCCGATTCCGTGATGGGAATGAATGAACTGGAAGATGTGCCTGCTGCATGGGCCGACTTCTTCCGTTCCACTCAGGCGCGAGTGCTGATGGCGACGTTTGATAAAAATTTGCCCGTGGTGGCATTCTTGAATGAACGCTATGAGCTGGCTCAGACGTTCGAAGAGCTTCGCCGCGATGGTGATATTCCAAAGGGCTTTCAGCGTTTGATTGACGCGCATTTTCGTCAGGCACCGACTGGGCAGAATGAAGTGATTCTGAATCGTGAACATCGGCTGGTACAGCGAGCGTTTAAGCAGGGTGTGAGCAGTCCGCTGGCAAGCGTTCTGCGTTTGCTGGTGTCGAATGCGTTAACGTCGGCCGGGGCAGGGCGAGGGAAAGAAGCGGCGAACGTGCAGACGGAAGATCTGGATTGGATCGCGGATGCACTGTGGGGCAATGAATAGTAATCTATGAGTTGAAAAGGCTTGACGATGGCATCCAGTGACGATTCACAAATCGATCAGCAACTTCAGGATCTGCAGGAACGTGCGGGGGAGTTGATTCAGAAGTGTCAGTTTTCCAGTTCATCGCGATTGTACGGCGAACTCCGGCGACGAGGGCGCGTTGAGCATCGCGCTCATGCGTATGTGCTGGGCACGTTCTTTCAGATGGATCAGGCTCAATATCTGTTTGAATTCCAGACCATGCGCGAACGTGCGGTGGAATTGATTGCGCTGCTGGAAAACGAAGAGAAGGTGCGACAGATTCAGTCTGATTTTTCGCGCGAACAATACGACTATCTTGTGTATTCAATGAGTTCCTGTGCGTACGAGAATCTTGCAGAGGCGACGGGGCAGCTTGAAGGATATAACTCCGACGGCATGCACGCCTGCATCACCGACGGCATTCAGATCTGCCGCCGCACGGGCAAAATTGGTTGCATCAGTTGTTTCCGCGAATATGCGTGCGACGTGTATCTCGCGGCGGACGATGCCGACATTGCCAGTCATCAATGTCGCCTGGTGATGGAGCAGGAAGGTGCCTGGTCTGATCGTGGCGACCGTCGTTGGCTGGCGGCCACCAAGCTGGCATGGCTGGATGCGCTGCATGGCAATTTCGACAAAGCATTGGCTTCAATGGATCAGGCATTGGAGTTTACTCAAAGCGAAGCAGTCTCGTTGAAGTTTGAATCGCGGATTCGCACGCTGTTGGCGAGAGATACGATCCGGTTAGCGGCAGGTCTGCCGGGCATCATCGATTCTGATCCTGCGTTTACTCAAATGCCATCTGCGGAAGAATGTCCAGTCTTTGAACATACTCTCGATTTGAATGCGGCGCTGCTTTCGGTGCAGCGTGAAAACTGGGATGAAGCCGAGCAGTTGCTGAGTCACTGGGATCAGCGACTGCAAAAATGCAACGGGACTCATCTGTGGTTTGAGACACGATTGCGACTGATTGCAGTGAAGCGGATGGCCAAACAGCAGAAGCAGGCAGATGCTTTAGCTCGACAACTTGAACAGCGTGCTCGTGCAGCCAATGATTATTTGACGCTGCGACGTCTGGATCTGTTGTTGAGTTCTGATTCTCCGTCCGCTTTGGCGATCGCTTCGAAATCACGGCGTCGGGAATCGTCTGCAACAAAAGCGACGGGTATCGAATCCTCGCCAACAGTCGTGGATGATGACAATGAAATGTCGCCTGGTGAACCAGGTCAGGCAGCGATAACTCCGCTCTCGAAGCTGATTGAATCATTCCGATCTCGAATGAACGATCTCATGCAGGATCCAAGTCAGGAGAAGTTCGAAAGTATTCGTGCAGATATTCTGGCAGTGGGTGCGGATCAGGCGACGCATCAGGAAGATGCTTGTGCTCTGATTCACCTGATGGGCTATCTTGTCGGCGGGGGAGAAGACGGCGAAGACGTCTGGAAGTGGGCCAACGCCCTTACTGCACCTCATCGCAGCAATGCCGTTGCGCTGTCGGTGCTGGGTGTTCTGGGAGATGCATTGCGTACAAGTCCAAACGAAGCCCTTGCGGAAAAAATTACAGCGGAACGGACCGAGCAGTTGTTTCGCAAGTCTTTGGAACTCGATGCGACGAAACCTCGTAATTTCCTGCGCGCTGGTGATCACTTTGCGGCTCAGGATGACAATGGTGAGGCCGAACGGTGCTTCGCCCGCGCGTTTCGCCTGGACCGCATTGATGGCAACATCGTGCGACGGCTGGCGGATTTGTATACCAACACCGAACGTCCTCGCGATGCCTTGAATGTGTTGGATCTGAGTCTTCGCGAGGGCAGCAGTGATGCTCAGGTTGCTTTTGATGCGGCAATGCTCGCGTTCCGTTTGAAGCAGTATGATGCAACGCTGACGTATCTGGAGAAATTTGAACAGTTGGCTGGTCCGAATGTCTGGACGAATTACTATCGCGGCGTCTGTCACTACGAACAGGGTGATTTTCAACTGTGTCTGGATTGCATCGAGTTGGAAGAACTTCAGGCGGAATCAACGGGCTGGCATCTGGAAATCATGCGAGCCGTGGCAAAGTCGCGTCTTGGCGATGTTGCGGGGGCCCAACCGCAACTGACCACGGTGATGGATACGCCTTTGTCTGAAGTGGACTTTCTGTCTTCCACTGGGATTGCAGAACTTCTGCAGCGACTCAGCGTGGTCGCAGATGAAGTCCTGAAAGATGAAGTGCTGGTGGCAAGATTGGAAACACGTCTGCTGAGATCAGGCTTAATGCCGGATGCATGGTTTCAATTTCAACGTGAATCGACAGATCAAAAGCCAGTTGAAAACGTAAGGCTCTATCGATGTCTTGTGCATCAACCGCTGGACGACACGTGGCAGCAAGACCCTGACAGACTCAGTGATCAGGCCGACTGGACGACCTACATCACCGAATGGGGCGTGTTGGCGGAATCAGAAGACGATGCCCGTGAAACAGCTCTTCGCTTTCAGGAGAAATGCTATCACTTGCCTGCGATGGTGCCGGAGATTCTGGAGAGCGAAGAATCCTACACCGACATCCCCGGGGCCGTCTGGCAGGCAGGTCGATTTGAGCTGACAGATGATGATTCGGATGAAGATGAAGATGAAGACGAAGACTCGGATGAAGATGAAGATGATTTGGATGAATAATGTCATCGGCACATTTCGACAGAGTTTGAATTGGACGTAGACCTGAGGGCTGATCTGTAGAAGCAACTCAACCTATTTCAGACCAAGTTCATTAGGCCCTCAAAAATTCAATATGTATCGAGCATACATGAACTGTCTGAGTGGCCCAATGTCGTGGCGAGCTGTAGCGAAGTTTGACATCCACCCAATTCTACCTTCATGATACAGAATCGTATTGACGAGTCGATTAGTTTTGCTAACCTCTGGATCAAGACTTGGCTACCGGGCGTCTCTGCCGTTGCAATTGCGAAGGCAAAATACGTGTCCCATTTTTTAACTAAGGAGCTTGAAGATGAAGGGTTACACTGTAGTTCTAGCTTTCTTGTTGATCATGCCAACGCAAGTACTCGCGGACGATGAGTTCTGGGGCACTACGAGTCCGGCGGAAGATGAGGAGGTGCCGAATAGCTCCGTGATTGCAGTGACAGGATGGGGGACCATAAATTCAACTTTCGTGATTAAGATCTACGTGAACGGGGTTCTGACACAAAACCATGCCGGTCAAGTCAGCCCAGAGCATAACATCGTGGAGAACGTGGATTCCCCTTCGGCAACGAACATCTGGACTAATACTTCGGGCAATACTTCGGGAAGTTACAAGCTACTTGTGAACAATGCGGTTGTTTCGGAGCGTGACCTTGTGTTCACAAATGGCGTTGGTGAAGCATGACACAATTTCCGGCTCTTCATTGGGGTTCGACAACGCGGTTCCCAAATGCAGCTCGTAAGTTTGCATGGATATTGATGTGTTCGTTTGGTGTGATATTTGGGCTTTCGGGATGCGATTCGCCGTCACCCGCGCCAATCGACAAAGAATTTTCTTCACTGCGATTGGTTGCCGGGGACAAAGACACGCTAGTTAAAAAGGGGTTTTTGCAATTTGAGCGTGGCTCGGTAATTCCGTTCGAAGGCCAGGTTGGCGTAAGTATTGAATGCCACGCCTTGATGATAAAACTTGTGTCTCTGGGTGCCAAGACTCCTCTGAGCGTTACTTCGAGTAAGGCAGAGCTGTTCAATGATGGTGGCAACCGGCGGAAGTATTCTGGAGTTCTTTCCGCGCCAGAAACGTCTGGACCGCATACAGTACAGGTCATTCACCCTCGAATTGGATTGGTGGACGAACTAGTAATTTATGTTGGCGATCGATAGGACTTAACAGATGAGTACGTCAACGAAGAACCTTCGAAACGCATTTACTCTGATTGAGTTGCTCACGACCTTGGGAATCATCAGCGTCTTGCTGGCGATATTGCTTCCCGCTGTGCAGTTGGCGCGAGAAGCGGCTCGAAAGACGGCATGCTCTTCCAATTTGCGTCAACTCGGTCTTGCATTTCATCAATATCATGATGTTTACGCAAAAATCCCGCCGGGCAACAGTAATGGGTTTTCTTTGTTCGTGATTCTGTTGCCATTTATCGAACAGCGTGCATTGTATGAAGAGGTTGTGTTTGAAAGTGTGGACAACGTCCAAAATCGGCAGATCGCTGATAGGCAATTGTCCCTGCTCCTCTGTCCTTCAGATGGGATAAAATCAAAAGAACACGGAGTTACAAACTATCTTGGTAACTATGGAACCGGACTTCAGAATCATGGTCAGAGTAAAGGAGTATTTCAGCATCTGTCGTTCTCCACTGATATCGGCGGAGGTCCGCTCTCCTTTCGCGACTTGACGGATGGAATGAGCAATACTGGGGCACTTTCGGAAACCTTGATTGCCTCAGGATCGCCAAAGTTGGGGCGGAGTATATGGAGTGTCGTACCTGGGTATTCCTCTCCGGACGACGCTCCTAGATTTCTCAAGGTGTGCAATTTATTGCCTGACAGCACATCAATCAGTGACGACTGGAGTTTAGGTGCAGACTGGATGCGTGGAGATCACGGTGCGACGCTCTACAATCACTTTCAGACTCCGAACCATCCTTCGTGTACCAACAACGGCGGAGTATTCGGGGGAGCTTGGACGGCAGCAAGCCTGCATCGAACTGGCGTTGAGTTGTGCCTTGCAGACGCAAGCGTCCGATTTGTCAGCGATTCCGTCGATGCCGCATTGTGGGCAGCTCTGGGAACCCGAGCAAACGGAGATGTCGTGGGTGACTACTAGATTTTGTTCTTTGCCCGTTTAAAGGACACAAAAACAGGGTCTTGAGTTAGAAGCCCACGATTCACAGAAAATACTTTGTGTGAATTATGAATCTGGCAATTGTTCGAACGACCGAAGTGGGTCCGATTTGCATGCCGATATCGAGGCTTGTCGCTGATCACCAGTATTGCGGGTTGCTTCACTCCGGCAGCTACCCAAACCGAAAACTATTCTGCGTAGAACAACTCACCATCTGTAAACGCAACGGAAGACTAATACGGCTTGGCCGAAGGTGCTGCGTCAGGCGATGGAACCTGAACCGCTGTGGCGGACTCAGGCGGTTCAGCAGGGAGCATTTCTTTCGCGGGTGGCGTTGTTGTCGTGTTCGTCTCAGGAACGGCCGGTTCTTCCGACTTTGGTGCGGGTTCAATGAGTTCCCGTTGACGCAAGCTGTCACCAAGTTTCAGCTTCCAAACGCCGGCAGCGTCTTTCATGGTGACGAAGCGAGGGAAAATGGAAATGATCTCCGCACTGATTTCAGAAACTGTGACCCTGTCGCCTTCTTTCAATGGAGTGGTTGTGTTTGTTGCCAGGTTTCGAAGGTCCGCATGCAGCACGCCATCGTTTCCGACGATCCCTGTCATCAATGTCAATGCTGCAAAGTCGTCCTGAACATCCAAAGAGATTTTTGCAGAAGCCGTTTGAGGATCGTCGCCACTGTCCGTGACCTTAACTTCGACATCATATTTGCCGGGGGCGAAAGTCTTGGGTGGAGTCCACTTGAGTTGTCCGGTCTTTGAATCGACGACCAGTCCCTCTGGAGCACCACCGCCCAGAGAAAACGCCAGCGTGTCTCCGCTGTCTTCATCGGAGGCTGTGGCAGTAGTCGTAAATTCATTGCCAAGAACAACGATCGCAGACTCTTTCAACGTGATCTTAGGTGCAGCGTTTGACGTCTTGATTGTGATCTTCAGCCTGGAGTCAATTTTGACGTCTGGATCATTCGCCTGAGTCATCAGCACGGTGGCTGTATAATCGCCAGATTTTAGATCTGCGGTCGGCAACCACTTGAACTCGCCAGTCTGAGCGTCGATGACCATGCCATCAGCAGCATCAGCCAGACTGAAGCTCGCGTTACCCAGCTCGGGGTCCAGGCCGTCAGCTTTGGCGGTGAACTTCACTTCTTCACCAGGCTTGATTGTCTTGCTGGAGACACCGGTGATTCGCGGCGTAAATTTCTTAGGTGGAGACGGGATTACAAAAAATGACGACTTAACGAACGCAGCATACTGTTCCAATGACTTCTCTTTGCGATCCCATGCCACAGGAAACAATTCGATGACTGAATTTGCATCGTGGGCTGCGGTTGTAGTTTCCTCTGCACCCCGCGTCACCTGCCAACCGGCATCGGTCACAGCATCGACGCGCATTAGCTCACGATCGATCCGGATCAGAAATGGTTCAAACGGATCTTCTGCCGTCGGGAACAGTTCATTTGGTTCTGCCGTGATGATTGAGTCGGCAATTTTCGTAGCATTGGTAAGCGGTGTGCGCGCAAGCAATTCACGTCGGTCGTCGGCGCCGGCAGCACTGATGCCTTCTGCTGTCAGTGTTACTGACAGGCGTGGATTTCCTTTAGGACTGGGACTATTGATACTCAACGATGAGATACGATGCAGCATGTTGGCCTGATCAAACAGGTAGAGAAATTTTTCCAGTCCCTGCAAATCGGTTTCCGCGTTACGAACTTCGACGGAAACAAGACTGTATTCTTTTTGAGTTGATTTTAAACCGGGCACAACACTGATACGGCTGAAGCCACATTCTTCAGCCAATGACTGAACCCATTCACGATACAGACGTTGGGAGTTATCAACATCAGCGGGCAGACTCGTGGCCTTCCAATCCTCAAGGTTGCGTTTGGCAACGTCGAGCTGAATTTCTTCAGCAGCGAGAGTCTCTGCAGATTTTTCTGCTGCCATGACATCTGATTGCAGCGTGCGAATTGGTCCGCGAAGCCAGCTATCGAGTTTTGTACGCACCAAAAAGAACAGGACGACGAAAGCCAATCCGCCAACCAGTGCTTTTTTTCGTGTCTGTTCGTCCATCACAATTTCCCGTTTTTGTTACTTCGCTGCAATTTCGATGGTCTGAGTTTTGATCGCCGAATCGTAGGACAGGCTTCCAGCCTGTCTTCGACTGACAGGCTGGAAGCCTATCCTACGTCTGTCTGAGTGATTACGACGACGGCTCATCCTGCACTATGGGCAATGAGAGTTCCAGGATCACTTTGATTGTGTATTCCGGAGCACCACTGGCAGGAGTTGGCACAGGTGTGTATGGCTTGACGCCGTAGCCGGCTTCAGCCAGAAATCGTCCAACCTCTTCGAGGTCGGAAGACGATTTTGCATAGCCTTCCAGTTTTATGATTCCAGTGCCGCCTTTCTGCACTGTTGTAAACTGAATGTTATCGACAAAGAAGCGGTCAGTTTTGGGCAGCACCGACTGTAATCTAATGACTTCGTCCAGCCACTCGATGTCGCGATCAATCCAGTCCCGGATGGCATTTGCCTGAACAAGCTCCTGTTCCCCACTGGCGAGTTTTTGCTTAATCTGATTATTAGAGCCTACGAGCAGCGTCTTCTTTTCCATCAGCTCGTTGATCTGCCCCTGCCGCCAGAAATGAATTCCAGCAAACAGCAACAAGGCGGCCAGTGCCCCGCCCAGAACTGCCACGCGCCGATAGTCTTTTTTCTCCGGGGGCTGACGGGGGTTGATCAAATCGACAGCCGCAACTTTCGATTTGGTGTCGCCTTGAATCGCTCCGGCCAATGCCACGACATCGGTGGCTGTGATACCTTCCGTCAGTTTTCCGTGAACCATCGACGTGGCAGGATCGATGCGTTCAATTATGGCGGAGTCAAATCTTGACGCCATCTGTTCAGAGACGGCGTTGGTTTCATCTGTAGATCCGATGAGCAGGATGCGGCGAATTTTGTGATCGCCCAAAGATTCCGCTGCCGACATCCGAGCGCGAGTCAGTTCAGATCGCAACGTTCGTTCGATCGCATCTGCCGATGACCATGAACTGCCACTGTGTGAATAAAGCACTGCTGTGCCACGCAGGAATGTGACTTCAATGAAGTCGCGACGCATCAGCACCACAACATCAACCAATGATGTGTCGGTGCTTTCTGTCAGGATTCCAGCAGTAGCGGCCGCCTGAGCCAGGCAGAACGCGCTGACTCGAAGTTCTTTAAGTTCAAGCCCGGCGTCGCCTAATGTTCGGCGAACTTGCGTTACTTGTTCATTCGGAGCCGTGATCAACAGTACGTCGCGAGTCGTGCTGCCCGGAATTACCGGCAGCGGAGCAAAGTCCATGCGGACAGTTTCAACCGGAACCGTCAAACGCATGGTGGCCTGCATGCGAACCATGTCAGGCAGTTCAGCATCAGAAACCTGTGGCAGTTGCACGCGGTGAATCGTCACAAATTGTCGCGGGAAAACGACTGTGACCGAAGGGTTGCCTTTTCCACCAATACTGCCGGCGAACTGCTTCAGTTGGTCCACGACCATCAGCATATCAGCAGCGTCTGTTGGGCGATCGATAATCCGAGATTCGGTAATCTCTACTCGATTGCCGTCCGTTCGTCCTCGCGCCACAACCAGACGGTCGCGGTCCCATTCGATATAGATGTCGGACATGATTTGGCTTTTCGCATTCCACTAAAGACGAGATCTGTACCAGCACAATTCAACCCCGAGAACGGCATGGTGGTGTCGCAGAGGATGAGAAACAAGCGCCGGTTGCTCAGGATGCGGTTTCCGGGGCAGGATTTTCCGTATTTTCCGAAGTTGCGGGCACAGATCAGATGAACATCGTTCATCGGACGGATTCTTCTGGTTCCAAGGCTCCAGCCTTGGAACGCCGTGTATTGGAGGCTCCTGCCTCCAGAGACCACCCAGTGGAGGCAGGAGCCTCGGAACTAGAAGATTCAGGGGATCGACGTCCCTGGCTCGCCTGAGTCTACGCCATTCGTCAGGATTGGGGCACCCCGCTGATCGATTTCAAACCAGTCTGTCCCGGCTTTTAAGTCCATTCGGTACGATCGCTTGTGAATTTCAACTTCCTTCAGCAGCTTGTAAATGTGGATTTCAAGCACCGACAGATCAGGCAGTGGTGCCTTCTCCAATGCGAGTTCTCCGATGCGTTTTCGCATGAATATCAACTGTTGCTCAGACTCTTCAGTTTTGGACAGCGGGTCGATTTCCGTTTTGACAAGGATGCGAAGAATAGTCGGCGTATTCTTGCTGGGCTTCTTTTTCCCTCCATCAACGCGGGGGGCGGAGCCCGGGAATTCGCTGACGATCGCATCCTGCAATGGCCTGAATGGGCCTAAATGCAATTTCGAATATGCGTACAGCAAACTTGTGAGTGTTATTCCCATCACAAACATGCCGACGACCAGCCAGCGACCGGAAACAGTGCGTTCGGTGGGAACGATGGGTTGTGGATCAGACATGAAATCCTGCATTTAACATAGGGATCGACGCTGGCGAACAGTTGTTTCACAGATCAGGGATGAACTTCCAATCGCACTCGATTTCCCATAGTAGACCTCACTCTCCGACTGAGGCTGGCCGCGATTGCGGCCTTTTGGCATTCGTCACTCGGAGAGTGACGGCTACTTTAATCGCAAATCAAGTGACATTGAATTCTACGCTGCCTCACAGTTTAGCTCTTCATTTCCATTGCCTGGACTCCCAATTTCCCGCGAACGATGCTTCCTGGGACTTCAAAGTGGGTTTCTCGTTGACGTTCCTGCCACTTGTCTTCTAAAGTGTTGCACATGAACCACAGCATTTGCAGCATTCAGAACATTTTGATCGGCGGTATTATTATCGCTCGATCGCCGCAACATGCCTGAGGAACACCCAAATCGATTCCAGCCCTCAGGACACCCCTGAGGGTTTTTTTATTGCCTAAAGGCCGCAGAATATGGCTCGCATCCAGCTTTACGACACGACACTCCGCGACGGTTCACAAGGTGAAGGCGTCAATTTTTCGCTGCAGGACAAATTGATGATCGCCCAGAAACTGGACGATCTCGGCTTCGACTACATCGAAGGCGGCTATCCACTGTCCAATCCCAAAGACGAAGAATTCTTCCAGCGCGCCGCTGAGATGACATGGAAGCACGCGAAGATCACGGCCTTCGGTATGACGCGTCGCAAAGGCGTCGCCGCAAAAGACGATATCGGAATGCAGTCGCTGGTCAACAGCAAAGCGCCGGTGATCACAATCGTCGGCAAGACCTGGGATCTGCATGTGACGGAGGTGCTTCGCGTTTCGCTCGAAGAGAATCTGGCGATGATCAGCGATTCGATCGCGTTCGCCAAGTCCGAAGGTCGCGAAGTGATCTACGACGCCGAACACTGCTTCGATGGCTGGCGCGCGAATCCTGAGTACGCAGTACTGACATGGAAAGCAGCTGCGGACGCTGGGGCCGATATGATCTGCATGTGCGACACCAACGGTGGAAACCTGCCTGAACAGATTGTCGAAGCCGTGAAGGCTCTTCAGAACGCTGTGCAATGTCGCGTCGGCATTCATTGTCACAATGATTGTGAATTGGCCGTCGCGAATTCACTGGCTGCTGTCAAAGCCGGAGCTGTGCAGGTTCAAGGCACCATCAACGGCATTGGCGAACGCTGCGGTAACGTGGATCTGGTTTCCGTCGCGGCAAATCTGTCGCTTAAGCTTGGATACGATGTCCTGGCCTCGGGGAAAATTCAGCGACTGACAGAGTTGTCACGCTACGTCTACGAAATCGCCAATATGAATTTTCGCTCCGGCCAGGCCTTTGTTGGCACGAGCGCGTTTGCACACAAAGGCGGTATGCACGTTCATGCAGTGAATCGCATTGCTCGCAGTTACGAACATATCCAACCTGATGCCGTCGGGAATGAACGCCGCATTCTGGTGAGTGAACTTTCGGGGCGATCGAATATCGTTGCCAAGACCACGAAGTTCAATATCAGCGAGAACAACGAACTCATGCAAAAGATTCTGAACGCTGTGCAGGATCTGGAGAACGACGGCTATCAGTATGAAGCCGCCGAAGCGTCGTTTGATCTGCTTGTCATGAAACAGGCGGGAACTTATGTGCCGGCGTTTCATCTTGACCATTACCGAGTGAACGTGGAAAACCAGTCACGCGAGCCGATGACGGAGGCAGTGATCAAGCTTACAACCGGTTCCGTGTGCCAGCACGTCGTCGGTGAAGGCGACGGCCCGGTGAATGCTCTCGACAGTGCGTTGCGAAAGGCTTTGACGGCAGCTTATCCCCGTCTGTCAGAGATGACGCTTGTGGACTACAAAGTTCGCGTTATCAACAGCACTGAAGGCACGGCAGCTCGAGTCCGTGTGGTTATCGAGAGCCGCGACAAAGACGGAATGTGGAGCACCGTCGGTGTCAGCGAAAACATCATCGAAGCGAGCTGGATTGCTTTAGTTGATGCGATTGAGTTCAAGATCCACAAGGATCGCGGAGCGATCGGAGCAGAGAAAACCTGCTAGTTGTGGCAAACCAGGATTTCACAATTCCTATAAATCCCATTACTCCCATTTAATTCAATGGGAGTTACGGGAAGCATGGGATTTATGGTCATCACAACGCAATCCTATTCTTCTTCCGTCGCCCACAGGTGAGCCGTCAATGCGTTTGGTGCTGCGACGATTTCACCTGCAGCAAAGTACGTTGCGATTTCGCGAGCCGCTGCTTCGGGACCGTCGCTGCCATGAATCAGATTCATCTGACGGCTGGCTCCGAGATCACCGCGGATTGTTCCCGGTGCGGATTCGCGGGCGTTTGTTTTTCCCATCAGCGTTCGCATCACAGTGATCGCTTCCGGACCTTCGACAACCATCGCCACAACAGGGCCGGATGTGATAAACGCTTCCAGGTCTTTATAAAACCCTTTTTCAACGTGTTCGGCGTAGTGCTTCTTGCTCAACTCCGGCGTCACCTGCAGCATCTTCATGCCGATGAGGCTCAAGCCCTTGTCTTCGATCCGCGAAACAATGCGTCCGATCAGTCGTCGCTGCACACCGTCTGGTTTGACAAGAATCAATGTTCGTTCGAGAGCCATTGTGAGGAAGTACCTTGGAAGGAAAAGTGTGAATCAAAAAGTAGCTGAAGTCCTGAGACTTCAGAAGCTCTGAACTTTCATGAGTTCGGCTAAACCAGCGAGTTCCGCTACACCAGAGTTCCCTGCATCATTTGCAGGAACTCAGTAAACAAATAGTGACTGTCATGAGGACCAGCCGCCGCTTCGGGATGGTATTGAACTCCGAACGCCTGAAATTTCTTGTGCTGAATGCCTTCGACCGTCTGGTCATTCAGATTGATATGAGTGACTTCAACGTCGTTCGGCAGAGTTGCTGCATCGACCGCAAAGCCGTGATTCTGTGATGTAATTTCCACTTTTCCGGTTCGCTTATCCAGCACCGGTTGGTTTGCACCACGATGCCCGAAACGCAGCTTGTACGTCTTGCCACCGAAGGCCAGGCCGAGCAACTGCAGTCCCAGGCAGATCCCGAAGATTGGCTTCTTCCCCAACAGACCCCGAATTGCTTCAATCGCGTAGGTCAGCGGTTCCGGATCTCCCGGACCATTTGACAAAAACACGCCATCGGGATTGAGTGCCAGAATCTCGGCAGTTGTAGCTGTCCCTGGAACAATGGTCACTCGACAACCGACATCACGAAGATAACGCGAGATATTCCATTTCATGCCATAGTCGATTGCGACGACATGTGGACCATCCGTGCGGTCAGCTCCTGAAACGAAATCCGCCGGACGGCCAAGAGTGCTCAACGACATGTCCCAGCCGCAGTTTTCCGTCGGCATAACTTCCTGAACCAGATCGCGGCCGACCAGTCCCGGTGCGTTCTGCACTTTTTCCAGCAACGAAGCATCATCCAGATCGACGGTCGAAAGTATGCCCTTCATGGCACCTTGAGTTCTGATCTGACGGACCAATGCACGAGTATCAATGCCCTGCAGGCCGATGATGTTGTTTCGCTTGAGATACGAATCCAGGGACTCGGTGGAGCGATAGTTGCTCGGGAATTCGCACAATTCCTTGACGATAAAGCCCTTCAGGAACAGGCCTCTGCTTTCGACGTCTTCGGTGTTGACTCCGTAGTTTCCGATAAGCGGATAGGTCATCGTGACGATCTGGCCCGTATAGGACGGATCGGTGAGGATTTCCTGATAACCAGTCATGCTGGTATTGAAAACAACTTCGCCGTTGACTTCACCTTCGGCTCCAAAAGCCTGACCAGTAAAGACTTTACCGTTTGCCAGCGCCAGCTTAGCCGGGCGACTTGCCATGTCTCAATTCTCCCAGGGTCCGCGCGTAAAATCACCGCAGTTGAAAACACTATTGAACGCGGAATCTACCAATCATCGCGGGGCGGGAAAAGTAATTGCCGAGAGCAGTGGGCAGTTTCGCGAAAATCAGATGATGCCAAGGATCGCAACTCCTCGTTCCGGGGCTCCAGCCCTGGAACGCACTGCATTGGAGGCTCCAGCCTCCTGAGGCTGGAGCCAGGGAGCAAGGACATCATTCCCAAACGTGTGGCGTATTGCGTCGTTTTTTTTGCTGCGTGAGACTATTCTGCACGCATGGCATTCGCATCACTCAATGGAAAACGGATTGTGGTCACTGGGTCCTCGACGGGCATCGGCCGAGCGATTGTGCTGGAATGCGCCAAGGCTGGGGCGGATGTGGTGGTGAATTGTCGGCGGTTGAAGGATCGGGCGGAGCTTGTTGCTGCGGAAGCTCGGGACATGGGCCGGCTGGCGGATGTGATCTGCGCGGACGTCGCGGACGAACAGGATCGTCGAAAACTGGTCAGGGCCGCGTTTGATTCCGGCCGCGTGGACGCCATTGTCAACAATGCCGGAGCGGACTTGCTGACGACCGAACTTCGGAACGCCGAGTTCGCTCAAAAATTGAACGCACTGATCCAGACCGACATGATGGGCACGATTGAATTGTCTCGTGCATTCGGCAAACGCTTTCAGGAACAAGGTCGCGGGTCGATTCTGAATATCGGCTGGGACCAGTCGGACCGTGGCATGGAAGGTGACAGCGGCGAACTCTTCGCGACCGCCAAGAATGCCATCATGGGTTTTAGTCGCTCGCTCGCCGTGAGTCTGGCTCCGGCCGTGCGAGTTAACTGCATCGCTCCCGGCTGGATTCGTACAGCATGGGGCGAAAATGCCAGCGATTACTGGCAGCAACGAGTCATGACGGAGACGCCTCTCAAACGCTGGGGCGAACCACAGGACATTGCAAATATGGCGAGATTTTTACTCAGCGACGAAGCGAGCTACATAACAGGGCAGGTGATCAACGTGAATGGCGGAGCCGTGAGGTGACTTCTGAGCGTCGCGGAGCCTTCTTGATCGTAAACACCACACATAAATCGTCGATTTAAACGAACGCTCTACCGGGTGCGAATAAACGCAACATAACCCAACAAGCTTGGATTCAAAATGGAATGTACTCGCGAATGTCCAGACGAACATGTGGCCAATCTGGGGCACCAGTTTCTCGACACCGCAATCCTTCTGCGAGCTAACCTTCCAGGACTTGTCGCTCCCTCTGCACTTCGCGTCAACGCCGCGTTCGCCATCGAATTGTTCCTCAAATCGTTCCTCTCCCGCTGGAAACGTCATCCAATCGAAGTTGAACCTGATCTGAATGACGAACCCATCGAATCTTCATTTGATCCCGGTGATGGATTTTCGATCACTTCTGAAACCAACGTATGGGGACACAACCTGGGGTGCGCGACAAATAGCAATCTTCCCAAAACAATTTTAGGTGAGTTCTATTCCGGAAGGGGGGCGCATCGTTTGACCCGACTCGGAGAGGAGGCTTTCTCACGGCTGCACTTTGTGCAGCCGTCCTCCTCTCCGAGTCGGGTCAAACGAAGTCTTCCGCTGACAACAAAATCCTCCTCTGAAAAATCTCCGAATTTCCTCGAAACTGCTATTTGTCGCGCACCTCAGACACAACCTGTCCAAATTGTTCTCGCAGTTGCCTGAGCAAGTTCTTCAACAACTTGATGTCAAGTTCGCCGAACACAAACTCTCGCACACGCAACCATCATTGAAAGTTTGGTTGGACAACTACTCGTGTACGTTCGAACGGGAACGCTACATCTTTGAACATCGAACATTGGACACCGATTCTCGTCCAGTCGTTAAAATCGTCTCGTTGGCTGAGTTCTTTGGTGATTTTGTACGGAAATTTCAACATGGAAACCTTTTCTGATGTGGTTGACGCCACGGACAGACTCTCACTGGACGAACAAACCGCACTCCTTGAACTACTTCGCCACCGGGTGGCAGGCAGAAATCGTGAGAGGCTGGTGCAGGAGGTTGCAGAAGCTCGTTCGGAGTATCGAAACGGCAGCATGAAAGCCGCAACACCGCAAAGCATCATGGACGAGGTGCTTCGTGAATCGTGAATTGCTCCCGTCTCCCGTCTCCCGTCTCCCGCATTTCTGCGCGCTGTTCGCCGACATTTGAAGAGACATCCACAGGATGCTGGTCTTATTGATGCAACATTTCAATTGCTGACAGCGAATGCGTTTGATCCTCGGCTCCGCACCCACAAGCTGAAGGGAGATCTGGAAGGCGTATGGGCTTGCAGCGCTGGATATGATCTGCGGATGTTATTCGAGTTTGTTCAGCACAAAAACGCCGAGGCCATTTTGCTGCTGACGATGGGGTCTCACGAAGAGGTCTATTGAGTATTCTTCATCCATGCGTTAGACGAAGAACTCGGCGTCGCGGCTGCGGGGGATGAGTGGTGTGTTGACGACGTCGATGTAGACGGGCTTTGTATGCGCGAAACTCACTTTGGCGTTTGGCAGGTCCTCAAAACAACGAAGTGTCAGCCAGCCGGAACCGTGAAGCAATTCTTGAGCGTTGATGACGTATGTCCAAGCTCCTTCGGGAGTTTGTTCTGGTTCAATATTCAGTCGTTGAACTATTTCTCCGCTGCGGATGATTTCGATTGATCGCAGGCGATTCGGACTCAAAATGGAACCGCTGATCGTGACCTTATTTTGCAAAGAGTTCTTTGGCCACGTCGTTCCAGGAAGCTGCTCGTTGAAACGCACGTCCATCAGCGGACCGGTCGTCACGAAACTGTGACCAGCATTGAGGTTCTGGATCCAGGCATCGTAAGAAAACATTTCTCCGGTACGTACATAGACGCGACCGTGACCCAAGGGAACAGGATGAACGCCCGATCCGGTGCCCGCGGTCACTCGCATCCGAAAGCCGCAGTTCAAGAGTGCGTAATATGTCTGCATTGCGAACTCGGTCCAGCCAAGATCGGTAAATCCAGCCGCATCGCATTCTATTTCCGGCCAGTCCGGAGCATTTTCAATCGTCCACTGCTGAAAGCCAAACTTCGTGCGCCAGTTGTGATTATAGCTGAGTTCAAACAGATCGACATTCATGATGGGCACGATCATCATCGACCACGCCCACGAATGCTTGTCGAGATCCAAAATGGCGTGTTGTCTCCGGGCTTCTTCGGCCACTGGCAACACCGGCGGTGCAGGAAGATTCAGCGGCGTTTTGTGGTTGAGCACAAACACCGCGCCCTGAGTCTGCCGCTTGCCATCGACCGAGAAGATTTCGTATTCAGTATTGATCGGATAAATCGAATATTCATATCCGCGATACTTTGAAGACCTTGCGGCGCTGTGTGCTGCAACGTAGGACGGGACTCCAGTCCCGTCCTGACCCGATGCCCTTCCGCCAGCGATTAAATTCGCCCTACGACGATTTTACAAAATGCGTCAGCAAGCCTGACACGAACTGCCCGCGACTCATCACACGACCAATTCCAGCCGATCGGGCGACGTCCAGTTTGGCGGTGTGTACGTGTGGGCCGAAAGCGATTGAGCGGGCGAGTAATTGAGGTGCTGCCGCCGCTGCGAATTCGTTCGGATTGCTGTAGAGGGCAGACAGATCAAGGCAGACGATACTGCCGGCGGTTGCTGCTTTTTCAATTGCGGCCTGGATAGAATTGACCGAGGCAAATGCGAACCCGCGAGCTTCAGCCGCTCCGCCTACGGAACTGACCAGCATTAGGTCAGTGGAGCACAGGACGACATAGTCAGTTGTGGGCGATTCGTTTTGGGGCATTGTTTGAACATCTCTCGTTCCGGGGGCTCCAGCCAGTTCGTTGTGTGAGCCTCGGGCTTCGGCACGAACAGTGTTTTAACTGCAAAAGGCCCGACGCTAGCGCGTTTGGCTCACGAAAATTGGTGCAGTCCATCTATTCCTGCTTGCGGATCGGAGCAAACTTGATGCGTTGCAGATAAGGAATATGAATGCCGTTTTCGCCAATGCGTCCGGAGCACGCGCCAATCGCATTGATGATATATCGATAGTTCAGGTTGTAGTCCGGATCAATTTCCACTTCCTGCTTTTGAAGCTGATCACTTCCCAGTGCCTGCAATGACTGGATACTGCGAAAGACTTTCGAGTTCAGCACAGAAATCGCACCTTCGCCACCGCCAAGATTTTCGCCGTTGAAACTGAGAGACGCTAATTCGCCACTGGCGTCTGCCTGCATACGAACCTTGAATGGCGGCAAATCAGGATCGGTATCGGATTTTGCACTGGGCGTACCCAGCGGCATGCTGATGTCGAAATCCCCTTCCGGTTCGATCACTTTCAGCGTACACATGAAAAAAATCAACAACTGAAACACGACGTCGATCATCGGCGTCATATCGACGTTGATTTTTCCTGTGGTGACTCGGTTTCGCAGTTTCATGATGTCAGCTCAACAACGATTATTGATCGATCTTTTGCGTGGCCTTCAGAGCAAATCTCTGAAACTGAATCTTATCTTCCTGGCACATTTGAATCAGTTCCTGCACCATGCCCGCCGGAATATCGGCATCAGCACGAATTTCGACCGTTACGTCTTCCATCGGAGTGCCGATAGTCTTGCGAAAAATTGCTTCATCCTGCAGCCTCGGCCGCAGTTGTTCAAGAGTAACTTTTTCATCACCAAAAAATATGAAAGGTGTCTCTGAACGTTTCTTATTGGCATCAATATCGTAGCCAAAATTGAGCATGAACGAATCCTTACGGGCGGTTACCGGAGGTTTCGCCAGTTGATCCTTGGGCAGAGTCACACGTTCATCAGCTTCGTTTTGGTCGAAGTTATTGATGACCATGAAGAACGTAATCAACTGAAACACGATATCGATCATCGGTGTCATGTCGATCTCAGGTACACTCACGCCTGCAGGTTTGATTTTCATCGCATGAACCCCAAATTCTGCTACTGCTTTTGCTTACCGGCAGTTGCGAAGCGTCCCATCAAACCTTCACTCACCATGCCGATTTCCAGTACCAGTCGCTGAATGCGATTCTTCAGAATGCTGTGGAACACCATCGCCGGAATAGCGAGCAACAGACCAATCAGCGTTGTGACCAGAGCCGTTGAAATACCGTCGGCAAGTTCTGACGGCTTTGGTGACGTGGGAGAAAGAGCGATCTTGTCAAAGCTCTTTATCATACCCTGCACGGTTCCCATCAGCCCCATCATAGGTGCAACCGAACCGATCAGAGCAACATAGCTGAGCCGATGTTCCAGAGACATGTTTTCGTCTTCGCCAGCTTCCTGCATGCCTTCGACAGCTTCCGGATATCCACGGCTGAGTCGTCCCATGCCCGCGGCAAGCACGCGTCCTACGAAGGATTCATCGGCTCGAGCAAATTCATAAGCCCCCTGGAAATCCTTGGCATTCAGTTTTTGTTCGAACTCTTCAACAAACTGAGATGGCAACAGGATGTCACGTCGAACCTGCAACATGTTCATCATGATGAGAGCCACCAGGATAAACGATACTAAGAGGAATGCAGGTCCCCAGAACCAGCCTAAAGCCCGTGCGATATAGGCCAGAAAGCTGCGAGATTGAACAGGTGCTGCGGCGTCCGTATTGGCGGCAGCGGGTGCTGTGTCGGCTGCGGCAGGAGGTGCTGCTACGGCACCTTCGTCTGCCAGCACCTGCCGAGTATTGCCAAAAGTTGGCCATATCAACGCAGCGGTCAACGCCAGAAGCAGAAACAGAACGGATTTGCGTCCGTTAATACGAGCGGGTAATGCAGGGACACTACGCATTTCGAAAAATCTCCGGGATGACCTCAAAGGGGCAAATATGTCCAGTGAGAAGTGTCAGAAGTTTGAGAGTAAGAACTGTAGTGACTTCAAGTCGTCTCGTCACTCTTCAGAGGGCCGCTCAAGACGTCAGAAATCAGGATTTTCGGGAACCCGCTAATTATTCGCATTCTGAGGGATAGAGCCTGCCTGTTTGGCCCATTGGCTATTGGGATACTTGGTGGAAAGTTTTGCCATCGCCTCATCCGATCGATCCTGATGACCGGCGGGGGCCCACAATGTTACCAAATGAAACAGGGCCTCCGCATGTGCTGCCGGTTCAGAAGGGTACAGAACATCGACATGCAGGTAGGCCATCAGGGCGTCCTTTGGCATATTCTTCGACCGATAGCAGTCGCCCTTCAGGGTCCAGGCGTGAGCCAATGTGGCTGCTTCGGATTCTGATGCTTTGCTGATAATGTCGTCCAGCGTTGCAATAGCCTCATCTGTTTGTCCCTGTTTCTGCTGACAAGCGGCTTTTCCCAGCAGTCCGTCGAATTGGGCTGTCGCGGATGATGGGTCTCCGGCACTTTGTTCGATCACCTTTTGAAACGCCGCAAGAGCACCCGCAGCGTCGTTTCCAGACAACAGCAACTGTCCCAATTGTACGCCTGCCTGCAACTGGTATCCCTTCACGGGCGACGCCTGGACTTCCTGCAGCAACATTTTTGCTTCTTCCGGAGTCGACAGCGATGCTTCAAGCAGTGTTGCTTCAAAGTGCCGGAAGTTAGTTTTGTTCTCTTCACGGAACTTCTTCATCGCGGCCAGAGCATCCTTGATCTTGCCTGGATCTGCCAGCGCCTGCTTCACCATTGTGCGTGCGATCAGAAACTTGACGTCCGCGACAACTCGCTTGTCGTCGCCGTTATAGTCCTTTAGTACGGATTCAAATTTTTCCTGAGCGACATCCAATGCGCCGCTTCGTTCGTTGGATTGAGCCTGAGCCAAAAGTGATGGCTCCATATCAAATCGCACGCTGAAAACATCTGAGACCGGTACGACCTGAGTCTGACCGTTGGACAACTGAATCGTTAGGGATTCGATTGTCATCGCAGTAATTTCACCACGAAACGTCACGCGGTCGCTGCGTTTCGTTACCTGATCGACCGCGAATGCCGTGCCCCCACTTCCGATCATCACCGTCAGAACGGCGAGCAAAACGGGCGTCATCAGATTCTTGAATCGCGTGTATTTAGAAAACATAAACTTGTCATCCCGTGTAGAAAGCAAATCGCCGACAACATCTAAGGTATATTCAAAGTCGCTGGATTAATTGTCGCCAGAAGGTGCTGGAGGTTTTCGTTGAGGAGGTCGCGGCGCTGGTGACTGCGACGTCGGTGGCTCCGGTGGTGTCGCAGAAGATCTGCTGGTTGGTCGAGGCTGCACTGGTGGCTGTTGACCGGTCGGTGACTGTGGAGCTGCAGGTCGAGGTGCGGCTGGTTTACTCGCTGGCAGTTTTGCCACGGGTGGGTTTGAGCCAGTTGGTTTCGCCGCGGCTGGTTGCGCCCCTGCTGCCGTGGCTGAAGGTCTTGGGGCCGTCGTTTTTGGAGCTCCCGCAGGTCGCGGAGCAGTGCCGGGCGCTGGTGGTGGTGCGGAGATGCCATCGGGATCTGTCGGACGTGGTCGAGGTCTGGGGGCAACTGTCGGCTCTTCAGGTTTACTGGTTGCGTTCGTTGAGGGAGGCGTCGGCACCGCTGGGCGGGCAGGGCGAGTTGCTGCCGGACTTGTTCCACTTCGTGTCGCAGCCGGCGCGCTTGTTGCAGAGCTGGCTGGTCGTGCAGATGCAGTGCGTTTGGGAGTTGCGACGGCTGATACCAGCCCGGAAAAATCCATGCCCTGCGCTGGAGCGTCACCGACATCCGGGAATATGTCAGATGAATCCTGGGTTGTCACCGCAGAAAACTTCGGCGTCTTGTTGGTTCCCGGAATCGCGACCCGTTTTTTCGGCTTCCGCATGAAGAAAAACATGCCGCCAGCGATTCCGACTGACAGGCAGGTGATTAACGTTCCCAGTAGCAATCCATTGCCGCCTGATTCTTCTGGATTTTCCCTGCCGGAAATTGGAGTTGTTGTTGTCATGCTGGTGTCGATAGATGTTTCCATCGCCATATCATCTGCGTTTTCCGTATCGATCCCGGTCCCGCTTGCTCGTTCGAGTGGTTTGGCTTCGCGGCCTGCATCCGACTGCAGATCCTGATACAGCCGATTGAATTTCGCGAACCATGCATCGTCCATGTCTCGATAGACCTGTACGAAACTTACAATTTCGGCAGCGGCTGAATCTCGCTGCTTGTCGCTATCAGCAGCGTTCGTCTGAGCATATCGACGACGGCTGTTCGTCAGTTGATATCGTGCCTCAAGGAATCGCTCGCGAATTTCAGGCGTCGGTTCGCGTTGCAGTGACTGTTGCAGTTTGCGAGTCATCAAAGACCAGCCCCAGACTTTTCCAGGCTTGCCATCCGGCGTCTTGATGCCTTGAATCGCGTCGAGTAGTTTCGATGGCTCGCCATCCGATCCCCAGTCACTGAGCGAATACGCGATTTCAAATTGAGCATCCAGTGCGTTGGGATTTGTCTTGAGTACTTCGTCGCACAGACGGAATGCTTCCGAATACTGTTTCTGTTGACGCCGACAACGGGCCAGTCGCAATTCAACAGCCGTGCGATTGCCCTCTGCTGCCAAGTCGCCGGTGATAATTTCATTGTAGGCATCTGCGGCTTTGGCATAGTAGCCTTCAGCAGCAAGCGCGTCTCCGGCAACGCCCTGGCCAAGACCAAAGTACGTTTCGCCAATCCACAGTAACGAGTTGTAGTCAGACTTATTTCGTGACTCGTAGACCTTCTGCAGAAATTTTTCGAACGAATCGCGAGTCTGAGCAAATCGCTCATTGTCGCCAGTTGTTTTCAATCGTTTGAGTTCTTCCTGTAGCTCAAGCCCCAACTGTGTGTATACCGCAAGGATATTCTGGCCGCCAACATTTTCAAGCTGCGTCATCACTTTGAGGGCTTCATCGATTTGCTGAGTTCCCACATAAGCTCGCAGTAACAATCGATACGTCAGTCCGGCGAATGACTTGCTTTGAATTCCTTCATCAGGTCGAGCCTCACCTTCCGACACCTGTATCGCGGCGACGATTGAATTGGCTTCACCCGTTGTCAGGCGATCGATCGTCCCTTTGAAATCGCCTTCCAGATTCATGATGCTGGCAAGCGACACTTCTGCCGCGACCAGTTCATCTGACGGCTTGGCATCAGCGCCAACTTTGTCACGAGTGACTTTAATCCCTTGAGTCAGCAAGTTCTTTGCTTCTGCTTTCCATGCCTGCATGTCTGCGGCTGGTGTCTGATCATCTTCAGGATGTTCCGCAGCAGCAGACTTCTGTGTCCATGCAGCCCAATAGGATTGACCAGCGCTGATGCGAGCGGATGCGTACTGCGGATCCGTATCCGGAACTTCCAGATACCATTTCGCCGCTTCGAGAGGTTCGTTCATCGTGCGATAGACTGTTGCCAGTCGCATTCTTGCTTCGCCGCCACGACTGGATTGCGGATAGAATTCCAGAATCTTCTGGCACACATCTTTCAACGCTCGGGTTTCGAAATCGCGATCGCTGCTGGGAGCCATGTTCCATGCGGAAACCGCTGCCGCCATGGCAATTTCTGTCGCATTCGACGCGGTGTCGGGATCGTTCGTACGATCATTGATCATGCAGTGCTTTGCCAGAATCAATGAATCCAGCGGCCGTCCCAGCTTTAACATCACAAAACTCTGCAGATACCGACCTTGTGCGACCGCTTTGGGATCACTATCCGAATCCCGCAGATCGAGCGCCAATTGAAGAAGACGACCGACTTCCCGCAGATGGGCTTCAAGAGCTGCTTTCTTTTGAGCTCTGGTATTTTCATCGACTGCTGCTGTGACGTCATCTGTTAACGACTGGATCTGGCCAATCATATTCTTGGCACGTTCAAACGCGGTTGGAAAATCTTTCGGCTCTTTGTCCTTGTCACCCAAAGCTGCCTTAATTCGACGAGTCATCGCGTTTGCCGGTTCGCGAAACGGGCCTTGATAACGGGCGACGGTCGCTGCATCGTTCAAGGCGATTCGCAAAGTCGATTCTCGTTCTTTTTCTGCAAGCTCCCTCGCGCCACCCAGTTTCTCGGACGCTATCGCACGCTCCCAGAGAATTCCCAACCCTGCTGAGCTGGAGATCTTTGTCTTATTTTCCTGAAGCCAGACTGTTGATTCCTGCACCACCAACTGATGGTCATTTCGCTGCGGATCATTCAGGCAGATCAGACGATAGTGCAATGCGATCGCCTTAAGCGCCTCGACGGCATCACTTTCGGACTTATGCCCCAACATCTCGTTGTAAATACCAAGAGCTCGGCTGATATCATCCTGTTCCTGAAAACACTTGCCCATCATCAGGCGGGCGTGCAGGCCGATCTGATTGGTGCGATAGCGAGTATGCAATTCTTCATACAGACCGGCGGCGTTAATGAGCGTATTCTTGCGTTCTTCTGAGCCCTTCTCAAACGTCTGACCACGTTCGTAAGTACACCGAATCAGATTAAACCACGCTCGCAGGTATTTGGCTTCTGAATTCTGTCGGGCGGCGTATTGATCTTCGTCCTTGGTTTTGTCGATGAAGTTCGGAAACTTATCGAATGCTGCTTTGTACTGATCGTTTGCCGCCTGATAAATCACCTGGCCTTCATCGATCAGTTTGCGAGCGGCCAGTTGATACTCTGTACGTTTTTCAGGGGACTCAGCACCTTCCATTTGCCAGATGAGCGTGCGAGCACGTTCCAGCAGCAGTTCACCCAGCATGGAATTTGCAAAAGCGGCCTGCGGATGATTGCTATGAGCGCTCGTGAATTTCTGCAATGCCTCTTTGGCTTGCTGCAGAAAAACATCGCGATCTTCAGGAACCCGCGAGGCTGCACCCATGGCCTGCAAAGTCTTCGCTCGCTCAAGATCAATCACATCGCGAATTTCCGGGGATAAATCGGCCCGTTGCGGAGCAACCTCCAGATATTCCAGCGCGGTGTCGAAGTACTGCCGTTCGCGCAGGCCTTCGACAAATTCCAGAATCGGTTCTTCTGCACGAGCGGAGCCACCGGAAACCGCACACAGCGCGATGGCCAGTGCCGTGATATAAAGTCGGAATACAACATTGGAACGAATAGCGTGTCTGGAATCCCGTTTACAGCGAAAGTTGTCGAGACTTTCGGATGCATGTTCTGGAGGTTGCCGAAACTCTTGACGAGTTTCGCTACGGTATCCGGAAAGACTGCTAGTCTTGGAAATATGATGCGTGAGCATGGTGAAGATTTGTAAACCGTCCATGCAGGATCCTTATGTCGAATAGAATTCGACGTCGTCAGAAAAAGGAATGCCGAAAGAATGCGCTGGCCGAAACCGACCAGCGCTGAGGTGCAGCATATTCATACGAGCACTGATTCGCAACAATTCAAGTGAATTACGGGTTGCCGAAACGCAGTTGAGGACACAGTCTCTAGCTAAAGGACGTCAGCCTTTTCAGGCTGACTCGTTCTGCATAATGTCAGGCTGGAAAGCCTGACGTACGTTTCGGGACTGACATCGACTTTGTTAAATCAAGTGGCCTTGCACTATCGTCCAATCGACTCAGAAAACGGGAAGGCGTCCAGCACATACAACGGCATGACCTGGCCAACGTTGCGAGTATTCGGACGAGCGAAGCCATAGGCGATCACGGCACCGGAAGACAATTCCGCAACATAAATGATGCCGTATGCTGGCTGAACACCACCGGTTGCCGGCAGATTTGCCGTACCAGAAACGATGGCGTACTTTGGATCGGGCGTTTTTGCCGACGCTTTGAAGTCTGCGGCAACGTTATGCATGTACTTGTAACCGAAGTTCCGAGTTTGATTACTAAGTGCCGCGCCGGTCAACTGGCCGGTCAGGTGATTCAAAACGAACACACCTTCCATTTCACCGGTCTCCACGAGTGGTACGGTCACCATTGTGAATTTGTCATTTCCGTTGGCAACGGCCGCCCGTAATTCCTGTTGCGGCCAGAAATAAGTGGCGGCCCCCATGACAAACGCCCCGGCTGCAAACATCATGGCTGACCGCAGAATGTGATTTTTCATAACCTCGCCTTTGCATTTTGCTGGATATCATGGCATCCGAACAGTGACGATGCCTCCGGGAATCATCATACTCTGGCAAACGCCAGACGACCAGACTGGCGACGGACGATCTTGTTGAGACTTGTCCGTAAATCTGGATTCTGCCACGAATTCTTTTCAATTTCGCGTAAAACGCAGCCAAGCCTGACATGTCCGCCAAAACTAAAAAGACTGAAACCTGCATCTGGTCGTCGATTCGCGAACGCGCGATGGAACGTGCGTCGTCTGAACCAATGCTGGCCAGCTTCCTGCACGCCACCGTTTTGAACCATGAACGCTTTGAAGACGCCGTCAGTTATCACTTGGCCGGAAAGTTGGCCTCCAGCACATTGTCAGCGATGCAGCTCCGCGAGATCATGCTGGACGCAATGACAAAAGATCCGTCGATTGCGGACGCGATTTGTGCAGACATCCGTGCCGTTCGAGAACGCGATCCTGCGGTCACGTGCAACCTAGTTCCGCTGCTGTTTTCGAAAGGCGTTCATGCTCTCATCGGATATCGCATTGCTCACTGGCTGTGGAAAGAAGGCCGCGAGCTGCTGGCTCTCTATCTGCAGAATAGGATTTCAGAAGCGTTCAGTGTCGATATTCATCCGGCCGCCAGAATTGGACGCGGGATTCTGATGGATCATGCAACGTCAATTGTTATCGGCGAAACGGCCGTCATTGAAGACGACGTGTCGTTGCTGCATGAAGTCACTTTGGGAGGTACCGGGAAATCATCCGGCGACCGACATCCCAAAGTGCGTCGCGGAGTTCTCATCGGCGCTGGTGCGAAGATTCTTGGCAATGTTGAAATCGGCGAAGGTGCGAAAATCGGAGCTGGCAGCGTCGTGCTGAAGAACGTCGCGCCGCATTGCACGGTCGCCGGAGTGCCCGCAGTAGTCGTTGGAAAACCATGCTCAGAAAATCCAGCCTTGGACATGGATCACGAAATCACAGACGGTGAATCGATCTGACTGTGCAATCGACAAAATGAATATCTGGTTGTGTCCCATTCGGTAATTCACGTGAATCATGGAACCCGCAATTGGATTGCAAAACTTGGACATTGGTCGTCCCGTGTCAACCACGCAATTTTCTGTTCGTTTCGTGAACACCACTCATTGACAGCTGGCCAAACCGGGCAACTCGGATGGTGGTCGTGTCCCATCAACCAGCCACCTAGTCTGATCTTTCTGAATAGAATCTCAAGCTCTGCCAACGTGGCATGGTACTCATGTGAAGAATCAAGATACGCAGCATCGAGCGAATGGTCAGGAAAGCCAGACAATAAAGCAACACTGTCGCCTCGATGCAGGCAAATCTGAGGTGACGTTTGAAATCGCAAAGTGAGTTCACCAAAGACCGACTCCATATCTTTAACATCTATCACATTGCGTCCATCCTTGTCCCCTGAACTCGCGCTTCCGTGCCATAAGTCAATGAGATGCAATCGCGTTGGCTTACAGCAATTCATTATTCGTTCCGCGAATTCTCCCTGAAATACACCGACTTCGGCAATGATTGAACCTGTTGGGATCAATCCCAGGAGATCTTCTCGCGTTGTGACGCTGGCCGGTTCGGTCCATCTTGCCCGCACGTATTGGTCGCGGTCGTCGCCGTTGTGATGATTGTCCTCGTAGATCCTTTCACCAATAAACCGGAAGCCTTCTTCACTGCTCAAAGGGAACGACCTGATGACTCCTCCGTGTCCAAAACGGTTTCCGAATTCGGTATGTACGAGTGTACGACTGCGGATCGTCGGCCAGAGAGATTCCTCCACCATTTGCTCGTCTGATCCATATCCATCACCGTGGCCCGACAGTCGCCACGCATCGATCTGACCCGCCATATCGCATACCGCTCCACGGCGTCCATCGAATGCGCAAAGCATCACTGGTCGTTCATGCGCAGGATGATCCCGAACAGTGTGCAAAGGAATGCCACTCTCGAGCCATGATTCGATTGCTATCCTCTCTCGATATGTCAGACGACTGTCAGCATCTCTGATGCCCCAACACCTGAATCCGGGGTCATCACTTGCAAGTAGTCGCCAAAACATGCCGCCTCGCCATTTTTGCCATCTTGGAGCTTGAACGACATCGGCCGCGGCCATTCGAAGCTCTTCAATCGTGTCCTGTCGTGTAGATTCATCAACGTACACTCTGACGGTCCAGTCCGGATAAATCCATTTTGCCATCCTGGCATTTTCGATGATGCCGAAATTGTAGTGACATGCGTCACCCCAAATACTGTATGCCAACAGCCCTCCTCGATCATGACGTCCAAAAGGCAGGTGAACATCACTCAGCCTTTGATGCGGAACAGAAGAGTGATACGGACCAGCCAACATATTCCCATTGTTTCGGTACGGAGAATCGTGAATATGATAATGCCGAATATCATTCGGCACATTTACAAGGACATAGTTGTTATGCCGAAGTATCCACGCAATCCGCCAGTCGCAGCCAAATATTCCAAGAGGGATATCCGTTGATTCCGCAAGCGGACGTACGGGCCCTTGAAATATCCAGCAATCCTGTGAATTGTCTCCTGCCAATGAGTCCGCCTCGCCATTCCGCCACTCCCAGCGAGTTAGCGTCACACAGACACCGAACAGGTTGCGGCGACTGAGTGCCGATAGCGATCCATCGAAAAACACATCACTATTCGCGACGATGTTCAGATCCCAGGGTGTTGTTGTGCATTCGTTGATCCTCCGAAAAAAATTGCTGTATCTCGGGCGTATTATTTCACTTGGCAGTTCGATCCACAAAAGCTTTGGCGACGCTGGTACGGTCGCACGATGCTCCGCAGTTGACTGGTAGAGCAATACTATTCTGTCAATTGCAGAACAATCTATATTTCTCAACAAGCATTCATCGATTTCGCGCCGGCGCTCGTCATCAGGAGGAGTCCAGTGAGAAACGAACAATGTTGTCTTCGGGGAATCCTCTGGACATGGCGAGTGACGTCGAAAAGCCATTACAACATTTTCCTGAACGGTTAGACCGGGTATTGAACGTTCGCCCCAACTCAACGGTTTGATTGATGTACCTTGGACAACTCAAGACGCGGAACAAGTGCTCGTTTCGACGGGGATCGTTCGCCCAAAAACGCGATTAACATGGGTTGCAGATTCTTCAAATCGCCGTATGTCGCGACTCATTGAACCTCCCACAGAAAATACAAACTGAAATGCATTATGGGAAGTGAAAAGTTGACTTCACATTGCAAATTGAGAGCGCTTTCCGTACGCTGCGATGGGCCGTTAGCGAAGGCTCCGCGAGTTACCTCTGTTAAGACACAACAGATGAAACACTTCGAAAAGACGTTCGTAATCAATCTTCCATTCAAGCGGGATCGCCTGTCCAAATTCCTGGCTAAGATGCCGGAATCGATCGGTCCGATTGAGGTCTGGCAAGCTGTGCATGGTGACACAGTGCGTGCGCCAGCGTGGTGGACCGCAGGCAATGGCGCATGGGGTTGTTATCGATCGCACATGCAAATTCTTGAGTCGTGTTACAACCAAGGCGTAGAATCGTACATTGTATTTGAGGATGATGCTGTTTTTCGCGATGGCTTTGATGAACTGTTCTCGCAGTTTATTGATTGTCTCCCGCAAGACTGGGAAATGTTGTACCTTGGCGGGCAGTTGTTGCACGAACTCAATCATCGACCGAAGCGATTCAACGCACATTGCTATGTGCCATACAATGTGAATAGAACGCATGCGTTTGCAGTACACAGCCGTGGTTACGAAAAACTGTATCAGCACCTGAGCGCCGTGCCGTTTCACGACCGTGAACATATTGACCACCATCTTGGTCGAATACACGAGTCTGGTCAGCTAAAGATTTTCTGCCCCGGAAAATGGCTGGTCGGGCAAGACGCTGGTCCAAGCAATATTAGCGGAAACATTAATGACATTTCGTTCTGGATGGATCCAGAGCGACTAGCCAGAGCCTCCCACCACTCGGACGAACCGGTATCGATTCTGCTGGAGTCTCCAAAAGTAGTTGCTGACGAACTCCGGTTCCTCGGCTGGCATTCGGGGTATTGGCGTAATGACGATGGTTTGGATGCCGGGGTTTGTGAAACGGTTCTTTCGGGCGACTTTCCTCCGGGGATAGCTCGCTGGCACCAAGTGGTTCGTGAAGAATGGCTGCGAGACGGACACAAGGGAGTCTGTTTGTACCATCCTGGATTGACGTGGCAGAATGTGCAAGACATGGCGGGCGTTGCATTCTCGCGGGTCGTCGCCACTTCCGTGGAGAATGCTCAAGAGCAATTGCAAGCAATCCTCGGCATGTCGCGACTGTCGGCGATGGCTCGTCTACCTACTCATTTGTGCTACAGGTGACTGCTCGCGGGAATGGCAACTCGTGGCAGTTTGAACTCTTACAGGTACTGAGCCACATCGATCTATTCGATGGTATCCGGTCGATCGCTGTCAGCGAAGATGAAGGACCGGAAGTCCTTGAAGCTGTGCGAGAGATGTGTCAGCAGCATCGTATTGACAACTGGATTGTTCTTCCTTCCGCCCCGGCCAATGACGAAGCATCGGGCCTGATTCTTCTATTGAATTCCGTTCGCCCTGAGGCAGGGATCACATTCTGCGGATTATTTTCCAAACAGCATTATCCGGAAGAAGCGGGTTATTCAGAAAAACTGATTGATGCGGCGCTTGGCCATCCTGAACAGATTCACTCCGTCCTTGCCGATTATCCAATTGCCATGATTTCACCGCCGCGAGGAATTGGCGACGTGCATCCAGCGGATTGTTCGAGCTTCCAGCCACAAGCCAAGGGTTTCGTGTGGTTCCGAAATGCGGAGTTGTTTGGTCGAGACGGGTGGTGTGCCACAACTCTGTCGGGTGAGACCAAAAACTCCTGGCCCTTGAACATCTTCTCACGGGACGAAATAGGCACATTTTCAGGACCACAGTCCGAATACAAGTCAAGGGACGCTGCTGCGACATGTGCGACAGAGACTCAGCTTGAATATGCAGGAGAAAACGTGTCAAGAATTCCTTGAGTGATATCAACGTTTTTTTGTCTGTCACGCAATGTCGATTTTCGGTTGCATCTCAAATTTCAGTCCTGCCCTTGGCAGCTTCAAGCAAAGTTTTACGGTACTTTTCCTCTGATCACATTGTGAATATTTTATGTCCAGCAACTCTTCCGATGGTGTGGGTTCTTCATCCACCGATGTGCCACCATCAAGTAGCTCAGTGCCGCCGTCAGGATCGACGAGCGGTACTAGCCAGACTGGCAGTACGTCCGGTTCAAATCCACCATCCGGTTCAGGTTCGTCGTCCGCCACTGGAGGTTCGGTAAGTGCAAGTGCGCCGTCGAGTGCTTCGTCCAGTAACTCATCTATGTCCAGCAGTTATTCGACGTCCAAGAGTTCATCCAGTTCGAGCAAACCCTCAAGTCATTCGTCAGCATTGAGCAATTCATCTGGAACAACGGATCCAACCAATCCAAGTACATCCTCTGGTACAACGTCCACGTCAATTAATTCATCGGCTTCAATGCGTTCGGCTAGTTCCAGTCCTGATTCAAGTTCAAGTCATTCATCCAGTTCGGGTTCGCCGTCCAGTTCCAGCCCTTCGTCGAATTCATTGTCTCAGTCCAGTAATTCTTCGGACTCGCGCAGTCCGTCAAGTTCGGGCTCTTCCTTAAATTCAAGTCCGTCATCAAGTTTATCCTCTCCGTCCAGCAGCTCGTCGGTCTCTCTGAGTTCGTTCAGTTCCAGCCCCGCGTCAAGCTCCAGTCGTGGTTCGACATCCGGCTCCAGCCCACCATCGAGTTCGTTGTCGCAGTCGAGCAATTCGTCTGACTCCCGCAGCACATCAAGTTCGGGTTCATCGTCAACATCGAGCCCGTCATCAAGTTCAACATCTCCCTCGAGCAGTTCCTCCGTTTCCCTCAGTTCGTTCAGTTCCAGTCCCGCGTCAAGCTCCAGCCCGTCATCCAATTCAGGTTCGCCATCCAGTAGCAGCCCCTCGTCGAGTTCACCGTCAAAGTCCAGTGGTTCATCGGACTCACGTAGTTCATCAAGTTCGGGCTCATCTTCAAATTCAAGCTCATCATCTCCGTCGAGCGGTTCGAGTTCCTCCAGCAGTAGCTCCGGGAGTAGTTCATCGAGTGGCAGTTTCAGTAGTTCGTCTGGTGGCAGTTCATCGAGTAGCAGCTCTCCAGACGGAAGCTCAAGCAGCAGTTCCCCAACCAGCAGTTCATCAAGCGGCAATTCGTCAAGTGGCAATTCCTCAAGTGGCAATTCCTCAAGCAGCAGTTCTCCGAGCAGTAGCTCGTCCAGCAGTAGCCGCCCCAGCAGTTCCTCCAGTTCAAGCTCCTCCAATCGGTTGATTCTGCTGTTTGGCTATTGGCCACCGACTGACATTGGAATTGATGCTCGTCACGGGATGTTGTGGAAGTGGAAAACTCTCCAGACAGTCACGCTGCTGGGCAAGACCTATGACGTTCTCGCGATGTCCACGAAGTTCGCGGATTCGTTAGGCACAGCAGGAGGAGCACCCTTTTGGGGTAAAGGGGCGTCAGATAACGGCTCGTTCACAGTCGACTATCGCGACACGTCGGACAAATTCTGGTCGATACTGGCCAATCGTCGGCCAATTGCAATCATGAGTTTCAGTCGTTGGGCTATCAATAAAGAGTGGATGCTCGATGCTTGGGCCACCAATTGGAAAAACATTGCCTGGGAAACCGTGCTGGATTACACGAACAGACAAGGGCTGCCAGACGATGAGACTTGGGATCCGCCGTATATTGGAGGAAGTACGCAAGACCCCGCTCCACCATCCCAGGGAAACCCACCTCAACCCGGTGGAGGTAATCCGCCCGATTCGACTCAGCCCGGTTCGAACGCTGTCATTCCACCGGATGTGCCCGCAATGAACACACGACGGTTCACTAACTTGTCGGACGTCAGGATCAAGACATCGCTCAACAATGCATTCGCGACGAATCAGCTGCAAGCAAAAATCAATGATGTAATTGGCCCCGGAGATTTCGTTTCCAACTTCCTGGCGTACCACGTCGTGTGGTATCGTGAATGGTGGGCATCTCAGCATCCCCCGGCCGATCAAGCGTGTCTGTTCTCCGGTCATACCCACGTGGGCGGTCAGATCAGCGTGGCAGACGCGGAACGAGCTGTCCAGATTCAGTTGGAAGAGTTGTATCGCGACCTGCCGTTTACGCAGGC
>Ga0209390_10001000_pt1 | contig 55819 bp, 56 predicted proteins | sample BON01_FD_187212 | JGI IMG/M metagenome (GOLD analysis project Ga0209390, IMG submission 187212) | Freshwater microbial communities from Lake Bonney liftoff mats and glacier meltwater in Antarctica - BON-01 (SPAdes) (version 2) | ecosystem: Environmental > Aquatic > Freshwater > Ice > Glacier...
AACCATTACCGACAACCAAAACGAAGGAGAAACCTAACCAGAAACATTGAACGACACGCCAACCTCAGCGGCCTGAAAACCGGCCAAGATGGTTGTCGCGCGCGGACAAGGTGGTTGACGTTCTACAAATGACCTTTTAAACCTCTAGCTGGCATTTCTAGATCTGCAATTAATTAACTCTTCAATTTGCTAGCGTGGTATTCAATGACGCTAGCAAGCCCCTTTAAAGACCTCTTTTCTTCGTCAGTCAGATCTCCAATGGCAACTTCTGTTTCCTCAAACAGCACCTCCAGTTTTAGCATCTCATCCTTTAGGTAGCTAAGTCGATCTGTTCGTTCTGCAGGGGTCATCATCGCTATCTCCTATTCAAAAAGTGATGGCTTCTGTCTCTGATAGTATAGCATGGACGCCAGATACTGTTGAAGAAATTAGGAACGCTGGCGATGCTTGCGCGTCGTTGATTGAACCCCAAGCATTTCTTCATTGGCATTGCAAATCCGCTTTGCAATGGCCTTGATAGCCGCTTGACAAAAAATTGCCATTCGTTGCGGTTGCGGCATTGGTCATTTTGGGCTCGAAGCCGCCATGCACAAGCTTGGAGTGTTACGAGGTTTTCAGGTCACATCAACACGGTAGCCGGAACGCGGGAAATGCACGCAAACGGTGCCAACGTCATCGGCCTTGCGCTCAACGACAATCGTCTCGGCATCCGCAAAGCGCACGGTACCGAAGACAGGTTGCTCGCCGCCATTAACATCCGGGCTGACGGACACGGCAAGACCGACCTTTAGGCCTTGGGGGTCATGGGCGGCCACACCGGTTGGGGCCAAAGGCTTATGGCTTTTTGCCCGCGCGATGGCGTCTTCTGGGGCCATTGGGCTGGATGTGCCATGGCCGATGGCGCGGATGTTTTCTTCCCAAGCCGAGAGGTTGGTAAATTCTGCCAGAAACGATGGACCATCAGCCCAGCGCCCGCGCAAAAACCAGACAAGGTGGTAAAACTGTGCATCAATGGCGGCGGGTGCTGCGCCCAACAGAAAGGCGCGCCCGTCGGCCATTTGCGCGTTAAGCCATGTCAGTGGGACGCGCAGTTGGGCCACCAGATGGGGCAGGTCGGCATTGGCCTTTTTCAGCCCTTGCGCCCAATCTTCGCCCAAGTACAGGCGGCCACGATCTGCAGCAAAATCTTTGTCCAGTTTATCGCCGGCTGACCCCAAGATGTGCCTGACGGTTTGGTCAAACAAGAAACCATCGGTCCAACGGCTGAGGCACCACATCAGGCCAAAATCATCGGTGGGCATGAAGGTTGGCAGGGGCTGGCGGCGTTCAAGTTCGCGAAGGATGCATTGGCTGTCGCAGTAAATATCTGCGCCGATCTGCACGACAGGTGTGCGCCGATAGCCGCCTGTAAGGGCCGTGAGCATTGGTTTTGGTGGCAAGCGCGGAATTTCGACGCTGCGCCACGCGAGGCCCTTGATGCCAAAAGCGACCCTCACCTTCTCAGCAACGGGAGATTGCGGATAGGCATGAAAAATGATCTCAGATTTAGGGTCGGACATGTGCTGTGCTTTCTTTTTGCTCAGGTGGCGCGTTTGCGGGCGGATGTTGGGCCAAGGCGTGTTAGCCCATTTGTGGACGTTTCTGAAGCGTAGGGGTAGGACGTACAAGGCGAAACCTGCCATCGAAACCCAGAGATCATGAGCAAATGCTGGGGTGGTCCTTTCCCCCGCTGCGCTTGCATCACCCTAGCGCGTGGCCTATATCCCCCCTCTTGCCCGGCGCAGGGCTTGCTGATTGTTGGGAAACGCCATGATACCGACGCCGTATTACCTGATCGACAAGGCCAAACTGGCCGAGAACATGGCCAAGATGGACCTGTTGCGCGACCTTTCAGGCGCGAAATGCCTGCTGGCGCTGAAGTGCTTTGCCACCTGGCCCGCGTTTGAGGCGATGCGGGACCATATGGATGGCACCACGTCAAGCAGCCTGTATGAGCTGCGGTTGGGGCGCGAAAAGTTTGGCCGCGAGGCGCACGCCTATTCGGTCGCTTGGGCCGAGGATGAGGTGGATGAGGCGGTGGGTTACGCCGACAAGATCATCTTTAATTCCATCAGCCAACTTGATCGGTTTGCGGGTAAGACTGCCGGGATTGCGCGGGGGTTGCGGCTGAACCCGCAGTTTTCAACATCGCATTTCGACTTGGCCGACCCGGCCCGCCCGTTCAGCCGTTTGGGCGAATGGGATCTGGCCAAGCTGAACGCCGTTGCCGACCGGATTTCGGGCGTGATGATCCATTACAATTGCGAGAACGATGATTTTGAACTGTTCGACCAGCAATTGACCCGGATTGAGGCCGAGTTTGGCGGGTTTTTAGAGCGCATGGAGTGGGTCAGCCTTGGGGGTGGGATTCATTTTACCGGCGCGGGGTATCCGTTGGCACGCCTAGCCACGCGGCTGCAGGCCTTTGCCAAAAAGTTTGGCGTGCAGGTGTACCTGGAACCCGGCGAGGCGGCGATTACGGGCTGTGCCAGCCTTGAAGTGACGGTGCTGGACCTGCTGAACAACGGCAAGGACTTGGCGATTGTGGACGCATCAGTCGAGGCTCATATGCTCGATTTGCTGATTTACCGGGAACCTGCCAAGATGGAGGTGACGGGCGCGTATCCCTATATGGTGTGCGGGAAATCTTGTCTTGCCGGCGATATTTTTGGCGAGTTTTCGTTCCCCGCGCCGCTGGTTGTTGGAGGCAGGTTAAGCATTGCCGATGCGGCTGGCTACACGATGGTCAAGAAAAACTGGTTTAACGGCGTCAAAATGCCGTCGATCGTGTTGCGCGAATTGGATGGGTCTTTGACGGTTGCGCGCATATTTGACTATACGGATTTTGAAGGCAATTTGGGCTGAAAGGTATTGATATGAAACGCAATGTTTTGATTATTGGGGCCGGGGGCGTGGCGCAGGTTGTGGCGCATAAATGCGCACAGAATAATGATGTGTTGGGGGATTTACACATCGCCAGCCGGACCGTTTCAAAATGCGAGGATATCATTGCGGGCGTGCGGGCGAAGGCTGCGATGAAGGTACCTGGGCCGTTTCATGCCTATACGGTCGATGCGATGGATATGGATGCGCTGGTGGTGTTGATCCGGCAAACCGGGGCGCAGATTGTCATTAACGTGGGCGCGCCGTTTGTGAATATGACCGTGTTGGACGCCTGCATTGCCACGGGCGCGGCCTATATCGACACGGCGATCCATGAAGATCCGGCCAAGATTTGTGAAACGCCGCCGTGGTATGGCAATTATGAGTGGAAAAAGCGTGAGGCGTGCAAAGCGGCCAGTGTGACTGCGATTTTGGGCGCGGGGTTTGACCCTGGGGTGGTCAATGCTTTTGCCCGTTATGCCGTAGATGAGTGCATGGATGAGGTCCAAGCCATTGATATTGTAGATATAAATGCGGGCGATCATGGCAAGTATTTCAGCACCAACTTTGACCCCGAGATCAATTTTCGCGAATTTACTGGCACGGTTTATGCGTGGCAAAAAGGCCAATGGACCGAGAACGCGATGTTTGAGGTGGGGCGAGAGGATGACTTGCCCGTGGTGGGTAAGCAAAAATCCTACATGTCGGGGCATGATGAGGTGCATTCGCTGGCCGCGCGCTATCCGCATGCCGATGTGCGGTTCTGGATGGGGTTTGGCGACCATTACATCAACGTGTTCACCGTGTTGAAAAACCTTGGCCTGTTATCGGAACAGCCCGTGGTCACCGCCGAAGGGCTGGAGGTTGTGCCGCTGAAGGTGGTCAAGGCCGTGCTGCCCGACCCGTCTAGCCTTGCGCCGAATTATACTGGCAAAACCTGCATCGGGGATTTTGTGAAAGGCACCAAGGATGGCAAGCCGGTCGAGGTGTTTGTCTACAATATCTCGGACCATGCGGCGGCCTATGCCGAGGTGGGTTCACAAGGGATTTCCTATACCGCTGGCGTGCCACCTGTGGCGGCGGCAATGCTGATTGCGCAAGGGGTTTGGGACTTGGGCCATATGGCCAATGTTGAGGATATGGACCCCAAGCCGTTCTTGCGCTTGCTGAATGAGATTGGCCTGCCGACGCGGATCAGGGATGCGGCGGGGGACCGGGCGCTGGAGCTGTAACTACAAATCCACCCGCAAAACACCCCCCGCGTGCTTTGCGCGCGCGCAGCATAGGATAACTTTTGTTTCGCGCTCCGCTGCCGACAGAACGTAGTCGCGATGCTCTACCTCTTGGCCTGCGGGCAGTGGGGTGGCGCAGACACCGCAAATCCCGTCCGAGCATTTTGTGGTCACGGGGAAGCCTGCCTCGGCCAGCACATCGGTCGCGGATTTATTGGCTGGAACGTGCAGGGTTTTGCCGGATTTTGTCAGTTCCAGCGTGAATGGGTGGTTCACCCAATCGGGCGGCTCTGGCACGGTGAAATATTCACGCAGCAGCGCTGTATCGGGCCAGCCTTTGGCGGTTGCGGCTGCAAATACCGCGTCCATGTAGCGGTTGGAACCACAGGTATAAAGCCGGAAACCGGGGGTGTAATCGGGGATGATGCGGCCCAGATCGGCGCGGGTGCCGCCTTGGGATAGGTGCAATTGCACGCGTTTGGCCCAAGGCATATTCGCGGTTTCGGCCATGAAAGCCGCCGAATCCAGGTTCGCCGCCGAATAGTGCAGCGCGAAATCGCTGCCCAAGGCGTGCAGACGGTGCGCCATGGTTAGCATCGGTGTAACCCCAATGCCCCCGGCCATAAGCAAGGAAAACGGCGCGGACTCGTCCAACGGGAAATGGTTGCGAGGGGGGCTGATGAACAGACGCCGCCCCTCGCGGAAAATGCGGTGCATGAGGGCGGACCCACCGCGCCCTTCGGGTTCGCGCAGCAGGCCCAGAACGTATTTGGACCGGTCCGCCGGGTCGCCTGCCAGTGAATACTGGCGCTGATATTCGGGGGCGATGACCACATCAATATGCGCGCCTGCGGTGAAGGCGGGCAGGTCCGTGCCATCGGGACGGCGCAGCTCAAACCGGGCGATATCGGGTGACAGGTCTTGCCGTTTGGTCACGATAACCGGGAACACGGGCGGCTCGGCCAAGGGTTGTGGGCCGGGGGCGAGGCCTTCGGTTTGGCCTGCGGCAAGGCGCGCTTGATATTCGGCAGGCAACAGCAACTCGCGGTAGCGTTTGATGCCAGCCTCGCGGTTGAGGGGTTGGATCACGGGGTAAGGTTGGGGCATGACATCGGCGGGGTAGACCGCCAAGGTTTGATCTTTGTATTGCAAGTCAATCTCGGGGCTGAGTTCGCGGGTATTGGTGGCGCGGGCGGTAACATAGCGGGCGGTTTTGGGGTCAAGCTCAATATCCCACCACCATTTCTTCACCGGGTTGATGCGGCCGCGCCCCAGCTTATCATCGAGTGCCGCAAGCACGCGCGCGGTTTGCGGTGCCTTCATCGCGACCCACCGAAAGGCGCTTTCGGCAAACAACCCCTCCAAGTTCCACGGGCAGGTTTTCATGCAGCGACCACACATGCCGCCTGCTGCATTGGTGAGCCGGTAGCGGGTGCATTTTTCGGCGTCGGATTTCCAGATTTCATAGCCATTATACATCAACTTGGGGCCGGCGGTGATGGCACCAGAGGGACATTCGCGCGCGCATTTGTTGCAAGAATTGCAGAAGGTTTGCAGGCCAAAATCAATGGGCAGGTCGTGTTCCATCGGCATCGTTGTGGTCACGGTGCCGGATTTCAAACGCGGGCCGAGGAAGGGGTTGAGGATGACTTCGCCAATACGGCTGACCTCACCCAGCCCGGAAAGGAGGAGCAGGGGCGGTTGCAGCACCTCGCCATCAATCACCGAATGCACGCGGGCATCGAACCCCATGCGGCGGATTTGTTCGCCGACCACGCCGCCAAGCAGCGAAAACCGCAAGTAGGCGCGCATGGATTGGGCGACGGAAATCCAGTCATCACCCGACGCGCCCTCCATCGTGTCATAGCCTTGATCGAGCAGCAGGTTGACGGCATGAGGATGGCGCGCCTCAATCGGGTCACCGTTTGAGCCGTGTGAATACCACGCCCATTCCGGCACACGGCACAGGCCTACGGCATCAGCCGATAGGTAATAACTGGCGGCTTTCAGGTTTTGGGCGTTGCGGATGGGGTCGGTGGCCTGCGGGGATACGGGGCCACGCGGGCCGCCGAATTGCAGCAAAAGCAGCGAACCAAGCGCGCGGCGGGCGCAGGCACCAATCGGGCTTTTGACGACGTAATAGCCGCCCTTTGCCACCTCTTGCACCGATTTTCCCATATCGCCAAACAGCGCGCGGGCAAAAAATTCGGCGCGTTTGGGAAAGCGGGGGATACGAGGTTCATCCATGAAGGTGGTCGGTTTTGGCACGCGTTTGAGGGTTTCAAACGGATAGGGGCCAAGGTGGAATGGGCGTTTGGCAAAGGGCTCGGCGGTCGCCGCCGAGCGGGGCGTGTGGCGGCCCATCTGCCAATCGGGGCCGTGGCTGCGCCAACCGTTATGGCCTGCGTTGGGGGCAAGCGGTTGGTCGGGGATCAGCTCCATCGTGGTGGTGACCACCGCCAGTGCAAAGCGTTTGCCAACATAGGGAGCGGTTGCGGTTTCATCGACCAGCCCTGCGCTGACGGCGAGGCGCATCAGGTCTACATCGGAGGTACTGGCCGAATGGGCGCGGGCGGGGTGGCCCAGCAGGCGCAGATAGCTGGAGATGACCACGGCGGTATTGTTGGCCAAAAGGGCTGCGCGGTGGGCTTGGGAACCGTGCAGCCAATCTGTGCCGGGTTCCGCATCTGTGGGGTCGCGGGTGTATTCGACCAGAAAGACCAGCGCGTGGCTGTGGTGCGGAATAGGGCCGTGGGTGAGGCGCGATGCGTCCAGCACATCGGCATAAATCTGGTCGATCCCTGCGGCATGGGTGGCGGGTTGGCCTGCCTCCAGTTCTACCCGCAGCGCGTCGATATCTGGGTTGCGGTGGGGGATGGCAAGATGGTGATCTGGCGTAAGGGCCGCGATGCCAACCATGGACGCGTCAAAATAATAGCTGGCGGCCTTTAGGTGGTCCGTGCGTTCTTGTGGCGTATCAGGAATTTCGGCGGGGCCATGCGCCAAAGCCCCATCGCGGACCGTGTCAAACATGCCCATAAACCGCGCCATCGCATTGGTCAGGTTTTCGGGATCGGGGTGGTGAAAGATGAGGAGTTCCGGCGCAGGGATTTGCCCAAGGTCAACCACACCACCCTGCCGTGCGAGGCGTTCCAACGGGAAAGGCCCAAGGTGGACGGGCCTATCTTTGATGGAAAACATGCGCATAGCGGGTCCTTGGATAAACGGTTTGGGGCAAGGTTGGCCAGAGGCAGCGCTTTGTCAATCACTACCTAGGATGGGCGTGGCCAAGTTTTTTGAAAAAACAGGGAACCTTTTGAGGGGTTTACGCGTTCGACTACATTATGTCCTTTTTTTCTGGAAAACCTATGATGTTTCGCCAAACGTTTTTGCCCACCGCAGCCTTTGCCGCCCGTGTTTTGGCCGCAAGTATTCTGATGCCCATCGCGGCGCAGGCCGAAAAAGTAGGTGAAGTGGGGGTGGATTGGTTTGGCAATGATATCATCGTTGAAAGTATCACAGACCCAAAGGTGCAAGGTGTGACCTGTCATTTGGCCTATTTTGAACGTGGTGTTATTGACCGTTTACAGCAGGGTAATTGGTTTGAGGATCCTTCAAATTCGTCGATTTCCTGCACCCAGACCGGCCCCATAACATTGGGCGACATCAAGCGCGGGGATGGGGGCGAGCAGGTGTTCAAGGAAAGCCGGTCGATTGTGTTCAAATCGCTGCGCGTGACCCGCATCTATGACGAGGTGTCACAAACGCTGATCTACCTCGCGCATGGCAGTGAGGTTAGCCAAGGGTCCGCCAAGACCTCTATTTCGACGATACCGCTGTATCAGGCGAAGTGATCACAGATCAAACGTCGCAAACACCGGGACGTGGTCGCTCGGCTGCTCCCACCCACGCACATCACGCAGGATGCGGCTGGAATGGGCGGATTTGGCGATATCGCCGGTGGCCCAAATATGGTCTAGACGGCGGCCTTTGTCGGCGGCGTCCCAATCCTTGGCGCGGTAGGACCACCAACTGTAAAGCAGGCCTTGAGGGATATCGGCGCGGGTGACATCGGTCCAATCGCCAGCCTCCATCGCGGCGTTGAAATGCTCTACCTCAATCGGGGTGTGGCTGACGATTTTCAGCAGTTGCTTGTGGCCCCACACGTCATCTTCGCGCGGCGCAATGTTCAGATCACCGACAAGGATAGCGCGGCTGGGCTTTTCCCAGCAGAAATAATCGCGCATCTCGGTCAGGTAATCGAGTTTTTGGCCGAATTTTTCGTTCAGCTCACGGTCAGGGATATCGCCGCCGGCAGGGACATAGCAATTGTGGATGGTCACGCCATTTTCCAGCCGGGCGGCGACATGACGGGCCTGCCCCAAGCCTGCAAAATCCTTGTCACCAGCATCCATCAGCGGCAGTTTTGACAGAATCGCCACGCCGTTATAGCCCTTTTGCCCGCGCGCCACCATGTAGCGGTAGCCGAGGGCTTGAAACTGTTCCAAAGGGATTTTCTCAACCGGGCTTTTGCATTCTTGCAGGCACAGCACATCAGGAGCCTCATCGCCCAAGAGCCGGGCCACCAACCCTTCGCGCAGGCGGACCGAGTTGATGTTCCAAGTGGCGAGGGTAAACGGCATGGCAGGCTCCTGTTTCGAGTTGCCCGTACCCTAGGGCGGCAAAGGGGCAGGCTCAAGCCCTTTGGGCAACGGGAAATGGCGCTTGTGGTTGGGGGCGTCGCTGTGCAGGGTCGGCGTAAAGAGGGGGCGATTATGCTGCAGGCCAAGAACCGCAATTATCGGCTGGTGTTTTCGGCGCCAACTGTGTCGAACCTTGGGGATGGGGTGTCGGCGTTGGCCTTGCCGTGGTTGGCGACATTGCTGACGCGCGACGCGATGTTGGTGGCGCTGGTGGCAGCCGCGCAGCGCAGCCCGTGGTTTTTGCTATCTTTGCCGGTGGGCGTTTGGACCGACCGGATGGACCGCCGCATGCTGATGGTGCGGGCCGATGTGGTGCGGGTGCTGCTGACACTGATGGTGGTGGCTTTGGTGCTGCAAGCGCCTGCGCTGCCATTGCCCGATGGGGATGGATTGGGGGCGATTTTGGCGCTGTCGGTGCTGGCGTTTTTGCTGGGCTGCGCCGAAGTGCTGCGCGATAATGCCGCCCAAACCATCTTGCCGTCGGTCGTGGACAAGGCCGATCTGGAGACCCCGAATGGGCAAATGTGGAGCGCCGAGAAGGTGATGGGTGAGTTTATCGGCCCGCCTTTGGCGGGTGTTCTGATTGCGATGGGCGTGGCCGTGCCGTTCGGGTTTGATGCTGCAAGTTTTGCCATCGCGGCGGTTCTGGTGTGGTTGGTGGTGCTGCCACCGCGCCCGCCCCAAACCCCTGCCCCGTTCAAAGCCGCCTTGCTGGAAGGCATCGCGTGGATGCGCGCCAATAGGGTTATTTTGCGGCTGGCTGTGATGTTGGGCGCGGTGAATGCCAGCCACATGGCAGGGCTGACGGTGCTGGTGCTTTATGCGCAAGAGGTGCTGCGTTTGGATGCCGTTGGCACCGGGTTTTTGATGACAGCGGGGGCTGTGGGTGGAGTTTTGGGCGGATTGCTTGCGCCGCGTATTTGCAGGCGGATCGGGCTGCGGGCCAGCATGATCTTTGGCCTAGTGGCGTTTTGCGTGAACTATGCGCTGTTTGTCTATACCGGCAGTGCGGTGATCGCGGGCGTGGGGCTGGCGATTGGCGGCTTTGGGTCAATGGTGTGGAACGTGGCAACCGTGTCGTTTCGCCAAAGGGTGATCCCGGATGCCATTTTGGGGCGGGTCAACAGCATTTACCGATTCTTTGGTTGGGGGTCGATGCCGCTGGGGGCGCTGGCGGGCGGGGCTTTGGTTAGTTTCGTGCAGGATGATTGGGGCCGAGAGGCGGCGTTGCGCCTGCCCTTTGCCGTGGCAACCCTTGGGACATTGCTGGTTTTGGCCTATGCGCTGGCGCGATTGCGACTCGACTGAGCCCGTGCGGCAAAAAAAACGACCGGGTGCGACGATGCGCTGGCCCGGCCCAGTACAACAGGGAGGAGCCTTTAGTTGAGCAGATAAAGGTTAACGAAGCTTGACCTAAAGCAAATATCTGGGAGTCGGAGAAAGCGATTGGGCAAAAAAAGACCGGGCAAGATGCCCGGCCAAGGTCCAACAGGGAGGTGCGCGCCATAACCCCGACGCGACAAGGGGAACCGATTTAACCACCATACGCGACAATCGCGCTTAAATCATGCCATAGAAAACAATTTTGGCGTAGTATGACAGTCAGGCAACAAGTCGGTATCCGCCCTGCTCTGTCACCAACAACCGCGCGTTCGACGGATCGGGTTCAATTTTCTGCCGCAGGCGGTAGATATGGGTTTCCAGCGTGTGGGTTGTGACGCCGGCATTATAGCCCCACACCTCATGCAACAGCACATCGCGCGCCACCACGCTTGACGATGCGCGGTACAGGAATTTCAGGATATTGGTTTCTTTTTCCGTCAGGCGGATCTTCTTATCCTTTTCATCCAACAGCATTTTTTGCGCTGGTTTAAAGGTGTAAGGCCCAAGCTGGAACACCGCATCTTCGGATTGTTCATGCTGGCGCAGTTGCGCGCGGATGCGGGCCAAAAGTACCGGAAACTTGAACGGCTTGGTGATGTAATCATTGGCGCCGGCATCAAGGCCCAGAATGGTATCGGCGTCTGTATCATGCCCGGTTAGCATGATGATGGGGCATTTTACCCCGCCTTTGCGCATCCGGCGACACAGCTCACGGCCATCCGTATCGGGCAAGCCGACGTCAAGGATGACCAAATCGTACAAGGCCTCTTTGGCCTTAGCCATGCCATCCGCGCCGTTTCCGGCCTCGAACACATCAAAGTCTTCGGTCATTACCAACTGTTCGCTCAGCGCTTCGCGCAGATCGTCGTCATCGTCTACCAAAAGAATTTTCCGCAATTGTGCCATTGTGTCGCTCCTTCTCGTTGGTATTGAAATGCGCTTGCCACACGGGTTCGGCAAGATATGCGTCAAACTTCTCACGCGGACGTGTCAGATATGGGCTTTATGTTTCAATTCTCCGGCGCGCAGAGTAGATAAAATGCAAGACATTGGGGGAATTGCATGGCGTTGGGCCTGTCGATTGTGGAACAGCTGACCCGCGCGCGGGGCGATTTGCGCATGGGCGTGCCGGTTTTGCTGCATGCCGAAGGGCGCGCGCTGCTGGTTGTGGCGGTCGAATCTCTATCGACCGAGCGGCTTTCGGATTTGCGCAAGCTGGGAACGTTAGAGCTGGCGCTGACCGCGCGGCGGGCGGAAACGCTGAAAACCCCGGCTTATGATGGGGATTTGGTGAGGATAGCGGTGCCGAATGACGCGGGGATGGAGTGGTTGCGCGCGCTGGCTGACCCGGCCGATGATCTGCGCTATCCGATGAAAGGGCCGTTTCGCAGCTTGCGTGACGGGCCTTCCGATTTGCACCGTACAGCAATTTTGCTGACAAAATCGGCGCCGTTGCTGCCTGCCGTTTTGGCGGTTGCGGTGGCCCCCGATATGCCGGGGTTGGGCGCACTGACACGGTTGTCGGTGCCTGCGATTTTGCCCGAACTTGGCCGCGCATCACCTTTGCACCCGGTTAGTGCGGCGCGGTTGCCAATGGCCGCCGCAGGGGCTGGCCGCGTGCATATTCTGCGCCCCGAAGACGGTGGGCCGGAGCATTATGCGATTGAAGTGGGGCGTCCCGACCGCGCGACCCCTGTGTTGGTGCGCCTGCATTCGGCTTGTTTTACCGGCGATGTCCTGGGCAGTTTAAAATGTGATTGCGGGCCGCAGTTGCACGTCGCCCTCACCCAGATGGGGGCTGAAGGGGCGGGAGTGCTTTTGTACCTGAACCAAGAAGGGCGCGGGATTGGGCTGGCCAACAAGATGCGTGCCTATTCGTTGCAGGACCAGGGGTTTGACACGGTCGAAGCGAATCATCGACTGGGGTTTGAGGATGACGAGCGCGATTTTCGGCTGGGTGCGGCGATCTTGCGCGAAATGGGGATTTCGGCGGTGCGTTTGCTGACCAACAACCCCGCTAAGATTGCGATGATGGAAGCGATGGGGATCACCGTGACGGAACGGGTGCCGCTGCGGGTTGGGAAAACCGACCAGAACGCCGGCTATCTGGCGACCAAGGCGGCAAAATCGGGGCATTTGCTGTGAGCGTGGACGATTTGGTTCTAACCCCCACGGGCCTGCTGTTTGCCGGGCGGCGGTTTGCCTGCACGATTGGCCGCGGAGGGATCAGCGCGGATAAGCGCGAAGGTGATGGCGCGACGCCTGCGGGTATTCACCGGATTGTGGGCATGTATTATCGGCCGGACCGTTTGCGCGGGGCGGAGTTGCCGTTTTGGGCGCAGCCTATTGGTTTGCGGGACCTGTGGTCAGATGATGTGGCGGACCCGGACTATAACCACCTTATTCGCGCCCCCCACCTGTTTGGGCATGAGGTGATGCGGCGCGCGGACCCGCTGTATGATTTGGTGATGATCACCGATTGGAACTGGCCAAATGCGGTGCCGGGGCGTGGGTCAGCGATATTTCTGCACCAATGGCGCAGGATTGGCTATCCGACTGCGGGGTGTGTGGCGTTTGAGCCAAGCGATTTGCTGTGGATTGCAGGCAGGGTCCAGCTTGGCGCGCGGTTGATTGTGCGGGGTTAACGCGGCTCTCGCGCGCCGAAAATGGCGGAACCTACGCGGATATGGGTGGCGCCTGCGGCGATTGCCGCCTCAAAATCGCTGCTCATCCCCATTGAGAGGCCTGAAAGGTCGTTGCGGGCGGCGATCTCGGACAGGGCTTTGAAATGCGGGGTGCTGTCCTGATCTTCGGGGGGGATGCACATCAGGCCTTGAATCGGCAAATCAAGCGCGCGGGCTGTGGCGATGAATTGGTCGGCATCGGCAGGTAGGACGCCTGCTTTTTGCGGCTCGCTCCCGATATTGATTTGGATGAACAGGGCGGGGCTGGTGCCGCGCGATTGGGCGAGGTTAGCGAGTTTGGTGGCCAGCGAGGGGCGATCAAGGGTGTGGATCGCGTCAAAAAGCTCGACCGCTGGCTTGGCCTTGTTGGTTTGTAAGGGGCCGATCATGTGGACTTGGATGGGGCCGAATTCGGCGCGCAGGTCGGGCCATTTTTGAACGGCTTCTTGGACGTAGTTTTCGCCAAAGATTGTGTGGCCTTCGGAAAGTACCGCGCGGACCCGATCTATCGGTTGGATTTTGGACACCGCGATCAGGGTTAGGCTTGCCGGGTCACGATTGGAGGCGGCGCAGGCGGACAGAAGACGGGATTGGATGGTGGAGAGGGTCATTTTTCGCGGGCCTTTTGGGGTACAGACAAACCCTAGCGGGGGCTGCGGGGAAAGGGAAGTGGGTGCGATTACGCAGTGTGAATCGCGCGCGGATGATTTTATAACCCGTTGTTTTAAAATGAATTTCGTAATTTTTTTTACGGGTTGTTAACCTGCGTTCGCGGGGACCGCGAGGCCGTGCCAGACCCTACTTGCCCAGCGCTTTAGCGCCTGATTTGGCCCGCGGATGGCACGTTGTTTCCGGCCTGAACGGCCAGATTGCCTGTCGACATATAGACAAACGCGCGTGGTGGGCGGGGGCGAAAGGCGCGTGAAGGGGATTGGTCAAGGTCAACCACCGCACCAAATTCCACGCCGCCATCGGTCACACGGGACACGTGAAGGGTAAGCTGCATATCGGACAGGGTTTGGGTTTTGCCGTTTTCCAGCGCGAGGCCCATAGCGGCCTGACCTGACAGCTTTATTTCAGCAACAGCTGCGGTGGGCGCACAGAACAGAAGGGCTGCGGTGAGAAGCGATTTCATGGCGGCCTTTGCATGCTTGGGTTGGGGTGGCCCAAAAGGGATAACACAACAATTGTGCCTGCAGGACGCAGATTTGGCAAGGCTGGCACGGCTTGGGATGGGTGGCTTGCGACGTTGACCTGCGACCCTCTCGCACAAAACAAAAAGAGCGGGCCTAAGCCCGCTCTTTCCGTATCGTCTAATCGGTTAGATTAGAAACCGAACTTTACGCCCAAGTTTGCGCGTGTTTGTTTTGCATAGCCGCGCTCGATGCCGCCAGCCAAGGTTGCGCCGCCCAGATCGTAGTCAGCACCGATACCGAAAGCGGTTTTGCTCATGCCAACTGCCGAGTTTGCAGCTTTGTTGTTGGAGGCTACGTAACCACGGAACGTGATGGCATCCATTTTGTAGTTGCCATACAGCGTGATAGTGTTGCCCCCAATCAGTTTGTTTCCATTGTCGAAGTACAGCAGGCCAACATTTGCCATGTCGTTTACAGCATACTCAACACCAACGTAGTACACGTCGTTGTTCTTTACGCCGCCACCGTTGGTTGCACCAGCAGCCGCGATTGTGAACTGGTTCATAGTGTAGCTAGCAGCCAGAGCGAATTCAGCGGCCTGACCAACTGGCAAAACTTTTGCTGTCTGGTCTGGGTTAATGTAGGAAGCTTCCAGATCAAAGCCAGCCATCGAGTAGGTTGCGTTGATGCCCATACGGTTGCCGCCGCCACCACCGGAGGAGTAGCCGTAGTAGTTGCCCGATGGATCGCCAAAGGACTGACCGATAAAGCCAATTTCCGAAGCGTAGGCGTTCTTTGCGTCGTCATATGCGCCGCCAACGTTACCAACAGCAACTTTCAGGCCATTGTACGATGCGTATACGTTTGCTGCGTTCAGACCGGCAGTTGCGCCGCCCTGCTGGTGCTGCATACGAATGCGGCCACCAAAGGTTACGCCTGAATCTGTTTCTTTCGAAGCGTCGATGTTGAAGCGAAGACGGTGCGTGATGGTTGTTTTCTGGATGCCAACAGCTGCAGCGCCGTCATACGACAAACCAAAACGGCCAGCGCCAGAAAGGGTTACGTCAGCGGCAGCGATGCCAGCGGTTGCGACAAGTGCGGTCGTCGCGATCAAAATCTTTTTCATGGTTATTCCCTCGTGTGTTTGTCAAAGGTGCTGCCCAACTGGTGAAGTCCAACTTGGGTATGACCCTGTAATCCACTCTTACGCGTCTGATTGCAACGAAGACTGAGGTGCGGATGGGAAACACGTTAATTGTGGTGCGTCAATGCCACAGTACGGCTGGAGGTACCCGCTTTTGGCGCCCTATTTGGCCTATAATCAGCCGAATTGGGGCCTGCGGGTGATGTTTTAGACCAGTGGTTTTTAGCAGCCTCTATATAGGAGTGTGAATATCAGGGGTGTAGAGGCCGGTGATTTGCAGGCTGGATGGTGGTGCGCAGATGCCCCGAATCTGTTGTTTTGGGGTGTTTAGGCACGCGCTTGCGCCGTCGCATCCAAGCCTAGCCATACGGAAAGGCCTTTGGATGCGGAACAAACGCCAAGGATACCAGCGTTAAACCCCTTGTTCTGCGGGGGGGCGTCAGTTAGATAAACATAACATCAATCGAGGGACGCATATGACCTTGCATCTGCTGCTGCGCGCGACCGCGCTTGGGGCTGCCGTGACAACACTTACCGCTTGCGGCTTTGCAAGTGGCGATTCGGGGTTTGGATCGGGGCTTTTCGGATCACGCGGGGCAAGTGCCACGCCGATGACAGCCGAGCAGCAAGCCTTGGTGGATGCCGAGGCTGAGGCCAAGCGCCAGTCGCCTGCGGCGAAGCGGTCCGGGACGATCTGGGATTTGTTCAGTAATGCGGATGATCCGAACGTTAAAATTAATGTGAACAAGTATATCTGGAACGCCAGCTTGGACATTCTGAGCTTTTTGCCAGTGGAAACGGTTGATCCGTTTACAGGCGTGATCGTCACTGGTTATGGCACACCGCCCGGTGGTGGGCGTGCGTACCGCGCGACGATATATGTACAAGACCCGGCGCTTGATGCGCGCAGCCTGAAAGTGGCGTTGCAGACGCGCGGGGGTGGTTCGGTAAGCCGTGACACGCAGCGCGCCGTTGAGGATGCGATTTTGACGCGGGCGCGGCAGTTGCGCATTCGGGACGGCAAACTTTAAGGGCTGCCGCAAGGTTTTAGGCATTTTTGCCAAGATGAAGCCTATGGGGTCTCTGGACCTTGTGGGGTGTGTTGGGTTAACTGCGGGCAAGATTTGAACCCTGCCAGAGAGGCCCGCGCATCATGCCCTATGAACCCGCCGTCATTGAGAAGCGTTGGCAAGAGGCCTGGGACGCGGCAGAGGTGTTTGCTGCACGGCGTGATGCGGCCAAGCCTAAGTATTATGTGTTGGAGATGTTTCCGTATCCGTCGGGGCGGATACATATGGGGCATGTGCGCAACTATACCATGGGCGATGTGGTCGCGCGGTATAAGGCGGCGTGTGGGTTTTCGGTGTTGCATCCGATGGGGTGGGATGCGTTTGGGATGCCCGCTGAGAACGCCGCGATGGAGCGCGGGGGCCATCCGAAAGACTGGACCTATGGCAATATTGCGGACATGCGGGGGCAGATGAAGCCTTTGGGCTTGTCGATTGATTGGAGCCGTGAGTTTGCGACCTGTGACCCAGAGTATTACGGGCAGCAACAGGCGATGTTCATCGACATGATGGAAAAGGGGTTGGTGTACCGCAAGAATGCTGTGGTGAACTGGGACCCGGTCGATATGACCGTTTTGGCCAATGAGCAGGTGATTGACGGTAAGGGCTGGCGGTCGGGGGCTGTGGTCGAACGGCGTGAGTTGACGCAGTGGTTTTTCAAGATTTCTGACTATTCGGGTGAGTTGCTGGAGGCTTTGGACGGCTTGAAGGATTGGCCAGAGAAGGTGCGCTTGATGCAGGCGAACTGGATTGGGAAATCGCGCGGGTTGCAGTTTGCCTTTTCGACCGTGGGTGCGCCCGAGGGGTTTGACCGGGTTGAAGTGTATACCACGCGGCCCGATACGTTGATGGGGGCGTCGTTTGTGGCGGTGTCGCCGGACCATCCGTTGGCCAAGCATTTGGAGCGGCACGACCCTGCTGTCGCCGCCTTTGTCGCCGAGTGCCGCAAGATCGGCACCAGCGAAGAGGCCTTGGAAAAAGCCGAAAAGCGCGGGCTTGATACGGGCGTGCGGGTGCGGCATCCGTTTGATACGAGCTGGGAGCTGCCGGTTTACATCGCGAATTTTGTGTTGATGGAGTATGGCACGGGCGCGATTTTCGGTTGCCCGGCCCATGACCAGCGCGATTTAGATTTTGCGCGGAAGTATGAATTGCCTGTTATTGAAGTATTTCGGCCTGTTGCGGCAATGGACCCCGCAGATGGAATAGAAAGTAGCGATTTCGACAAAGATCCTCACTTAATTCTCGAAAATCCAGAGACAGGAGAAGATGTCGAGTTTTTCGAAATCACAAAGTCGGCGTTCGTTCCTGCTAAAACTGAGGAAGTCCGATATACAAACGGCTTCATCGGTGAGGCTCTGGCTACCGGGGCCGATGCGGTGGATGCGGCCATTCAGTTTTGCGAATCAAAAGCTGTGGGGCATGGCGTGACCAATTACCGCCTGCGTGATTGGGGCGTGTCGCGCCAACGCTATTGGGGTTGCCCTATTCCGGTCATTCACTGCGAGGCTTGTGGTGTGGTGCCAGAAGCCAAGGAAAACCTGCCGGTAGAGCTGCCGTATGACGTGACATTTGATATTCCCGGCAACCCCCTGGACCGTCATCCCACGTGGCGCGACTGTAAATGCCCCAAATGTGGCGCGGCGGCGCGGCGTGAAACCGATACGATGGACACGTTTGTCGACAGCTCTTGGTACTACGCCCGCTTTACCGCACCCCATGCTGCCACGCCGACTGTGGCTGCGGATGCCGAGTATTGGATGAACGTTGACCAATATATCGGCGGGATTGAGCATGCGATTTTGCACCTGCTCTACAGCCGCTTCTTTGCCCGCGCGATGCACAAGACCGGGCATTTGCCGGCCAAAGCAATTGAACCGTTCAATGCGCTGTTCACGCAAGGCATGGTGACGCATGAAACCTATTCTTCTATCGCGCGCACCGGCCCGAACGACCCGCGTGGTGAAGGGATTGGCTACACAAAATATCATTTGCCCGAAGAAGTAACGCGCGGCGATAATGGCCCACAGCTGCGCGATGGCACCCCGGTTGAGGTTGGGCCGATTATCAAAATGTCGAAGTCCAAGAAAAACGTCGTGGACCCGATGAACATTATTGCGACTTACGGTGCCGACACCGCGCGGTGGTTTGTGCTGTCAGACAGCCCGCCCGAACGGGATGTGGAATGGACGGCATCAGGGGCGGAGGCCACGGCGAAGTTTTTGGGCCGGGTTTGGACCTTGTGCGACCGGATTGCCGAGATGCCGGAAGGTGCTGGGGCCGACACGGGGTCAGATGACACGGATTTGCTGCGCGCCATGCACCGCGCGATTGAGGATGTGACGCGCGGCATTGAAAGCTTTGCCTTTAACAAGGCGATTGCCAAGCTGTATGAATTTACTAACACCTTGTCGAAATCCAAAGCAGGCAAGCCTGCGATGACGCAAGCGGTTCGGGTTTTGGCGCAGTTGATGCAGCCCATGGTCCCGCACTTGGCCGAAGATATCTGGGCGCATCAGGGTGGGGCCGGTTTGGTGGCGCAGGCGGCATGGCCGCAGGTTGATCCGGCCATGCTGGTGCAAGACACGGTTGTCTTGCCGATCCAGATTAATGGCAAGCGACGTGGAGAAATCACCGTTCCTGCCGATATGCCTGCATCTGAGGTTGAAAAGATTGTTCTGGCGGATAATGCTGTGGTGAAGTTCTTGGCAGGGCAGCCTGTAAAAAAATTAATCGTAGTGCCGGGGCGGATTGTGAATGTGGTTATCTAAACTGATATTGGTCTGTGTGATGACCCTTGCCGCCTGCGGCTTTACCCCGGCCTACGCGCCGGGAGGAAGTGGCGGGGCGTTGCAAAACACGGTTTTGGCGGCCGAGCCGCGTGATAAGGCCGCGTTTGATTTGGTCGAACGGCTGGAAGAGCGGCTGGGGCCATCGGACCAACCAAAATATGAGCTGACATATAAAATCGCGGTGAGCACAGTGGGTTTGGGCATTACGGCCGATAATGCGACGACGCGTTATAACGTGAGCGGCGCGGTGGATTGGGAATTGACGGATGTGATGACCCGCGCGCGATTGACCAGTGGCAGGGCTGAAAACTTTACGTCTTATTCCGCGACCTCCTCAACCGTGGGCGGCTTGGCGGCGCAAGAGGATGCCGCACAACGCCTGATGCGGATTATTGCGGATCAGATTGTCAGCCAGCTGCTCGCCACCAGCGGGGCATGGGCCGGAGCCACTGCGCCATGAGCCTGACCCTATGAATTTGACCCCATGAACCTGAAAGGCCAGCAAGCGGCAAAGTATTTGGCCGCGCCTGACCCGAAAAAGGCAGGTTTGCTGATATTTGGCGCGGACCCGATGCGCGTGGCGTTAAAGCGGCAAGAGGCTATTTTGGCCTTGGTTGGCCCGCAAGGGGAGGCTGAAATGCGCCTAACCCGCCTGCCCGCCGCCGAATTGCGCAAGGATGCGGCGGCATTGTCAGATGCGATACGGTCTTCGGGGTTTTTCCCCGGCCCGCGTGTAGCCTTTGTAGAAGAGGCGACCGATGGTTTGGCCCCAATGCTGGCCGATAGCTTGCGCGAATGGCGGCCCGGTGATGCAGCCATTGTGGTGACGGCTGGCGCGCTGACCGCAAAATCGCCGTTAAAAAAGGTGTTTGACGATTCGGGTGATGCCGTTTGCATCGGGCTTTATGATGAGCCGCCAAGCCGCGAAGAGATTGAGGCTGAGTTGAAACGCGCAGGGTTGGCGGCAATTTCGCCTGAGGCGATGACGGATTTGGGGGTGCTGGCCCGCGCGCTTGACCCCGGTGATTTTAGGCAAACCTTGGAAAAGATTGCGCTGTATCAGTGGGGTGTGACCGTGCCGCTGAGTTCCGCCGATGTGGCGGCTTGTGCGCCCGGCACGATTGAGGCGGAAGTGGATGACGTGATCCATGCTGTGGCCGAACGTGACCAGCGGCAGGTGGGGGCTTTGATGCGGCGGTTGGAAGGGCAAGGTGTGGCCCCGGTGACGCTGTGCATTGGGGCGATGCGGCATTTCAAGGCATTGCACGGGGCGGCCACGGATAGTGGTGGGGCGGCGAATGGCATGGTGCGGATGCGCGTGTTTGGCCCGCGCCGTGACCGGATGTTGCGCCAAGTTCAAGGGTGGCGTGTTCCCGTGTTGGAATGGGCCTTGGGCGAGTTGTTGGAAACGGACCTTGCGCTGCGATCAACCAGTCGCGCGCCCGCCATGGCGGTGATGGAGCGCACGCTGATCCGGCTTGCGATGGCACCAAAGTGACAGCGTGGCGCCGCATAGCGCGTGCGCTGGGGCCAGCCGTTGGGCCGCCACAACCGCGTGAGATGCTGCGCGCTTGTATTGGGGCCGGGATTGGCTTGACGCTGTGTACGTTCTTGGTGCGCTTGACCATTGCCCCGGTCACAGCCGTTGGCCCGGACCCGACCTTGTTGTTGATCGCCCCATTGGGGGCCACCGCGATGCTGGCCTTTGCTGTGCCAAGCAGCCCTTTGGCGCAACCTTGGTCGGCGCTGGTGGGCAATACGGTTTCGGCCCTTGTGGGCGTGGCTGTGGTGCTGACGGTGGCCGAGCCGTGGCTGGCACTTGGCCTGTCGGTGACGCTGGCCATGATTGCGATGATGCTGCTCCGCGCCACCCATCCCCCGGCGGCAGGCATCGCGCTTGGCACGGTTTTGAGTGCCGATGCAGTGCGCGAGGCGGGGTATTCCTATGCTTTTAGCCCGGTGTTTTTGGACACGGCTTTGCTGTTGATCGTGGCGGTTGCGTTTAACCGGATGACCGGGCGGGTTTATCCGTTTCGCCAGCCACGCGAACACGCCCCCCGCCCCATTGGCGACGCAGGCTTGCGCCCTGTGATCAAATCTGCGGATTTGACGGCGATTTTGCAGCGTTTGGGCTTGGATGCCAACATTGGTGCCGCCGACCTTGCCCGGCTGATTGAGGCGGCGCATGGGTTGGCGGCCGAGCATTTGTTTGATGGAACAGAGACCGCGCAAATCATGGCGCGTGATTTGGTGACCGCCACGCCTGCGATGACCGTTGGCCAGATTGCCGCCTTGTTTCGCTTGCACCAGATCCGCACCATTCCTGTGGTGGGCGAGGATGGGATGTTCCAAGGCCTTGTGACTGAAACCGATTTGATGCGCACGCTGCACAACCCCGACACCCCCGAGACTGGCGTGTTGAACCGCTTGCTGCGCGCCAGTCGCGACGTGGCGGTGCCTATAGCTGCCGATGTGATGCAGCGTGCGATTGGCACGGCGTCTGGGGCCACGCCTTTGGGGGTGTTGATCGATCTTTTGGCGACAGGCACGCAGCAAGCGGTGCCGGTGCTGGACGACGGGCGGTTGATTGGCCTTGTGACCCGCGCCGATTTGATTGCAGCCTTGGCAAAAGCGCACCATGCGCAAGACCCAAGCGATGAGGAGAAGAGCGATGTATAAAGTGATTGGAGCCGCAAAAACCCGTGCCGCGCGGGTGCTTTGGATGCTGGAAGAGCTGGGCGTGCCGTTTGAGCATATTGCGGCGGCCCCCAGATCAGACGAAGCGCTGGCCGCCACCCCATCGGGCAAAGTGCCGGTGCTGCTGGTGGACGGAGCCCCGATCAGCGATTCGACCGCGATTATCCAGTTCCTCGCCGATAAGCATGGCGCGTTTACGCACCCCGCAGGCAGCATGGCGCGGGCGCAGCAAGACAGTTTTACCCAGTTTATCCTTGACGAGTTTGACGCGGTTTTATGGACAGCAGCGCGGCACAGCTTTGTCTTACCGCCAGAACAGCGCCTGCCCCAGATCAAAGACAGCCTGAAATGGGAGCTGGAGCGCAGCCAGAAGGCGCTGGTCGCCCGCATGGGAACTGGCCCGTTTTTGATGGGCGAGGATTTCACCGTGCCAGATATCATTCTGGCCCATTGCCTTGGCTGGGCGGTTTCGGCCAAATTTGACATCACCGAAGAACGGCTGCGCGACTATGCCGCGCATGTGCGCGCGCGCCCTGCCTTTGCGCGCACCATGGCGCGCTAACGCCGCGCGGGTTTGCCGGGGCTGCGTGACAAAAACCCCGGCGGGCGTTTGGCGACCCACTCAATAAACTTGGCAAGCCGAGGATGGGCGCGCAGGGCGACGATGGTGTTGTATTGGCGTGCCAGCTCTATTTCACGCAGGCTGGCGTGGATTTTTCTTTGTGACAGATATGGTGGAGCAGCACCGTTGGCCCGTTTTTACCACCTTTGGCGCGCGGGATTAGGTGGTGCAGGCTTTGCTGCACATCGGCAGGGATGGGCCTGTCACACAGCGCGCAGAGTGGCGGGTTGGGGTTGATCATTTGGGCTTGCTCTTGTGAACCTAAGGCTTTCTTGTCAAAGAAAGCGCAGATACCGCACAGGGCAAGGGTCGATTTTCATGCAAGAGATGCCAAAATTCGTCACAGATATGATTGAGACGCTGAAACCCTTTATCGATACGGCGACCGAATGGTTGGTTAGCCCTGCCGCTTGGTCGCAGTTTGCGCTGCTGGCGGTGGCGTTCATTTTCGCGGTTTTGCTGACACGGCGTTTGCAGCCCGCCATTACCAAATTCCTGACCCCTGCCGAAGGCGCGGACGGGATGATTGCCCAAGCCCGCCTGTTTATTCTGAGCCTGTCGCCGTTGCTGATGCCGTTGATCGCCTATGCGCTGACGGCGGTGGGCGAGGAGTTTACGCGATCGCTGTTTGGGTCGGGGGCGGTAATTGCCTTTGGCAAGCGGGTGTTTTTGTTCATTGCTGTGCGGGCCTTGGTGCGTGATGCGCTGACCGACCCGTTTTTGCGGATGCTGGGGCGCTATGTCCTTATTCCCCTGGCGGCACTTTATACGCTGGGCGCGCTTGATCCATTGATGCTGCGGTTAAGCGAGACGATGATTGAGCTGGGCAATATCCGGTTTTCGGTGCTGTCTTTGCTGCGCGGGCTGATTGTTGGCAGCTTGTTATTCTGGCTGGGAGGTTGGTCCAACCGGCAAAGCGCGGACTATATCCAAAAGCAAAAAGAGTTGCGTCCGGCCACGCGGCAATTGGCGGTAAAAGCTGCCGAGATTGCGATTTTTGGCGGGGCGTTTTTGCTGCTGATGTCGATTATGGGGATCGACCTTACGGCGATTGCGGTTTTGGGCGGTGCATTGGGTGTGGGTATCGGGCTTGGCTTGCAGCAAATCGCGGCGAACTTTGTGTCGGGCGTGATTTTGTTGATCGAAGGTCAGACCACCGTGGGCGATTATGTTGAACTGGACGGGGGCGAGGCGGGAACGATTGTTAAAATGACCGCGCGGGCCTGTGTTTTGGAAACCTTTGATGGCAAGTGGATTGTGGTGCCGAACGACCATTTTATCACCACGCGGGTGGTGAATTATTCGGACCAAGGCTCGGCCAACCGCTATGACGCTACATTTTCGGTGAGTTATGACACCGATATCAACACGGTACCTGCGATTATTGAAGCGGCGGTGGCGGCGTTGCCCTTTGTGCTGACCACGCCCGATGCGCCGGATTGTGAGCTGCGCGGGTTTGGCGATAGCGGGATTGATTTTGCGGTGGAATATTGGGTTTCGGGCATTGATGACGGCAAGAACAAATACCAAAGCAAGGTGCTGTTCGCGATTTGGAATGCGTTGAAAGACAATGGCATAGCGATCCCTTATCCGCACCGCGCGGTGGAATTTAAGGGCCAGATGCCAGCCGCGCTGCCGGGTCAGGTTGCGAAGTCGTGACCGATGCCCCGTCTCTGGATGCTTTGGTCATTGGCGCAGGCCCCGCGGGGTTGATGGCGGCCGAGGCGTTGGCGGGTGCTGGCCGCCGGGTTGTGGTGTTGGATGCCAAGCCTAGCCCTGCGCGAAAATTCCTGATGGCGGGAAAGTCGGGGCTGAACATTACCCATGCGGGGGACGATTTTCAGGCGGCTTATCCTGAGGGCTGGTTGGCCCCAATGCTGGCCGAATTTGGGCCAGATCAGGTGCAAGACTGGTGTCGAGGTTTGGGGCAAGAGGTGTTTACAGGCTCCTCAGGCCGGGTGTTTCCGGTGGCGATGAAAGCGTCGCCCTTGTTGCGCGCATGGTTGGCGCGACTTGCTGGGGCGGGCGTGGAATTGCGCACCAAATGGCGGTGGACGGGGTTTGAGGCTGATGGTTTTGGGTTTGATACGCCGGAGGGGCCTGCGGTTTTGCGCCCTGCGGTGACAGTGTTGGCGCTGGGTGGGGCAAGCTGGGCGCGGCTGGGGTCAAATGCGGCTTGGGTGCCTTTGCTTTCGGCGCGCGGCGTGCAGATTGCGCCGTTTCAGCCCACAAATATGGGGTTTTGTGTGGATTGGTCGCCGCATATGGCGCGGTTTTTCGGTGCGCCCGTCAAAGGGGCGGCACTGTGCGTGGGGGATGTGCGCGAACGGGGGGAGTTTATCGTATCATCCAAAGGGTTAGAGGGTGGCGGGGTTTATGCTGTGAGCCGTGCTGTGCGCCAAGGGGCGGCGCTGCGGTTGGACCTGTTGCCGGACCTGACGGTCGCGGCGGTCGTGCTGCGTTTGGCCCGTGCGCGGCGCGGCGATACGGTGGCGGCGCGGTTGCGCAAGCTGGGGTTATCGCCTGTAGCTGCCGCTTTGGTGCAAGAATGGGGGCGGCCGTTGCCGGATGATTTGGCACCGCTGCTGAAAGCGCTGCCTGTTCACATAACCGGGCCGCGCCCGATGGATGAGGCGATTTCTGTGGCGGGCGGGGTTGCCCAAGGTGCCATGACCGATGGGTTGCAAGTGCGCGCCCTGCCCGCAGAGCTTGGCCCGGTGTTTGCCTGCGGTGAGATGTTGGATTGGGAAGCGCCAACCGGGGGCTATTTGCTGACGGCCTGTTTGGCGACGGGGTTGTGGGCGGGGCGGGCGGCTGCGGCCACAACCGGGTAAAAAGCAGAAGGAAAATGGTGTCCACGGCGGGATTCGAACCCACGGCCCCAGGATTCGTACCACTTCGACTTTCGCCGCCGCCCGATTGGGCGTTCGTGGTCTGGACTGTCCCTTGACCATAGGCTTGCGCCATTAGGTCCTGCCCTACCAGTCTCTACACCTTCCCCTTCTTAGGGGCTTGGCTCGGGATTGGCATGATGCGCGATGCATCGAAGCGTTCCCCGAATTTGAGCAGATCCGCTGCGCAGTTTCCAAACGCAACGCCCAATTTTGACCTTAGGAATCCTGTGCTCTATCCAGCTGAGCTACGCAGACGCATTTTCCTTCTGCCCGTTTCTTACACCGCGCAAAGCCAATCGGCAACATCGCGCAGTTAAGGGGGATCAAGGCCAGATAGGGAAGCTTGGACAAGGCAGAGTTTTAGCGGTAACAGTAAATAACCCTGCCCCAGAAAAAGGCCTATTGACGGTGACCCAACCCAGCCGCCCAGAAACACGAGCAGAGACAAAACGCGCTTTGACACTCCGCGATGTATCCGAGGCGTCGGGCGTGTCTGAAATGACGGTCAGCCGCGTGTTGCGCAGCCGGGGCGATGTGTCAGATGCCACGCGCGAACGGGTGCTGACAGCGGCGCGGACACTGGGCTATGTGCCGAACAAAATTGCAGGGGCGCTGGCAAGCCAACGGGTGAATTTGGTGGCGGTGATTATCCCGTCAATGTCGAACATGGTGTACCCAGAGGTGATGACCGGGATCAGCCAAGTGCTGGAAGATACCGGGCTGCAACCCGTGATGGGTGTCACGCATTACCAGCCCGAGCGCGAGGAATCGGTGCTGTATGAAATGCTGTCATGGCGGCCTTCGGGCGTGATTTTGGCGGGGCTAGAGCATACGGATGCGGCCCGCGCGATGCTGGGCAATGCTGGGATTCCGATTGTCGAGATCATGGATGTGGATGGCGAGGCCGTGGATTCGGTGGTGGGCATTTCGCACCGCCGCGCGGGCCTAAAAATGGCCGAGGCGATTTTGGCAGCCGGGTATAAGCGGATCGGGTTTTTAGGCACGATGATGCCGTATGATCACCGCGCGCGAAAGCGGCTGGAGGGCTTGGAAGAAGGGCTTTCGGCAGCAGGGATCACGCTTGCAGACCGCGAGTTTTATTCGGGCGGGTCAGCGCTGTTGAAAGGCCGCGAGATGACCGAAGCGATTTTGAAACGCAGCCCGGATTTGGATTTTCTGTATTATTCCAATGACATGATCGGTGCGGGTGGATTGCTGTATTGTTTGGAAAAAGGCATCGACGTGCCACGCCAGCTTGGGCTTGCAGGCTTTAACGGGGTGGAGCTGCTCGACGGTTTGCCGCGCCGCTTGGCAACGATGGATGCCTGCCGGTTGGAAATTGGCCGGACCGCGGCGCAGATTATTGCAGGTGTGCATCCGGGCGGATTGATTGGCGGTGAGCGGGTGGAGTTGCAGCCAAAGCTGCAGTTGGGTGATACGATCCGGCACTAGCGGGTTTGGTTTGCAAGGCAAGGGAACGCCGGGGGCTTACCGCCCCCGGACCCCCGTGGATATTTGTGAACAGATGATATTGGGTCAGGCGCGGAGTGTTGTGGCCGAGGCATCTGTGATTTTGGCGGTGACGATTTGGCCTTCGGGTTGATCGCTGCTGAACTGCACTTCGGTGAATTGCTCGGTGCGGCCCATGGCTGAGGATTCCATCAAGATGGTGTGGGTTTTGCCGATTTGCGCGGTGAGGTGGCGTTGTAGCGCACTTTCGCCTGCGGCACGCAGGCGGGCGGCGCGGGATTTCACCTCTGGCCCCTTTACGGCGGGCATACGCGCGGCTGGGGTGCCTTTGCGCGCAGAATAGGGAAAGACGTGCAGAAAGGTGAGGTCGCAATCTGTGACCAGTTTGAGGGAGTTTTCGAACATCGCTTCGGTTTCGGTGGGAAAACCTGCGATAATATCGGCCCCAAAGATCAAATCGGGGCGCAGTTTGCGGGCCTCTTCGCAAAAGGCAATCGCGTCATCGCGCAGGTGGCGGCGCTTCATGCGTTTCAGGATCAGATCATCGCCGGCTTGCAGGCTGAGGTGCAGATGCGGCATCAAGCGCGGCTCAGATGCGATGGCCTGCATCAGGTTTTCATCCGCCTCAATCGAATCAATCGAGCTGATCCGCAGGCGCGCAAGATCGGGGACCAGCCGCAAGATGCGCATCACCAGATCGCCCAAGCGCGGGGTTGCGGGCAGATCGGCGCCCCACGAGGTTAGGTCGACGCCGGTCAGCACCACCTCATGGAACCCTTTATCGACCAGCCGTTTGATTTGGTCGATCACCACGCCTGCAGGAACAGAGCGGGAATTGCCGCGCCCGTAGGGGATGATGCAAAAGGTGCAGCGATGGTCGCAGCCGTTTTGCACCTGCACATAGGCGCGGTGGCGGCCAAAACCGTCGATCAAATGGCCCGCCGTTTCGCGCACGGACATGATATCATCGACCATGACCTTTTCGGTATGGCCGATCAGATCAGGGGCGCGCAGGGTTTGCCAGGTTTGCGCCTGCATCTTTTCGGTATTGCCTATAACGCGGGTCACTTCAGGCATGGCGGCAAAGGTTTCGGGTTCGGTTTGGGCGGCACACCCCGTCACAATCACCGCCGCACCGGGGTTTTCACGGGCGAGTTTGCGGATTTCTTGCTTGGCTTTGCGCACCGCCTCGGCTGTCACGGCACAAGTGTTGACGATAACCGCGCCTTGCAGGCCAGCGGCTTCGGCCAGTTCCTTCATCGCCTCGGTTTCATAGGCGTTCAGGCGGCAGCCGAGGGTGGAAAATATGGGGGCGGTCATGTGTTGGCCGCCAGAAATTCGGGGGTGAGCACGCCGTCAAACACATGCGCGACGGGGCCTGTCATCCAGACGCCATCATCGCGCCAGTCAATTTCTAACGTGCCGCCGTCCACATCCAGCCGCACTTTGCGACCTGTGATCCCGCGCAAATGAGCAGCCACAGCCACGGCGCAAGCGCCTGAGCCGCAAGCCAGCGTGATGCCTGCGCCACGCTCCCACACCCGCATGCGCAAATGGTCGGGGGCGATTTGGGAGACAAATTCAACATTGGTTTTTTGCGGAAACAACGGGTCATATTCAAACCGAGTGCCGTCGGTGGTTAAGGCCACGGCATCGGCATTTGGCACAAAGAAAACGCAATGCGGGTTGCCCATGCCAACGCCCACCGGGTCACCGGGCAAAGGCAGATGCAGCGGGTCCACGGCATGCGACAGCGGGATATCAGCCCAGTCGAGTTGCGGCGCGCCCATGTTGACCGACACCAACCCATCGACGCGGCGCAGCGCCGAAAGACCGCCGCGCGCTGTTAGCAGGCTAACACCATCCGCCCCGGTTTGGCGCATCACTAGATCAGACACGCAGCGCGTGGCATTGCCGCAAGCGCCCGCGCGACTGCCATCTGCGTTCCAGAAATCGAGGGTGAAATCAGCGCCCGTCGCATCGCGGATTTCGGCAAGCTGATCAAAGCCGACGCCGCGATTGCGGTCACCCAGTGCGCGCGCCAAGGCAGGCGTGACCACCGCCCCAAGCGCAGGGGAACGCCCGCGCGAGTCGATGACAACGAAATCATTGCCCAGCCCATGCATTTTCAAAAACGCGAGACTGTTGAGAGAGGTTTTCTGATTCATTCCGCGCATATACGCCGCCTGATAGGTTTTTGCCAGAGAGTCGAAAATTATGCTGATTAGCGCTTGACCCTCCGCGCTAGAGTTTCTAGGTAGCACCCAGCGTGGGCCGGTAGCTCAGTTGGTAGAGCAACTGACTTTTAATCAGTAGGTCTCGGGTTCGGATCCCGACCGGCTCACCATAATTCTCATATACTTAGCTTTAATTTTTGGGAAAAACCAGTTTTCAATTGGTTCTAGTGGCGCTGTGGTGGCGGATAAGAGTTGGAAGCCGATGAAATTTGGCGGAACTTGTGGGAATCACTGACAGCGCCGCCCTGTAAGAAGTTGGGCTCATCTCTCGATCACTTGAAAATCAGCTGCTTGCCTACCGATGCTGGGATTGGGCCGCGCAACTATCCTTGCGGCTCTGCTCAATGCCATCGCCATTCTGGTCGGTGTGGGGGCTGTGACATGGGAAGCGATTATCGTCTATCCAATCCAGTTTCCGTGCCGGGAATGACCACGAGAGATCTACGCGCGTTCAATCAAGGTCAGCGCACGACGGGACCTGGTCCGAACTGGTGGGCGGATGCCACCAGTCAGTGCTAGATGCGGAAAAATCGACGATGACGCACGATCAAAACAACGCCCAATCGAACTCATCGACTCTCCGCTTTGCCAGCGATCCCACATCTCCGACTTCTGTTTGTCCGTGTAAAACGTCCGCGTCCGATACTGCATCATAACCACTCCATCTTTCCAAAAAGATTAAAGTGTTGCGTCGACTCGTTGAAACCGCCGGAAAAAGCTGTCTTTGGTGAATACCCGCCGCGTCGCGGTGAAATTACTGTTTGGCCAAAAACTGCTTAAGAGTAGAAGTGTTCTCCAAGGTATTCCGTGCCGTTGTCGCAACCAAGGGTCACAACCCGCTTGCCTTCCCCGAGTTCCACCGCCAAATCGATTGCAGCGCACACATTTAAACCAGTAGAGCCTCCGCCAAAGATGCCCTCTCCTCGTGCAAGTCTGCTCGATTGCGCCCGCCTTGCGGCAGAACCTCTGGCTGTACAGGCCGCTGCTGCGCGGGTGCAAGCACGCTGCCAGACGCTGTACACCTATCTCGCGAATAACATGGAATCCCTTGTGGACTCTGGCCGCCGCTATCGTAGTGGGCTGCCGATCTCATCATCTTGTGCCGAAGGTTCGGTCGATGACATTGCCAATGCCAGCATGGGAAAGCGCAGAAGGATGAGTTGGGCGCCAAAAGGGGATCACCGAGTTGCCGTCACCAGAGCCGCAGTCCTTGCCTGTCGCCTGACAGTCGAAAACAGCAAACGCGCCGCATGACCTCCATGTTTTGTCCACTCCCCATCGCGTCCTTTGCGTCAATCAACAAAGTTTGCGACAAAACTATCGAGGCAACAAACTTAATCCGCAAAGGGCTGTTGACGCCCGGACTCTCATCGTTTGCCCAGTTTGCGGCTCTGGCCGCCTAAACGAAAGAAGACGGGCCCAAATCCAACTAGCGGAAAGGCTTGTGACAAAACGGGAAGCGGGTTCTCAGCGCTTAGTGTAGGATCCCGCACACTCCGACATCAGCCCCCATCAAAATCGGAATGTATTTCAGCTAACCCTCAAAACGAAAAAAGGCGAGGGCAAAAACAGGTTTCACTGTCATGCCCCTGCCTGCCCAGCGTTGAGTTTTAACCCAAAACAGATATCAGATCACATCCGGTCCATGAAGTGGTCCGGCAAAACTGGACAGCGTGCTAAGATGTATCCAACACGAACGAATGGATACAAGAATGACAAAGCGACGGAACTTTTCAGACCAGTTCAAAGCTGCTGTGGCGCTTGAAGCGCTGCGCGGTGACAAGACGGTTCAAGAAATCGCAGCCAAGCGGCAGCTCCACCCAACGCAGGTGAGCACATGGAAACGACAGGCGATCGAAGGCATGGCAGGCGTTTTCTCCGACAAGGTCAAAAAGGCAGAGAACAAGGACGGTGAAATTAAGGAGCTGCACGCCAAGATTGGCCAACTGGCGGTGGAGAATGATTTTTTGTCACAAGGGCTGAAGCGGTGAGCCTATCAAAACGCCGCGAGATGATCCGCAAAGACAACACTAAACTGAGCCTGACGCGCCAGTGTAAGCTGCTCAAGATCAGTCGTTCGTCGATCTATTACACACCAGTTGGGGTGAATGCTGAGACACTTGCGCTGATGCATGAGATTGATCGGGTATTCACCAAATACCCGTTCTTCGGAAGTCGCCAGATTGCTGCTTACCTTCCTCAGTAGGGCTTCTCAGCCGGTCGACACCGTGTTCGTCGCCTGATGAAGCTCATGGGATTGCAGGCCATTTATAAGGGCCCAAATACCAGCAAAAAGCATCCTCAACATCGGATCTATCCCTATCTGTTGAGAAAGCTCGCTATCACGCGGCCCAATCAAGTTTGGTGCAGCGACATTACCTACATTCCGGTCAAGAACGGCTTTTTGTATTTGGTGGCGATTATGGACTGGGCGACCCGCAAGGTTTTGACCTGGCGGCTTTCCAATACGCTCGATGCCAGCTTCTGTGTGGAGGCGTTGGAGGAGGCAATCGCCCGATATGGCAAGCCAGAGATAATGAATACGGACCAGGGCAGCCAATACACAGGCACGGGCTGGATCACGACTTTGACCAAGGCCGACATCAAAATCTCAATGGATGGGCGGGGCCGCTACTTGGACAACATCTTTATCGAACGGCTGTGGCGGTCACTGAAGCAAGAGGCCGTTTACCTGCATGAAATCACCGACGGCTTCCAAGCAAAACGGATCATCGATAACTGGATTGGGTTCTACAACTCGGAGCGCCCTCACACCGCCCTTGATAAGCGAACACCAGACATCGCATACTTTGGTAACGCGGAGACACAAAAAGCGGCATGAACAGAAACCAGATGCATCTTAGACAAGCCGCAAGCCTGTCCTAAAAAGCAGGACCACTTCACCTGCCGGGCAATGGACGATATGGTGATCTTGGCACATGTCCGCGAACAACACCGCCTGAGCCTGCAAAGCTATGGTCGGCCTCGTATGACCGAAGAGCTGCAGGAGTTGGGACTGAAGCTCGGACACCGACACATAGGTCGTTTGATGCGTGAGAACGACATCAAGATCATCAGAACCCAAAAATACAAGGTGGAGGAGGGTCTGGAAATGATCCGGGGGATCATTTCCCCGACGACGGACTGACAGCAACCACACGTTCAACATTGCGCCCAATCTACTGGATCAGGATTTCTCTGCGGATGGTCCGAACCAAAAATGCCTGTCGGTGAATGCACGCATTCACCTGTCGGTACCAAGCGGGGGACATATCCTATATCTGGACCAGTGAAGGGTGGTTGTATCTGGCCGTCATCCTCGATCTGTATTCCCGGCGCGTCATTGCCCTGCGTGATTTGCACGCAAATCCCTTTCGGGTAACAGTTGGGCTGTCAGCAACCGGATGAAACGCGACTTGGCGATCCGAGCGCTGGATATGGCAGTGGCCCTACGGCAACCACCGAAGGGCTGCATTCATCATACGGATCGCGGGTCGCAATACTGTTCACATGACTATCAGAAGCGTCTTTCGAAGCATGCTTCAAAGTATCCCCTCTCGCGTATGTAAACATGCGCTGCCGGGCAGCGGATGAGCGGAAAAGGAAATTGCTACGATAATTCCCTTATCGGCAGATTTGCGGTGCAAATCGCCTGTCAGGCAATGCATGGTGGAAACGTTCTTCAAATCCATCAAGGCAGAGCTGATCTGGCGGAACCACTGGGAAACCAGACGCCAAGCCGAGGGGGCGATATTCCAATATATCAATGGGTTCTATAATCCACGGCGGCGGCATTCGTCGTTAGGTGGCAAAAGCCCCTTGGCCTTCGAACGAAAGGCTGCCTAAATGAGTTGAGAGGCCGGAACGTAAGCGTGGCAAGACCATTGCAGGTGTGCGGGCGCTGACGTCAGGCATTGCAATTTCTGGACAGGTCGCTGGCCTAGCTTAGGTCATAAGAACGGGTGGAATTGCTGCCTAATCAGACGTCATTGAAAAATCAGCGCGGCAAATTACTCTTGAAACTCGAACCTTGAAGGCGGTTTGGAGGAGGTCAACGATGATCTCGAACGTGATACTGCGCCTCGGATTGCCAAACGGATATATCCTGTGAGTAAGGTTTTGCACGGGCTATGCGCGAGCATTTATTCGCTTAGCGTGATGACGAAAACTTGCGGAGTGCGGCCTTCCCAAACGTTTTGTCTGAAAAAGTGCAGAAAGGTTCTGGACCCTTCCAGAAGGGCTTGCTATAGGCAGCGGGTGTTCCGGCGTAGCTCAGCGGTAGAGCAGTTGACTGTTAATCAATTGGTCGTAGGTTCGATCCCTACCGCCGGAGCCAATAATCCTTGATTTAATTAAGGAAAATTGGTGACACAAGATCTTAGTCCTCTAGTGGCTGAAGAATTCACCCCAAAGATCCCAGCTTTAACTCGCCAATATTCTTGGCAATCCTCTCCACCATAAAATCGATGAACAGCCGCGCCTTTGGATCTTGCTTGCGCCTGTGCGAATACAAGCACGCCATCTGAATAGGGACAGGCGGCTGGTTCTGCAAAACCGGCACCAAGCGTCCTTCACGAATGTGGTCAGACACTTCAAACAGCGGCTTCATCACAATCCCCAGTCCTTGCAGCGCCCAATTGGTCAGGATGTCGCCGTCGTCACATTCAAACGGTCCCGAAACCTCTATCCGTTTTACCCCATCCTTGGTTTGTAACGGCCAGCGAAACTCTGGCGCGCCGGGATAGCGCAGGTTTAAACAATCATGGTCGGCACGCAGTGCCGCAATCGTTTTCGGCTCACCGCGCGCGGCGATGTAGCTGGGCGCAGCACAAAGGAGCCGTGCGCAATCTGCAATTTTGCGAATGCGCAGGCTCGAATCTTCAGGCACCCCCAAAAAGAACGCGACGTCCAATCCCTCCATCGCCAGGTCAATTTTGCGGTCCGACAGGCGCAGGCGGATCTTGATCAGTGGATATGCGGCATGAAATGCCGCCACTTCCGGCGCGATCAACCGTCGGCCAACACCCAATGGAGCGGATACATGCAAAATACCGCGCGGCACCAAAGTGACTTCATTCACTTCGGCTTCGGCCTCTTCGACGGCATCCAAAATTTTGCGCGCACCGGGATAGAATATGTTGCCTTGCTCGGTCGGGTTCAGCATCCGCGTGGTGCGCTGAAACAAGCGCACGCCCAAGTGTTCTTCAAGCTGCGAAATACGGGCCGATGCCACCGCCGCAGAAATGCGCATATCGCGGGCAGCCGATGACATGTTGCCCAATTCATAGACGCGGATAAAGGTTCGGATATTGTCTAGGTAAGCCATGAACTATTGTTAGTACTAATTTGAAAGAGCTAGAAGTCTTTTTGCAATACAATCAAATACAGCAACCGTTTAAGCTTGGCGCAACAATAAGGGGAACCCTATGTACGAGATGGCGATCATCTGGGATTGGCTTGGTTTTGCGGTGCGTTGGGTACATGTTATCACGGCGATGGCATGGATCGGTGCGTCTTTTTATTTCATTGCGCTGGATTTGGGCCTGCGCAAAGCACCGAACATGCCCGAAGGTGCCTTTGGCGAAGAATGGCAGGTCCATGGTGGCGGATTTTACCATATCCAGAAATATCTGGTTGCCCCACCTAACATGCCCGAGCATTTGATCTGGCATAAGTGGCAAAGCTATTCGACGTGGCTGTCGGGTGCTGCCTTGTTGATGATCGTCTATTGGGCCGGGGCCGAGTTGTACCTGATTGATGCGCAAAAGGCTGATCTATCGGTGTTTCAGGGCAGCGTGATTTCGGCGGCATCGCTGACTTTGGGCTGGATGATCTATGATGCTTTGTGCAAATCCAGCCTGGGCAATCGCCCGACTTTTCTGATGGTGCTGCTCTTCGTCCTGCTGGTGGTGATGGCATGGGGCTATAACCAGATTTTCACGGGCCGCGCGGCCTTGCTGCATCTTGGGGCGTTTACAGCCACTATTATGACCGCAAACGTGTTTTTCATCATCATGCCGAACCAACGCATTGTGGTGAAGGATCTGCAAGAGGGCCGCACACCCGATGCCAAATACGGCAAAATCGCCAAGCTGCGCTCAACCCACAACAATTACCTCACGCTGCCGGTCATCTTTTTGATGCTGGCCAATCACTATCCATTGGCCTTTGCGACCGAATATAACTGGCTGATCGCGGCCTTGGTGTTTTTGATCGGCGTCACGATCCGGCATTATTTCAACACCATGCATTCTACCGGCAAGGGGCCGCATTGGACGTGGCTGGTCACGACGGTGCTGTTTATCCTAATCATGGCGCTGTCGACGGCACCCTTGATGCAAGACAGCTATGCACAATCGGAGGCGCGTACCCTGACCCCGCGTGAGCAGATCTTTGCCAGCGCCGATGGGTTTGAAGATGCAAGCTCTATCATTCCCGGCCGTTGTGCAATGTGTCATGCACGCGAACCGGGGTATGAGGGCATTCACCGCGCGCCCAAGAACATCCTGTTGGAAACGCCCGCCGACATCGCGAAGAACGCAAAGCTGATCTATATTCAGGCGGGTGTTTCGGTTGCGATGCCCCCGGCGAACGTGAGCTACATGGAGGATGCTGAACGTGCGGCGATCCGCAAATGGTACCGCGCGGCTGCAAAGGCGTTGCCTTTTACCATGGCGGCAGACTAACCCTTGCGGGCGGGGGCGCTTTGAACCCGGCTTTGGGGGACTGACATGATCGTACATTTGGCCACGCTTTTGGCATTTCAATTGGCGGGCGAAACCTTGTCGCGCGGGCTTGGGCTTATTGTTCCCGGCCCGGTGATTGGCATGGTCTTGCTGCTGGCCTTTTTCATCGCCGCCCCAAAGGCTGCGGTGGCGATTCAGCCGACGGCCCAAGGATTGCTGTCGCATCTGTCCTTGCTATTCGTGCCGGCTGGGGTGGGGATTGTGGCGCATCTGGATAAGTTGGGCGCAGACGGCGTGCCGATCTTGGTGGCGCTGCTGGTCAGCACTGCCCTTTCGATTGCGGTGGGCGCGCTGGTTTTCGTGGGCCTCGCCCGATTGCTGGGGGCCGCCGAATGAACAGCTTGCCCGAGATTTGGACCTATCTGGCGCAAGAACCGCTGCTGTGGCTGACCGCAACTTTGATTGCCTATGCTGTGGGCGACGCGCTTTTCCGGGCGGCGGGGCGGCGGCCTTATGTGAACCCGGTGCTGATTGCGGTGGTTTTGCTGGCCTCGCTTTTGTGGATCGCGGGGGTGCAATATGCGACCTATTTTGAAGGCGCGAAGTTTGTCCACTTTATGCTGGGGCCGGCTACGGTGGCACTGGCCGCACCTTTATATGCCAATTTGGGCAAGATCAAAGCTTCGGCTATTCCGATGATCGGGGCGCTGGTGGCGGGGTCGGTGACGGCAATTATTTCGGCTTTGGGGGTGGCCTATGCGATGGGGGTGCGGGGAGAGGTTTTGCTATCGCTGGCCCCGAAATCGGTGACGGCTCCGGTTGCTTTGGGGGTGTCTGAGGCGATTGGAGGCAGCCCGACTTTGACGGCTGTTTTGGTAATTTTGACCGGGATTATGGGGGCGGTGATGGCGACGCCTTTGCTGAACCTTTTACGGGTCAAAAACTGGCAGGCGAGAGGGTTTGCGGTGGGGGTCGCATCCCACGGGATCGGCACGGCGCGGGCGTTTCAGGTGAATGAAACGGCGGGGGCATTTGCGGGGATCGGGATGGGGTTGAATGCGGTTTTGACCGCTATTATCGCGCCGATTATAGTGCGATTCTTTCTGTAGGAATCGCGCGCGATGCATTTTGTAAGACATTGTAATTGTTTTATTTTGATGATTTTTTTAACTGGATGTTAAGGTTTGAATCGCAGGGGGGAGAGCGGTGCGCGCCTTGGATTGCGTAGCGGAAAAATCAAATGCCTGCCTTAGGCTCCAGACTCATTGATAATCAAAGCCAGAACAAGACGGTTGCTGCGAGGGCGATGGCTGACAGGAAGACCTTCGGGCATCTGTCGTAGCGGGTTGCCACCCTTCGCCAGTCCTTCAATCGCCCGAACATGATCTCGATGCGATTGCGGCGTTTGTAGCGACGCTTGTCGTATTTCACGGGCTCGATACGGGACTTCCGACCCGGAATGCATGGCCTTATCCCTTTGTCTTTTAACGCTTCTCTGAACCAATAGGCATCGTAGCCACGGTCGCCGAGCAGCCAATCTGCGGCTGGCAAGCTGCCCAGCAAGGCCGCAGCACCTGTATAATCGCTGATCTCGCCTGCGGTCATGAAGAAGCTGATTGGGCGACCGTTTTCATCAGTGACCGCATGCAGTTTCGTGTTCATGCCGCCCTTGGTCCGGCCCCCCTTTCGGGACATTGCTGCGCAATACCCTGTCGGGCAGTGATCAGACGACCGCGCCCCCCTTTTTCACCCCAAGGCTCGAAGCCGTGCGGTGTGCTTTAAGATAGGTCGCGTCGATCATCACCGTCTTTGGAACTGCCGCCTCAGAGGCCAATCCCTCCATCATTCTAGCGAAGACGCCCATGTCGCCCCACCGCTTCCAGCGGTTGTAGAGGGTCTTCGCCGGACCGTATTCCTTCGGCGCATCGCACCACCGCAAGCCATTGCGATTGATGAATATTATGCCACTCAGAACGCGCCGGTCATCCACGCGCGGCTTGCCATGGCTCTTCGGAAAGAACGGCCGAAGCCGCACCATTTGCTCTTCGCTCAGCCAATAAAGATTGCTCATCGTGCCCCCCATGTTCGGGAGCTTGAATCATGCAGGCATCAAAGCCTCAAGCAAATTAATGGGTCTGGAGCCTAAGCCTAACCACCCCTGGACCAATGGCCAGGTCGAACGGATGAACCGCACAATCAAGGACGCGACCGTGAAGCGCTTCCACTATGACAGCCACGATCAGCTGCGCACGCACCTTGCCGACTTCTTGGCGGCCTACAACTTCGCACGAAGGCTAAAGACGTTGAACGGCCTCACGCCCTACGAATACATCTGCAAGATCTGGACTTCAGAGCCAGATCGATTCATCTTAAATCCGATCCACCAGATGCCGGGACTAAACACCTAGTTTAGCGCGGCGGCGTCAATATCCAGCGCCAGAGCGTACCTTACCGCATCAGTGTTTGGGCTGCGTTTTACCAACAGATATTGGTTGCGCATCGTTGGTATTTACTCAATTTGAAAAGCGCCGGTGGAGCGGACGGCCATTTGGCAGACAAGGTCCGAGTCCTTGCTTGCGAGCTATCCGTCGTCAGGGGTTTTGGCACCAATGGCAGCTTAAACTAAGAGAGCGTGTGGTTTATCTGGTTGGCTTCATTCCTTTGCCCTGCAACCACTCAGCCAGTTCACCAGAGACATAGCTGGAACCATTATTGCTAAGCAATCGCAGTTTGTGGACGACATGAACTTGATAGCAACCTGACGCCTATAGGGCGAGGTCCAACGTGTCGGTTACGTCCTCAGCCCGCATGTTTGTACAGAGCTTCCATGAGCTGATGTAACGGCCCTAATCGTCCAAGATCGTGCTGAGATAGAACCGACCCCACCGTCAAACATGCTTTTTTAAGCAGCCGGAGCTCGAGCGTTTGTACCGCCACGACTTCCTTCAGATCGCTTCAAGGCGTAGGTTCTTCACCTCGTCAGTGTTTGCAGCGCGCGATGCATCGCCAGCCAGCCGCTTCTTGCCAGCTTCCATGAAATCGTTCGACCATTTGTAATAGATGCCCTGCGAGATGCCTTTGCGGCGGCACAGCTCATCAATTCAGTGTTCCACGCGCAAGCCGTCCAAGACGATCCTGATCTTCTAGTCCGATAAATACTGCTTGCGCGTCGCACGCTTGATATCTTTGACGATCTTCTCGCCAGGGCTTTTGTGTGTTCCAGTTGTCTGCCTCATATTCCACTCCTTAGTGGTTACGATAAGCCAAAAACCGTTCTGCGTTAATTGCCACCCAACTCCAACCTTTCGGCCATTGAAATTTATGGGTGAGCAACCCAATGCGCATGCACAATCGGGGCTGCTGGGCTTGCTTGCCAACACCTTGCCCCAAATGCTGGTATACATGCGCACCTACCGCTAAATCAGCGCAATCACTTGTGCAGTGACCGCCAGCGTCCCCATATCGCCGCCAAACTCCATCGGGCGCAGCAAGTTTTGGGCAAAGCCTTCCTCCACCGCCGCCTCGATCCGTCCTGCGGCCAGCGCCAGATCAGGCTGATGCAGTTTGTCGGCCAGATAATCAAGCATCAACGCCCCGCTCAGGATCGCGGCCAATGGGTTGGCTTTGTCTTGGCCCATGATATCGGGGGCCGAACCGTGGGCAGGTTGAAAGAGGCCAATCTCATCGCCAATCTCGCCGCAAGGCGCCATACCCATGCCACCCACCAAACCACCCGCAAGGTCTGACAAAATATCGCCAAACATGTTTTCCATGACCATCACGTCAAACTCCCACGGGCGGCGTACCAGATCGAGCGCCATCGCATCGACGTAATTATACCCGGTGGTCACCCCCGGAAACTCGGGCCGCACCTCATCAAAAATCTTGCGGAAAAACGCGAGTGACGCAAAGACATTGGCCTTATCCACACAGGTCAAATGCCCCGGCCGCCCTTTGCGTTCCCTCCGGCGCTCGGTCAGGGCAAAAGCGAAACGGTGCAGCCGTTCGGTGATGCTGCGCGAAATGCGGAGAGTATCATAGACCGCCGTATCGCCTTCAAACCGCGTACGGCCATGCACGGCAGCGGAATAAAACAGCCCCTCGGTCGACTCGCGGATAATGACCAAATCAATCCCCGCCGCGCGCGGGTCTGCCAACCGTTGCGGCGCATTGGGATAGGCCTTTACCGGGCGCACCCCACCATAAAGCTGATAGCGGTCGCGCAGGCGCAGATGCGGCGAAATCTCGGTTCCATCGGCGTGGCGCACCGAAGGCAGGCCAATCGCCCCCAGAAAGATCGCATCAGCCTGCCCTGCCGCCTCTTCGCCGTCCGGTTCAATATCGACGCCATGATCGCGAAAATACGCGGCACCTGCGTGGATTTCGGTCAGTTTCAGCGGCGGCAGGCCCTGTTTTTCCAAACAGACCGCCAGCACCTGCAAGGTGGCATCGGTCACATCAACGCCAATCCCATCGCCCTTAATCACCGCAATTTTCACCATGGCCTTGCCCCTTTACTGCGCAACATGCGCCAACCGCTGGCCCATTGCGGCTGACCGATAGATCAACTCTTCCAAAACAATCACATCCAGATAATCGCGCGCCTCGTTTTCCAGCGATCCCGCGCCCGCCAAAGCCTGCAACACATGGCGTTGCAGCGCAAAGACACAATCGCCCGCAAAGCCTTGATACTCCAGCGGTTCCAGCAAAGTTTCCGTGTCATGCGCCCCAAAACGGCGCAAACTGACACTGCCATCGCCTTCCAGTGTCATCGTGCCTTCGGTGCCTTCAACCAGCGCCTCGCCAAAAGTCAGACGCGGGTTCTTGGTGGCATGGTCCAACAAACGGTTGCCATCAAACACGCTGCGCATTCCGTTTGTGTGGGAAAAGATAACGTACCCCGCATCCTCGCCCGCAATCACCGGGTTGCAGCGCCGCAGGTCGGCATAAACGGCGGTGGGCGGGCCGAACAAATACCGATAGGTATCAATGTAATGCACACCGGTTTCATGGATCAACATCCGGGGCATCTGGCGAAAATAGGGTTGGCGTGCGAGGTACGCATCGGCCCCTTGCCCATCGCCGGTGCGCAGCCGAAACTGTGCTTGCAACGGCACCCCAATCTGGCCCGCATCCAATGCAGTGCGCATAACCCGAAACCACGGCTGAAAGCGAAAGTTTTCATGCACGATCAGCGGCACACCCGCAGCCGCCGCCAAATCCACAGCCTCGCGCGCCTGTTCCAGCCCGGTGCAAAACGGCTTTTGGCAAATGATCGCGCGCGGTTTGTGGGCCAGCGCCACACGGATCGCGGCCAGATGGCTGGTGGGTGGAGTGGCGATATCAACAATATCCGCCGCCACCACGGTCAACATCGCATCCAAATCGCCATAGGCAGGCAGCCCGGTGGCGGTGGCGCGGGCGATATCCGTATCCGCCACCCCAACCACCGAAACGCCCGGCAAACGCTGCCATGCCTCATGGTGAAAGGCGCTGAAATACCCGGCGCCTAAACACGCAATCCGCATGATGCCCCCACCGAGCCGCTACCGCATCACCGTTTCCGGCCCCATCACGGATGTCGGCAACCATGTCGACAAAATCGGGATATAGGTGATCATGATCAAGAACACGAACAGCACCGCCAAGAACGGCAACGACGCCCGCACAACCCTCATGATCGGCATCCCCGCCACGCCCGATGTGACAAACAGGTTCAATCCCACCGGCGGCGTGATCATCCCGATTTCCATGTTCACCACCATGATGATGCCCAGATGGATAGGGTCTATCCCCAGCTCCATCGCGATTGGGAACACCAAAGGTGCGACGATCAGGATAAGCCCCGAGGGCTCCATAAACTGCCCCCCGATAAGCAAAATCACGTTCACCACGATCAGGAAGGTGATCATGCCAAAGCCAGCCCCCAGCATCGCCTCGGTAATTTTTTGTGGGATCTGCTCATCCGTCAGCACATGCTTTAGGATAAGCGCATTGGCGATGATAAACATCAAGGTAATCGTCAGCTTGCCCGCCTCAAAAAGGGCAGCCTTGGTATCACGGTGAAAAAAGCTGGTGATCAAAGCTTGGGGTTTGTGCCACAGCATCGTGTTGGCATTGTCGCCGTCCTTATAAAGTGGCCCCATATCGCGGTAGATAAAGTTCGCCACAAAGAACGCATAAACCGCCGCAACCGCTGCCGCCTCCGTCGGGGTGAAAATGCCGCTGGTGATGCCGGGTACGCCGTAAAGCCCTACCATGATAATCACGATCAGCATCAAGCCCCAGAACGCATCACGGAACGAATACCAAACCTCGCTCCAGCCGTTCCAATCACCCTTGGGCAGGTTTTTCATAATCGCGATCACTAAAATCGTCGCCATCAGCATAAAGCCAGCCAGCAACCCCGGAATAACCCCGGCCAAGAACATCCGCCCCACCGACACATCCGTCGCCGACGCATAAACCACCATCACAATCGACGGTGGAATCAAAATGCCCAAGGTGCCGGAGACACAAATAACCCCTGCCGCAAAATCCTTGGAATAGCCAACCTGCCGCATCGCCGCGATCACGATAGACCCAATCGCTACCACCGTTGCAGGCGATGACCCCGAAAGGGCCGCAAACAGCATACAGGCAAACACGCCCGCAATCGCCAAACCACCGGGCAAATGCCCCACGCAAGCAATCGCAAAGCGAATGATCCGTTTAGCCACCCCCCCCGTCGACATGAACGTCGAGGCAAGGATAAAGAACGGAATGGCCAGCAAGGTCGCGTGACCTTCCATCGCCTGATACAAAGTCTGCGCGATAGACGCGAGCGATGTGTCTGAAAACGCCAGCAAAAAGAAGATAGAGCTAAGGCCCAGCGATACGGAAATCGGCACGCCGATCAGCATAAAGCCGACCACCATCGTGAACAGCAGAATAATTTCCATAACTCAGTCCTCTGCGTTCATATGGCGGACGTCTTTAATCGCGTCTTCGGCTTCATGGCTAACAATCAACCCGTCGCGCTTGCCTTGCACAATTGCCAAGCCTGCTTGGCCAAAGCGAAACAACAGCAAGGCACAGCCAAAGGGCAGCATGACATAGGGAATAAAGCGCGGAAGCTTGTCATAGGTCTCGCCCGCGTTGAACGTGCCTTCAATGAACCGCAGCCAATCCGGCATAGGGATGGTTTCGGTCACATACCAACCCTGATCGCGGGTTTTGATAAAGAAATCAGACGTCCATTGCCCTTCGCCCAAATAGAACGGCAGCCAGCGCCCGCTGGTTTGCTGAAACCCGCCAAAGGGCGCCCAGTAATCCCAAGCCCCTTTCAGCAACAGATAGGCATAGACCATACACAATACAGCCGAAATCAGCGCCAAAATGCGCCGGGTCTTGCTGGGAAACATGGTGATAACCGCATCCACGCCCAAATGCGCCGTGACCTTAACGGCATAGGACATGCCAAACAAAACCAGCCACGCAAACAGCGATAGCGTAAATTCAAACCCCCAAAAGATGGAACTGTTGAAGACATAGCGCATCACCACATTGGCGAAGGTCAGCAGCGTCATCACACCCAAAATCACGGCGATGGCGCTTTCCTCAAATGTGTTGATGGCCCGGCCCAAGGCCGTTTCAGGCGCATATTTCGCGCTCATCTGTTCCCCTCCCAAGGACGTGTAAGACGGTTTGCACTGGCGTAGCCGCAACCCGTTTTAAAATACGGCGCGCAGGGTTTACCCCCGCGCGCCGTATTTAGCCTTTAGTGCTTGGCGTTGATCGCTTGGGCAGCGTCGATGTTTTCTTGGCCAACACCGTCAACAAACTTGGCCCAAACCGGTTTCATCACGTCAACCCAAGCTTGGTTCTGCTCAGGTGTCAGTTCGCGAATAACCGCGCCCGTGTCCAAAATCGCCTGGCGTGCAGCCAGGTCGACCTCGTTCACAGCGGCGTTCCGCTCAACCGTCACTTCGTTCAGGATCGTGATCATCTGGTCGCGCACGGCTGGGTCAAGGCTGTCCAACCAATCCACCGAGGCCACAACCATATAGTCAATCACGCCGTGGTTGGTTTCAGTTGTGCCGTCCTGCACTTCAAAAAACTTTTGGCCACGGATGTTGGACCATGTGTTTTCTTGGCCATCCACAACCTTGGTCTGCAACGCGCCATACACTTCGGCGAATGCCATAGGCTGTGCCGATGCGCCCAGCGCTTCCATCTGTGCAACGATCACGTCCGATGGCTGCACACGGAACTTCAGGCCCGTAGCATCGGTTGGCAAAATCAACGGCTTGTTGGCCGAAAACTGCTTCATGCCGTTGTGCCAAAACTCCAGCCCCTGCAAGCCGCGACGCACCATGGAACCTTTCATTGCCTGCCCGGTTTCCGAGTTTTGATACTCATCAACGGCCGCGATGTTTTTGAACATGAACGGAAGGTCGAAAATCTGGAAAACCTTGGTAAAGGTTTCAAATTTGGACAAGGAAGGTGCGGCCAGTTGCACGTCACCTTGCAACATCGCCTCTAGCACTTGGTCGTCATCATAAAGGGTCGAGTTCGGGAAAACCTCAACGCAGGCTTTGCCGTCCATCTCGGCGTTCACACGGTCGGCGAACATTTGGGCGGCAATGCCCTTTGGGTGCTTGTCGCCATTCGTTACATGGGCAAACTTAATTTTGACTTCGCCGTCGTCACAGCCTGTTGTCGCAAAGGCGGCAGTGGTTGTCAGCGCCAATGCGGCGGCGGTCATGGCTAGGTTGGTGAATTTCATGTCTCTCTCCCTTGGTGTATTTCGGTCTTTGGTGACCGTTAGGTCGTACAGTCATACGGCTTTATCGCGGCGTGTCACGGTTGTTTTCACGTTTTGCAGCCAGCAATCGCTCCAAAACCCCTCCTTGGCCTTGGTGCGCCGCACGGCGTCACCTTGGCCGCAATTGGCGCAAAGACCAAATCTTTTCCACCGCTTTGGGCAAAATAGACCGGGGGAATGCTGCCAAACGCTGGCGAGATGTCGCCAAAGCGGTCAGATCACCCCATCCGCCGCCATGGCGTCTATCGCAGGCCCGTCATAGCCCAATTCTTGCAAAATCGCCGCAGTATGCTCACCCAAAGCAGGTACCGGCCCCATGCGCGGATCACCAAGCCCCCATCCCGCCGGGATCAAGGCCGGGATCGGGCCTGCGGGCGTATCCACTTGGCGCCACCGGTCGCGGGCCGCCAATTGCGGATGCGCCCACAGCCCCGCCATATCGTTCATCCGCGCATTGGCAATGCCCACGGCGTCCAACCGCTCGGTCACTTGCGCCACGGTCAGCCCTGCAAACACCTGCAAGATAATCGCGCCAAGTGCTGCCTTATTCTCAGCCCGCTTGCCATTGCTGGCAAATCGCGGGTCAGCGGCCAACCCCGGCGCATTCAAAACCCCCGTACAAAACGCGGCCCATTCCCGTTCGTTCTGCAACCCCAGCATCACCGTCCCATTCGCCGCCTCAAATGGCCCGTAGGGGTAAATCGTGGCATGGCTTGCCCCGGCGCGCGCAGGCGGGGCCGCACCCTCCATCGCGTAATACATCGGATAGCCCATCCATTCGGCCATCGCCTCCAGCATCGACACGTCAATCTCACGCCCCTGCCTCGTGCGCCCACGCTGAATAAGCGCTGTCAGAATGTTGGTATAGGCATACATACCCGCTGCAATATCCGCGACCGAGATGCCCGCCTTGGCAGGCCCTTCGCCCCCCGTCACCGACAAAAACCCCGCCTCTGATTGGATCAGCAGGTCATAGGCCTTGCGGTCGCGGTCCGGCCCATCGGCGCCATAGCCCGAGATATTGCACACAATCAGCCCCGGATAGTCCACGCACAGCGCCTCATACCCCAACCCCAACCGCGCCGCCGCACCGGGTGCCAAATTCTGCACCACCACATCCGCGCGCCCCAAAAGCCCCCGCAAAACAGCCCCCGCTTGCGGGTGCTTCAAATCCAGCGTCAGGCTTTCCTTGCTGCGGTTGGTCCAGACAAAATGCGATGACAGCCCCCGCGCACGGGCATCATAGCCCCGCGCGAAATCGCCCACGCCGGGGCGCTCTACCTTGATCACCCGCGCGCCTTGGTCGGCCAATTGCCGCGTGGCAAAGGGCGCCGCAATCGCGTGCTCCAGCGAAACAACCGTGATCCCTTCCAGCGGCAACACTTAAAACGACCTCGGCAAACCAAGCATATGCTCGGCCACATAAGACAAAATGAGGTTCGTCGAAATCGGAGCCACTTGATACAACCGCGTTTCGCGAAACTTCCGCTCCACATCATACTCGGTGGCAAAGCCAAACCCGCCGTGGAACTGGATGCAGGCATTCGCCGCCTCCCAGCTTGCCTTGGCCGCAAGGTACTTGGCCATATTAGCCTGCGCCCCGCAATCGACACCCGCATCAAACCGTCGGCACGCGTCAAACCGCATCAGATTTGCCGCCTCAATCTCAATAAAACTTTCCGCAATCGGGAACTGCACCCCTTGGTTTTGCCCAATCGGTCGCCCAAACACTACGCGTTCCTTGGCATAGGCGGTCACCTTGTCAATGAACCAATAGCCGTCCCCAATACATTCCGCCGCGATCAGCGTGCGTTCCGCGTTCAACCCATCAAGGATATAGCGAAAGCCCATCCCTTCCTCGCCAATCAGGTTTTCGACCGGAATTTCCAGATTGTCGAAAAACAGCTCGTTCGTTTCATGGTTCACCATGTTCGGGATGGGCTTCACCTCCATCCCTTTGCCAATCGCATCGCGCAGATCGACCAAAAAGATCGACATGCCCAAAGATTTCCGCGTGACCTGCTCCAGCGGCGTGGTCCGCGCCAAAAGGATCATCAGATCCGAATGTTGCACCCGTGAAATCCACACTTTTTGCCCGTTGATGACATAGCGATCCCCCTTTCGCACCGCAGTCGTGCGAATTTTGGTGGTATCGGTGCCTGTGCTAGGCTCCGTCACGCCCATAGATTGCAGGCGCAACGCGCCACTCGCAATCTTCGGCAAATACTCCTGCTTTTGCGCGTCTGACCCATGCCGCAGCAGCGTCCCCATATTGTACATCTGCCCATGGCACGCGCCCGAATTGCCACCTGATCGGTTGATCTCTTCCATGATCACGCTTGCCTCGGTCAGCCCAAGGCCCGACCCGCCAAATTCTTCGGGAATCATCGCAGCCAACCACCCCGCGCGTGTCAGCGCCTCAACAAAAGCATCGGGGTATCCCCGCTCCATATCCACTTTGCGGTGATATTCCCCCGGAAAGGTCGCGCATAAATCCCGCACCGCATCTCGGATATCTTGATACTCAGTCATGCCAAAACCGCCTTTGCATCCATCGCCAACGCGCCATCACCGCGCCGGACCCACAGCCTATAACCGCCGTCTATCGCCGCACCATGCAGCGAAAAAGGGCCAGTATCAAACACCGGGGCCATCGCCCGAAACTCAAATTCAGTCACCACCGCAGCCGGCATTTGCCTGCGCAACAGGTCCAAAAGCAATGTGGCAAGCAGCGGCCCATGCACCACAAGGCCGGGGTAGCCTTCGGTCCCTGTGCAGAACGGTTGGTCATAATGAATGCGATGCCCGTTGAATGTCAGCGCGGAATAGCGAAACAACAGCACCGGGTCGGGCGCGATGTCGCGTGAAAAATCGCTGGCATCGGGGGCGGCCACAGGCACCGCCACAGGGGCTGCGGGGTCAGCTACATCGCGGTAAACGATGTCATGTTCTTCGGTAATCCGCGCATCATACGAATGCCCTACCGTCACAAACACCAAATCCCCCGACCGCCCGGCCTTATGGTCAACACGCGTGACGGTAGAGGTTTTGGTAACCGTTTCTCCCACCGTCAAAGGTGCCAAAAACCGCAAACGGCTGCCTGCCCACATCCGGCGCGGCAGCGGCACCGGGGGCAAAAACCCGCCCAAGCCCGAATGGCCGTCATAGCCCGCAGCATCCAACCGAAACAGCGGCAAAAAATGCATCCAATGCCACAAGGGTGGCAGCTCTGCCCCTGCGCCATAGGTTTCATCCCGGTTCAGCGTGGCAGCCAAAGCGTTGGATTGAAACGGCGTGATCTGGTCCGTGACTGTTTCAGACCGCCCAATCCAACCTCGCAAATGCCCAATATCAATCACGCAACGCTCCCTTACCTTTGGCGTTGCCACCGTCGCGCAAACGGGGCCGGATTGGCAAGGCCTCGTGTCAGGCGGGGGCGATAGGAAACCGCGTTAAGGCGCAAGCCCGCGCAGCTCCTCCGCCCCAATCACCCGCCCTTCAGCGGCCGAGATTTGGGCCGCAATCCCCATCGCCACCGCCCACCAGCCATCAGTCAGACCAACGTCGGGCGTGCCAGCTTTTGCCACCACATCGGCAAAACCGCGGTGCTGGTAAAACGTCGATCCATTGTGGTCGCCCGCCGCCAACAGCGAAGGGTCCACCGGCAAATCAAGCACAATCGGCCCGGCAGGCGCGCGCGGCGAAACCGTGACTTGTGGCACCGGGGCCGCCCCCAAATGCGCAGGCCAAAACCGCCCCGGACCAGGCACTTGGCATTCAATCTTGCCCTTTGGCCCGACAGCGCTGATCTCCTCTTGATAGCGCGATCCTTCGGCGAACATGCACAGTTCCAACATCGCCCGCATCCCGTTTTCAAAATCGACAATTACATAGGCGTTGTCCCAAATATCCGACGCCTCGCCATTATAAACCTCATCCAGATGGTTCACCACTTGCCCGCCCGACGCCATAACCCGCACCGGGTCACAGCCCGCAATCAGGCGCATCAGATCAAAGAAATGGCAGCATTTTTCCACCAACGTTCCGCCCGAATTGCGGTTAAGCCGGTTCCAATCCCCCACCTTTTCCAAAAACGGAAAGCGATGCTCGCGGATGGTCAGCATTTTCACACCCCCCGTCGCCGCCTGCGCCTGCGCGATCAGATGGGCCACGGGCGGCATATAGCGGTACTCCATCGCGACCCAAATCGGCGCTGGATAAGCCGCGCGCAACGCGGCCAAACGTGGCGCATCGGCGCGGTCGGTGAACAGCGGCTTTTCACACAAAACAGGCAAGGGGCGGGTCGCGGCAATCTGTTCCAGCTGCGCCAAATGCATGTAATTAGGGCTAACGATCAGCAGGCAATTCACCGCCTCGACCGCCAAAACCTCAGCCACAGACCCAACCAGCACCGCATTTGGTGCAAGCGCCGCCGCAAGCGCCCGCATCCCGGCATCCGGCTCAAATATCGCGACCACCTCGGCTTGCGGCAACAAGGCGATGTTGCGCAAATGCTCTTGCCCCATCATGCCGCAACCGATGATGCCATACCGAACCGTTTTCATGTTAATCCCTCATATCTTACGCAAACCTGCCGCTTGCGTCTCATTTCAACCGCGCCACATAGCGCGCAACTTTTGGGTCATACCACGTCCAAGACGCTTCAGCCCGCCGCCCATCTTGCCCCCAACTGACCCGCGTGATCAGCGGCAACGGCGCACCCGCAGCATGGGGAAACGCAGCAGGCACCCAAACCGGGCACGGCCCTTGGCCTACCCGATCCTCGGCCCGCGCGATCCACAACCCCAACCGTTCGCGATAGTATAAGTACAGTGATTCCGACAAATCCGCAGGGTCGATCACGGGGGCATAATCACCGTCCAGCCAAATCTCCTCAATGGCCGCCACTTTCCCCGACAAATAGCGCAACCGCCTAATCCGATGTCCTTCAGCACTGCCCCCAAATTCGGGCAGGCCCGCATCTTTGACGCAGCGCTCCACGGTCAACACCTGCGCCGTGGGCAACCCACCCCCCGCCGCGAGTTCCAACCGAAACAGCGCATAAACCGACGCGGGGTCACTAACCGCCCGGATATAATTCCCCGACCCTTGCACACGGGTCAGCATCCCCTTGGCCACCAATTCCTTCAACGCTTGCCGCAACGTCCCTACGGCAATGCCCAAGTTCGCCGCCATGTCCCGTTCTGGCGGCAGTTTTTCACCATCAATCAACCGCCCAGACGCGATGTCACGGATCAGCAATTCGCTGATCTGCAAAAACAACGGCAACGAACCGGGTGACGACATTGACGCAGATTCCAAATAATTGATACAGTATTGATCTACATCAATTTGGATGCTACGCAAGTAAAAACCTATATCTGTGACAGAGAGAATCAATGACAGTTGTTCCCATCACGTCCCCCGATCTTGATGCAGCCGAAGTCAGCTGGTTCGCGGCCCTTTGCTCAGATGATTACCAATTCCTCGGCCAACCCGATGGTGCGCTACGGTCAAGCTGGGATCATTGCTCGGGCATCGTGAAACGCGCCGAACAACACGGGTTTCGCAACATCCTATGCCCGTCCTCCTATCAGGTCGGCCAAGACACCCTGTCTTTCGTCGCCGGCTGCGCGCCGATTACTGATAAAATCAACTTCCTCGCGGCCATCCGCTGTGGCGAGGTGCAGCCAGTTATGCTGGCCCGCACCATCGCCACGCTTGACCATATGCTAAAGGGTCGGCTAACCCTGAACGTCATCTCCTCCGATTTTCCGGGCGAAGTGGCCGAAAGCAAATTCCGCTACAAACGCAGCCATGAAGTCGTTGAAATTCTGCGTCAGGCGTGGACCCAAGATCACATCGAATATGACGGTGAAATCTATAAAATCAGCAAAGTCTCTGCCGATCCCGCCCGCCCCTACCAGCAAAACGGCGGCCCGCTCCTGTATTTCGGCGGCTATTCCCCCGATGCGCTGGAACTGTGCGGCGCGCAATGCGATGTCTATCTGATGTGGCCCGAAGTGCGCGACACGCTGGCCGAGCGCATGAAGGCCGTTCACGCCCGCGCCGCCGCCCATAACCGCACCCTCGACTATGGCCTGCGCGTCCATATGATCGTGCGCGACACTGAAATCGAGGCCAAAGAATACGCCGACTACATCGCCAGCAAACTGGATGATGAATACGGCAAACTGATCCGCGACCGCGCCCATGACAGCATATCCTTGGGCGTGTCACACCAAGCCCGCGCCCGCGAATTGGCCGATCAGTTCGGCTATATTGAACCGCATATGTGGACAGGGATTGGCCGCGCGCGGTCGGGCTGCGGGGCGGCCCTTGTCGGGTCCACCGATCAGGTTATGTCGGAAATTGAAGCCTATCAGAAAATGGGCATCCGTGCCTTCATCTTCTCGGGCTACCCGCATATGGATGAGGCCGATCACTTTGGCACAAAGGTTTTGCCGCAGCTTAAGACATGCTCGCTGCCGCATGCCTATGGCCGGGTGCCAGCCAGCACCCCGGCCACACCACTAGGAATTGGGGAACGGCGTTAATGGAACGACTTAAACTTGGAAGCATCGACCTGTCACGGCTGGTTTACGGCATGTGGCGGTTGGGCGATGATGCCGATACCAGTGCGGCCCATGTGCAGGCCAAGATAGAGGCCTGTTTGGCCCAAGGCATCACTAGCTTTGACCAAGCCGATATCTATGGCGGCTATACCGCCGAGGCGCTTTTGGGCGCGGCCTTGCGCGCAGCCCCGCATCTGCGCGACAAAATGGAAATCATCACCAAATGCGATATCGTGGCGCCAGTCGGCCGCCATGCAGGCGCACGAGTAAAGCATTATGATACCTCTGCCGCCCATATCAACGCATCGGTGGAAACATCGCTGCGCGACATGGCGATTAACCAGATTGACCTGTTGTTGATCCACCGCCCCGACCCGCTGATGGACCATATCGAAACCGGTGCAGCACTGGATGCACTGGTGGCATCGGGCAAAGTGCGCGCCGTGGGCGTGTCCAACTTTCGCCCATGGGATTTTACCTTGCTGCAATCGGGCATGAAAAACCCACTTGTCACCAACCAGATCGAACTCAGCCTTGTGGCGCATGAAGGCTTCACCAATGGCGATATCGCCTTTCACCAAGAACGCGGTATTCCCCCCATGGCATGGTCGCCCCTTGCGGGTGGTCGTTTGCTGGCCGAGTCCGGCAAGGACTTGCGCGCGCGCCTGAATGAGATAGGTGCTGATTTTGGCACCGATTGGTCCGCCGCCGCCGTGGCATGGCTCTTGCGCCACCCCGCCCGGATTATCCCGGTTCTTGGCACCAACAGCTTGTCCCGCATTGGCAGCATTGGCACCGCGATGGATGTGAAAATGGACCGCCAAACATGGTTTGAACTTTACACGCTGATCATGGGGCGTGAGGTCGCATAATGCCAGACCCCCTGATTTCAGCAGACCAAACGACCCCCGATGCAGAGGCTACGGGTGAAAGCTTTGTTCCAGATGCCGCCAACGCCCGCGCGTTTCGTGACACGTTGGGCTGCTTTGCCACCGGGGTCACGATTGTCACCATGCAATCAAGTGACGGCCCGATGGGCTTTACCGCCAACAGCTTTTCCAGCCTGTCGATGGACCCGCCTTTGGTGCTGTGGTCGCCCGCCAAATCCTCGGCGCGTTTTGACCATTATGCATCGGCGCAGCACTATGCGATCCATGTTTTGGCCCATGACCAAACCGACCTTATCCAACGCTTTATCCGCGGTGGCTTGGGGTTTGAAGGCATGTCCTACCACCACAATGACGAAGGGGTGCCGGTAATACCCGGCACGCTGGCACGGTTTGATTGTGAACAACACGCGACCCACGAGGGAGGCGATCATCTGATCGTCGTGGGCCGGGTGCTGCGCTGTACCACAGGCACAGGCGCGCCACTGGTGTTTACGCAAGGTCAGTACGGCACGTTTTCCGCCGACTGACCCAAACCGCGCGCAAGAACGAACGCATCGGCCATCAGGCCCCTGCGGATACAGAGGGAGGAGGCGCGCTATGGGCGCAGTGCTGGGTCTGACCAACGGGCTAGGGATGGTAAACGCCACCCTGCTCACACTTGGCCGCCGCTTGGGCGCAAGCATGGTGGGGCTGATGGTTATCATCATCCTTATTCAAGTCTTCTTTCGCTACGTCCTTGGCAGCGCCCTTGCTTGGCCAGAAGAGGCTGCGCGGTTCTTGATGCTGTGGATGACAGGCCTGATGGCCCCCACCGCCTTTCGCCGTGGCGGGTTTGTGTCCATCGAAATGCTCACCCGCCTTTTGCCCACCGCCGCCTCTGCAATCTTGTCGCTGTTCTTGCTGGGGGTGTCCCTGACCGTCATGGTCGTCGGCCTAAAAATCGGTTGGAGCGAGGTCACAGGCCTCGGCGGCCGGTTTGCCACCGACAGCTTGCACTACCCCACATCCTTTGACTTCAGCACATGGAACAAAGTGCCAAAATCCTGGATGATGCTCTCGCTTGTCACGGGCCTCGCCTTGCTAATCTCGGTCTGCATAGAGCTAATCTTGCGCAGCCTGCTCACCTTTTTCGGGCGCAATGATGACCTCATCGAAATCCCACACGCCGTTGCCGCGGGGGCCGAATAATGCTGTCGCTGTTCCTCCCCGTCTTCCTCGTCTTCCTGCTTTTGGGCCTGCCTGTGTTCTTTGGCCTCATCGCTGCCCCGGCCATCCTTTTGTGGCTCAACGGCCAAGAACGCGACATCGTTCTTTTGTACCGCAACGTCTATAACGGCATGGACAGCTTTCCCCTGATGGCGATCCCCTTCTTTATGCTGGCAGGCGAGGTGATGAACCGCTCCAACATCACCCTGCGATTGGTCGAGTTTAGCCAAGCCATGATGGGCCACCTGCGCGGCGGTTTGGCCCATGTGAACGTGCTGTCTTCGATGCTGTTTGCGGGCCTCTCCGGCTCGGCTGTGGCCGATGTTTCGGCACTGGGGTCGATGCTTATTCCGGCAATGGAAAAACAAGGCTACACCCGCACATTTGCGGCCGCCATCACCGCCGCATCCTCCATCATCGGCCCCATCATCCCACCGTCGGGCATCATGATCATCTACGCCTATGTGATGGGCGAAAGCGTGGCGGCCCTGTTCCTCGCGGGCATCGTGCCGGGCATCCTCATCGGCGCAGGCCTGATGCTGATGATCCACTTCTTGGCCGATAAATACAACCTGCCCGCCCGCACCACCCGCGCCACATGGGGCCAGCGCGGGCAGGCCAGCCTCAAGGCGATCTGGCCGCTGATGACCCCCATTATCATCATGGGCGGCATCCTTTTGGGCGTGTTCACCCCAACCGAGGCCGCAGCCGTCGCCGTCGGCTACTCTGCCCTCATCGGCTTTTTCGTCATGCGCACCCTCAAACTCAGTGACATCCCCGAAGTGCTGACCAACGCTGGCATGACCTCAGCCGTGGTGCTGCTGCTGGTCGGTGCCGCCATGGCCTTCAAAACCGTGGCCAGCCTTAGCCACACACCCGAACTGCTGGCCGAAATCATCCTTGGCCTGTCAGATAACCCGCTTATCCTGTTGTTCCTCATCAACCTCTTGTTGTTCGTTGTGGGCATGTTCCTTGATGCCGGCCCCGCGATCATCATCCTTGGGCCAATCCTTGGGCCAATCTTTACCTCACTTGGCGTTGACTCTGTGCATTTTGCCATCATCATGGCGGTCAACCTTACGGTCGGCCTGCTTACGCCACCGATGGGACTTGTGCTGTTCGTTACCTCATCCGTGTCGGGCCTGCGGGTCGAAACCATCGCCAAGGCGACACTGCCGTTCCTCGCCGTCGAGGTGTTCGTGATCTTCCTGATTACCTTCATCCCCGGCATCAGCCTTACGGTCCCGCGCTTTTTCGGGTTCGTTCAATAAACCACACCAACCAAACGACTTAGGGAGAGAAGACCAATGAAAAACACGATCAAAACACTGCTGCTCGCCACCCTTTTGGCAGGCACCACCAGCATGGCAATGGCCCAAGCCATCACCCTGCGCGCCACCGCCAACTCAAACGAAAATGACGAAGATTATGACGGCCTCGTCGTGTTCAAAAACTACGTCGAAAACGCATCCAACGGTGAAATCGCCGTGGAACTGTTCATCGGCACCCAACTGTGCGGCAAGGGCGATGAATGCTTGGCTGGCGTGGCCGATGGGTCCATCGACATCTATATCTCTACCTCGGGCGGTGCTGCGGGTCTGTTCCCTTACATCCAGGTTCTCGACCTACCTTACCTGATGTCGGATGACCGCGTGGCCGAAACCGTGCTGACCAGCACCGATTTCACCTCCAAACTGCGCGGCATGATATTGGCTGACAGTGGCGATAAAATCCGCCTGATGACCGTCGGCAACACTGGCGGCTGGCGCAACTATGCCAACACCAAAAAGCGCGTCATGGGCCCGACCGATCTTGCTGGCCTGAAAATGCGTACCGTACCTGCCGATCTGCCACAGGAAGCGGCCAGGGCCGTCGGCGCATCGCCAACCCCAATCGCATGGCCAGAGCTGTTCACCTCGCTGCAAACCGGCGTTGTTGAAGGCACGGCGAACGGCATCACTGACATCATGAACATGAAGTTCCCCGATGCCGGCCTGAAGTACCTGACCCTTGATGGCCACTCTTACATGGGTGCATTCTGGTGGATGGGCCAAGACCGTTTCGCCAGCCTGACCGACGCGCAAAAGCAAGTTGTGGTCGATGGTTTCGCAGCGCTTCAGCAGGCCACCTTCGCCAGCCCAAAGCGCAAAGAAATCCAAGCCTATGCTGATTTCAAAGCCGCCGGTGGTGACATCTACGTTCCAACCGCCGATGAAAAAGGCGCTTTCAAAGCCGCTGCCGCACCCGTGTTTGAATGGTTCAAAGCATCGGTAAAAGGCGGCCCAGAAACGCTTGACGCCTTTAACGCAGCCGTCGCCCAAGCCCAAGGCGTGGTCGACGCCGAGCGCGCGCAAGAGCTGAACTAAGCGTTAAACCCACAAAACCAAACGGCGCGCAGGGCAACTTGCGCGCCGTTTTTCTTTGGGGCAAGGGGCGCAAAAAGGCACTTCGTCAGGTCCAGTGAATGTAGAATTTATATCAATTTAGCTCATTGTGTTGCCTGCCCGGCGAGAATCAGGTATAATTGGATTGTTCATCTCCCTAGGTGTCCCATCCCGGACGTTTGCATTGACGAACGCCGTCTGCCACTCTTCATCGCACGGGCTACGCTGCGCGAGCTGATCGCGGGGCTGGAAGCGCGTGCTTTTGGTGGGGCCACGCGATGATGTTATC
>Ga0209390_10001001_pt1 | contig 55802 bp, 39 predicted proteins | sample BON01_FD_187212 | JGI IMG/M metagenome (GOLD analysis project Ga0209390, IMG submission 187212) | Freshwater microbial communities from Lake Bonney liftoff mats and glacier meltwater in Antarctica - BON-01 (SPAdes) (version 2) | ecosystem: Environmental > Aquatic > Freshwater > Ice > Glacier...
GAGATCGGAGTCATTCGACGAAAGCTTTCTCGACAAGCTGCTGGCAGACCGGATCGACGCAAAGCCGCAAGAGGAGGCCGCGCTGATGGAAGGAGTCCGCCAGGCGGCCCGCCAACTCAAAGAGACGCTGGAGGCCACCGAGCAGATCGCCGCGCTGCAAAAGGAAAAGAATGAACTGGATGCCCAGCTTCAGATTTTCAAAGACAAAGGCGTAGACAAAAAGCTCGCCGACATGACCCTGTTTGACAGTGATCGACAGGCGATCATTTCGTGGCAACAGGCGTTGACGGAATTGGGCACGAAACTCAAGGAATCGATCGACTGGGATGATGCGGACGCGGCATTTCCGGTACTGAAATCCAAACGAACCGAGCCCAGCGCTGCTGACCTCGTCGCGGCCAAAGCAAAATCTGATGAGGCTAAATTTAGTGCTCAAGCGACGCTTACGACATTGCGAGATGCATTCACATTGGTCGGCGTGGCCCTTCAGAAACTCGTTCCGGTGCAGCACGAGATGAAGCAGGATGTTGCCGAACTACAAAAGACGTTGAACGAACCGCAGCTTGATCTGGAGCTGTTCCGCAAAAAGAAGGCCCGCTTGGATCAATTGGTGAAGTTACTGGCGGCTGGCGCACAACGCTCCAAAACCGAGCAGGGCGCGCGGGATCTACTTGGGGCGGCGATCAACAAGCTGCACGATTTCTGGCGGCAGCGTTTCACTGAACGCGAAGCTGAGGTGCGGCGGCTAGAAGTAGAGTTGCCTCCTGAGATTCGCCTCCAGACATCCTTCAAAGGAAAACGCCGTGCTTTCGGTGAGTTCCTTCGCTCGAAGTTCAGGGGCAGCGGTTTGCAGGCAGTCTCTTACGAGGCAATCGAAGACGCCTTTGTCGATGGACGCGAACTGTATCAAAGCCGTGGGGATCTGGAAAAACAGTTGAGCGAGAACGCTGCGCTGAAGGTGCGTTCCGTGCTGCTGGAGCATTTGTCGGACTTCCTGACCTTCCGGACACCCGACGAAACTGTCATTCTCTTCCACCAGAAGCCGCTGGGGGATTATTCGCTCGGGCAGCGGACCACCGTGATCCTGCACATTCTGATGCACCTGCAGCGGCATCCGGTCATCCTCATCGACCAGCCGGAAGACGATCTGGACAACGAGACCCTCTACAGCCACTTCATCCGACAACTGCTGGAGCGGAAAGAGTTGACGCAGTTTGTGTTCGCGACCCACAACCCAAACATTCCGGTGCTGGGCGATGCGGAACAGGCTATCGTATGCCGGAAAGTTGGGGAAACCTTCTCGTTCAATCATGGCAGCATTGACGACAAGGAGATCCAGAAGCGCATCGTCACCGTGATGGAAGGCGGAGAAGATGCGTTCCGGCGAAGAAAGGAAATCTATCAATTATGGAAGAATTCGAACTAAGAAACCAGATACTGCTTGGCGAAGATAGCACGCGGCAATTCAAGCGAGAGCTTTCGGCTGACAACAAGATGGCGGGCGAGGTCGTCGCCTTCGCAAACAGCGGCGGCGGCCGTATTTTCGTCGGCGTCGATAAAGATGGCACCATCGCAGGACTAAGTGGCGAACAGGCAGAGAAGGTCGGCGAGGACATGGCGAAAGTGTCTTGGGACAGTGTTCGTCCACCCTTTTCCATCCTGTCGAAATCGATTCCCACGGTCGATGGAATTGTGGTCGTCATCGAGATTTCCGACGGCCCGTCCAAACCCTATTGCGACAACAAGGGCGTGTATTGGGTGAAGAATGGACCGGACAAACGCCGCGTGCAAAGTCCCGAAGAGCTAGCGCGATTGTTTCAGTCGGGGGAGAAACTCTACGCAGAAAGTCAAGTGGTCGCCGCCTCCACCTTAGAGGACTTTGATCACGAGCGGTTCGAGCGGTTCTACGAGACGAAATACTCTGAAACACCGCCGAATCGAAGCGAGGAGCGCGAAGCCTATCAGAGGACACTGGAGAACCTGGAGCTGGTGGATTCGGGCCGCGTGACCGTGGCCGGGCTGCTGCTATTTGGAAAACGCCTTCCGGTCCTGCTGCCAGAGATGAAAACAGATGCCGTTTGGTTCAAGGGCTCCGAGCGTGCATCGTCTGAATGGCACGATCAGCGAACGATCACCGGGGCTTTGGCGGAGCAATATAACGAAGGCATGGGTTTCCTGAAGCGATGGAATGCTCGAATCCAGGGTGAGGGATCATTCAATCAGACTGGAAGCCTTGAGGTTTCGGAAACCGTTTTTGAAGAACTGCTCGTCAATGCCTTGATACACCGCGACTACTTCATCAAGGATTCCATCAAGCTGTTTATCTTCGATGATCGAATTGAGATACGCAGTCCTGGTAAACTGCCGAACAGTCTCACTGTCAATCAAATCCGCAGGGGCGTTCGACGCAGCCGAAATGTTCTGTTGGCCTCGTTCGCTCCAGATCTTGTGAATTATCGAGGAATTGGAAGCGGTATTGTCCGGTCTCTCAAAATCTGGCCTTCTATTTCCTGGGTCAATGACACGGAAAGCGAAGAGGTAATAGTGACTATTGGTTTGAGCCACTATTCAAAGCCATAGCTCGGGTGGCATCACGCGTGCGGCATGGAGGCCACGATATTCCCGAGATGGTCATCCGACGTCGCTTTGCCGCCGGGCTGCGGAACCTTGAACAACGATACAAAGCGGTTGTGAACACCTGGGCCGTGTACGATAATGCCGGTGAAGACCCAAAACTGCTCGAATGGAGTGAGAACTAATGGACCCGCGAGACATTTCTCAGGCGAAAGATCCTGACCTTCGATCCTCCTTGACGGCGCTGAGGCGTGCCTCTGAACTGGCACGCAAGGTGGCGATCCAGTCCAACACCGATCTTGTCGTCGTCAGGGACGGAAGACTGGTGCATATCGAAGCGAAGACACTCCGACAACAGACCCCGACCGAAAACGTCTCAACCCCATGACTGATCTGGACCAAAAATAACTCGGCAAAACGCTCTGGAACATTGCAAGAATCATAGACACGTATCATAAACGGCCGGTCAAGCCGATGGGACGTTACGCCCGCCGCGTCAAGATGAAGGAGATCGAGGCAAACAACTTCAACCTCAACATTTCACGGTACGTGAGCACGGCAGAAGACGAAGTGGAGATCGACTTGGCTGTCACGCACCAGGAATTGATTGACACCGAAAAGGCAATCAAGGCAGCAAAAGAGAAACACAACGGTTTTTTAGAGGAACTTGAACTGCCTCCGCTGCCGTAGCGGAAGTGACAACTTCTGAGTGTACCGGCACGCTTGAACGTCCTGATGGATGTGTAAGGCGACTCAGTTAAGGGACGTCGAGCATCAATGGTTGGCATGCCAACGGACTGTCCAGACATGCGTCGTCCCGTTGCTGCGGAAACAACTCAGGGACATTTTTCGGACTGCGTTTGATCACAATACCGTTCATGAAGGCCATTTGTGGGGTAGCGAAACTCGTCAAGAGTTTCGGAAGTCCTGTAAAATGGCCGAAAGTCTTGACGACTTTCGCTACATGTGTCCTTCGTTGAACGGTATTGCGTTTAATCAGGCCCCGCCGAACTCGTCATCGTAGTCCGCCATCGCGGCAAGGATGACTTTTTCAGCGTGTGCGCGATCGTAGATGTGATCGATCGAAACCTGTTGCGTTGTTTCGCCCGGCATGGATTTATAGGTCGTAAAGTAGTGCCGCAGTCGCTGAACCAGCGCTTGTGGCAATTCATCAAGGTCTTCGACGTGCGACCAGATCATGTCCTGAGCAAGCACGCCGATGATTTTGTCATCCGCTTCTCCACCATCGAGCATCGGCAATCCGCCGATGACGCGAACGGTGACGATCACTTCCGATTTTGTAATCGGACGTTCGCTCAGTACGCAGATATCCAGCGGGTCGCCGTCGCCTTTGCGGGCTTTAGGCATCAGTTCGGCCACACGAGTGCCACAAAAAGTTCGCGGTATGAATCCGTACAACGCCGGTGGCTGTGAGGACGTGCGCTGCGGTCGGTCAACTCGCAGATAACCAGTGACTTTATCGACTTCGTATTTGACAAGATCGAATGGCGAAATCTCAATGAAGGCATTGACAAGATGCGGCGGATTCGGGCCAACTTCCAGGCCGTGCCACGGATGAGGTCGCCAGCGGAAAAATGGTTTTGGAAAAGCCATAGGAATCTGTTCCGTCCAATATCATCCAATCGAAGTGATTACCGACTCGCCAGTCGCCGCTGAAATCATAAAATTGTCAGCAGGGGTGACTTTAGGGCATCCAGCATGTGTTGGAAGCGCCATTGTGCCGTTGTTCGTAAATTTTGCGCCAGCAGGGAATCGCTTCCTCAGTTTTCTGACAAAAGTTGATTTCAAACCTGCCGAATCTGCTGGAGTGCCGGGGAAAGTCGATTCCGAAGACACTGGTGACTACACTTGCTGCGTCCTGAGCGACTCATGAATCTTACTGGCCAGTGTCTGCAAAAGTTCTTCTGCCTGTTGTTTTGAAATGGCACGCGGATCGAAATGCAGGTTGATGCTGAGTCGTTTCGCATAGGTGCTGACGCAAAACGCAGCAGTCGTCAAAGGTCGCAAGGGCGCGACAAAGTCGATGTTGTCAAGAGTTATGTCGCCGACGAGTAACTTTCCGTCTCGCTGCGGCAGGGAGCTTTGTTTGAATACCACACCGATGTTTGAAAATACGCACGAGGAAACGCACCTGTCCTGGCGGATCACGCATGCTCGCAAGCGAGGCAATCGGCTTAACAAAGCATGTGCGGCGATGAACAAAAAGCCGAGTTGATAGCGTTTAACTCTCTTCATCTGAGTCTGAAGAGACCGCAACAGCGATTCGGGATCGTTGAGCTGTCCAGGGTGTCGTTCGAGAAATACGGCACTCATAATGTTCGCAGCGGACAGCGTCACATCCTCCTGGACACGATGATTGATTGGCACAAAAAATCGCACCCATCCTTTTTTTAACTGCGGTTCGTTTTGCGATCGCCAGGCATTGATTGCCAAAAATAAATCTCGTACCAGTAAATCGTTGACTGTCACGTTTTTGTTTTTTGCCGCAGCCAGAACCTTTGACGTCGTGTCGGCATCCAGATCAAGTGACATGGGCGACGGAAATACGACCTGCTGTTTGGTGTGAGTATTTTGGTTTGGGCATCCCAGTGGCACTGCATTTCGCAGGAAAAATTTGCCCACAACATGCAGTCCCAGAAGCTGCAGTGGAATGAGTCGCAGAGTCTTCTTCCACGTTAATCCAAAATGGTTGCGAAGTGGCAGTCGCTGATTGTTCAGCGGACGCAGTTGGGCATTGCTTTCGATCGCACCGATATTTCTTGCATACAGGATCAACAGGTCCTCAATGAAGAGGCACATACCAAGAGCGTCGGTGCAGGCATGATGAATCTGCGCAACCAGATCGTGAGCTTCGGAATTTTCGACCAGCCAGATGCGAGTGCCGACGCCTTTTGTCAGATCCATAAAGGAGGCGACGGGGTATTCATTCTGCGAATCCGCAGTCCATCGTTCGAGTTTGATGGTGGATGAATCGGCGACGTCCCAGACATATCCGCATTTCGCATCATCGCGTACTGTTGATCGAACCAGAGGGTGGCGTTCAACTGTCTGCTGGATCGCGGAATCCATCGCATCGAAGTTCAGCTTGCCCGAAAAGCGCAGCCGAAACACGCCCGTCATGGGATATTCCGGGCAGTCGTCAAAAAACATGTACTCTTCGAATGGAGTGAGCTTCAGTGGTGGCAGCACTGGATAGTCGTTCGATTCTGCTTGCTGCGGTTCAGGATGTTTATTGAAGCCCTAGGGATAACGGGCTGGCACGCAAGTATGCTATTGGATTTTGCTGATTATGTTTATGGCAATTTCAGCAGTCACCCATGCCCAATTGAACCCAGCCAAATTTGGCAAGAACATGGTCGGGATCAGCCCAGGCAGAGCCTCGCAACAAGATAGTCGTCCTCAGCGGGAAGTGGCCTTTTTATTGTTTTTTTGAGCCGCAGCCTGCCACTTCGGCTCCCATGCCGGAATCTCAGTCCGCGTGGATTGCAGGTAGTCGCTGATCTTCATGGCGATTTCCGGATGCTTCGCGGCGACGTTGATGACTTCGGCAATATCAGTCTCCGTATCGAAAAGCTGAATTGGAGCATCATGACTTCCTGTACGAATTCCTTTCCAACGCCCCTGATAGAGTGCCGCCTGGCGAAACCCGCCATCATGGAACTCCCAGTAAAGAAATTCGTGATGAGGCTGTTTCTCTGAGTGGCCGTTCAATGTCGGTACGAAGCTGATGGAATCAATACCAGTCGGTGGCTTTGAGCCGGCGAGTTCAGCGGCGGTTGCCATCCAGTCGCCGAAATAAGCCGCGTGAGATGATTCTGAGCTCGCGGCAATATGACCGGGCCACCATGCAATTGCGGGGACTCGAATACCGCCGTCAGTGAGACTGCGTTTGATGCCGGAATAAGGTCCGCTCGGTTCAAAGCGTTTCAGATCGTGATTGCTTTCATTGTGCGGACCATTGTCGCTGGTGAAAATCACGAATGTGTTTTCAGCGATGTCAAGTTCCAGCAACTTGTCGAGCAGTCGGCCGACGTGTCCATCCATACGAGTAATCATCGCGGCTTGTCCTTTGTCAGGATCTGGCCAGTCGGTGGATGCGTATGGTCCAAAGTCCGGAACTTCGGCTCCGTTCTTCAATGCGCGAGTGCGTTCGTTGTTGGCATGAGGCACGATCATGCTCCAGTACAAAAAGAACGGACGTGATTTGTTCTCATCGACAAAGCGCAGAGCTTCATCAGCAAACAGATCATCCGCGAACTGCACGGCTTCGGTTGCATAGCCGCCGCCATCTTCGCCAACCGGAATCACTTTATTGGCCAGCGCGACATTTTCTTCATTTCGCCACAGGAAAGCCGGGAAATGATTGTGCGCGTGATGTTGATTCAGAAAACCAAAGAACTCATCAAACCCGTGCTTTCGAGGCAAACCAGATTCCGCCGCGCCAGCGTCACCAAGTCCCCATTTGCCAAACAATGCCGTGCGATAACCGCTCTGCTGTAGAACTTTGGCAACAGTGACATCTCCATCCTGCAACGCTTGAGCGGCCGGGTTTGTCCGGCCCGCATTGCCTCGAACCCGAGTATGTCCGTGATGCAGACCGGTCATCAGCACACTTCGCGACGGCGCGCACACGGTGGCACCGGCGTAGAAGTGCGTAAACCGCAAGCCCTGCTTCGCCATCGCATCAAGTCGAGGCGTTTGAATGACCGTTTGACCGTAGCAGCCAAGTTCTCCGTATCCCAAATCGTCTGCCAGAATGAAGATCAGATTTGGACGCGATGTTTGTTCTTCTGCAATACTGTTTGTCGCGCAGACGCACGTGGCGAACGTGGCGAACGTGATGGCCAACGTTCTCAGAATTATCGCCAAATGGCTGCTGCAATATGGCAAGCAGGCAGGCTCGCGACCTGCCGTCGTTGTTTCGTTAGTACAAATCATTGAGCGTCCAATCATGCCCGTGGTGGTCGATGCGAACGTACTTCATTGCGTTCAACGATCGCGGATAGCGTTTTGCACACATTTGAAACAGGCGGCCTATAGTGTCATGGCTCAACAGCTTCAGGTCAATTGATGAGGCTAAACGTGCAGCAGCGAAGCACCATATTCCGCACACATTGTGCGTCCCAGTCGAGAGAAATTGGTGGGCACCAATAACCATTGTGTCGCGGAACAAATTCGCGCGGGTAACATGTTTGATGTGGAGAGCGAACCGGTTAAGTCATCCCAAACGCTTTTGGACGGACTTCCGTCAAGCATTGATGAAACTGAATCGCAAATCGTGGACCAAGCTCGTACGCGGACTTTTAAGTCTGTCTGTATTGCTCGGAATCTGCGCGATGGTGTTTCCGCTGCCGATTGCTCCATTGCCTCAGGATTTGCAGGAAAAAGACTCGCCGGCGCCCTTTCCTTGCCAAAATCGACCGTGCGGTTGTCAATCAGCCGAACAGTGCTGGAAGAAGTGTTGCTGCTTCGATAACAGCCAGAAAATTGCGTGGGCAAAAGCGAACAACGTCACCGAAAGTGGCCCGAACAAGCCAATCCGAGTCCGCGTTGTGTTCGAAGAAAAGCCTCTGGCTAATGCACGAGTCACCTTCATTCCTCGCGGCCAGCAACTGGCAGAAGGCTTCGACGAAAAATTCGAACGCCGCACCGATGACAAAGGCGTCGTCGAGTTCACACCAACAGAAGCCAACCTGATCCTTGTGGCCGTGCATCATCAAGAACCCGAACGTTCCGGCGAAGGCTACGACAGCACTTATTACTCAGCAACGCTGACTGTTGCCGTGCCTGAGGTTCCATTTCTAACTCCGGCCGCCACGACATCGGTGGCAAAGTAGGAAAATATCGGGCGGAAGATTCAGGAGCGTCGAGTTCCGCCTTTTTGTCCTCACCGATACAATCAGTTTTGAGCATCATGCGTTTGCGTTCCATCTCAATCAAAAATTCGATAGGTGCGCTTTGCCACTTCAACAATATTTCCCTGGACACCATGCGGTTTTGGAGATTTCGATGATTGCGATGACCATTCTGTTGACCTCGCTCTTTATTTTAGATCAGCCGGTGTGGCCCGGGTTTCTGGGTGTGGGGGCGTCGGACATTGATCCTGCTTCCATTCCGCTGAACTGGTCACCGACCGAGAACGTGGCGTGGGATGCGTCGCTGCCGGGGCATGGGCAGTCGAGTCCGGTGATCTGGGGCGACAAAGTTTTCGTAACGACCGTGGAAGGTAACAACAAGGAAACTTGCCACACACTGTGCCTGTCTTTGAAGGATGGCTCGATTCTGTGGGATCACAAGCACACTTCAACCGCTCCTGATCCAAACAGCGTTTACATCAGCCGAGCTGCGCCAACACCGGTTGTGGACGGACAGCATGTGTTCGCGTTTTTTGAATGCGGTGACATGATCGCTCTGACTCATGAGGGCAAGGAAGTCTGGACGAAGTCACTGTCAAAGGAATACGGAAAGTTCACCAACAAGTTCGGCTTGAGCGGTTCTCCGGCTCAGACGGACAATTCCGTGGTCGTGCTGATTGATGACGAAGGGCCGTCGTATCTGGTTGCGTTCAACAAAGCGGACGGCAGCATTCTGTGGAAGACTGATCGAACCAGCCGCACGAGCTGGAGCAGTCCGGCGATTCTTCCCATTGATGGCCAGCCGCAGGTGATTGTCAGCTCGGCGGGAAGTCTCGAAGGCTACGATCCAGCCACCGGTAAGCTCCTGTGGACATTCACAGATATTGGCGGCAACACCGGAACAACACCACTTCCAGCCGGCCCCAATCAATTCTTCGTCGCTGCATCACCTGGTCGCTCAGGCGAGAATTCCGAAGGTGCGAAGAAGTCGAACGCGCTGATAAAAGTGTCACGTGATGGTGGAAATTGGAAAGTGGAAAAGGTCTGGATGTCTCCGGAAGCCACGCCTTCGTGGGCGTCACCATTCGTCCATCAGGGGTTCGCGTACTGGGTGAATCGAGTCGGCGTGGTTTATTGTATCGACGTCGCCACTGGCGAGCAGAAATATGCGCAGCGAACGAAGCAATCCTGCTGGGCGACTCCGCTGCCACTCGGTGACCGTATCTACTTCTTCGGCAAGGATGGACTCACGACGGTGCTGGCTGCCGGTCCGGAATTTAAAGAACTGGCCGCGAATGAACTCTGGCCTGCTGCCACGCCGCCAACCGACAACAGTGCTCCGAAAGTTGACGATACAAGCCCTGATCGCAAACAGGGCAACGCCATGTTCTCCGGGCCGACTCAATACGGTGTCGCAGCCGTCAGCGGCAGTCTGCTGATTCGAGTTGGCAGCCACGTCTACTGTGTCAGAAATTCAGACAAGTAATGCGGAATCCCGAAAACCGCTGTCTTCGAATATCAACGCGGGTTGCGGGCAGTCACAGTGAGTTTCAGCGTGTTGCGATCTTCGGCATTGTTGACTGCTCCGGTGTGGGCCTTCGGGATACAAACAACGCTACATTCAGGATTTCGGACCGACGGATTTGAATAGCGTGCCGATTTTGCGCAATTCGATGGCGTCACCTTTGATTTTCCGGCGGTGGAAGGTCAAAGATGCGACGATTTCGACACGGCGGATGTCTGAATCATCGAATGAAACTTGTTATCCACAGGACTTCGACCTAGAATTCTCTCGTGCTTCTTAGGAAGGGTTTTGTGCGCGCGACGATCGTAATTCTGGCAATTGTCCAATTGCTGCTCCGAGGAGTCGCAGTTCCGCATTGCCATGCGCACGAGAGTTTGTCGTCTGAGGCAGGCCACTCGGAACGTCCTCACATTCACGTGACGGGCCATTCGCATTCTTCGCATCACCATGGTCATAGGCAGAGCCATTCACACCGGCATGCTGAACATGCTGAACATGCTGAACATGCTGAACATGCTGAACATGCTGAACATGCTGAACATGCTGAACATGCTGAACATGCTGAACATGCTGATCATGCTGAACTGCCGGTGCCGACCAATCCATCGCCGGACCATGACCAGAATGCACTGTACGTTGGTTGTGATGTACTGACCGCCCGTGTTGAACGCCTCGAATTGCCTGCTGCCGACGGCAATTCGATGATCGATTCCGATGGTGATCGCGTAGCAGATTCGGTCCTCCCGCAGTTTGTCGCGTGCAGCAAAACCGGGCCACCGGAAGGCAGCATTTTTGCGCCATTGCTCGTTCTGCCGCACATGCTGCGCCTGTAAAACGGCAGAGATCACTCGTTTCGTCTTCGCTGCGGTCAATAGCCGCATCTTGCAGGACGACTTTCAACTTCGAGTGCAGCCTGAGTGCCCGCGTATTGTCGGCATTTCCATTGGCTGACCCTCTGGCTCCAGCGATTCTGGTGATCTATGTCTCGTCCGCCCCGTTTGCTTCGATGGGTCGTGTTGTTTCTTGTGCTGGTTGGCATTGGTGGGTTTGGGTTCCGATACCAGGATCTCCTGAAATCGATGTTTCGCGTATCAGCACCCGTGGCCTCGACCGAGAAGGCGAGTCCGCCGCCGATTCAGGAACCCAAAGTGCTGAAGCTCAGTCCGCAGGCTCGTCAGAATTTGAAACTGGTTTCGAAGCCAGTCAAGCCGCAGTCCTTCTGGCGCAAGATTCTTGTTCCAGGAGAAGTCGTCGATCGTCCCGGGTTGTCTGATCGAGGAGTCACCTCGCCCGCCGTTGGTGTTGTGACTCAGGTCCACGCATTTCCCGGTGACACAGTCCGGCCCGGCGACCGTTTATTTACGCTGCGACTGATCAGTGAATACCTGCAGAACACGCAGTCGGAATTGTTCCGAGCCGTTCGTGAAACGGAGCTGATTAACGAGCAACTCGAACGTCTCCGTCCGCTTGCAGCAAATGGTGGGCTGTCGCAAGCAAAGCTGATTGAACTTGAACAGCAATTGAAGCGGCAACAGGCAGCGATTGAAGGATATCGTCAGGACCTGCTGACGCGGGGACTAAATCCTCCACAGATCGGGGAGATTCAGGAGGGGCGGTTTATCGCCTCGATTGATGTCGTCGCTCCTCCCTCACTGTCGGTTCAGCCATTGCCGCAAACGCAGTCATCGCCTCTAAAAACTTCCGACGAAACTGCGTCACTTGTCGACGAAGCGCCAGACTCAGTTGACTATGAGGTTCAGGATCTGCAGGTCGATCTTGGAACCCAGGTACAGGCGGGGCAGTTACTCTCTGTTCTGGCAAATCATGGCTCGCTCTACATTGAAGGACATGCCTTCAAACGAGAAGCCAGTTATCTGGAGCAGGCCGCTCAGCAGGGATGGCCGATTGAGATGGAGTTTGCGGAAGATGATGCATCCCGTTGGCCGACGCTCGATCAGACTTTTCGGATCAGGCACCTCTCAAATTCCATTGACTCATCCAGCCGCACTTTTGACTTCTTTACTCCATTGACCAATCAGTCGCGATCTTATGTCCAGGATGACAAGACATTTGTCGTCTGGCGATTCCGGCCGGGGCAGCGCGTCCGCCTGCATGTGCCAGTTGAGGAACTCAGGGACGTCATTGTGGTGCCAGCGGCCGCCGTGGTTCGTGAAGGTCCTGAAGCGTATGTCTTCCAGCAGAATGGAGACCTGTTCAATCGCTTGCCAGTGCATGTTCTGCACGAAGAACGACTGCAGATCGTACTCGCCAACGATGGGAGCGTGAAGCCGGGGCTGTATCTCGCACAGAGTGCTGCGGCGTCGCTCAATCGTGTCATGAAAGCTCAGGCTGCGAGCGGAATTCGTGCTGATGTTCATGTTCATGCCGACGGAACGGTGCATGCTGCGCATTGATTTTCGATTTTTGATTGGTGATTTTTGATTGAAGTCGCCGCAAATCCAAAACCAAAAATCGCCGATCGAAAATCATCCTGTTTCTTGCATTTCAAATCTGCAATCAAAAATCGCCAATCAAAAATGTTAAACTCTATAATTCGCTTTGCGCTGCGTTATCGCATGCTGGTGCTGATTATCAGCATCGCCATGATGGTCTATGGGTCGTATCTGGCGACTCAGATGCCGATCGATGTGTTTCCGGATCTCGATCGCCCACGAGTCATCATCATCACGGAATGCCCCGGGCTGGCGACCGAGGAAGTCGAGACGCTTGTCACGCAGCCGATTGAAATTGCCCTGCTGGGCGCCAGCGGCGTTCAGGCCGTGCGCAGTCAGTCGACGGCCGGTTTGAATGTCATCTACATCGAATTCGACTGGAACACCGAGATTCGTGCAGCCCGGCAAACCGTTCAGGAACGACTCACAACTCTGGGCAGCGTGCTTCCGGAAGGCATCCTTCCACAAATGACTCCGCCTGCGTCGATCATGGGGCAGATTGTTGTGGCGGGACTCTACCGACAACAAGGGCCGCGTGGAGGTGATCTGTTTCCTATTGAGCGAACCGATCTGATGGCAGAACTTCTCGCTGGCGAATCCACAGCCGATCCGGTTCAAGTCTGGCGGCCAGTGGACCGACATCGCGTGGCCACGTGGCAGCCAGTCGCCGTGGAGAAGCTGGAATGGCACGTCCCGGAAAGTCAGGACGATCTGAATACGACAGAGACCGATCGCCGAGCCAACATCACAATTGGCGGAAAAACGTACGACGTCGAATTTCCTACAGTGGCCAGTCGCCAGATGGCCCTCCGGACGACGGCTGACTGGATCGTGCGTCCACGCATCCTAAAAGTCACGGGCGTCGCCGAAGTGTTTTTGCTGGGTGGCGACAAGAAGCAATATCAGGTACTGATTGACCCGACGGCGCTGCTGGAATACGGAATCACTCTGCAAGAGGCTGAACAGGCTCTCAAAGAAAGCAACATCAACACCAGCGGTGGATTCGCCGTGCAGGGCGAATCAGAACGACCGATTCGGATCCTTGGACGGCTTGGCCCGGACGTTCACCGAGTTCTGAGCGATCTGCGACAGGTGCCGATCAAGGTTCATGAAGATCGATCGATTCTGCTCGGACAGGTGGCTCAAATCGTCGAAGGCGGACAATTCAAACGTGGTGATGGAAGCGTCAACGGCCTGCCAGGCGTCGTCTTCACAGTTGTGAAGCAACCCGATGTGGATACACGATCGCTGACGGATAGCTTGGCGCAAGCCTTTCAGGAAGCCGAAGCGTCACTGCCCGCTGACATCGTGATCAACTCTGAACTGTTTCGACTAAAGAACTTCATCGATCGTGGTATTTTCAATGTCGGTGAAGCATTGGTTATTGGAGCCGTGCTGGTCGTCATCATCCTGTTTTTGTTTCTGCTCAACTTTCGAACCACGTTCATCACACTCACTGCAATTCCCTTGTCTCTCGTCATTACCACGCTTGTGTTTCGGCTCTGGGGCATGATCACGGGCACACATCTTTCGATCAACGTCATGACGCTGGGAGGCATCGCCGTTGCAATGGGCGAACTGGTTGATGATGCCATTGTGGACGTGGAAAACATCTTTCGGCGGCTGAAGAATTGGCGAATGGCGATTGATGATTGTCGATTGAACGGAGCTGCCGCTTCAGAACAATCGAAAATCGAGAGTCAAAAATCGGCAATGACTGTGGTCTATGAAGCCAGTGTAGAAATTCGCAGCGCCATCGTGTTCGGAACAGCCGTGGTGATTCTCGTCTTCCTGCCGCTGTTTGCTCTCTCGGGAGTGGAAGGACGATTGTTTGCACCGCTGGGAGTGGCCTATATCGTTTCGATCCTTGCCTCGCTGGTGGTTTCCCTTACCGTCACTCCTGTCTTGTCCTTTTATCTGTTACCTCAGTCGCGGGCCACGCACGCTGATCACGACGGTCTGCTGCTGCGGGGATTCAAGTGGGCTGCTGGCTATCTTATTCGGTTCAGCATTGCGCATCCGCTGTTTCTGCTGGCGATCACATGGTTGACAGTCGCATATGCTGGCTGGGAACTGTCACAACTTGGCCGCAACTTTCTTCCGCAGTTTGATGAAGGCAGCGTCCAGATCAATCTGACATTGCCACCGGGCTCTTCCCTGGATGCATCGAATCAGGTTTCGGGTGTCATTGACCAGAAGCTGCGGCAGATGCAGAAGTCGGAGAAAAACCCCAACGGGTCCATCCTGAATTTTGTACGACGAACGGGCCGAGCGGAAATGGATGAGCATGCATCACCGGTCAACACGGGCGAATACATTCTCAGCATGAATCCGGATATCCGCGGTCAGCGTGAAGCGATCCTGAAAAAACTGCTGGACGAGCTGGGTGAAGAAGCGCCTGGAGTTGATATTGAAGTGGAGCAACCGCTGGCGCATTTGATCAGTCACATGGTTTCTGGTGTCTATGCTCAGATTGCCATCAAGATTCATGGCGACGATCTGGACACGCTGCAACAACTCTCTGAACAGGTGAAGAATACGCTGCAATCCGTACCGGGGTTAACTCCGGCAATCGTGGAAGCTGTTCGCCAGACCGAGGAATTGCATATTCGACTCCGGTCTGATGACCTCGCGTTTTATGGACTCACACGTGCCTATGTGGCTCAGATTCTTCAGACCGCGCTGCAGGGCGAGGTTGTGTCGCAGGTTCTGGAGGGTCAACGGCGATTTGACCTGCTTGTGCGACTCGAAGAAAACTACCGAACCGACTATGCCAATCTGGGACGACTGCGGATCGACCTGCCAAACGACCGTGGGCAAATTGAACTGCGTGAACTGGCGGACATCGGTGAAGGCAGTGGCCCGAATTCGATCAACCGCGAAAATGCTCGCCGTCGCATCGTGATTCGTTGCAATACTCAGGACAGAGACCTGGCGAGTGCGGTGGCCGAGATTCAGCAACGCGTCAACAGTCAGATTGTGCTGCCAGAAGGATACTTTGTCGAATACGGTGGCCAGTTTGAAAGTCAGCAAAGTGCGACGCGAACTATCACCGTTCTGGCCGGAGTGTCAGTTATCGGCATGTTCGTCGTGTTGATGGTTCTGTTTCCGTCGGTTCGCGTGGTTTTGCAGATCCTCAACGCCTTGCCAACCGCCTTTATCGGAGGCGTACTGGCGTTGGTTATTACCGGGCAGTCATTAACCGTTGCCAGTCTGGTGGGATTTATTTCGCTCGGTGGGATTGCCGTGCGAAACGGCATTCTGCTCGTGACGCACTACTTTCATCTGATGAAAGAAGAAGGTGAAGACTTTACGCAGGAAATGATTGTGCGTGGAAGTCTGGAGCGACTTGCTCCCGTTCTGATGACGGCGTTGACAGCCGGGATCGGACTTGTGCCGCTGGTTCTGGGCGGTCAGGAACCGGGTCGTGAGATTCTGTATCCCGTGGCGACCGTGATCCTGGGTGGCCTGGTCACATCGACATTCTGCGAGTTCCTGATTCATCCGGGCCTGTTCTGGAAATTCAGTGGGCAGGATGCCGTGAAGATCGCAAAGCAGCAGGATTCAATTGATGAATTTGGACATTGAGTAATCGTGGCATCGGCGTGTGTCCGGTGTTGAGAACAGTTCCGTTCCAACCTGATCGGTTTGAACATTTCCCCCCTTGATGGAGTTTTCTGATGAAGAAGTTTTGTAACCTTGCAACCGCGTTTCTTGCGACTGGCATTCTTGGCCTGACGAGCGGATGTCAGGAAGGTGCCGCACCGGATGCTGCTGCCCCTGCCACGCCAGCGGCAAGCGCTGCGGCCGAACATGGTGAAGGCGAGGGAGAACATGCGCACGGCCACGGGTCCGGACCACATGACGGCACATTGGCTGACTGGGGCGGCGGCAAGTATCACGTTGAATTCACAGTCGACCACGACAAACAGGAAGCAACGGTTTACGTCCTTGGCAGCGATGAAAAGTCTCCCTCACCGATCAAGACAGAAAAAATACTGCTGAGCATCGGTGACCCGGAACTTCAGGCCGACCTGTTGCCCGTCCCGCTGGAAGGCGAAACAGATGGCTTGTCGTCACGCTTCGTGGGCAAGCACGAAAAACTGGGGATCGTGCAGGAATACGCAGGAACCATGACGGCAGAAATTGAAGGCACGCCGTACACGGGAGAGTTCAAGGAAGAAGCCCACGACGCTCACGACCACAAATAATCAGAACAGGGTTCGGTTTACTCTCGTTCCAGGGCTCCAGCCCTGGAACGCACTGGACGGAGGCTCCAGCCTCCAGAGTTGTGGAGGCGGAAGCGTCCGGGGCATTGCGTTCCGAGGCTCGAGCCTCGGAACAAAGCCCTCACTCTTCACCGCGAGCAGAACATCATGTCTCTGATTCTTCGAGTCATAATCCCCGCGATCATCATTGCGGCGGTTTCGGAGCAATCACGTCGGTCGCCCCGAATGGGAGCGATGCTGCTCACGTTGCCGCTCGTCAGCATTCTTGTGCATCATCGGGACTTTGGCACTCGCGTCGGTTGTCAGATGAAAATCGGCGTCCTTAGTCATGTCCTTTCGGCTTTCTGCTCGGTCGTTTATTCTTGTGCAACGGCTTAGAAATGCGGGACTGTCATCAAAGCCAAGCCCGGAAATCTGAAAAATGCCGAAAAGGGAGGAGTTTCTGTCCCAATTGAGATGGATGCACTTTGAATTCATCGGAGTCCTTTCCGAGTCCGACACGGCCTCCAAAACTAAAGCCCTATTGTGATCAAATTATCAAAAAACTCATCCTTCTTTTCCCGCAGCCTGCAATGGCGTTGGCCAAAATGCAAACTGTTGCCAGCCGCTTGCCGATAACGGAAGAAGTTTGTTCATCGAATAGACCAAATATTCCACTGATGCGTTTTTCGCCAAACCGGCTTTGATAAGATTGGCGGAGCCGTTCACGAACCTGAACACAACTGATTTCAAACTCACTCACTACCGAAATCTGCGATTCAACATGAGTTCACCCGACTACATAAAGATTTCCCAGGGCATCGTTTACGATCCGCTGAATGGCATTGACGGCGAAGTCCGGGACATCTGGGTTCTGGACGGTCGAATTGTCAGTGCGCCGACCGATGCATGCATTCGACCAACGCGTACCATTGATGCCAGTGGGCTGGTGGTGATGCCCGGCGGTATCGATATGCACTGTCACATTGCTGGGCCCAAGGTCAACGTCGCCCGAAAGATGCGCCCAGAAGAAAAACGCCGTGGCGAAACTCTTTCTCGCACCAGCGTGACTCACAGCGGCACAATGGGGAGCGTGCCCAGCACATTTGCCACCGGCTACAAATACGCGGCTTTGGGTTACACGACGGCGTTCGATGCGGCGATTCCGCCACTGGGAGCTCGCCACGCACATGAAGAATTTGAAGACACTCCGTGTCTCGACAAAGGCATCTATGTGCTCATGGGGAACAATCACTATGTGATGCAGTCGCTCAAGAAAAATGAGCCGCAGAAGCTAAAGGCATTTATTGCATGGCTGCTGGCTTCCACCAAAGGGTTCGCTCCAAAGCTGGTGAATCCAGGCGGAGTCGAAGTCTGGAAGTCCAAGCAGGCTGGCAACGTCAGCGGACTGGATTCGCTTGTGGACCACTTTAATGTCACACCCCGACAGATCATCGGTGGTGTTGCCAGAGCCGCCGCGGAACTCGGCCTGCCTCATCCCGTTCACATTCACTGCAACAACCTAGGAATGCCGGGCAACTGGGAAACAACACTGGAGACCATGAAGGCCCTCGAAGGACATCGAGGCCACATTACTCACATTCAGTTCAATAGTTATGGCGGCGGCAACGGCGATGAAAATACTTTCAACAGTAAGGTCATGCCGCTTGTCGACTATGTGAATTCGCACGACAATATCACCGTCGACGTCGGACAGGTTATGTTTGGTGAAACCACCAGCATGACGGGTGATGGGCCACTGGGTTATTTTCTGTCGAAGGTCTACGGCGGGAAATGGTTCAGTAGCGATACGGAAATGGAATCGGGCTGTGGAGTCACGCCGATCAAATATCGTAACAAGTCCCTTGTTCATTCGCTGCAGTGGGCGATTGGTCTTGAGTGGTATCTGCTGGTGACTGACCCGTGGCGAGTCGTCATGAGCACCGATCATCCGAACGGCGCATCGTTTCTGGCGTACCCGCAGATTATTCGTTTCCTGATGGATCGAACATATCGACAGGACGTTCTGAAAACCTGTCCGCCGGAAATTCGCCAACGCTCGACGCTGTGGGAGATTACCCGAGAATATACGCTTAACGAAATTGCGATCATCACTCGCGCGGGCCCCGCAAAGATTCTCGGCCTGAAGGACAAAGGCCATTTGGGTGCCGGAGCTGATGCCGACATCACGATCTACACGGCGCATGAGAACAAAGAAATCATGTTCGAGATGCCTCGAATCGTGATGAAGTCAGGACGGGTGCTCGTTGAACAAGGCGAAATCCGTGAGACACTGATCGGCAAGACGCTGCATGTCGATCCTGTTTATGATCACGAAGTGGAGCCCGATATTAAGGAGTGGTTTGAAAAGTACTATTCGATCCGCTGGCGAAATTATCCGGTGGATCTGAGTTACCTGACGGAATCCTGTGTGATCCCGACGAAACCGCAGTGATGATTTGAGCGCCTTTTGGCTGATCCAACAACTTTCAATGAGTATCCTGATGACTGAGCCTCAAGCAACATCACTTCAACTTCACGGCGTTGAGATCATCGATACGTTTGCTGAGGCATTTCCGATTAAGGCCGCGCGACTGATCATTACGGCCGACAGTCTCAAATGGGCCACGACCGGCGCGACGGTGCTCTGCGGAAACGCGACCAGCGTGATCGCTTGTGATGTGGAAGCGGCGATTGAACGAATCGTTCCCGAAAACGAAACACCCGACGGTCGGCCAGGCGTTTCGGTGCTGGTGTTTGGCTTCAGCGTGGACGCTCTCGGAAAAGCGCTGCAGAGTCGAGTCGGTCAGTGCATTCTGACCTGTCCCACGACGGCTTGTTATAACGGGATTTTGGACTGTCCGAAGGAAAAACAGATTCGCATTGGAGGCGGGATTCGTTATTTCGGTGATGGTTTTCAGGTCGCCAAGAAGTTTGATAACCGGCGTTATTGGCGAATCCCCACAATGGATGGCGAATTTGTCTGCGAAGACTATTTCGGTACCATCACAGGCGTCGCCGGGGGCAACCTACTGTTCTGCGGCACGAACTCAGCAACCGCACTTGTCGCGGCCGAAGCAGCGGTGGAAGCCATCGGTACCGGAGTGGACGTGGCTCTTCCATTTCCTGGCGGCATCGTTCGCTCCGGCAGCAAAGTGGGATCCCGCTATCCCAAACTTAAGGCCAGCACCAACGATGCCTACTGCCCGACTCTGCGAGGACTCACGACGACCGAATTGCCCGCAAACTGTCAGGCGGTGTACGAGATTGTGATCGACGGACTATCATTTGAAGCCGTGCAGCAGGCCATGAAACGCGGTCTCCATGCCGCCGCTGCGTCGCCCAACATCGTTCGCATCACAGCCGGAAACTACGGCGGCAAACTTGGGAAACATCACTTCCACTTGAAGGAATTGCTCTAACATGGCTTCCCCAATTCGTCGATAAATCGCTGTTTTTTTCATGATTTTTCAGGCAATTTGTCTCACTATATTGGTTTCAAATTGATTCTTGTGCAGTGTGCGATTTCCTGCCATATCCTGATCACATGCATCGTCGTGCAGCCGCTGAAGTAACGGTGCAATCTGATCGAAGTAGTTCAGCCCTGTAATGTCCTTTTCGGTTAGCTTCGATTGTTTCCTGAAATCCCATGCCATGCGCAAAGCCTGACAGCTTCATGGATGGCGCGCAAGAGCTGTCTCAAATTTTTGAGAGATTCAGGTACGAGCAGGTCAAATGCCGTGCCGAACATTATCGGACCCTTTCGCCACTTTCCAAACACGCAACTGAGACTGGGCTATTTGTTGAATCTTTTGATTCGCCATACCTGAAATCGTAGGTCATCGGGCGGATACCATGGATTTTATGCAGAGGCCCTTGCGGGCGTTCCTTCCCTGTTTGGCATCGTCGGCTGGGCTTGGTACAACGTCTGGTAGTTCAAACGCAACCGCTTCGTTGTGGGCGGTGTCGGAAAAAAACTTCCGTGTGGCTCGCAAAATCTGATGAGCAACAATGACGATTCCGAGACGACGCTCGGCGTGATCTCCGGGAATTGAAGTCCATGCTCGGAACTCAACCAGTCGAAAGATCTGCAGTCTGAGATCTGATCGGCGACGGTTGCTGGTGGCCGTTGAAAATATTCGCAAATTCCACGAGGCGCTGCGAAGCGTTTTGACGCATCTCTCTGAGAAGCTTACCTTTTCAGGAGATCACCAATGCCGTTAGCGCACGAACCCAACGCTGCGGAGCCCGATTCCATGACCATCGACCCTGCCAATCTGGGAAGTGTCGATCCGCTGTCGGTCGAGGGCATCTTTCTGGTCGCTTTAAGCAAGATCGGTACAGAACGCGACGCATTTCTCAACGCTCAATGTGTAGATCAGGATCAACGGCAGCGCGTTCACGCTCTCCTCGTGGCCTATGAGCAGGCTGGGAACTTCCTGCAAAAGCCCGCAGTGTCGGCGGCGCCAACTCCGATTGGGCAATATTTGGCCCCGTGCGAATTGCCGGGAACACTCGGCAGACTGGGGTCCTATGAGATTCTGGAAGAGATTGGCCGCGGCGGCATGGGGGTTGTCTTCCGGGCTCATGATCCAAAGCTGCAGAGAATCGTCGCCGTGAAAGCGCTGGCTCCGGAGTTGGCTCGGCTTCCTTCCGCGCGGCAACGATTCCTGCGTGAGGCTCGAGCGGCAGCGGCGATCAGTCATCCGCATGTCGTGACGATCTTTGCCGTCGAAGGTACGGAAGAAGCATCTTTGGGAACCGAACGAACCACGTTGCCATTTCTGGTGATGGAATGCATCGTCGGCCAGACGCTGCATGACAAGATCAAGCGAGTCGGCGCATTGAAGGTTGAAGAGATCGTTCGCATCTCACGGCAGATTGCGGAAGGTCTGACGGCGGCTCATAAGCGTGGCTTGATTCATCGCGATATCAAGCCGGCGAATATCCTTCTGGAGAACGGCGTCGAACGAGTCAAGATCACGGACTTCGGTTTGGCGCGGACGACATCGGACGGCGGAATTACTCACACCGGTGAGATTCTTGGCACGCCGCAGTGCATGTCTCCCGAGCAGGCTCGTGGTGAAATCGTCGACCAACGCAGCGACTTGTTCAGCCTCGGCTGCGTCATGTATACGATGTATACCGGAGTCAGCCCGTTCCGAGCGGACAACATGCTGGCCGTGATGAAGAAGGTCTGCGAGGTCAATCCTCGCCCGGTGGCTCAGATGAATCCGAACATCCCCGAATGGCTGTGCGAACTGGTGCATCGGTTGCTGGAGAAGGAACCGGAACGGCGAGTGCAGACGGCGGGAGATGTGGTCTCGGTCCTCGAATCCCAATCGTCATCCGGAGAAGTCCGCGCCCGAGAAGCGGCGGCATGGAGGCCAGCCGACGCTCCGCAACCTGCATCGACACGGCCTCGCCTCACGCAACTGGCTCTGTGGCAGCAATGGTTGCCAGTTGTGATACTGGTGTCCGCTGTGATCGGATTCGCGCTGGGGCGGAATCGTTACACATACATGATGTGGTTGCCAGTTTGGACGGTTCTCACGTGGGGAGCATTATCATGGGCCAAGTCGGGGCTCAAGCGGAACTGGACCTGGATCAATTGGAAGTCTTTTATCGCGAGTGTGATCACCCTTTTCGCCGGTGCCAATCTTCGAGTGTGGATGATGGCGGGCAGTCCGCGCTCAAATATCGAGATCTTCCTCCAGAATTATGCCGGATTGTTCGTCTTTCCGCTGGCGATCGGCATCTTCTGGTTGCTGACCAGGCTGACGCCGTGGCTGTTCATCTTCACGCAAAGACCAGCAGCTTCTGGAATACCACTCGCGCCTACTCAACCCCGCTCTCCGTGGAGCGTTCTAGCGTGGATGTTCGTGGCGGTTCTTGGTTTGGGAATGTTCTCGGGCCTGGGGTTGCTCACTGCGCTAATCATGCCTCATCTGCCCAATCCCAACGACCTGCGGCCAGCTCAACCACACTCAGGTCCTCATCCCGTGTACCTCACCATTCGGTCTTCGTTGGGGGAAAAAATCACCGGTGTGACTGTCGATGGGACGCCCGCATTCGTGACATCGCTCGGGGCAGGTATGTGCCAACTGCAGGTACAACCCGGCCCGCATGCGATTGTCGTGGCCTTCGAAAGCTCAGACCCGAAAAACTACGAGCGATCCTACTCCACCAAAGTGGATGGCAGAATGATGGAGGCCATAGAGATTGAAGCGGTGCCGGTATATCGGCCTGTGATCCAGGGCAGCGTTCAGGCGATTCCCCCAACTCTGGGTGCGTCTGGTGACGGGACGGACAACCCCAGTGGCGACATGACAAGGCCCGCTGGCACTTCGGGCAACGCCACTTCGGCCAACGCCAGCAACGCTCCCGAGGACAATATCACCGCGAACAATTCGATCCCGCTGGGCGATGCGGTCGAGGTGCTCACCGACCCGACCCAGATGCCGGCCCCAGCCACTGGCATGCTGCCCGGCGGATTTGGGACAGCGTCGGAATTCGAGATGACCCAAGCCGTCTGGATCGACGAACCGGGGCTCCTAATACGGATGAAACGTATGGGCTTTGAAGGAAGCGAAGGAGCCGATCTGGAATACTACTCAAACGTCGCCTGGGGAACCGGCCCATTTATGGCGACAAACGAACGTGGAGAGTATCCCCATGATTTTCCCGCCGGACGTTATCAGGTCCTCGTTCAGGATCTCGACTATGGCTGGCCGCTGGATCGGCGGGGGAAAATTACAATTGGCAATGGCCCGCTGTGCGTTCACGTCAAGCGTTCGTTCTTGGCACACCAACTGCCGAGTTCTGGCACCGATAAGTTTCCGCTCTCGTTTCGTTGGGCCGGAAAGACCTACCAGATCACCACCCCGGACGAGGTCCAGGTCGTCAACGCCCTGCTGGCAGCCACGACGGATCACACGACTGAAAAACCATCGTACGTGACGCCGGAGACCTTTCGATCCCATTCGCTCTTTTTGGAGGCGGTCCATGTCGATCCGCAGGGTGGCGGGCACTCTCTCAAACGCGAACGTACTCTGGCCCAGTTCGACATTCAGTCCGCCGACATGACAGCGGGGTTCATGTCGCCACTCGGACGCATCGCATGGAAAGGAGCTCGCCGATCGTCCGAGGGAGTCTTCGTCCCAAGGTTCGAGTTGCGTCGGTTCGTCAAGGACGAACTGATCGGATGGAATTCCCCCAACTGGTATGACAATCAATCGATTGACAAGGATGACCCACTTACGACTCCGCAGATCGCTCGCCGCGACCGCGCGTTGATCAAGAAATTTGCTGAGACTGAGCCAGCGGAGAGTCCGGCAGTCAACGTCTTCTTCTATTGGTTCGGAGCAGAAGATGATCTGCCTCTTAAATCATCCCCGGCTATCGTTGGACTCATCACGGCGTGGGCGGATGGTCAGCCGGATGTGCCTGAGGCCGAGCTTCTGCAACTCGGCGGAGCGACCTCGATGGACGAACTCTGGAAGCGGCCTGCTCCTTTCACACCGCCACCTGTTTCCTACATTGATCTTTCAGCGGGCAAAACTGTGGAGCCGAAGACTGAGAAACGGAAGCCCGAGTTCGTCCCGCCCGCCTCTCTCGTTCCAGGCAGTACACCTGGCACGTGGCGAATCAAGGAACCACCGGAAGGGGCATTGACTCCGAATTAGTATTAGCCGAAGGGCGATAGCCCAATGCCGCTGAACTTTGTAGCGGAACGCGCCAAGCGTTTCGGTTTGTGTCTGGAAATCGCGGCATTCCGAAAGCCTTGGCGGCTTCCGCTACATTGATCTCATTTCAAAGTGAGTTCCATTGGGTGACAGCCCAGTTCTGAAACAGTGATCTCGCCCCGTGCCAGCTTGCCTGGCACGAGCGGAAGATTTGTAATTAGCCAAAGTGAAAGAACACGAGGCCGCCCCGGTTGGCTTGTCCAACCGGAACGGAAAGTTTTGCACGATGAGACATGGGCAACGCTGCGAAACTTTGCTTCCTGCCAGGCAAGCTGTGCTGGGGAGCGGTCGTGTTGATGATGGCTCCTAATTTCAAAACTTGCGTTCCCGCCGGTCGAGCCGGCACGGGGCGTAGTTGCGGATGGTTGTCAAAGTTGGTCCTTTCTGGCGGAAAGGACTTTCGCCGTCAGGCGAACCTTTGTGCGATGCTGTGTTATGAAAGCAGACCGATGTTATGAAAACACATGCACACAAGGTCGCGGCAAGCCGCGAAGTCCCGCCCGGCAGGCGGGACATACATGGAGGATGCTCTGAATATCGACGAATTGAAATGCCTTCCGGTCAGGCTCGATGTTCGCAAGAATACCGCGACAACACTAATCAAAGGGCAATATTGGGCAACGACGAATCACCCTCCGATCTTCCTGTCTCACGCATTCTGAAGCGCGTGGCTGAGGGCGAAGTCCGCGCGGCGGAGGAGTTATTGCCGCTGGTCTATAATGAATTACGGAGGCTGGCAGCTGCCAGAATGCAGCGTGAATCGCTGGATCACACACTGCAGCCGACGGCACTTCTGCACGAAGCCTACCTGCGTCTTCTCCGCAGCGAGCCTCAAACGTGGGAGAACCGGCGGCATTTTTTCTCAGCCGCGGCGGAGGCGATGCGAAGAATCCTCATCGAACATGCTCGCAGCCGGCATAGACTCAAACGCGGTGGCGAGATTCCTCACGAACCGCTGGTGGAGATTGCCATCAGTCCTTCAATTGATCTTTCTGAAGTCGTCGCAGTGCACGAAGTTCTCGACGAGTTCGAACGCCTGATGCCAAACAAGGCTGAACTGGTCAAGCTTCGCTATTTCGTGGGACTGGATGAAGAGACAGCCGCAGAGACGCTCGGCATTTCCCGCGCGACGGCTTCGCGATGGTGGACGTTTTCTCGAGCCTGGCTCTTTCAGAAACTCTCCGAGCGCAAGCACAACGAGTAATACGAAGTTGGGGACGTTAGTGTTGGATTGCAAATGAGCCAATTTGCCTGCCAGCCGGATACCAAATAGGTCGCCCCCGTTGTTCGCTTGCAGAAATCAGGCGAGCACCTTGCGAGCCAAAAGCAGAGCAAGCCTCTAACGCGCTTTGCTGCTTTTGGCCGTCCTTCGCAAGATTACGTTGGATCACTGCTGAGCGTCACGATTGTCGACGTCGCCCTTGTTCTACCATTCGTACTTAAGCCCGCCACTTCCCGTGTGAGCTGTGAGCCCGCCACCAGCCTGGAGATCATAGTTTGAAAACAGTGACCAATGATTGGTCAGTTCCACTCCAACACCGGTGCCAACAACTGCGAAATGCCGTCCGAGCCCGTTGCCTGCTGCCACAAAACTGCCTCCGGCTGGAGCCCCGATAATGGACGCATTCACAAGCCGGTCGGAATCCAGCAGTTCAGCAACCCAGCGGGCATGCACGTATGGGGTCCAGATTCGTCCGCTTGGATCCTGAAGCTCGCTAAAACTCAGTCGAGCTCCCAAATGTGTCCTTAATGAGTTCGCCTGCGAGCCAGCAACATTCAATGCTCCCGGGCCGCCCGTTTCGGAGAAGCTTTGTTGAGAAAACAACTGATATTGCAGGGCCACTAACGGCTGGAGACGCACCAGACTTCCATCAAGTGACAATCCCGCTTCAGTATAAGCGCCGATCTGATGAGCAACCGGGGAGCCGTGGACCGTTCCGCCGGGAACACTGCGTGTCATATCGATGTCGCTGTAACCGTAGTTGGTTGATCCAAGGACGTACAGCGAATCCATGCGACGCAAACCATAGATCCCGAACTGGTGCGAATTCATGTTTCCGAACGAACCATTCTCCTGACCAAAACTGAGGAATGAGTTACCGTTGGAGACACCAACCACACCTGTCTCATCGCCCCCGAGATCCAGCCCAACAGCAACGCCACCCTGACGATAATCAGATGCGGCGGCGTTTCCATTGTTACTAATTTGTGCTGAAGTTCCGAAACCCTGGATCCAGCCACGTCGCTCAACATCGTTGCTGTCAGAGCTCACCAGCCAGACGTCGTCCTCAGCAAGGGAAGCGGACGCCAAAGAGCCACCGTCTGTTACCAGGAAGTTTCCGTTATTGGTCAGTCGATCATTGACGGAATTCTGAAACTGGATTCCCGACTGAATGCCAATCGTTTGAGTCGTCCCGTAGCCTTCTCCACTCAGTTGCGACAGAGCTCGCTGCTGATCAGCAGGCGATGCGGCGCCCAGATCGTTGATCATTGTTTGAAGATCACCGGTTGCCGTCAGTGCAATCGAGTCCAGCGCTCCGCCAACGGCCTGCTGATTCTGAGTAACACCGACGTCTCGGAGTGCCAGAATTCTCTGAAGCTCAATTGTAATGTCGTTCACATTGTAGATCGCATTCATATCAAAGAGGGACAGGTTGTCGGTGATCGAGGTGAAAACTCCTGTGACTCCGCCGCCGGCTGAAAGAATTGTGTACTGTGTGCCTGTGATATAAGAGCCCGCGGTGGCCGTCACATTCAAGGTGCCGGTGACGGCGGCCGGACCGGAAACATCAAGATGGTCGTTGTTCATCCCGGGGACGACTCCTGCGTCGTTGATATCAATATCAAGCGTGCCCGAAGCATTTTGAGCATAGGCGCCGTCGATATGCAGTTCTCCAATACCACCATCACCTGGCTGCAGCAGTCCCTCGTTAGTCACACTGCCAGTTGTTCCGGTTCCGGACAGCAAGCCAGCCATGCCGATGGTCACGTCACTCACCAAACTTCCCTGGACTCGCAGTTCGCCAATGTCTACGCTGGTCGGGCCGGCATAGGTGTTGTTTCCGGTGATGGCCAGCATGTTTGCACCGATTTTGGTCATCGAGCCAGTGCCGCTCATAATTCCAGCGTACGCGCCAACGCCTTCCTGATCGAAGACGACGATCGCGTTGTTCACGATATCGCCCTGCAGGCTATCTGTACTTCCCTGCAGGATTCCTCCCGACACCGTCGTGCCGCCCGTATGGGAATTCATTCCACTCAGAATCAGACGACCATTCCCGGTCTTATCGAAGCCTCCGCCCTGTTCCACCGTACCGCTGATCGTGGCCGTGCCAGAGTCTACGTTGAAGAACACATTGTTCTGAAGCAGGACCTGATTGCCAATACTGACGTCTTCAGCGAGATCCAGAGTCACTGCTCCAGGCAGAGTCAGTGTACCGGTTCCCAGCGCGCTGTCATTCTCAACTCGCACGGTGCCATCGATCACATAGACACCGCCGGAAAACGTATTCGCCGCACTGAGGACCAGAGTACTGACATTGTCTTTCGTTATTCCCCAGGGACCTCCCGTCTCGGTAATGTTTCCAGCCAGCGTTGCTGTCGTGCCGATATCCGGAGCCACAATCGTGGACGTAGCCAGATTGATGTCGTTGCCGATCGTTACGCCATCGGAGAATGTCAGAAACGTGGATCCAAGGTTGTTGACCGTCAAAGTACTGGTTCCGATTGCGTTATTGTGAGTCATTCGCAGCTCACCAATTTCCAGCAGCGTGCCGCCGGAATAGGAGTTGTTGCCGCTCAGGATCAATGTACCTTCGCCGGTCTTTGTGATCCCACTCGTTCCGCTTAACTGGCCGCTGAATGTCTGGTACTCCCCGGCAGTCACGGAATTGAAAGTCATCAACTGCTGCAGACCAATGTCATGCGTGACGACCATTCCGTTAACATTCTCAGCGTTCAGCTGAAGCGATTTTGTGAAGCCGATCGGCCCGCCATTCGTCAGTGATAAACCTGCCAGGCCAGCGGCGAACGAAGCGGTATCACCAGACGGCGAAGCGTCCAGTATGGCCTGCCGAAAAGACCCCGCGCCTGCGTTGTTGGTTGTATTAATAATGAAATCAGCGGCGCTCAAATTCTGCGCGGTTCCGGCCGCAAGTGAGCTCAATGCCAGCCAGCGAGCAAGTCGAGCGCGAGTCCATTTGAGCATCATGAGCAGAATCTCCAGCAGAGCCACCATAAGGGGCGCAAGTACATTGCACGATACCACCTGCTTTTCATCGGCGACGGGACGCCATTGACTTCGGCTCTATTTTGCCCTGGCGCCACGCTCCCGGGGGATATCCCTGACGTGAGCTCACTCCAGAGATTAAGGACTCTGTGATTCCCGGTGAAGCAGACCTTTGCTGCGGCAGTTCCTGCCGGTATTCTTGATGGGAGAAGTGTGTTCCGGTTCTGAGGCGCGCGGCAGTCACGGACGTAAACATTCGCCGAAGGCTTACGGCTGCAGACGCAGCGATGCATCAGTTTAGTCCGTCTCGGTCTGATCCTGGCGGAGTCTCGTCAGAGTGTAGAGTTTCGGCATTCGGGAAGGCTGCCGCTGCCTTTCAGTTTTTACTCCAGGCTTGAACACAAATGCTTGAATGTCAGCCACTGCCCGCATCGGCGTGGAGCAGCGTTGGGGACGATGGTGTTGATACCAAAATGAGCCGGAGCTGACTCGTCTGGCGTTGTATGCAACCATTGGCACTGAGCGAGAACGGAACGAACGGCTGTCTGCAGAAAACCAGCGGCTGCAAAGCGAACTGGACCAGGTCAAGCTGGTCTCTTTGTGCGGCCGAGGATGAGGCCAACACCCAGAATGGCGACGGATATCCCGGCGCTGAGCCACGGTGCGCCCTGGCTGAAGCCCAGTGATGGCACGCCGAATGACGGTCCAAGCAACACGACAGCCGCGGCTGGGATAGCGAACAGGCTGTACTTCCAGCCAAAAATCAGACCGCTTCCAAGAATCAGCAGTCCGATGAAACCCGGTGCCAGCGAATCGAACAATCCGTCTATCGCAGGAAGGTCCAGCGGCTTTGTTGATCCTTTAGTCAGAGCCAAATTGTGTTCAAGCCCATCGGCTGGTTTGAGATCCGCAGTGGCGGCATTATCTACCGCTGTGGTGTCATTTGCCGCAGTGGCGACGTTTTCGGCCGGACCGACGTCACTAGTGGATTCGACACCCGACTTCACAGCTTCGCTGGCGGCCTGAGTCAGTTGCGTGGCGGCTTCGCGAGCCTTGCTGATCGTTTCGGCGTCCAGAAGACCATTCTGGCGCGCCCACAATACGCACAGGACAACCATACTGCATCCGATCGCAAATCGAAGTTTGCCACCCAGGGCCATCGCAAGCAGACGCTGGCTGGCACGTCCGCCCGGTGAGCGACGATTGGAACGGGCATTTGCACGAGTCGCCGCCATCATCAATCGAATGCGATCTCGTCTGGCTGCTGGCGATTCATCCGGTCTGACCGACCTGATTTCTGAGGCCACGTCCAGCATCGTCGCCGCGCGTTCGCGCGCCTCCTGTCGAGCGGCTGCATCGCTCATGCCACCGGCGACGAGGCTTTGCATTTCCACTGTCTCCAGCATCCGCTCGGCCTTTCCGCTTCACTTGGCGGCCACTTTGGCTTCGAGCATATCAACCAAAGCGTCGCGCATCTTTCCGCTCTGATTACGTCCCTGCAATAGCCCTTTCTTCAGGAGTCCTTCTCGAGCTGATCGCATTGCATCATATCCAAACAGTCCTTCGTAGAGTTCCTGCCAATCCTTGCCAGAATGTTCCGCCACAAAGGCTCGAAGATCATCGACGATCAGACGAAATGGTTCGTTGCAGGCCGAGCACGAGGGTGTGTATCGCCCCGGCTTCAGGGCTTTGATCGTGATGATCTGACTACAAAGTGGACAGGTTATTTTTGCCATAACTCATGCGTATTGATGTATCGAACGTGAATAGCGCTAGTGGTCTGTCACGCGTTAAATTTAGGGTTGAGCATTGCTTGTACGACGGACTTCCAGTCCGTCGGCGGTAACCTTTGTCGCCGGACTGGAAGTCCGTCGTACCCTAAAATTTAGCTGTGACAGACCACTAGCCTGTCGGTCGCTGAACATCGACCGCGCCGGATGGGTTCAAATCGACAATTGCCAACTTCATGAGTGTGTGTCGATCCGGCTTGAACAATCTCAATTCTTCAACTTGAACCGACGTCTCGTCGCAGAGATTCTGGAATCCCGAACACATTCGGGCAAGTCCCGCATGACACGATTTGCGGTTTACACAAATCTTGTCAGCTCGGCCTGACATGCGGTGGAGAATCAGCCCTGCGGTGCGGGCGGGCGAACTGGACGATCTCAAGAAGCCAGTGGCTCCTGAGTGAAAGTACCAACGGAGCCATCCCATGGGCCACCATCGGGGCCATCCAACTTGCAGAACGTCAGTTCCTGCTGGGCAAGCCAGCAGAGGGCCAATCGGTCGCGTTGGCTCCTTCGCTGGATGCTTCAGTCCATGTTCCATTCGGGAATGCCGGTCTGTTTTAACTGAGCCTCATACAGTTCGTGAAACGGGCGAGTCTTTGACATCGGTGCGGTTTCGTTGATCATCATGGGCCGCGTTTCTTTCCACCAGGCTTCGTACGCCAGTCGCATTTCGGCCACAATATCCGAATGGTGCTCGAGGACATTCCGAGTCTGTCCGGGATCGGCTTCCATATCGAAGAGTTCATGATTGTTGACCAGACGAAACCGCTGGTTCCGCACGCTGAAGTTTTTCCACTGATACTGATCAGGCTCCTCCCCGGTCGGCCATCGTCCCACATGCGTGAACAGAAAACGGTCAGGCCAGGTTGCTGACGGATCGTCCAGCAGAGGAACCAGGTTGCGACCTTCAACCTGTCTGTTCGGCAATGAGGCACCTGCGATGGCCGCCAACGTTGGAAAAATGTCGATGTCGCCGGCAATACGATCGACGTCGCGGTCGGCAGGCCAGTGACCGTCCCAGCGGACAAAAAACGGAACTCGCACACCACCTTCATCCGTTGATCCTTTCAGTCCCCGCATGCCGGCGTTGTACGGACGCATTTCTGTCCCGTCCGGCAATTTGCCCATCGCGACACCTGGTTTTCCCGAACCACCGCCGGTCATGCCATTGTCGGACATAAAAATGATCACTGTACTTTCCAGCAGCGACCAATCCGTCAGCTGCTTCATCAGGCGTCCGGTGTTTTCGTCGATGTTTTCGATCATACCATAGAACGCGGCCTGTTCATCGCCGAATCCACAGTCCATAAATCGCCGCTTTGCAGCATCCGGGGCAATGAACGGACCATGCGGCGCGTTTGTGGAGATATAGGCGAAGAACGGCTTTTTCTCACCGCGAGCCTTCCCGATCCAGCGTGTGGCGGCGGAGAAAAACACGTCCGTGCAGAAGCCATGCGTTTTCACAAACTGACCGTTATGACGAATCACGGGATCGAAGTAAGAATTGTTCGGAGCGTCTGCGCAGCTGCAGTCATAAGCCTGCCCGATGCCGCCACCTCCGTGAATAAACGCTTCGTCAAATCCCCGGTGGTGAGGCTGATACGGCTCTTCATCCCCCAGATGCCACTTGCCAAAAATCCCTGTCGAATACCCTACCTGCTGCAACACTTGAGGAAGCGTCACGGCCTCAAGTGTCAGACGTTCCCGTTCAAGGATCGTATGAGTCACCCCGTTGCGCATGGAATGTCGACCGGTCATCATTGCGGATCGAGTCGGGCTGCAGGTCGGCGAAACGAGAAAGCGACTGAATCGAGTACTGGTGTCGTACAAAGCATCCAGATTCGGGGTCTTCAGCCACGGATGCCCGTGTCGTCCCACGGGCGCATAACCCTGATCGTCGGTAATGATCAGAACGATGTTGGGTGCGTCTGCGTTGGGCGTGTCGGCCCGCACCGCAGAAACCGCATTGGCCCCGCACATTCCAATCAGCGGCAACAGCACAGAAATCAAGAATCTGACATTGAGCATCAGTGGGCTCCAAGACTGTGTGAGAGTGACACAACGAACTACGTGAGCTCGGCCGATGGAAGATGCGTCGAAGTTTACTCTGTTAAACAGACGGCGCGAACGATCAGCCGACCGCACTTCTTTGTCAGTTTCGAATTGCTCGTCATCGACGAAAACGTTTTTCGCTATGGCGAATCTGGCGGATTGAGCGGACCCGTCACTGCGGCCGCAGCATTCCGTCGGCTTTCCTCGGGTTTTCCAATAGCGGGGTCGTCAGCGAAGCAGGCCAGAAGCGCTGGCAGCAGGACCAGATCTGCAAAAAGCGCTGCACCGATTGTGATGGCGCCCATGGACGCGAAAATATAATGATCGCGGGAATCGCTAAAAGCCACCGTACCGAAGCCGGCAACAAGCACCGACGTGGTCATGACCATTGCGATGCCCACATTGCCAAATGCCTTTCGTATGGCTTCATTTCGGCTGGCGGCTGTTTTACGCTCTTCTTCAAAGCGGCTGAGAAAGTGAATCGTGTCGTCGACCACGATGCCCAGACAAACCGTAAACGCGCATACGCTGACGAGTTCGAGCGATTCATTTCGCCAAACCAGCCATGCACCGGTCACCGCCAGCGGAAAAGTGTTGGGAATGATGGAAATCAATCCGATCCGAAGCGATTTGTAGGCCAGCGACAGCACAACAAAGATGATGAACGCGGCTGAACCCAGACTGGTAGCGAGATCAATCACAATCTGATACAGATTTTTCCAGCGCCAGACGGCATCCCCATCAAGTTTTAGCTGAAACTCCGGATGGCGAGTCATAATCTCCGCCAGCCCTGTATCGATCCTGCGGAACACCGGATCGAATTTTGCAATGCCCAGGTCCTTGACTCGAAACGTCACCGCGGCCGTTCGGCGTTCCGGAGTAAAGAAGGCGCGCTTCAGTGGCGGCGGCAGCAGCTCAAGCATGGAGGCTCGCTCTTCCGTCGGGCCTTCCCCAGGCAACGCATCGACAAGATTGCGCACAGACAGCGGATAGCCAATCATGGGTTCCGACTTCAGCAGATCATCGACTTCCGCAATCGTCTGCAGAACCTCCGGAGAATTCGAATCGACGTTCTTCGACCAGTTCAGGCGGACTTCAGAAAACTCAAGTCCTCCCAGAGCCTGATCCATCTTCTGCATCGCCACATACGTCTCGCTGGTCTCGGGCAATGTATTGGAACGTCGCTGATCTGGACGAAGTTGAAACGAGATCACAAGCAGCACAATGGTGCTTATGACAGCAATGGCACTCATTAAACGCGGGATTCGCAGAACACTTTCAATCAGGCCGCTGATACGAGTCAGGTTGCGGTCGATCAGGCTTTTTTCATGCCCCAGATGAATATTCCGTCCCAGTCGAGTTGAGCAGACCAGCGGCACGATGCCAACGACAGCGATGAACGTCAGAGCCACTCCGATCACACTGCACCAGCCAAAGTCCTTTACCCAGCGGTTGTCAGCAAGCGACAGGGAGCCGAAACCAATGGCCGTCGTGAGTGACGTGAGCAAACATGCGTAACCAACTTCATGCAGTGCAGTTCGTGCTGCGAGTAGTTCGGAAAGTCCGGCGGCTCGAAACTTGCGAATCTGGACCGTCAGGTGAACGCCGTCCGTCAGTCCAACGAGACTGATCAGCACCGGCAGAATGACATCGTTAAAAGGGTTGTCCGGAAGTTGAAAGAATCGCAGAAAACCCAGAGTCCAGAACACACCAATTGCCGGCGCGAGTGAAACAATCAGGACGGCTCGAATGCCACGAAACAGCACCAACGCCATCACTGCAATCACGCCGTAGCCAATCACCTGATACTTGACCTGATTTGCTTCATGAGCCTTCAGGTAGGTGATCCGCGCGGGAGTGTCTCCGGTGACCAGAAAGCTGAACTGCACCCCGGGAAACGCACGTGCGGCATCCTCCGCTGCCGTTCGGAGTTCGGACGTACACTGTTCATCGCTGCGAATATAGTCCCAGTCGAAAGTGACCAGCAGCAGCATTGTCTGGCCGTCTTCGGACACCAGATGCCCGCCGACCAGCGGATGATTCATCGCCTTTTCTTTGGCCGCGGCAAAACGTTCTGCAGACGCTTCCGATCGTGGAAACAACGGTTCCGATAAACCAAAAATATTCAACATCGGAACGCGGTCCATCCACAGGATCCGGTCGACATAATCCAGATCTTCCAGAGTCTTCACCACATGCCGCATCGCCCTTGCGCCTTCGGGCGTGAAGAACGAAGCAGACTCCGCAACGATCACCGCATCGGACTGCGACAGGCTGACTGGGTCGATATTGGGAACCGGCTGAAACTCTTCACCAATGTCTGCGGCGACGCCAGTTACCGGTCGGTCGCCCGACACAATCAACGCCCGCACAAGCTGTGGTCGAACGTATCCGATGACAGCCAGAAGCGTAATAAAGGCCACAAACAGAGTGGTGATTTTTCGATGGTCGACGGTCCAGACCATCGCTCGATCAAACGCAGTTTTAAACATAGATGTTCGTCGGTCGAGTTCTTACAGGGATGACAGCAGAAGCCTGTCTGAATTATTGCCACAGTTTCAGGCCTGTCACGAAGCCTGTGCAGAAGATCGGCCGGCTGCGAAAACACAGGACCTTTTAGTATTCGTCGCGAGTCTGCATGAACAGTGCTTTTTTCTCGCCGGGCAGCGTGAAGTCAAAGCCGCAGGCCTGAAAGAACCCTTCCGATGACGTGATGGCCATTACTTCCAGAATGTTTCGGCGAATGGCGAGATCCACGCATTTCTGGACGAGCGATTTGCCAATCCCACGGCCTTGAAAACTGTCATGCACGGCCAGACTGCGAATTTCGGCCAGCTTGGCGGAATAAATTTCCAGTGCGGCAAAGCCGACGAGTTCATTTCCCGAAACGGCGACGAATCCAAACGGAATCAGATCGCACAACTCATCCGTCGTCCGCGGCAAAAGGCGATTCGCCTGAACAAATCGGTCGACCAGTTCTTCAAGTCCCGGAATATCGTCACGACAGGCTTCACGAACAATGAAAGGGGCACTGGATGTGTTCAACAGACGGCTTCCTCAAGGATGAAACTGGATTCATTATGTTACGTGGGCACCCGCATCTGGCCCTGATGATCTGCGGGCGACGCTTCCGGCAATTGGTTACGGCCAGCGTTCCGCAAGGCGAATCACAGCGGAGCATTCAGTACGGAATAACCGCTGACGGCTCCTGCCGTTAACGTGCAGACCACCAGCTGCGCGATGAGCAGCCATAACCACTCGGCCGAATCATAGGAATGCCGGGTCCTTCGTTGAAGCGAATGTTCCGAGTTCCCATCAACCTGACAGTTCACGGGGTATGCACTGGCCGCGACGATTACGAACCATGGAAACAGAAAGCACCACAGGCGGGCCGCTTCTCCCATGTTTTTTCCAGAAAGCCACAAAGCGGCCCAGGTAAAAATCATGGCCCAGATCAAAGACCGAAAGACAGCCTTTCGCGGCGCGGAAGGTCTCATGGGTGGCGGAGACCGAAAGGACTTCATGGTGCCGTAGACGCTGGCGAGGGCCAGCGGCAGTCCCAGCGAAAATGCCAGTTCCAGGGGATTTATCAGAAACCACTTCCACCACGTGCGCTGCGACTGGCTGTAAAATCCTGCATGGTTCGTCAGATTCAGCTGCCAGATCCTGGGCAGAGGACAGTGAGTCGCAAGGCTCCAAAAGACAATCGCCGCAACAAGTGTGGTCAATATGACCGCGCCGACGACAAGAATCGTTCCCCTTGAAATCAGGTCAGGCTGAAAAAGCATCAGCCCCGAAAACACGGCCACCATAACCAGCACAGGAAGATGAGCAAGACTGATGGTGAGACTGACGAAAATCACCAGTCCGGCAAGAACCGCAAACACAACTCGAGAGGTCCCGGAATTGCTCATTAGAGCTTTCAGAATCAACCACAGAATCAACGTGCCAGAGAACGCATAGACTATGTCCGAACGGGGTGCAAAAACAGCGATGGAGGGAATTGTCGTCGCCAGGCAGGCGGCTCGCCATGCAGTTCTTTGGTCCGACAATAATTTTACGATTCCATAAACCGGCAGCAGGCACATCGCCGACAACACCGTTGAAACGAATGAGACCAGGCACAGGGCGGCCAGTTCCTCGCGAGTCAGCGGACGTGCCAACGCAGCATCTGCTTCGACGGTCCGAAAAATGCTGATTGAGTTTGTGCTCTGCGTCCATTCCGAAACCTCGGCAAGGAACGGGGAACCGCCCGTCGCCTGCAAGGCCCACCAGTTCAGCAGAAACAGGCCAGGCGGATGCGTTCCTTCGTGAAGAACATCGCCTTTCGCCATTCGAGCTTCATAGGTGGAAAGCAGCTCATGCTGAGACCTGATGTGAAACGCGGCTTCGAAGAAATATCCTGATGCGTATTTGTCGTAAAGCACCCACAGCGAGCGGATTTCTCGATGCGGTGAGGCCGCGGCCTGACGAACACTTCCCAGCCAGAACACGGAGATCATCACCAGCAGGCCAAGGCTGGCAATTCGCGCGACGCGGCCGAAATGCGAGATCCGTTGATCCACAGATCGGCAGTATCCAGTCAAAGCGGCCCCGACCAGCAGCGGCCAAAGCAGACGATCCAGCACTTCCGAAAAGGAGCCTGGCAGTTGCTGCCTTGGCCATTCCCATTCGCTGGGGACGCCAAGCGGAATCCGTGGGAGCGCCAGCACAACGATGGTCGCGGCAACAGCCAGCAGCAAAATTGCCTTGTGCCACATGGGCTGTCCGTTCCGCACACTTGAGAATCTGAATACGCGAGCTCGACCAGCGGCAAGCGTCTGAGGGTGGGAGTATTGATCAGCCATTCTTTGGGTTCAAGCGAAGCGTGCCCGGTGATTCGAGGATGCTGAAATCTGATGCTGAGATCTTCCGTAGACAAAATCCGGTTCACAGGAACTCTGTCACAACAATTCGATGTGATGTGCTCAGTCGGCAACGTCGCTCTCCCGTAGCGAATTGCGATTGACCGGCAGCAAACGGACGCATCTCGCTGAAGTGTTTACAGACAACACCGATCGACTTCATAATACGGCACAGGTAGACTAAGAAGAAAAGCGGGACAGGTAACCTCCCACGGCTATGCTCCCGAACATTTTCAGCGCAGTCCGGGAGCCAGTCCCGGTTTTGTTAGGCGTTCCAGGAACGGTTCACAAAATCGGGACTCTCTGGCGGACGAAAGAACTGTTCCAACTCCCGAGACAGATTCGAGTGCGTTCGAAACCGCGTATGACGAGAGAAGCATCATGGGACGACGCTGGCAGAGCAACAGAAACGATTCCGGCAGCCTGTTTGCTTCCGTTTTTATCCTTGCGCTGGGAAGCGGATGCTGTCTGTTTACCGTTGCTGCGCTGTCTCCCGGGTCTCTGCCGGCTGCCGGCTGGACGGTTGGCGGGATTGCAGGTTCCTTCACTCTACTTGTCATTCTTCAGCGTTTCGGGAAGCTGCCCAGCACGGATCTGAGCTTCCTGCTCACCTCATTAAAACAACGGCGTGATGACGGCGCTGCCGACTATCAGCCTCGCAAAGCAGTTTCTGAACGCCAGGGGCCGACGGGAACAAATCGGCCGATTTCTGCGGAAGAAGTGCATGAAATCAAGGTAACAAGCGCCAACACCTGGGTGCCTGCACAGTCGCGGACTGGCAAGCGAAAATGAACCCCGTGACGTAACATTTGCCGCATCAGAACCATTGCAAAATATTGTCAACAAACGGGGAGAGTGGCTTTGGAGTGGCTGAATTTCTCCAGTTGGATACGATATAACAGCAATTGTGTCTCTGTCATTTTTGATCCTTTTGGACATTGTGAAATGCGTAAGCTCAATCTTACCGGTTTATTCTCGTTGATGCTTCTTGGCTCAGCAACTTTCGTTGGCTGTGCTGAGGGCGACAACCGAGCTGTCAATTCACAGGAACCGCCGGCGAAGGTTGAGCCTTCCACAGAAGCATCCGGCGAAGCGGCCAGCTCCACCGGTGACACCGCAGCGGCTGCAGACACGGTTCCTGCCGACGCCCGGCCAGCGGACCCCGCGGCTCCTGAGATGACTCTGGATGAACCATCGGAACTTGCGGAAGCCACCGAACCTCCCGCTGAACTGGTCATTGGTGATCCAGCACCGCCAATTGCGATTTCCAAATGGATCAATGGTGAGCCGTTTTCCGCTTACACTCCGGATAAAGTGCATGTCGTCGAATTCTGGGCCACCTGGTGCGGACCTTGTCTTTCCAGTATGCCACATATCGCGACTCTGCAGGAAGAATACGGCGACAAACTGGCCGTTGTAGGAGTTACCGCTGAAGACGATGAAACTGTTTCAGCCTTCATGAAGCAGACGTCTGGCGACGGTGAAAAGAAGTGGTCCGAAGTTCTCACTTACCGAATTGCTCTGGATGACAATGGCAAGACCAATGCCGCTTTCATGGAAGCGGCCGGTCAGAACGGTATTCCTTGTGCCTTCATCGTGGGCAAGACCGGGCAGATCGAATGGATAGGCCACCCGATGGAAATCGACGAACCACTGAAGCAGATTGTGGAAGGCAACTGGGATTCCGAAAAGGCAAAGGTTACTGCCAATGAAGCCAAAGAAGTTCGTGAGGCGTTGAATAAGGTCGGTCCGAAAGTTGACGAAGCCGTCAGCTCGGGCGATTTTGAGACCGCCGTGAAGCTGGTTGATGGACTGATCGAACGGTTCCCGACCAACAAGGATCTTCCAATGATCCGCTTCCAGTGCCTGATCGGCGGCGGTATGTCAGAACAGGCCAACGCGACCGCGAAAACTCTGATTGAAAACGCTCAGGGTGACGCCCGCCTGCTGGATCAGCTGGCATGGATGATGGTGACTGGTCCGGAAGCGCCGGGCGTCGATCTCGAACTGGCTCTTTCAGCTGCTCAAAAAGCTGTTGAACTGACGGAAGAAAAAGACGTGTCCGCGATCGAGACGATGGCACGAGTTCAGTTTCGAAAAGGCAATGTTGAAGATGCCGTTTCGCTGCAGAAGAAAACTCTGGAACTGGCAACGAACCCACGCCAGGTTCAGCAACTGACAGCCGGTCTGAAGAAATACGAGGAAGCTCTTCAGCCAAAAGAAGCAGCTCCTGCAGAACCGGAAGTAAAGCCAGAAACCCCTGCTGAGCCAGAAGCAAAAGAAGAAACCCCTGCTGAGCCAGAAGCAAAAGAAGAAACGCCCGCTGAGCCAGAAGCCAATTAGTTTGGCGGCGGAGTTGTGTTCGCCCGAAACTGATCTTGCACCAGATCAGGATTCGGGCAGAACGCATCGTCCGCGGATTCTTTTTTGCCATTTGCGCGTGTGAAAAATCGACGCTCCAGAATGATTTGGCAGATGCCCATTCAGAGCGCCGCTTTCCACTCCCATCATTCTGCGTGATAACCGCGCCACGTCCAGACGAGTGTGTCAGCCAGAGTCTGCTGGAACACTTTGCCGTCACAATGATTGGTCGCGCGGCTGTACACATAACGATAGTCATAGCCTTTCGCTTTCAACGCTGCTGCTGTGCGTTCGTTGGCCATCACCCAGTTGTGATAGGTCTCCTCGGCGTCCTTGGCACGATTGTCGTTTTCCGCGACGTGAGTAAAGATCCGCAGCGGCTTCTTTTCGCTGTTTTCGATAAGCTTCAGGCTTGAGTGATATTCCCAGGCCCCAAGCGGAAAAGCGATCTCTTCCGCAGCATCGTCGTCCTGCTGATCGACGAAGGTGCCAGAGTACGTGATCAGGCGTCGGAACAGTTCCGGACGAAACCAGCCCATGGTCAGAGCCGCCGCGCCGCCGGAGCTGCAGCCCATGGTGGCGCGTCCCCACGGATTTTCTATGAACGCTATCCCGGGAAACGCCGCCTTGATTTCAGCGTTGTTCAAAACGGCAGGCAGCACCTCATCATTGACAAATCGAGCCAGGCGGTCTGACAGGGTGTCATACTCCAGGCCTCTCTGACTGCCCTTGCTGTCATCGCCGCCATTCTCCACCGCGATTGCAATAAATGCGGGCAGCTTTCGATCAGGGTTGGTGGAGATCGTCAGGTTGTCGAGCGCATTCCGAACTTCATTCAGATTGCTCGGCCCATCGTGCATCACAAGAATCGGTGCTTTGGTGCCGTCCTTATAAGCGGCCGGCACATACACAAAGATTTTGCGTTCTTTCCGAACCGGCTTTTGCGAATCCAGAGTTGAATCCGTGCCGCGGAAAATCTTGCTGTCCGCAAGCGGCATCAGGAACTGAAAAAAGCGGCCCTTCGGATTGCCTCGATCGGTCAGATCCGGGTCCGTCGTATAATCCGGACCAATCACAATATTCCCATTGCCTTCCGGGCCCGGGTTCTCTGAGTAGCCTTCATCCGCCGCCTCAGCGGCCGCACTGAAGCCCACAACGGCAGCCGTCAAACAGCAAAAGATTCGGCGAGTTCGTGATTCAGGTTTTAAATGCATCGTGGGTCTTTCGTCTAAGGAATCTGCAGGAAGCTGATGGCGTGGAAAATTCTCGGTCCTGTGCAACGTTTAGTTCAGGCTGCTCGGGCCGATAAACCACAGCGTTGCCCAGGATACCCGGTTTGCAGAATAAGAAAAGCCAAGCCGGGATACGCGTAGCCGATCACCGTTTCCTGCCTGTTGGCTGTTGATTCAAGACTAACCCACAGCGTCACTTTTGAAGTTGCGCCTGTTCGATTATCACAACCCGACGCGTCGCGGAGGGATTCCGATTATCATAACCCGACGCGTCACGGAGGGATTCCGTTGTGGCTATTCGGCTCTGTACGCACGAATCCCTCGCTTACGCGTCGGGTTGCGATTAAATCAGCACCACGCCTTGACCCGGTGCAAGTTTGTTTCCCCAGAGTCAGTTGGCACGGATGCAAAATGATGGCATGGATGCTCTAATTCGCGGCTCGTACAGTTTGCCGTTGTTCTAAGTCTGATAAGAGTCGCCGGGAAGACGCTCGGTCTTCATTCGAACTTGGATCGCGGTCCCACCTCTCCACTTCTCGCCCCTGGAGGCCCATGATGAAAATTCGCTTTGTGGCCGCGCTCGCGGTCCTGTTCGCAGCGGCTCATGCTGATGCCGCATTAAAGATTCCGAACGTTTTCGGAAGTCATATGGTTGTCCAGCAAAAGGCCCCGATCAAAGTCTGGGGCTGGACGAATCCCGGTCAGGAAGTCACTGTTGAGCTCGGTGGCAATACGGTTTCCGCAAAAGCCGGCGACGATGGCCGCTTCGATGTTGCGCTGCCGGAAATGACCGCCGGCGGCCCACATACACTGACGATCAAGGCCGACGAAACCGTCTCTTTTGAAGATGTGCTGGTTGGCGAAGTCTGGGTTTGTTCCGGGCAGTCGAACATGCAGTGGAGCGTCAACTCATCCAACGACGCAGACCTCGAACGTCTGGCCGCGAAGAATCCCCACATTCGCATGATCAACTTTCCTCAGGTAGGGACTCAGGAACCAATTCTGACTCACGATCGAAACTGGATGGTTTGCACTCCGGAAACCGTTGGCGGGTTTTCAGCGGTCGGATATTTCTTTGCCCGCCAGTTGCAGGAAACACTCGATGTCCCGGTCGGCATGATCAACAACGCCTGGGGCGGTTCTGCCTGCGAAGCGTGGATCAATCGGGATGTTCTTGCCGCGGATGAAAAGTACGCGCCGCTGATGGAACGCTGGGCCGGCATGGAAAAGCGATTTACCGATCTGAGTGCTCGCACCGACCTGAATGAAAACGAAATGAAAGCACTGCAGCAATTGAAGGGACAGATGAGCGGCAATGCTCGTCCGGCAAATATTTACAACGGCGTGCTGAAGTCGCATCTGGGTTACACCATTCGCGGTGCGATCTGGTATCAGGGCGAAAGCAACGCCTCACGAGCCTATCAGTATCGCGATCTGTTCCCGCTGATGATTTCCAACTGGCGTCAGGAATGGGGTCAGGGCGACTTCCCGTTCTATTGGGTGCAGCTGGCCGACTTTAAGGCCGAGCAGGCTCAGCCTGTGGAAAGTGACTGGGCGGAACTGCGGGAAGCGCAGACGATGACCATGAGCCGCCTGCCTCACACGGGCGAAGCGGTCATCATTGACATCGGCGAAGGCAAGGACATTCATCCAAAGAACAAAGTCGACGTCGGTCGCCGCCTGGCTCGCTGGGCTCTTGCCAACGAATATGGAGTTCAAATTCCATTTCACAGCCCGCAGTACAAGAGCATGGAACAGAACGGCGAAAAAATCGTTCTGACGTTTGATCACGTGGAGCAGGCAGACAAGGGCTGGCGTCCATTTGACGTTGGCAATCCGGTGGGCTTTGCGATTGCCGGTGAAGACAAGAAATTCGTCTGGGCAGAGGCGAAGATTCTGCCGGACGGAAAGGTGGAAGTTTCCAGCAAGGATATCGCAAGCCCCGTGGCTGTACGATACGCCTGGGCCGACAATCCTGTCTGCAACATGTTCAGCAACGCCGGTCTGCCGCTGACGCCGTTTCGCACCGACGAATGGCCGGGCGTGACTATTGGTAGTAAGTAGCTGCACGCAGAATGCCTTTAACCAGGCCGCTCGACTGGTTGCCGACCAACTGAAATGCCCGGTCGTTTTTGACAACCGGGCGTTTTGTTTTTTGGACTTACTCGAACGGCCGTCCTCGCACTATGGACACGGCTCTGCTTCAGGAATTTCTACGTGTCCAGAGCGAGCGGATTTTAAAAGGGCGTCACAGACCTGCTGCGTCCGCAATGATAGTTCCAGCCATTGATGATCGACCCGTTGATGGCGTATCAGATCGCAGAAACTGTCGATCAGACATCTTTCAATGGCCGGATGTTCGACCACATTCTGATGCGAAACGCCGTTGGCATCATGAACCCAGAAACGCGGTTTCTCGGAATTCCACGGACGTGTAAAATCGTCGCAGACAACGGCCGCCTTTGCTCCGGTGATCTCAATCCAGCGTCGGCAAATCGCGTTGAAGCCACATTCAAATGAGGCAACTTTGTCCTGGGGAAACCACATCAGCCCGTTCATGTGGTAGTCGACACCGTGTTTCCACTGCGCTGCCGCAAAGACTCGTTCCGGCATCGCATTCAGCATCCACAGACTGGCGCCGACACAGTACCAGCCGATATCCAGCAGGCTGCCGCCGCCAAGCGATGCCGAAAACCGCACATTGTCACTGGCCAGCACGTCGCCAGGAAAAGTGAAGGCGGAGGTGATTTGAGTCAGCTCGCCCAGCGATCCGTCTTCGGCCAGCGTCTTCATCGAATGAGCACGACGGGTGTGGTACCACATCGTGCCATCCAGCAGGACGACCGCATGCTTCCGGCAGGAATCAATCATCTGCCGAACATCACCCGCGGTGACTCCCAGCGGCTTTTCGCAGAGCACATGCTTTCCGGCCTCGGCTGCCCGAACAGTCCATTCGCAGTGAAGAGCCGGTGGCAACGGCAGATACATGGCGTCGATGTCCGGCCGTTGAATCAATTCTTCATAGCTGCCACAGGCGTTCGGGATTTGAAATTCCGCAGCAAAGGCCTGAGCTTTCTCCAGCGACCGACTTCCCACGGCCACAATCTCAGCGGCGTCGGAGGCAATGATGTGAGGAATCACGGTGCGAGCAATGCGAGCTGTGCCCAACACCCCGATGCGAACTCGACCGTTCATAATTTCGTTCCTGCGTTCAGAGATTCCGTGTTCCGACAACGCGGCGTGAGTACTCATGCTGTCTTCGAATGGTCTCGCCGGAGAGTCATTGATCGAGCGATCTTAAGCAGCCGAGCGTTGAGAGCTCGGAGGCGACTGTTCCCGAAGCCAGTATACAACACGTTCCATTTGCATGCCGCGGGAGCCCTTGACGAGCACGACGTCACCCGGAGTCAGCAGGCAGTCGAGCATTGTCTGAAGCGTTGTCAGATCATGAAACACTGAAATGTGATTGATCGTCACGCCGGTCGAACGAGCGCCTGCCGCCACGGACTCCGCGTATTCGCCGAAGACGAGCGTATGATCCACGGCGGATGACATCAGCATCTGTCCAATTTTGTAGTGAGCCGCATGAGCATCCGATCCAAGTTCCAGCATATCGCCAAGCACCAGAATGCGATGCCGTGGTTTTCGCCAGTCCGCCAGGCCGGAGATCGCCGACTGAACACTCGCCGGGCTGGCGTTATACGATTCATCAATCACAGTCCACGGTGCGTTCTGAACAATTCGGCCTCGCCCCGCGTCCGGGACGAACGCCGCAAGTCCCGCTGCAATCTTAGCGTCCGAGATTCCCGTGATTCGACCCACGGCAATGGCAGCCAGAGCCGACGTTATCAGATGTTGAGGCCCATGAAAATGAAAGCGAGTGCCATCCATTGTCATCGTACACACGCCATCAGACGATGACAAATTGCCGAGGCGGATGTCAGCGTCCTCGGCAAGTCCGAACAGCACAACATTGGCTTCCGTGGCGGACCCCATCGACCGCACGTTCGGATCATCGGCGTTCAGAAACACGGTGCCGTTTCTGTCCACAGCCTGAGGGAGCTCCTGCTTTGTCTGGCGGATTGCATCCAGAGAACCAAAGGATTCCAGATGAGCCGGCGCGACACGCGTGACCACACCGAATTCCGGTTGAGCCAGGCTGGCCAGCAAAGCAATGTCGCCCGCACGACTGGCACCCATTTCCAGCACCGCAAAGTCATGCTCCGGCGCGAGCTGCAGCAGAGACAGCGGAACTCCCAGTTCGTTATTAAAATTCCGGGGGCTCTGAACACCGCAGAACTGTGAGTCAAGCACCGCGGCGATCATCTGCCGCGTTGTGGTCTTGCCTACGCTGCCTGTCACACCGATCACAAGTGCGGAAGACTGCTGTCGATTCCACGCTGCCAGTTGCTGAAGCGCCAGTAAAACATTTGGCACTCGAATAATTCGACTGTCGGTTTCGAACGTGTCCGCCGGCTGAAAGCGAGCCACCTGAAGGCGCTCCGGCTGAAGTTCCGAGGCCGCGTACTCCGCAACAACACAGGATGCACCCGCCGCAACAGCATCGTCCGCAAACAGGAATCCATGATTCTTTGCGCCCGGAAGTGCAAAGAACGCCTCACCAGGCCGAACGCTGCGACTGTCGATCGAGACTCCGGTGACCAATTCATGGTCGTTCATCTCCGCCGACCGCCCGGAACCGGAGATGATGCTGAGCAACTGCGATACAGTGCATGGGAACATGGAAGGTTTTCTGGAGTCCGGCGGAGACGGACTCAGGGGAAGTTTCTGACAGTGAGAGAACAGGCGAAAATGCAGATCGGGGGAATGCAGAACAAACGTTGGGAACAATCAGGCAGGGACACTGTCGGAGATTCGTGTCTCCGTCTGGATGTTTGAAATCATCATTTCTCGCAGATGCCGACGGGCCACCTGGCGATCATCAAAACTAATCGCGCGGTCGCCGATCTGCTGCACGCATTCATGTCCGCGACCGGCAATGACGACGACGTCACCGGGAGCCGCGATCTGAATGGCCATCTGAATGGCTTTGTTGCGGTCGACACACGTTTCGAAAGTCTGCGTGGCATCGAAGCCCGCACAAATCTCAGCAATAATCTGCTGTGAAGATTCCGAGCGAGGATTGTCGGAAGTCACAATAATCATGTCTGCCGAACTGGCCGCCGCTGCCATCAGAGGTCGCTTTGCACGGTCTCGATCACCGCCGGCACCAAAGCAAAGGATGACGCGACCCGAGGTCAGCGAACGGGCCGTCGCGACACAGTGGGAAATTCCATCCGGAGTGTGAGCATAATCAACAAACACGGTAAATGGCTGGCCCGCGTCGATACGTTCCATCCGACCGGGGACGTGAGCGACGTTTTCCAGCGATTCCGCAATGATCGGCAAGTCCACGCCCAGTTGTTCTGCCATCGCGGCGGCGGTCAGCAAGTTTAACGCATTGTGACGACCCACAAGCGGCGAACGAAACTCGAGCGTGCCTGAAAGCAGGCTCAGCCGGATGTCGTGATACTGAGCTGTCCCGGAAAGAATCTCCGCACGTAATTGAGCGGACGAGTCAAAGCCGAATGTCAAAACATGCGTTCCGACGGGAAGCTGATCGATCACCAGGCGACACCCGGCATCATCAATTCCAATCAGTAAAGGCGCGCCGGCTTTCAATTGATTCGCAATCAGCGACTTGGCGGTCCGGTATCGATCGCTGTCCCCGTGATAGTCAAAATGGTCGCGCGTGATATTTGTGATTGCAGCAACCGCCAGCGGGACGGCAGCACAGCGGCGCTGATCGAGCGCGTGACTGCTGATTTCCATAACGCAGTGGGATGCATTTTGTTTCGCCATCCGGGAGAGCATCTGTGCCAGTTGGGACGGTGCCGGCGTTGTCAATGAAGAGGCAGATCGGACAACGCCGTCGCTGTACTCAATCGTGCCGAGCAGCCCGGTCGTTTTGCCAGCGCCTTCGAGAATGGCGCGCAGTAGCCAGGTCGATGTGGTCTTGCCGTTGGTTCCCGTCACTCCGGCAATCGAGAGATATTTCTCAGGCCCGCCATACTGCGCCATACAAAGGCGAGCGTACGCAGCGCGGACATCGGGAACGACACACTGCGGAATACTGACTCGCGGATTTGGACGTTCCGCAACGACCGCGGAAGCACCGGCTGCAGCGGCCGCCTCAATAAATTTGTGCCCGTCGACGGAGGTCCCGGGGATTGCCACAAAAACGTCACCGGGACGCAGATGACGGCTGTCGCAGCAGAAGCCGGACGCAATCACATCGCCGGAATTGACAAAACTGACCGGTCCAAGTGTTTCGCGCAGACTGATCGAAGTGGCTTCCATACCGGAGAATTCGCTTTGGAGCTGATTGAAGATCAAACGTCAATGCAACGCATCTTTGATCGTGGCGGCGGGCAATCCTTTGCCGGTCGTCGCCACTTCACGCATCCGCATTGTCTCTGTACTCAAAATAACGGTCAACCGCAGTTTCGTTTTCCCACGTGCTCGATTGCTGAGCAGATTCAGACCCGACGATAAGGTCCGGCGGAAAACAGCCAGTCCTTCGGATGGATGTGATTTGCCTCGGCCGCGTCATGGCCCAATTGGCGTTGCCCGTTCTGTTCCACAGGCGTTACGAACTGCGGCTGAGCTGCTGAATATTCGTGCGGCCGATGTGAGTGGGAGTGAGCAGATCGCCAAATTCGGCTGATAGCAGGTTTGAATTCTCCTGGAAAGTGAGCACTTTGAAGGGTTTTCGCAAGGCTCAACTTTCGTTACTCTGCCGACTGATCATGATTGCCTGCCAAATGGCCGTCGATACCCGCCGAAACTCAACCCGCCCGGAGATTTTTATGATTTTCCGAACGCCGCAGATGGCTTCCATCGCCACCGCGTTCTTCATGGTGGTTTCTTCTTCGCTGTCCGCAGCAGAAACACCTGAAGGATTTCGTCCGATTTTCAATGGCAAAGACCTGGCCGGCTGGCACGGGATGCCTCATTTCGATCCTCGTGATCTGGCAAAAATGCCAGCGGAAATGCGTGAGAAGCAAATCGCCGAATGGACTGACGATGCGAAGAAGCACTGGTCGGTGGAAAACGAAGAACTGGTCAATGATGGCCATGGTACGTATCTCACCACCGACGAAGAGTTCACTGACTACGAACTTCTGATTGATTACAAGACTGTGCCGCTCGCCGACAGCGGGATTTATCTCAAGGCCAGCCCACAGGTTCAGATTTGGGACTCCACCGAAGAATCCAAGTTCGCGATTGGTGCCAACAAGGGCAGCGGCGGTCTGTGGAACAATAGTCCTGGCGCTGCTGGAAAAGATCCATCCGAACTGGCCGACAAACCGTTCGGCGAATGGAATAGCTTCCGCATTCGCCAGATTGGCGCTCGCACCAGCGTTTGGTTGAACGACAAGCATGTGGTCGACAATGCGATTATGGAAAACTATTTCGATCGACCTTCCCCGCTGTTCGCAAAAGGCCCGATCAGCCTGCAGACGCATGGCGGTGAGATTCGCTGGCGCAATATTTTCGTCAGGGAAATTCCAGCAGAAGAGGCAAACAAGATCCTGGCAGAAAGCCACGCAGACGGATTTGAAGCGAAATTCAATGGCACTGATCTGACGGGCTGGGCGGGCGCGAACGACAATTACGAAGTTGCTAACGGTGCCATTCGCTGCAAAGCAGGCCATGGCGGAATTCTGCACACAACGGACGAATTCGCGAACTTCGTGGTGCGTCTTGAATTCCTCGTCCCACCAGGCGGCAACAATGGCCTGGCAATTCGAACGGACGGCACTGGTGATCCGGCTTATGCTGCGATGACAGAGCTGCAGGTCCTTGATTCAGAACACGAAAAGTATGCCAAGCTGGATGCTCGCCAGTACCACGGTTCGTCTTACGGCATGGCCGCCGCGAAGCGCGGATTCCTGCGTCCCGCGGAAACCTGGAACTTCCAGGAAGTCACCGTTGACGGTACAAAGATTAAGGTTGAGCTGAATGGCAACGTGATTCTGGATACGGATATTTCCACGATCACCGAATACATGGCCAACTCACCGCATCCGGGCAAGGATCGTAAGACCGGCTTCTTTGGGTTTGCCGGACACAGTGATCCTGTTTCCTTCCGCAATGTTTCCATCAAACGCCTGCCTTAGCATGTGATGGGATCGAATTGATTTGACACCTGCGTGTCAACTTCCAGCCAACTCAGAAACCCGGTGTCTTCATGATACCGGGTTTCTTTCATAAGGGCTTCAGACACAGAGCCCTCAGAAATCTGATTGAGTCGACGCCGATGATATCCACGAGAGTATTTTTGCTGCAGCTGATCTGGGTTGTAGTCTCCGGTGGCTTTGCACATGCCGAAGATCTGCTGCCCGGAAAACTTACTTTTGATCCAGTGCAGACGGAGCCGGTTTTTGTGGCGGCACCAGGTCAGTGGGACAGTCAGATTCGCGAGCGTGGCTGGGTTATGAAAGACGGCGACGTCTGGAAGATGTGGTACACCGGGTATGTGCCCGATCAGGAACCGCTCCTGATGAAGTTAGGTTACGCGACATCCACGGACGGACTGACATGGCAGCGTTATCCGGGCAATCCGCTCATCAGTGATTTCTGGGTCGAAGACATGATGGTCGTGAAGCACGGCGATCGTTACCTGATGTTCGCCGAAGGCCAGGGCGATCAGGCTCAACTGCTGGAATCCGTTGATGGTCTCAAGTGGACTCGCGTCGGCACTCTTGACGTTCGCCTCGTCAACGGACAGCCGATTCCTCCGGGGCCGTTTGGAACTCCGGTCGCGTTTTTTGAGAACGGTACATGGAATTTGTTTTATGAACGGCGCGATGCCGGCATCTGGCTGGCTCGGTCCACAGACTTGAAGGTCTGGACGAATGTGTCGGACGAACCTGTGATTGGTCTTGGCCCGGAAAGCTGGGACAGTCTGATGATTGCAATGAATCAGGTGATCAAAGTGAATGGAAAATATCTGGCCGTGCTGCATGGCACCGGAACCCCGCAGAAGCCTCGCCAGTGGAGCACCACGCTGGCAGAGTCCACCGACCTGATTCACTGGAAGAAATTAGGCGGCCCCCTGCGACCCGTCGCGGAAAACAAATCCAGTGGCCTGCTTATTCCCGACGGCAAGTCGTGGCGTCTTTACACGATGCATAATCAGGTTCATGTACATCATCTGCTGAAGTGAGATTCTGTGCTCTGCAGTTGAGACGGATGCATTCGGTCCGATTTCCGAGTGGTTTTGCTCCCGCCCCGTGCCAGCTTACCTGGCACGAGCGCACGTTTTGTAGTTAGAAGGCACGAGCGGCAAGCCGCCCCGGTTGGCTTGTCCAATCGGAACGAAAAGTTTTGCACGATGAATGGTATTGCGCCGCTATGGAACTTGGCTTCCTGCCAGGCAAGCTGGGCAGGGGAGCGGTCGTGCTGAAGAAGGATTTGCTAACTTCAAAACTTCCGTTCCTGCCGGGCAAGCCGGCACGGGGCTGAAGCCGCTAGGACTGGTTGGCACAGGCTCGCCGGTTGTCGACAGACTCGTCAGCAGAAGCGATGTGGCACTGACGATCGCAACCGGTCGTTATCAAGTGACGTTGCAGGTTGCAGGTTGCAGGTTGCAGGGTGCAGGGTGCAGGGTGCAGGTCGTAGGTCGTAGGTCGTAGGTCGTAGGAGTCCCAGCCTCCATAAGCAGTTCGACGGTGGCTCGCACGTTCACGGTCCAGCCACTTGCCAAAGTCACGCCAGCCACCACCAGCGGATTGTCGGCCAATCGCGTTGCGGGATCCATCGCATGGCAACCGGTGGCCGGTGCAACCAGATATGAGCTGGCTCTGACGGATGAGACGCGATTGGTGACGAGAACACTTCGCATCTCGGGCACGTCGTACTCGATCGTGAATGGACTTGCCTTTGGCATGTATCGATTGCAAGTGAGAGCTCTGAATGGAACTGCCGAGGGAGCGTGGTCGATCGCGAAGGTGATCAACGTCAAGCTGGGCGTGGTGACGAACCTGGTGATTCCGCAAGCTCTTGTGGGTCGTGGTGATCGAGTGACCTGGGCCAGCGTTTCCGGTGCGTCTGTGGGATATGGTGTGCTCATCCGAAGGATCGATGGGACTATTGTTCATCGCGGGACGACGGCTGCGGCGTTCTACAATCTGCCGAAGAATCTGCCTGTCGGACGGTTTCAGTTTGCTGTGAGGTCTCGAAGCCTGAATGGGATGCTCAGTCAGAATGTTCTGACGGTCAAGTCATTGAATGTTGCGGATTTGCCGGCGCAGGCGAGAACGGTGGTGGACGGGATCGCGGCGGTTGCTGGCAATCAGCGGATGACGTTGATTGTCAGAGATGCACGGTTGCAGGAACTTGGGCGGTACAGCACTCCGGCGGATCTGGGTGTGAAGCTGGCGAGTTTGTCGTTCGGCCAGTATGGGGTTGTGGTGAAGACAGTGTCAAACCCTTTGGGTTACGTTGTGCAAGTACGAGAAGCTCCGGCCGACTCCTGCGGCGACGGTGTCGAATTCTCTGCTGACGGTGGTGTCGCCAGTGAGCGGGGTGTTGTCAAGAACTGTTCTGCTTTTCATGACGTCGCAGGGTGGGTCTGGGGAGCAGGTGTCTCTGCAGCTGGGGAGAGTAGTTTCCGCCTGAGTCTTGCGGCGGATGAGTTCGTTCTGATCCGCCAGTGGCTTCAGGACGAAGCGGTGAAGACTGTTCTTCAGCATGCTGAGGTGTTGTGCGCGGACTATTCAGATGGTGCAGCCTGAGCCACCAGCCGCGGGGCTGATCAGGCCCGGCGGCTGAAGTCATACTATGGTCACACAGACCACCATCCTTGGCTGGAGGCGGCGGTGAGTGACAGAGGGCTGAAGAGGATTCATTCGCTTCGATTTGAAATTTGAAATTCAGTCCCCTTCGTCATCAGCAAGTTCACCGATCAAGACCCGAGCCGGCGGAACATTTCCTCTACTAACCACAATCGCAAAAAACAAAAAACCGGATGACCGAATAATTCTTTCAGTCAACCGGTTTTAGATTTTCAGACGTTTGTCAGGCAGCACGATCAGGATTCCTTCTGAGCGGGAAGATCGAAACATTCGACCGCTGAACCATCATGGCTCAGGCTTCAGGTCGATTCATGGAACAGTCGCGGCATCGAAATTCAGCGAACAGCTGAACCGTGATGAGCCGGATCCATGATGTTGCTCAGAGACGAACTGCGACCAGCGGAAGGACTGTTCGGCTTGCAGGTGCCGGACGCTTTCGCCATGTCCTTCAAAGTCTGGCTGCGAGCCAGTCGCACGGCTTCGAACAGAACTTCATCACCATTCGCCACTCCGTCACGATCGTTGATCAGCACATCCGGCGTCACACCTTCACCCGCCATTTTGCGACCCGTGGGAGAATAAAACAGAGCTGTCGTCAGACGCAGGTCACCTCCGATGGCATTCAGCGGGAAATGAGTCTGAACAGAACCCTTGCCATACGACTTTGTGCCGACAACAACACCTCGTCGATTGTCCTGAATCGCAGCGGCAAAGATTTCACTGGCCGAAGCACTGTCCCCATCCACAAGAACCACCAGCGGCACGCTCCAGGTTTTGGCATACGTCGCCTGTTCCAGCATGTTGTCACCGCTCAGACGTCCCTTCGTTGACACAATCGTTCCACAAGCCAGAAACCGATCGCTGATCTCAACACAAGTCGTCAGCAGACCACCCGGATTGCCTCGCAGGTCGATGATCAAAGACTTCATTCCCTTGCCGTAAAGACTGGTCAACGCCTGATCCACTTCAGCCGTTGAACCCTGGGAAAAGCGGCTGAGAATGAAGTAGCCAATATCGGTGCCATCCAGCAGCTTCGTATCGTTCACTGTCCAGACTCGGATTTTGCGGCGAGTCAGCGTGAAGTCACGCTCGCCTTTTCCTTCGCGATAAATTCGCACCGTCATCTGACTGCCCGATGAACCCTTCATCAGATCCACACTGGATCCCATCTTCATCCCCGCCAGCTCACGATTGTTGATGCTGACAATTATGTCGCCTGTCTGCAGACCAGCCTCAGCTGCAGGACCACCTCGCAGCGGCTTCACCACCAGCAGGCCTTCCGCATGCTCCTTGACTTCCACGCCAACACCCACGATCTCTTCTTCCAGAGCCGCGCTCTTAGTGCCAGCCAGTTCGGCACCGTTTCGAGTGCCCGGATCGGCAGGTTCCAGACCGGAAAACTTATCCAGCGTGTCGATGCTGGCATTGGTGAATTCGAAGCCCACAACACTCGCTGTCAGTCCCTGAACCGACTGAGCCTGAGTCATCACGCTGTTCAGCACGGTCCGAGCTTCCTGATACGTTTGCACCTGCCCGGCGTCAGCCAGACGAGCCAGGCTGTTTCGAAAACCGTCCAGCTGAAACGAGCCGGCTGAAAGGCCAAGTCCGTTGACAAAGGCTGGGTTGTCCAGAGCGAGTGACAGATTTCGCAGAGCCCGTCGGACTCGCACATCATAGCTGGTCGGTTCCAGCGAACGTTCGTCAATCTTCTGAGACACTTCGGCAAACAACGCCACGGCCTGAGCACTTGTCATCGCACGAATGGCACGCACGGTGACGGGATTTTGATAACGAATGGTCAGGAGTTCATTGATCCGGCTGGTTTCCGTGTCCTGCAGATCGCGTGGCTGAGGAGCGGGAACAAACGGGTCCCGTCCGTCCGCAGGGCTGTAACGTTCGTCGGTGTTCGGTCGCACCGGAGCTCGATCGTACATCCGATCGTAAGGCTCTTCGCGAGCAAAGTCGTCTCGTCGATAATCATCGCGACGATAGTTGTCGGTCGGGGCGTTGTAGCCGCGATCGTCTAAAGGGCGGTCAGAGTTCCGGGTGTCGTATCCGTTGTCGAGGGGGACTCGGTAGCGAGTTTCTTTGGGCGACCGGGAGCGGCTGACGCCACCAAACGGATCGGCCAGTGTGTTGTCAGAAGTGCGTGAGCGAGAGAACTCGGACCACGTCGCCGGCAGGGCCGGGAAGTCGTCGCGAGACGATCCGCTGACAGGTCGATAGGATCGCGACTGGCTGAGTCGCGTCTGGCTGGGTCGCGACGGATTGAGATAGTCGTCGTCGCCTGGGTCCTGTCCGAAGACAGACGAAGTGGTTGCCATCGTCAGCACGGCCAGAGTCATCGTGAGTCGGGTGAAGTTGTTCATGGTTTTGGCTCTTGAAAAAGTTTTCAGTGTTCAGATTGAGAAAAGGTTCAGGCGACGTGCGGGTATTGGTCGGAGACGACTCGCATGGTTGGTCCGAAGGAAGCAGGGATCACGGGAGCCGGCATTTCGACTTCCATCAGCTCGCCTCGCATGACTCGCACATGCGCCGGCGCTTCGATTCCGATCTTGACCGTCCCCTTTCCGGTCTTAATCACTTTGATGACAATGCCTTCGCCGATATGGATGGTTTCTGCCGGTTTTCGTGTGAGTACAAGCATGATCAGTACCTCCTGTGTGAGCCATGTTTCGAGAAATCCAGTTCTGTCGACTTCGAGCAGAAACTGTTGTTGTCATGTTGAATCTTACATAGCGAGCGGTGTGCCAATTCTGATGCATATTTTTTGCGAGGCTAATAAATAGACATAACATGAATCCGGTAAACACTTTAAGTGTATTTACAGCAGTGGCACAATCTGCCGATTAGCACTTTCTGGCAAAGTGCGCATGGAAAGCCTTTCAATTGCCGGTCTGGAGCGGGACTTCGACATTGTCATTTCGACAAAGCGCGTCACCAATCGGAGATATTACTCAAGTGTCAGCCTTCAAATGACGACGCCCTCAAGCCAACGGCGAGCGGCTGGGCGTCAGCCCTCCGTGTAGTCGGCACCCATCAAGCGGCACTCACTCAATCGCCTGCCCGTCAGCCGATCTTCCAGGCCCTGTTCCCCGCTTGTGTGATGCGCGACGTTCTTGTCCCGCGCAGCCGCCGTCCGGAGTATTTCCCGCATCATCGACCTTCGAAAGCATGAACCGACTCTTCACCAGGATGTCCGCAAACTTTCGGCCAGCGCGGTGGCTCTTCGCAACTGAGACCGGCGAGCGGCAACGAATGCCTGGTCGAGTGAATACTTTTGCATCACAACATCTCACTGAGTGGCTAATCAGCCCTGATCGTTCGGCAGCGCTTCAAATCCGGAGATGACGTCGAACAACTCCTCGTCGATGCTGCTTTGCCGCAGGCGATGGAAGTTGCTGTTAAGGTCGTTCAGCAATTCATCAATGTTCTTGTCGGCGCGTTGCATGGCGGCAAGGCGACTGGCATTCTCGCTGGCGAGCGATTCTGCGCATGCTCTGAAAAGCGAAACGAATAGGTATTCACGGATGAGCGATCTTAGCGTCGCTGTGCCTCCTCCGAGCAGCTCTGGCAAGCTCTTCGTCGGCCAGGAGCGTTGGGCCAATTCGCGGTGCCAAGTTGCATCCAACGGTAGCAGGCGTTGGCTGACGGGCGCGTAAACAGCGCCGGAAACGGGTCGGTTGTAGATGAGATGAAGTTCCGTGGTCTCGCTCTGACCGTGACGCGTCTCATTCTCCATCAGAATTCGTCCAATGAGTGGCGTGATGGTTTTCACGGACGTGGGTACGGGAAAGACATGGAGCAGCGAAAGGCCAGCGTCCAGCAGATACGATTGAACGCGCTCACCGACAGCCCAAACTTTTGGCTCGCCCGGAAACTGTTTCAATGTCCTGATGGCATGTTCTGCGACCACATCATTGAACCGGCCTACCAGGCCTTGATCCGTGCCGAACACCACCGCGCCGATTAGAGGCGGCCTTGACCGTTGT